>Ga0209640_10003792_pt1 | contig 13243 bp, 11 predicted proteins | sample RifCSP10_1_FD_184018 | JGI IMG/M metagenome (GOLD analysis project Ga0209640, IMG submission 184018) | Soil microbial communities from Rifle, Colorado - Rifle CSP2_sed 10_1 (SPAdes) (version 2) | ecosystem: Environmental > Terrestrial > Deep subsurface > Rock core/Sediment | place: Rifle...
AAAGTGGTCGGGGCGACTGGATTCGAACCAGCGACCCCCTGCGCCCAAGGCAGGTGCGCTACCAGGCTGCGCTACGCCCCGACTCTATGGAGACACTTGATCTTACGCTGTTTTCCCCACGACGGCCCGCAACAGCTTTCGCTCACGAAGCCGAAGATTGTCTAGTGCCTCACGGGTCTGCGGCCGACGCGAAGTGCTATATCCGCGTTGTGTGAACACCTCCTGCAGTTTCAGCGCTTGGCGAGCCGGCGCCCAAGTTCCCGAGTCACGTGGTCCGGCTGAAGCCGGACGCTACGATGGTTGGGTCCGGCTGAAGCGGGACACGATGACCGGACGTGAGGTCCTCTCGCTTCAGGGCTCTACGTGCCGCGGCCCCACAGTTGGCAGTAGCGGCGCAGGACGAACTGAAGGTTGGCGTCGTAATTCGGCCAGCTCGCGTACTTCGGGAGCTTCAGCGTACTTTCGACCGGCTCCCAGCATCGTCCCTGCTGCGCTTCCGCCCTCACCGCCGCGGACGCGTCCTGCAGGAACGTCAGCTGATCCTGGGCGTCCTTCTTCGTGCCCAGCCGACCGCCCACCCCGGGATGACCAGGGACGAGACGGTCCCAGTCCATCGCCAGAATCTGCTTGATCGACGCTTCTGCCTGGAGCGGATAGAAGTCGATCATGCCGCGACCGGGCACCTGCCCCACCGGAAGCAGGTCGACCACGAACACGATCCGCTCTTTCGGCAGCCGCAGAACCAGCGTGCTGTCGGAGTGGTTCTGGCCGACGTAGGTGAGCTCGAGCGCGGTTCCGCCGAGCGTCAGCGTCCGTCGATCGTCCACCGTCTCGTCGGGTAGCACGGTGTTCGGATCCTGCAGGACCTCGAGGCGCTCCTTGGCTCTGCGGTGCGCGATGATTCGCGCGCCCGCGTCCTTGAATACGCGACCGCCCGCGATGTGGTCGAAGTGGTGATGGCTGTACACCAGATACCTGATCGGTTGGGAGGTCACCTTCCTGATCTCCGCCAGGTAGGTCGCCCCGCCCTGAGGCCGGCCGTAGCCGACAGGGTCGGTCACAATCACGCCGTCACTCGTGACGATGAACATCGACAGGCTGTTGCCGTTTCGAAAGGTGTACACATTTTCCGTACCGTCGACCTTCGTCGTCACAACCTGTTCGGGCTGTGCCCCTGCTGCCGGCTGACCCTGCGAACCCAGCTGTACCGTCAGAATTCCGCAGACGATGAGCGTTAGACATGTGCGATGCATAGTCTTCTCCTGTGCGGGCCTTCCCAAGGACCACGCCTCACGTATTTGCGGTCACGACCGTCGAGATGAGCGTGCGATCCGCGCACGCCTGGTACGCGTCCCTGGCCTGGCTCAACGGGAACGTCTTTCCAACGGTCGCCTTCATGTTGATCTGCCCGGTCTCCATCAGCCTGACGTGGCGTGGGGAATCTCGCCGATCGTTGGTACCACCTCCGGTGCCGGGCCAGTGATGCTTCGGACCGTCCGCCCACTGCGACGCCGGAAGCGAGACGAACGCGTTGCTCGGATGACCGACACTGCACGTGACGATCGTCCCGATCGACGAACCGAGCTCCCAGCACTGGTTGAGCACCCTGACGCCGGTCGGGTCCGGCCCCTGCACCTCTTTTGGTTTGAGCTTGTCGCCGCCGACGGCTTCGATGACGTGATGGGGACCGTTTCTCCCGGCGCCTGCCCACAGCCGGTCGGTCTTCTCCCTGGTCATCTGGCGAAGGTGGTCGACAAGGGCGTCGCGGAAGCGGTCGCCGTTGGCGGGCGCGTTCGGAATGGGCCTTCGCTCCCGGTATTGATTCGGATCGACCACGTCGGTCGCACCGAGCTTCAGCGCGAGCTCCCGCCGGTAGGGAATCGGCTCGACCACGATGATCCGCGACGCCCCTTTCACCCTGGCACCCATCACGGCCGCGAGCCCGACGGGGCCGGCGCCGAAAATCACCACGTCGGAAGCCACCTCGACGGGCGCGTTCGTCATGGTCATCCCGAGGCCACAGCCGCCCACGCAGGTGAGCATCGAGATCTCCGCGGCGCTGACGCTGGTGAAGAGCGGCGTCGCGTACTCTTCATTGACGAGGAGCAACTCCGCCATGCCGGCGGTCGCTGAAAAGACGGGCGTGCCATTCGCCATGGTGCACGTGGGCGTCGGGTTGGCGGCTCCATTGTTGCGACACTTGTCGGAACGCATGTTCAGGCAGTTGAAGCACCGTCCGCACGAGGCGTGCAAGTTCACGATGACGCGGTCGCCCACGCGGCAGCTCAGCACCTGCGGTCCGATGGCTTCGACAACGCCGACGCCGCCGTGACCGACGATGGTCGCCTGGTTGGTGGGCGTGCCTGGTATCAGGACCTGGTCGATACTCGTGTAGCAGGTCTGGGCCGCTTCCTGGCGAATCACCAGCTGCCGCCCGGTGATCGGACGGACGGTGAGCTCCATCACTTCCGGAAGGTTCACGGCGTTGTACTTCACGAATGCGTTGAACTTCCGCCCTCCCTGGTTGTTGCTGACAATCGCGGGCGCCCCTGCCTGCGCAGCCAACGTGGCACCACCGAGCAGGGCGGTCGCTCCGCCGCCGACGGCGGCGATTCCGGCGCCCTTCAACAGCCGCCGGCGAGAGACGGGTCGAGACGATTTCGCCACCTGAACCTCCCGCGCAAGTGATGTCGTGACGGACCGTGCGGTGAGCACCCCTGTCCGCACTGACCAGCGCCGTGGTCAGTTCGCGTGCGCTATTAGCGCCTGTCGGCGCCACGGCCGTCAAGTCGTTCCCTTTCCCGCTGCCTCGTGGGCTACACTACTCGCGCTCGAGAGGCGTAGACATGCGAAACGCGATGATCGTCCTCGTCGTCAGCGTGGCCCTCCTCAGTCCCGCGGCCGCGGCGGCCCAGGAGCCCCCCGGCGCGCCGCCAGCCGACTGGGGGCCGATGAGCATCAACCTCGAGGACGTTCCCTATCCTCATCCGGTCGCCTATTTCTCGTTCACCCTCGAAGGCCAGGACGTCCGGATGGCCTACATGGCCGTCGCGCCGAGCGGCACGCCAAACGGCAGGAGCGTCCTCCTGCTCCACGGCATGAACTTCTTCGGTGAGGCGTGGACCGACACAATCGCCGTACTCAGCAAGGAAGGCTACCGCGTCATCGTCCCGGATCCATTACGGATGGACGAAGAGCGGCGACTGGCCGCGCATGGCGATGGTGCGCGCGCTGCAGCAGCAGGCGATCTACGCGGACCCGGTGGTGTCCGATTGGCCGCGAATCACCGCGCGCACGCTCGTGATCGGCGGAGAGAAAGACGGTCCAGATTACCCAGGGGGCGCCAGGCGCGTCGCCACCACCGTCCAGCACGGGCAGCTCCACATCATTCCCAACGTCGGCCACTACCCGCAGTTCGAGGCGCCGGACCTCCTGTATCCGCCGCTCCTCAAGTTCCTGCGCGGCGAAGACGTCGGCACTCACGTGGGCGGGAGATGAGCAGACTTTTGGTAGCGGGCGTATCTCGGGAAGATCATCGATCTCCGTTGGCCTTCGAGATCGGACAACGGGTGGCTCGGTGGTGGTGGGGCCACCTGCGTTTGGAGGTGGGATTGTGAACCGTCGTCTCAACACACTCGTGCTCACCGTGCTGCTCGCGCAACTCTTTCTCGTTCGCGGTTTCGCCCATCACTCGTTCGCGGCGGAGTTCGATTTCGAGAAGCCGGTCAGTCTGAAGGGCACGGTGGTGAAGTGGGAGATGATGAATCCACATGGATGGATCACGATGGACGTCGCCGAGCGGGACGGACGTGTCGCGCAGTGGATGATCGAGACGTCGAACCCGAACGGGCTGATGAGACTTGGGTGGACGAAGCACTCGCTGAAGCCAGGTGACGAGGTCACAGTCGATGGCTTCAGGGCCAAGGACGGAACGAATACGGCGAACGCGTCCAGGGTCACGCTGGCGGACGGCCGCAAGGTGTTTGCAGGCTCGGCCGGCACGCCAGCCCCCGTCGAACAGAAGTGAGGGAACCGTGAACGCTCGGACCACGACCCTCTTCGTTGCGTTGTTGGCGCTCACAGTGGAGCCGGCGTTGGCGCAGGCACCGAGCGGCCAGGCAACCGCCACGACGAACACCCAACTGCGCCGGCTCCCCGACGGCCATCCGGATATGCAAGGCCTCTGGCTCAAGAGCAACGGCGGGTTTCAGGGACTCTTCGTCGGATCACTCGACGGAACGAACTTCGCCGCTCCTCGGGGCGGAGGCGACGGACGCGGAGCGAGAGGCGGCCGCGGGGCCGGCGGAGGGCCACGCGGAGGCGGCCTTGGCGGCTTTCCGCCTCCACAGTACGAGTACACGCCCGAGGCTGCGCTCGAAAAGCAGGATCGGCAGCGACGTCCCTACGACGATCCCGAGGCTCACTGCCATCTGCCAGGTGTCCCGCGCGGACTCGAGCAGCCGGCCGGACTGTATCCGGTGCAGATCATTCAAGACGAGAAGTACTTCGCACTGTTGCATGAGTACGTGCACGATGCCCGCATCATTCCAACCGACGGCAGCCCTCATCCCCAGAACTACTGGGCCTGGAACGGAGATTCGCGCGGTCACTGGGAGGGAGACACGCTGGTCGTGGACGTGAGCAACTTCAATGGCCGCACCTGGCTCGACATGGACGGCAACTTCGTCGACGAGAACGAGCACGTCGTCGAGCGATTTACGCTCGTCGATCCAGACACCATCCTGTACGAGGCCACCATCACCGACCCCACCGTGTTCGTCAAACCGGTGCAGGAACGGTTCACGCTCCGGCGCGTGCCCGCCGAGCAACAGATCCTCGAATACAGCTGCCTGGAGGGTGAACGGAGCCTGCAACACTTCACGGAAGAGGACGGCGGAAAGAAGCGGAGGGCGAAATGACGGGCTGGGGCTCGTGGCGGACGACGCTGCTATGGGCAACCGCCGCTGCTGTGGTCGCAGCGCCGACGCCCGGAGCCGCACAGCGCGGCTCGGGTGCGGCGTCGTACTCCCCGCCGCGGCTCTGGGACCGCAGCACGCCGGACTTTCGAGGACTGTGGCAGGTTCGAGACACGGCGTACGTGAATATCGAGGGGCACCCTGCCGACGGAGGTGTCGCGGCCGCACGGAGCATCATCGTCGATCCGCCGGACGGGAAGATTCCCTACAAACCTGAGGCGCTCGCCAGGAAGCAGGAGAACTTTCGGAACAGAGCGACGGCGGATCCATCCCTCAAGTGCTATCAGGCGGGGGTGCCCCGCGCGACCTATCTCCCGTACCCGCTGCAGATTCTTCAGAGTCCGGGGAACCTGGCGATCGTGTACCAGAAAAACCACGCCTTCCGCGTCTTTCACCCCGAGACGCGTCCGCACTTCGTGAGCACCGATTTCTGGATGGGCGACACGCGCTATCGCTGGAATGGGGACACGCTCGTGGCCGACGTGGTCGCGCTGACCGATCAGCTCTGGTTCGACGAGGTAGGAAACCATCACAGCACCGACGTCCACATCGTGGAGCGGTACAGGATGACCGGACCCGACACGCTGCAGTACGAGGCGCGTATCGAGGATCCCAACGTCTATACGAGGTCCTGGACCTTGCGCACGACGCTCCACCGCATCACGACGCCTGGTGCGCGCATTATCGAGGACGAATGCCTCGAGGACGCCGACGGCGTCCGTCATCACGTATCCCCGTCCGATCCGAAGAGTCTGCTGAAGACCGATTATTCACGGTGGAAGAAGTAGCGACCGTCGCTCGAAGCCAGGGCGCCGAGCGTGTCCGTCATGAACGGCTCAGGCTGTGGTCTTTCGTTTCGTGCGCCGCCAGCAGTCCCCCGAGCGTCAGCAGCGCCGCACCCGTGAGGTAGTAGCCGACGTACTCGAGGCCGTAGGTATTGGCGAGCCATGTGGCCACGTAGGGTGCGAGCGACGCCCCGAAGATGCCGGCCAGGTTGAACGTCAGCGAACTACCGGTATAGCGGACCGTGGTCGGGAAGAGCTCCGAGAGCACGGTGCCGAGCGGGCCGTAGGTCATCCCCATCAGGCCAAGGCCAAGGGCAAGCGTCAGGACGGCCCCCGCCGTGCCCGCGAGGAACAGCGGACCCAACACCAGGCCGAACACACCAATTGCCAGGGTCGCGCCGATGAGCGTTGGTCGCCGCCCACGTTCCGCGAGCATAGCTGAGAGAGGGATGGTGACGGCGAAGCACGCCACCCCGACCAGTTGGATACGAAGAAACTGCTCGCGCGTGAAACCCAGTGCGCTCGTGCCCCATGCCAGCGTGAAAACGGTCATGAGGTAGAAGATCACGAAGGTGGTGAGCGACACCAGCGTGCCGATGACGAGCGTTCGCGGATGGTCCCGAAGGACCACGAGCATCGGCACCTCCACACGTTCGTGCCGCTGGAGTGAGGCCGCGAAGACTGGAGTCTCGGTAATGGTCAGCCGCACGTAGAGGCCGACCAGCACGAGGACGGCGCTCGCCAGGAACGGGATCCGCCAGCCCCACGCGAAGAACTGCTCGTCGCCGAGCCGGCCGGACAGCGCCAGGAACACGGTCGTCGAGAGGAAGAACCCGAGAGGCGCGCCGAGCTGCGGGAACATGCCGTACCACGCGCGCCGGCCGGGCGGCGCGTTCTCGACCGCGAGGAGCACCGCGCCACCCCACTCGCCGCCGAGACCGAGCCCTTGACCGAAGCGGCAGATCGCGAGCAGCGTCGGCGCGGCCAGGCCGATCGAGTCGTAGGTCGGCAGCGCGCCTATCGCGACCGTGGACACGCCCATGGTCAGCAGGGCCGCGACCAGCGTGGTCTTGCGTCCAACGCGGTCGCCAAAGTGCCCGAACAGCGCCGAGCCGATCGGCCGCGCGAGGAAGGCGATGCCGAAGGTGGCGAGCGACGCCAGCGTGGCGGTGGCCGGGTCGGACGTGGGAAAGAACAAGGCCGGAAAGACGAGCACCGCGGCCGTGCCATAGATATAGAAGTCGAAGAACTCGATCGTGGTACCGATGAGGCTCGCAAACAACACCTGTCCAGGGCTGTTGGCGCGGACGGCTCCGGCGGGTGTCACGAGGGTGACGACTTCGACCGTTCTCGCTCCACCAGCACTCGCCGGAGGATCTTGCCAGAGGGCGACTTCGGGATGCTCTCGACGAACGCCACCTGCGCGAGCCGTTTGTAGTGCGCGACGTGTGCCTCGACAAAGGTCGTCACCTCCTCAGCCGTGAGGGGCTCGCGAACGACGATGACGGCCTTGGGTCGCTCTCCAGCCTCGTCGTCCGGCACGGGGATGACCGCGGCGTCAGCAATCTTGGGATGCGTGAGGAGCAGCGCCTCGAGCTCCGCAGGCGCGACTTGAAATCCCTTGACCTTGATCAGTTCCTTCAGCCGGTCGACGACCTCGAGATAGCCGTCCCCATCGACCACGCCAATGTCGCCCGTGTGCAGCCACCCGTCCTCGTCGATCGTGCGCGCTGTTGCGTCAGGGTTGTTGAGGTAGCCCTTCATGACCTGCGGACCACGCACCCACACTTCGCCCGATTGGCCGACGCCCAGATCGGCGCCAGTCGCAGGATCGACGATCCGGCACTCAGTGGAGGGTGCGACCTGACCAACCGTGCCCGGCCGTTCCATCCCGGGAGAGGTGTAATGCGTGGCCGGGCTGGCTTCGGTCATGCCGTACCCCTGCCGCACCCGCACCGACAGGCGCGCTTCGACGGCGCGAGTGAGCTCGGCTCCCAGGGGCGCTGCAGCTGAGAACAGCCACTTCACGCCGGACAGGTTGTAGCGGTCCACGACAGGATGCTTGGCCAGCGCGACCACCACGGGGGGCGCGACATGGACGAGAGCGATGGGCCATTCCTGGAGTACGCGAAGGAAGGTCTCGAGCTCGAAGCGTGGGAGCGTGACGATGGTCGCGCCGCGCATCAGGCCAAAGTTCAGGATGATCACCAGGCCGTAGATGTGAAAAAACGGCAGCACACCCACCAGTGCGCGGAGATCGCGGGCCTCGACCGCATCGATTTGCACAAGGTTGGCCACGAGGTTCCGGTGGGTCAGCATCACGCCCTTTGGAAGGCCGGTCGTGCCCGATGAGTACGGCAGGACCACAACATCGGTAGCGGGATCGATGCTGACGGGCGGCGGGTCGGCGTCGACGGCGATCGAGGCGAGTGACGGGAGGACTACTGAAGGGTCGATCGTGATGATCTCGACGGACCTCGTCGCCAGTGCCGTCGCCGCGCGCGCCTGGCCAAGCAGCGCGCCCGTCGTGACGAGCAGCCTGGCGTCGGCGTCTCGAAGCTGAAACGCCACCTCCTCGATGGTGTAGGCCGGATTGACCGTGGTGAGGATGGCGCCGAGACGCGCGACCGCGTGAACGACGACCGCGTACTCGGGCACGTTGGGCGCGAAAATGGCGACAACGTCGCCCTTTCCGACGCGGCGCGACAGTCCCGCTGCCACGCGGCGCACCTGTTCGCAGAGCTCACCAAAGGTCAGCCCGCGACCGGAGACTCCGTCCACGAGCGCGGGACGGTCCCAGTGTGCCACGGCGTTGCCCAACACCACGTCGGTGAGCGGAAGGTTCGGAACGGCGACGTCGGGAAACGGGCTGCGGAACGGCATGAAGGCAGGGCCGCCAATCAACTCCTGCCGCTGTTCACGACACCTTGTCCAAATCCTCGTTCAACTCGATGTACGTGCCCCATGGATCGGTGATGAACGCGAGCCCGATATTGAGCGCCGGCACCTTGCGATAGGGCACGTCGAGCTTGATCCCCATCTCCTCCAGTCGCCTGCAAAACGCCTCCAGGTTCTTCACCTCGAACCCGATATGGTCCACGGCCCGACCCCGAGTGCCAACGACCGGATCGGGCGAGGCCGAGAAGTTCAGCGCGACGCCAGGCAGGTCGGCCGCCAGAAAATTCGGCGTCGTGCGTCCCTTGGCGCCGAACACCTTGATGTACCACGCTTGCATCTCGGCGTTCTCTGAACCGACGAAGTGGACATGGTGCAACATGATCGGCAGCGTTTGCTTCCTGTCCTCGACCAGCTCCACTTTGACCTCGTCCGGTCCCATCACGAAGGCGATTGACACGTCTGCGTTGACCTGAGCGATATCGTCGACGACTTGCTGCGCCGGGGCCACCTCGGCGCGCGTGATCATCCGGTAGCCGTTCGCCTTGATCTTGTCCACGGCCTGCCGAAGATTCGGCACGCCGAACCCGATGTGATTGACCGACGTGCCCTTGGTGCCGCCCGATGGAGCCTGTGCCCGGAAGAAAATCAACACGTTGGGGAACTGCACAATCTCCAGCTTGTTCGTGCCGATCGTGATCGCCTGCCCGCCAAGCGTATTCACGAAGAACTTCTTCTGCTCCTCGATGTTGGCCGTCGCCACGTGATGATGACCGTAGACGATCGGGCCATCCTTCGCAGCGATGAGCTGCGCCCAGGCCGGCGAGCCGTAAGCCAGAACGGACACGAGAACGGCGACGAACGTCAGTCTTCGGTTCATGTTCTCTCCCTTGGTCGTACCCTTCATCTCAGTCCAGCAGATCGGCGTGATTCCGCCCGCTACGTCAGACTGATGGAGACCGGACAGATCGACATGAAAGCGCTCGTGTCGAAAACGTTCCCCCTGAGCCAAGCCAGGGACGCGTATCAGGCGGCCGCGGATCGCACGGTCGTCGCGACTATCGTGACGTCGATGACCTAGGTGCGCCGTCTGACGGCGGCCTAGTTGCCGCGGCCACCCGGCGCGGCCGGCCCACCGGGACCGCCCGGGGGGTTGATCACGGCGCCATCCCAGTGCTCGGTCAGCTTGCTGTTGCGCACGCGGAACGTGTCGAAGGTGAACACCTCGTAGAAGGTTCCCGGCGCCGCGGTCGGATCCTGACGGAAGTTCTTGTGGACAACCGTCACCAGGTCGCACTCGGCCATCACGATCTCGAGCGGGTTGCCCTGCGGCGGTGTCGGACCGGCCGCGGTGCCGCGCCCGGGCGCACCTGGGCCACCTGGACCACCGCCACGAGGAGGTCCGCCGAACCTCGACTTGAAGTAATCGAAGTCGCTCATCTTCGCCTCCTGCCCACCTTTCTTGAACGCAGGATTGTGCTGGATGTAGCTCGGATCGGCCAGCGCAACACGGTCGGAGCCTGGGCGGAAGAATTCCATCGCCACCTTCTTGTTCGCCTCGAGCTGGGCCGGGGTGGCGGTGCACCCGGGCGCGAGAGTCGGTTGCTGCGCGAAGGCCGGGGCCGCAATCAGCACAAGTGCAACGGCAAGGCCGGCGGATACGTTCGTGGCAGTCATGACTTTCAGACCCCTTTCATCCAGACAAGAATTGACGACGAGACCGTTGTGTCCGGCACCCGATTCCTCGTGGCATCACTTCTGCGCCGTACGCTCGCGGACGATTGTAATACTGCGCCGCTCACGCCTCCCACAAGACTTGGTCTTCAGTGACACCGGGCCTGAGGCGGGCCTGGGCGTTTTTTCGCGGGCACGAGGAAAGATCCTCTCTCCTTCGCGCGCCGACGGTCCCGAGACCCGCGAGGGCAGGTCCGAGCTGCCAACGCCCAGGGCATAGCTCTTGCTACAGGCGTACGACTCAGCGCCGTGACCGAGCACTCCATCTTCACCGTTCGGGAGACCCATGCACGCGTCCTCCGACCGGGCAACCGGGTAACCCTGCACAGCCAGGACGCCGGCTGGCGATCGCTCCACGCGGCCAGCTTCCAAGAAGCTCCTTTCAGTGCGACGGAATCGGCCATCGGGCACCCCTCCTTGATCTATCACCTGTCGCGCCCCACCCAGGTCATGCGGAAGATCGAGGGACGGCCGCGCGAGCGGGCCCTCATTGGTCCACGCCGGTTCTGCTTGACTCCTGGTGAGTCGGCGACCGAGTGGCAGCATTCCGGTCGTCCTGAGATCCTCCAGGTGTACCTGCGCCAGTCCGTGTACGAGCGCACGGCTCGAGACATGTACGGCGGCGGCGCCGGCACGGCGGAGCTCGTCCCGCGCTTTGCGATGGTGGACCCGCTGCTGGAACAGATGGCGATCGCCATTCTGAGAGCCCTGCGAGATGGCACTGCCGGTGACGGTCTGTACATCGACACGATGGCGCAGATGATTGCAGTCCATCTGGCCCGGACGTACTCCTCACGTTCACAACCCGAACGCCCTGCCCCACGTGACGGTCTGTCGAAGCCGAGGGTCCGTCGCCTCGTTGAGTACATCGAGGAGCATCTGGGTGGCGACCTGAGCCTGGACGCGTTAGCGGCCGAGGCAGACATCAGCCCGCTCTCCGTGCCTCGCGTGTTCAAGGCGGCGCTCGGACAATCGCCGCATCGATACGTGGTCAGTCGGCGCGTAGAGCGCGCGAAAGACCTCCTCCGCCAGACGGACGCGCCGGTCGTTGACGTGGCGCTCGCGAGCGGGTTCTCCTCCCAAAGCCACCTATCCAACTGGTTCCTCCGCATCGTCGGCGTCACGCCCGCAGCCTATCGACGACACACCTGACCTCTGGGCTCGCGGCTTTGGGCTGTGGGCCGGCCTGGGGATCGTCCACCAAGGTACAGAACCTGTTCAGGAGTGCCGGTTTTCTGCAAGCCACGCACTCGCCTCCTCGCCTATGGTCGATCTCGGGAGGATGGCAATGTCGACAACACCACGTGACCCGGCCCCCCCATCGAACCCGGCGGGCCGCACCAAGCCGTTTACGTCGAAGGAGTATCTCGAGAGCCTGCGCGACGGGCGCGAGATTTGGATCTACGGCGAGCGGGTGAAAGACGTCACCACGCATCCGGCGTTTCGCAACACGGTTCGCATGCTCGCGCGACTGTATGACGCGCTCCACGACGAGCGCAGGGACATCATCTGCACGCCCACCGACACCGGCAACGGTGGCTACACCCACCGCTTCTTCAAGGCTCCCACGAGCGTCGAGGACATGGTCGGCGGCCGCGACGCGATCGCCGAATGGGCCCGCGTGACGTACGGATGGATGGGCCGCTCGCCGGACTACAAGGCCGCGTTCCTGGCAACGCTCGGGGCGAATCCGGACTTCTACAAACCGTTCGACGAGAACGCCCGGCGCTGGTACAAGAAGGTGAACGAGGAAGTCACCTTCGTCAATCACGCCATCGTCAATCCTCCAGTGGACCGCAACAAGCAGCTCGAAGAGGTGCGGGACGTGTACATGCACGTCGAGAAGGAGACCGACGCCGGCCTCGTCATCAGCGGGGCGAAAGTGGTGGCGACGACCTCCACGCTGACCCACTACAACTTCATCGCCAACAACGGACTCTTGCCGATCAAGACCAAAGACTTCGCCTTCGTGTGCATCGTGCCAAACGATGCGCCCGGTCTCAAGCTGTACTGCCGGCCCTCCTATGAAATGACCGCGGCGGTGATGGGGAGCCCCTTCGACTATCCGCTGTCGAGCCGCCTGGACGAGAACGATTCGATCATCGTCTTCGACAAGGTGTTCGTGCCCTTCGAGAACGTATTCGCGTATGGCGACATCGACAAGGTCAACCACTTCTTCCCGCGTTCAGGCTTCCTGCCGCGCTTCATGTTCCACGGCTGTACACGCCTCGCCGTGAAGCTGGACTTCATCGCCGGGTTGCTATTGAAAGCGGTTGAAGCATCCGGGACCAAGGACTTTCGCGGGGTGCAGGCGAATGTCGGCGAAGTAATCGCTTGGCGGAATATGTTTTGGGCGAAACTCATCGCGCGCGAGACCGCCGCGAAGATGCGTCTACAACGTAATTTTCCTCACCGACATCGTGGACAAGTCGGCCGAGTAGCGCTCGATGGCGTTGCGCCCGACCTGTTTGGCCGCATACATGGCGATGTCGGCGTAGCGCATCAAAAGATGCGGGTCCTCGCCGTCCTCAGGACAAACGGCGTAACCGATGCTGCTAGTCACCCTGCAATCGTGCTTGCCGATTCGGATCGGCCTTTGCACGGCCGCGAGGATCTTGTTCGCGATGTGCTCGGCGTCGGTGGCGCTCTCGAAGTCGTCAAGCAGAACGACGAACTCGTCGCCGCCGAAGCGCGCAACGCAGTCCGTCGCGCGCATAATGTTCTTGATCCGCCTGGCAATCGCCTTGAGCAGCGCGTCGCCCGCTTGATGCCCGAGTGTATCGTTGATCGGTTTGAAACGATCCAGGTCGATGAAGAGCACGGCGCAGCGCCTTCGATCGTTGCGCTCGCGAG
>Ga0209640_10003793_pt1 | contig 13243 bp, 12 predicted proteins | sample RifCSP10_1_FD_184018 | JGI IMG/M metagenome (GOLD analysis project Ga0209640, IMG submission 184018) | Soil microbial communities from Rifle, Colorado - Rifle CSP2_sed 10_1 (SPAdes) (version 2) | ecosystem: Environmental > Terrestrial > Deep subsurface > Rock core/Sediment | place: Rifle...
CAAAAGAAACTGAACCTTGATCGCGTCGGCCCTTTTTTCACTGGTGCCCAAGCCGAATAGCTCTGTGGTGGCGATGCGAATGCCTTCGACCATATTGGTCCCGCCGAACGGCCCGGCGCGAAGAACGTCGGCCAAGATACGCCGAACCTGGTCGAAATCATGCGTCAGCGGCTGCAACAGTTTCGCGCCCTCGCTAAACGTCAGTACGCCCACCCGCGTGGTCTCGGCGTTGAGCTGAAGCAACAAGCGCCGCGCGGCCGCAACCTCCGCTGCGAGGATGGAATTTCTCGGATTGCGCAGCGGCGGCTTGCCGATATTCATGCCGCCGATGATGATCTGCGGCGGCGTGAATCCGGAACTCTCGGGCGGCTGATCGGCTTCGCCTAAATCGGCGCCGGCGTAGAGCGCCGTGCTGCCGGAAACGTCAATGACCAGGAAAATATCTACATTTGCCGAGCGGCCGGTCTCACGGGCTACTTTGCCGCTGACGAAAATAGAGTTTTGGTCCTGGGTTATTCGACTTCCGTCAGCGGGAGAGAGGATCTGTACTCGCGGCTCGGCCGGCGACACTAGGGCGGGTTTGATAGCCACCAGGAAAAAGACCGCAAGAGCAAAAAAAACAAAGGGATTTCTATCCATAGCGCTCACCCTCTGCAGCGGAAACGCTAGCATGATTGGATTGAGGGTGGAAGAGACCCAAGCGAAAAACGGCGAGATGTCGCGGAATCGCATCCCGTGCTATACTCGCTGCATGCTCCAGATTAGATATGCTCTGGCGTTCTTTTGCTTAGTCGCCTGGCTCGACACGGCCGAGGCACAATATGTCTTGGAGTTGAAAAACGGCCGGCAAATTACCGTGCAAAGTTACCGCGAACAAGGCTCAATGATCAAATTTCCCGGACTCGGCGGTGAGATCGCCATCAGCAAAGACCAAGTGCAGTCCGTGCGGCGCGCCAGTGACGCGGACCGCAAAAGCGCCTCCAGCCTTGGCCTCGATCAGCTTCGCCCAGCCACGCCTTCGCAACCAGCCGAGACGGCGGCGCAGCCGAGCGAAATAAAACCTGAAGCTGCAGCACCGTCGCAAGCAGGACCGCCGATGATTGAAAAGGCGGCCGAGGAGAAAGCTTATCAAGAAAAGATCAAGGAACTCACTGCCCAGCTGCAGGAACTGCGCGAGCAGTACGCGGTTCGCACGCGCGGAAACACCGGCTCGGATCCACAGTTTTTTACCACGGAAGAGGCCTTCAGGGGACATCAGGAAGATCTATTATCGCGCCTGCGCGATGCTCAGTTCCGAGCGCAAGGGCTGCCGAGCGGCAGCAACGCCACGAGTCCGCCGTTATCGTTAACTCCGCCGCCTGCGTATTCCGAAACGCAGAAGGAACTCAGCGACCTGCGAAATCGAATGAATCAGGTTGACAACGAACGGCAAAGAATCATCGAAGAGATGAAAACGAAAAACTTCGCTACCGGTTCGCTATTCCTCGATTAGTTCAGCCGCCGCCCGAATTCCCAGCAGATAACTGTTCACGCCGAATCCCGCGATCTGCCCAACGGCGACTTCCGCAATATGAGAATGGTGCCGAAACGGCTCGCGTTTGTGGATGTTTGAAAGGTGAATTTCAATCGTCGGAATGCCGGCGGCGCTAATGGCGTCGCGCATGGCGATGCTCGTGTGAGTATAGGCCGCCGGATTGATAACCATCGCGCCGAATTGTTTGGGCGCTTCCTGGATCCAGGTGACGAGCTCGCCCTCATGGTTCGACTGGCGAATCTCGATCTCGACAGCGAGCTCTTGAGCGAGAGCGCGCATCTTCTGATCGATCTGTTCGAGGGTCAGCTTGCCGTAGATCTCGGGCTGCCGCTTGCCGAGCAAGTTGAGATTGGGCCCATTGAGCACCAAGATCTTTTTTTTCCTCGCCATCGTGGGTTCCTAGTCGCCTGCGGAATCGTGCAAACCTACGCGCCCAAGCCGCCGGCGATCTCGGCAGGCGCCAGCCAATCAAAACGGGTTTTGCCGATACCGTCGCACAACACGAACTTGATTTTATCGGCGGCGGCCTTCTTGTCGACTTCCATGCCTTGCAGCAAATTCGTGATCGACACCGGCGATGGTATCTCGGTCGGCAACCCGGATTTTTCGATCAACTGAATGATCCGGTCGACGCTTTTCCGATCCGCAAACCCTCGTTTCAGCGAAAGCGCCGCGGCCTGCGCCATCCCCACGCCCACTGCCTCACCGTGAAGAAACTGCCGGTAACCTGTCGCGGCTTCCAGAGCATGGCCGATGGTATGGCCGAAGTTGAGCACCGCGCGGTAATCGTCCTCGCGCTCATCTTGTTCGACCACTCGGGCTTTAATCGCACAGCAAGTGGCGATGACCTGAATCAGCAGCGCGCGGTCGAGTCCGAGTAAACGCTCGATCTTCTCCTCCAGCAAGCGGAACAGCGCGGCGTCCGCGATAATGCCGTACTTGATAACCTCGGCAAGCCCGGCGACGAGCTCCCGGCGCGGCAGGGTCCGCAGCACCGCCACATCAATAACGACGAGCTTTGGCTGGTAGAAAACGCCGATTAAATTCTTGCCATTTTCATGATTCACCCCGGTCTTGCCGCCGACGCTCGAGTCGACTTGCGCCAGCAATGTGGTCGGCACCTGAACGTAAGACACACCGCGCAAATAGGTCGCTGCAGCAAAACCGGCCAGATCGCCAACCACTCCGCCGCCGAGCGCCAGCACACAGGATCTTCGCTGCAAACGCGCTTTAATCAGGCCGTCGTAGATGGTCGCCAGCGAGTTGAGAGTTTTGTGCTCTTCCCCGTCGGGGATTAAAATCGGCGTGACTTCAAAGCCGGCTTGGCTGAGCACATCATGAATCGGGTCTAGGTAAAGCTGCGCAACCACGGGATTGCTGATAACGGCCGCTTTGCCGCGGAGGTTGACCCGATTGAGAAATTCGCCGAGCCGATCGAGGATATTCTCACCGACGTGAATCGGGTATGAACGATCGCCCAAATTAACCGTCAACGTTTGCATGCGGGTCGCCCTCGGCATTCAGCCGATTGATGATTTGATCCACTACCTGTGTCAGGGTCAGGTGATTCGTATCAACGGTGAAGTGAGCCTGGCCGTATCGACTTCCGCGCTGCCGGATTAATTCCTCGACCCGCTGGCGGCGATCGCCGCCCTTCAGCAAAGGACGCTTCGACCCGGTTCCCGCTCTGGCCAGCAGCGTGTCGATCGGAGCCGCCAGACCGATCAAAGTCGTTTGCTGCCGCAGCAGATCGAGGTTTTCATCATCCATGATGACGCCGCCGCCGGTAGCGATCACTTGCCCTTGACGCTGCAAGACCTCGTGCAGCGTTCGCTTCTCCAATTGGCGAAAGTAGGCTTCACCTTTAGTCGCGAAAATCTCCCGTACTTTTTTTCCTTCGGCTTTCTCGATCAGCCGGTCAAGATCGACAAAGCGCCGCTGCAATCTCCGGGCGAGATTTCGTCCCACGGCGCTCTTTCCGACCGCCATGAAACCGATCAGCGCAATGTTGCGTTGCAAAGCTTTTGACAAACTACTAACCCGGATCATTCACGAGATGACATCCACGGCGCAAGCCTTTCTGTTCGCGGCCAAGGAGTGGTACCTTCAGGAGGTCGACTGACGCAACGAACCGCTGTAGAGCCCGCAAGTCGGCGTAACTTTGCACTCCTGTCACCGCTCTCTGTGGCCTACTCTCTGTTCTGGTTTCTCCTCGAGCATGAATAACCGGCCTGGCCGGTTGCTGAAAAACTCTGATTACAGGCTGCTCAGAAAGATCTCGGAGGCGAGTGAGCGAAATGGGGTGTTGGAGTACAGGAGTATTGGAGCATTGGGTTTCAATCCATTACTCCGGCACTCCACCACTCTAGTACTCCAAACTTCTACTTGTAGCATATGAGTCTTTTCAGCAGCCTGCTAGTAGTTTTTTATCTGCTCGAGATAGCTTTCGTAGTTGCGCTTGATCTCTCTCAGAGAGTCGCCGCCGAATTTCTCGAGGAATGCCCTGGCGATTTCAAACGCCACGACCGACTCGCCCACGACCGCCGCCGCCGGCGCGGCGCACACGTCGGAGCGTTCCACGGAAGCGTCGGTCGGCTGCTTGGAGCGCAAATCCACCGACTGCAGCGGGCTCATCAAAGTGGAAATCGGCTTCATGGCGACCCGCGCGACCAACGGCGCGCCGTTGGTCATGCCGCCTTCGGTACCGCCGGAATTGTTGCTGCCGCGATAAAAGCCGGTCGGCACGATGCGCGGCGTTCCTTCGCTGACCATTTTGTTGGGATCGAAAAAAATTTCATCGTGCACCTGGGAGCCGCGGCACCGCGCCATCTCGAAACCCAAGCCAATCTCGACGCCCTTCATCGCCTGGATGCTCACCAGCGCCTGGGCCAAGCGGCCGTCGAGCTTACGGTCCCACTGCGTATGGCTGCCGAGACCCGGCGGCAGTCCCAAAGCGACGATTTCAAAGATACCGCCGAGCGTGTTCCCTTCCTTTTTGCACTCTTCGATCAAAGCGATCATCTTCTCTTCGGCTGCGGCGTCGGCCGTGCGCACCGGTGACTCCTCGGAACGCGTGTAAATCTCGTCGAAGCTCAGTCCGCTCAGGTCGGCGGCAATGCCGCCGATCGAGCGAATATAACCCATGACGCGAATACCGAACGGCGCGAGCAGTTGTTTGGCAAAAGAACCGACAGCCGTTCGCGCAACGGTCTCGCGCGCGCTGGCGCGCTCGAGAATATCGCGAACGTCGGCGCGGTCGTACTTGAGCACACCGTTCAGATCAGCGTGGCCCGGACGGGGTTTGGTCACGGCGATCTTGTCATCCCGATCCTCTGCCAGAGCGGACATCTTCTTTGTCCAGTTCTTCCAGTCGCGATTCTCGATGCCCAACGCAACCGGCGAACCGATGGTTTCGCCCCAGCGGATACCCGAGCGCACCTGGGCTTCGTCCTTCTCGATCAGCATGCGGCCGCCGCGGCCGTAGCCCTGCTGGCGCCGCCAAAGATCGTGATTGATCTTGTTAGTGTCGACGGGAAACCCTGCCGGCACGCCGTCGATAATCATCGTCAAACAAGGGCCGTGCGATTCACCCGCGGTGAAATAGCGCAACATGCGCGTAGCGTATCTTATTTATTAGGAAATTACAGCAGCCTAGGGGTTGGCTGGCGCAGCGGCCGCCTGTTCACCCTGCGTTTTCTTCATCTGCTCGCGCCAGAGTTGATCGGCGCTCGGCAGATTCTCGGAACCAGCATTGGCAATTCGCGGCGTGATAAACACGACCAGCTCTTCAAAATCTTTTTGCCAGCGATGATTCTTGAACAACCAGCCAAAAACAGGAATATCCTTAAGATAGGGAACCCCGCTATCGGACTCTTGGGCGGTATCCTTCAGGATGCCGCCGATGACGATCGTTTCTCCATCTCTCACGAGCACGTTCGCCTCAGCGTCACGATTGAGCTCGTCAAACGGGACAACACCCGCCGTGCCGCCGGACACCGTCGGGGAATTGGCAATCGAGCTCGATTTGACCTTTATGTTCATCAAGACAAATCCATCACTCGAAACTTGAGGCTTCACGGTCAATTCGATGCCGACCGGCACCTTTTCCGTTGCAACGGCGGTGCCCGCTGCCGCTCCACTACCACTGGCAATATTCGTGGAACTCGGCAGTGCGATGCGTAGAATTCTTTGGCTCCTGATAGTTGAGGGGATATTGTTCAGCGTTACCACCGAAGGCCGGGAGATAATCTTGACGTTGCCTTCGTTCTCTGCGGCTGTCAGGAACGCGTTGATATTATTCGTCAGATAACCGAATTTAAAACCGGTCGATGGCACCGGGAAAGGAGGTGCAGTTGTGTTGGGACTTCCGGAAAATGGGTTGCTGGCCAAAAATCTTGAACTGGCAATGATGCGGCCGTTGAATACGGAATCAATCTCCATTCCCAAGGCTCTCGCGAAGGATGGCGTGGTCTCGATCAGATTCGACTCGATGAGAACCTGCGGGGTGCGGGTGTCGAGTTTAGAGATCAGCGTAGTGACGTCGTCAAGCGACTTCTTGATATCTCTGATCATAAGCGTGTTGCTTCGGTCGTCACTCGTGATATTTCCCCGCTTACTCAACAGCGGCTTCGCCTTCGGTTCGAGATCTTTGGCGGTAGCGTAGTTCAAAGTAAAATACGCCGTTTGAAGCGGCTCGAGATCGTCTTGAGCGTTCTTCGCCGCCAGGAGTGCGTCTCTCTCGGATTTCAGTCGTCCCGCTGTCGAGATGCGGATCACGTTTCCAACTTCATCTTTACCGAGTCCATGTGTGTCGATGAGCAGTTCCATCGCCTGATCCCAGGGCACCTCGGTGAGACGAATTGTTACTTTTCTGTTGACGTCATCGGTGACGATAATATTCTTGCCGCTGACCTCCGCCAGGAGACGAAAGACATTCTTGATATCCGCGTCTTTAAATTCCAGAGAGATTTTCTGGCCGATGTACTTCTTCGCCGCTGCCCCCGCAACCATTTCCGATTTGATTTCGCCGGCGGACTGAGACGTCTCGGTAGCTCTGTAATCCACCCGCTTACCGCCTTTGACCAACGTGGCATCTCTCTTCGCAGTTACATTAGGATCCACCGCGCCTATAACAATTTTAAGCCCACCGTTTTCCGGAGTCATCGTATAGGGCGGCACTGTCGCGGCCGAGAGTTCCGCAATGACACGCAGCTGATTGTCGCTCGCGTTTAACCTCAAGGCCGATACCCAGTTGGTATCGATCCTATAGGTATCGGTGCTGGCGGTTACTTTATCGGCGTCGAGGATATCCACGACAATCCGTGCCGGTTGGGGTAGCGTGAAATGACGGTACTGAGTTACGGGGTGGGCAAACTTGACCCACAAAGTGGTCTGCCCTCGTTCTTCGCGGAGGACAACCTCCTGCAAGGCATGATCCGCTGCAACTGAGCTCGCTGACTTGGCGGGGGCCGACTTCGGCGCCACCGGCGTCTGCACAGTCGATTGCGTCGGAGTTTTCCGCGGCTCCTCGCCCGTGAGCGAACAGCTGGAGGCTCCGACCACGGCTGCCAAAGCGATCAGCGGTATTGCGCGATGCACGCTTGCGATCATGGTCTCGAATCGCGATTGACAAACATCCATGAAATTGTTCCCCGTCCTTGATCTACTCCCTAATCGGTTAGAAGTTTCATGCCGACTTCGCGCCTTTTCCGCGCGCCGTAATTATCGGAGTAGAACTCTTCCACCACAACTTCGGCCTGGTGTATCGCCTTTACTTTGCCGTCGTGACTGCCGATCGGAGTGCCAATTTTGATCACGTACCCAAGGCCTGCGTTATCCTCCACCATAGCTCTCGGGTCCTTGGTGTCCCAGATGATGCCGACCAGCTTCAGCTGGCTGAGCTCCAAACGCTCCAGCGGCGACAAGTTCTCTCGCGTCGGCCGGTTTGCTTTTGTCCGCAGAGTCATCGGTCGAAATGGATCGCGAGCTGCGTCCTTTCGAATATCCACCGGCGCAGCCCGCGGTACCGGCGATTTCGTCGGCAGATTCAGGTCCACCGGTTCAGCTTTTGCGCCCGCCTTGGCGTCGCTGCCAAAACTTTCGCGGAGTTTTTCCTTTACCGAGTCCGTCAAATCTTGCAGCGATTTTCCGATTGTCGCCGGCGTCTTGCCGAGCTTGTTGACCGCTTCCTTCATTTGATCCGACGGTGTGCGAATGGGTTCCTCGGCAGCGAAAACTCTTGTTGCGAGAAGCGCCACCCAGGCGATCACAATCAGCAGCGAGATGGGTCGATGTTTGCTCATGTTCGCATCAGCGCCTCGCCTTTGCGGCTTTGGCTTTTTCCTCGGCGATTTTCTTTCGTTCGACTTCGTCCAGAAAGCGATACGCGGTCGCGACACTGGTCGTCTCCAGCATGACCTTGTCGCCGTTCACCGTCGGATTCTTGAAACCAATGTTGTCGATATTGATTAGCCGGCTCAATCTCCCGACTTCATCGAAAAAACTCACGGTGTTGTGAAAATTGCCCTTGACCGTGATATCGACCGGCACTTCCGCGTAAAAATCCTGATACGCTTCCGGCCGTGGTCGAAACAACAAGACATCGAGGCCCAGTTCCTGGGCTTTTGACGAAATGCCGCTGAGCAGCTCGGCAATTTCTTTTTTGTCAGGGAGCTGCGCAACCGCGGTTTTGAGTTCCGCGTCGAGCCGCTGAAGGTCCTTGCGCAAGCGCACGAGGTTGAGCGACTTCTGCGTCTTCACCGATTTCTCATTACGCGCGATTTCCACGCTGTCGGCCAAGTTGGCCAAGGCATCTGCCTGCGGGACGTGCAAAAAGCTATAGTAGAGCGCCGCAATCAAGATGACCGCGACCGCTAAGATGCCGATTTTTTGTCCCGCCGATCGCTCGAGGAGATTATCGAGTAATTCGTTCAATGGTTTTTCCCCTTGCTTGTCTCGGAAGCTCCCTTAATTGTGGCCTTGGCGGGCTGGGCGGCGGGTGCCCGGTAAATGACCCGGGTTTTGATCGAAAACTTTTTTAGCGAAGATGTAGCCCTCGGTCCCTCAATGCTTTCTATCAGCTCGACGTTGCTGAAGTGTTTCGAGGCGGCGAGCGACCTCATGAAATCCGCCACGGTCTCATTATCGACTGCCAGACCATTCATCGTCACATTGCCCGCGCTTTCTCGCAGGTCGGTTAGCCACAGACTCGCCGGAGTCGCGCGTGAAAGACTGGCCATCACGAGCACCGGCCCGGATTTCTTGCCGTTCAGGTCCTCGATGATCTTCTGCTTGGCGCGCAGGTCCTTGATCTTTACCTGCAGGTCGGCAACTTCCTTGACTTTGGCGTTAAGCGCCTGGAGCTCGGAGCGCAGCGCCGCAAGCTCGTTTTCCAGCGCGCTGAGCTGAGACCATTGATACAGATAGGTGCCGAGCAGCACGACCAGCAAGGAGCCCAACACAACCGCAGCGATGATGATCTCACGCCGGCGCGTGACCTCGGCCTGAAGTTGTTTGATCGGGAGAAGATTGATGCGAATCATCGGTCGTCGGGTCGCCGAATCGACAAGCCCGCCCCGACGGCAAAGTAGGGGGCCGTTTCGACGAGATAATCACGATTGAGTTTTCGATTGACGTTAAAAGCTCGAAAGGGATCGCTCAGATGGACCGGCACGCCCATTCGCTCTTCCAGTAGAAGGCGTAAGGCGGCGAGCCTGGCACCTCCACCGCTGATGAAAATGGTTTTGAGTCCATCGTCGTCCTCGGACGGAACCGCGCCATAGAGGCTCACCGTTCTTCTGACCTCTTCCGCCAACTCTTCGGACGTGGACCGAAGCGTCGCTTCGAATTCCACTTGGTTTTTTCCGTCAGGCGAGCCGGCGGTCTTAAAGGCCTCGGCCGTTTCGGCGGCGATACCGAGCTGTCGTGCCAAACTGTCGGTAAAATAAGCGCCCCCCAGCGAGAGATCGCCGGTGAATGCAAATATGCCGTTTTGCAAAAGCGTGATGCTGGTGTACTGAGCGCCGATATGAATTAGCGCAACGATACCGTTGGCCGCTTCGGCGCCGTAGTTCACTTCGTACATGTTTTCCAAGGCGAAGTAATCGACATCCATCACCGATGGTGTCAGGTCTGCTTCTTCGATCGCGTCAACGTAGCTGTTGATGATTTCTTTTTTGACCGCGACCAGCAGCACATCCATCCTGTTGCCGTCCGGCGCTTCGAACAAGACTTGATAATCAAGATTGACGTTCTGCAAGCTATCGGGAATGATGTTCTGCGCTTCAAATTCGATATTCGCCTCGAGCTCGGCGGGTTCCTGCTTGGGCATCTGAACTTTTTTCATAATGACAGCGCGCCCTGGGACCGCAGAGATGACCTGCTTTGATTTGACCCCGCTTTCTGCGATCAAGCGACGAATGACATCAACGACCGGCTTGGAATCGACCACCATATTGTTTTGGATCGCGTTTTCCGGCAGCGGCAAAATTCCCAGATTCAGAAGGCGATAACCGCTCTTGTCCACGGCGGTTTCGACCATTTTGATCGAGCTCGAGCCAATATCTAACGCCAGATAGCCGTCCTTGGCGCTCAGCGGATTTAAGGAACTCAAATTGAAATTTTTTAGGAACGACAGCATAAGAGTCGCTCAAAAAAGCGTGTCCTTCTGCTCGATCGTCAGTCCCAAAGCCAAAAGAATTTTCCTTTTGGTGGCCAACCGACACTCCTTACCTTTTTCGATTCGGTCAAGAGTCAGCGGCGATATACCGGCCGAGCGCGCAAGCTCGGCTTTGCTAAGCATTTTCGCTTCACGAACCTTTTTGACGTTGTTTTCCTGGCCCATCGCCGCTAGAAGAGAAGATCGCAAGGCGCGGATTTTTAACCCATCGAGTAGACCTAGGGAATAAATTGTGCGCGCATTATATCTAATTATGTTTCTGAGAGATACAAAAAACACTAAGCAAACCGGCTGCCAAGCTTTCGGCTGCTGTATACCCGCGCTGAATTGCGCGCAACTTTGTAGATAATTTAACTATTCCCAAAATGGCGGTGTGGAGATGGCGGTCACGGGACGTCGACACCGGACAAAATCGTTCAGGTAGGCAGAATTTGGCGCAACTTTGCTTTTCGTCAGGCCGGCCGGTACAGGTGCAGCGATGAGGCCGGCACCCAAGTTCGCGCAGGTCGTCGTGCCTGCGCCGCTCAGAGACCCTCTCATTTATACAGTCCCCGAGCCGCTCAAAGATCGCATTGCTGCCGGCGCCCGGGTTCTAGTTCCGTTGCAAAAACGTATCGTCACGGGAATCGTCGTCGGTTTTGTTCGCGAAACGCCGTTGGCGCAAACCAAAGAGATCGTCGATCAGCTCGACGATCAGCCGATCCTGGACACAAATCTGCTCCAGCTCGCTAAGTGGATTTCCCAGTATTATTTGACTTCGCTCGGTGAAGTCTTGGCCACCATGCTGCCGCCGAATTCACGGCGCGAAAGCCGCAAGAGCGTCGTTCTCAAGAGAGCGGACCTGACGATCGCTGATGAGCTGGGTAAAGAAGTTCTCGGCGCGCTCGCGCGCCACAAAGGTAAACTAAGCGCCGAAACTTTGACCAGAAAATTCGCCGGGCGCTCCCTCGAGCGCTTGTTGGTGCGCCTGGAAAAACTGGGCGCGATCGAAATTCTAGAGCGCATGGCAAAACAGCGCCGCGAGGGAATAGAGCCATCTTGCGGCGCGATTCACGAAGCAAGTTCCATTCAGACGAGATTCTCCTTGACCGCCGAGCAGAACGGCGCCTTCCAGGCAATCCGCGCTCGCATCAAAAAGGGCGGCTTTGAAACCTTCTTACTACACGGCGTCACAGGCAGCGGCAAAACCGAGGTCTATATTCGCGCCATGGAACAGGTCCGCGAGCTTGGTCGCCGGAGTCTCGTACTTATCCCCGAGATCTCATTGACGCCGCAACTGTTGGATCGTCTCAAGGCTCGCTTCCCGAATAAGGTCGGCGTGCTCCACAGCGGCCTTACCGGCGCCGAACGCTGGGCGCAGTGGCGCCGCATCGCGCGCGGCGATGCCGATGTCGTGGTCGGCGCCCGCTCAGCGGTGTTCGCGCCGGTCCCCGAGCTAGGGCTGATCATTGTCGATGAGGAGCACGATGCTTCTTACAAACAAGACGAGGGGCTGCGCTACAACGGCCGTGACGTCGCGGTTATGCGCGGCAAGCTGCTCGATTGTCCGGTCATCCTCGGCTCGGCGACGCCGGCGCTCGAGAGTTATGAAAATTGCCGGCAGGGCCGTTATCGCCTCCTGGAAATCGCCCGGCGCGTCGAGCAACGCCCACTCCCGCCGATCGAAGCGATCGATTTACGCACGCAGTTTAATCCCGATTCGATCATCGAGCCCAGGAAAGCGGCGCCGACCAACAAGCGCAACGATCTCGCTGATCGACGACTCATTTCTGCGCCGTTCGCGCTGGCGCTGACCGCCAACCTGCAAGCCGGGCGGCAGACCCTGATCTTTTTAAACCGCCGCGGCTTTGCCAATTTCGTTCAGTGTAGTTTATGCGGCTATGTCTGGCGTTGCCCGTACTGCAGCGTTACGTTGACCCTGCACCTCAAGCAAAATCAAATTTCTTGCCATCACTGTGGCTATCGCCGGGCCAACACCGACATTTGTCCCCAGTGCCAGAACGCCTCGCTCGGCGGCGTTGGCAGCGGCACGGAACGAGTCGAACAGGCGCTCAAACAGCTGGCGCCGCAGGCGCGCGTGGCGCGGATGGATCGCGACACCACGAGCAAGCGCGGTTCCCATGAAGAGATCATCCGGCGCTGGGAACGAGGCGAGATCGACATTCTGGTCGGAACCCAGATGATCACAAAAGGTCACGACGTATCCGGCGTCACCTTGGTCGGCGCATTACTGGCGGATCTTTCTCTGAACCTGCCTGACTTTCGCGCCGCCGAGCGCACTTTTCAGCTCCTCAGCCAGGTGGCCGGACGCGCGGGGCGGGGCGATAATCCCGGACGGGTGATCGTGCAGACCTATACGCCGGATCATTATGCCATTCACCACCTGATGGCGCACGATTACAGAGGATTTTTTCAGGCTGAGAGCGAGTTTCGCCGCGAGCTCAACTATCCACCGTTCGGCCGGCTGGTGAACCTGCGCCTGGACGGTCCCAAGCTTGCTGAAGTAGAGAAGAAAGCCCACGAGTTGGCCGCTCGCTTGCGCGAACTGCAGGGGCGCAAACCAAAGTATCGAGAGCAGATAGAAGTGCTCGGCCCCGCCACCGCACCGATCGAGAAACTTAGAAATCGCTACCGTTGGCAACTTTTGCTTCGCAGCAAGCAAAGCGCGGTGTTATTGGAGTTCGCGCGCCACGCCCGCGATTTGTTCCCGAGAGCGCCCAACGTGCGTCTCCACATTGATGTCGATCCCTACAGTATGTTATGAATTTCCTTACGATATGGCGATTTTGGAGATCCTAAAATATCCTGCACCGGTGCTCACTAAAGCGGCCGCCCCGGTTAACAACATCAGCGCAAAAACCATTACGCTGATCAATGACATGCTCGAAACGATGTATGCCGCGCCGGGCGTCGGATTGGCCGCGCCCCAGGTCGGCGTGTCACAACGTATCGCGGTCTTGGACATCGACCACGAGAATCCCGGCAAACAGGTCTACAAGCTGATCAATCCGATGATCACCCGCGCCGAGGGC
>Ga0209640_10003794_pt1 | contig 13241 bp, 10 predicted proteins | sample RifCSP10_1_FD_184018 | JGI IMG/M metagenome (GOLD analysis project Ga0209640, IMG submission 184018) | Soil microbial communities from Rifle, Colorado - Rifle CSP2_sed 10_1 (SPAdes) (version 2) | ecosystem: Environmental > Terrestrial > Deep subsurface > Rock core/Sediment | place: Rifle...
GCGAGGAGCGGCTCGAGCCGTACGATCAGGCGACCGGCGACGGCTACCTCCGCCACCTCGTGTACCGGGAGGGTCGGAACACGGGCCAGGTCCTCGTCACGCTCGTGACGGCGCCGGGCGAGCGCTTCGAGACCGGCTACCTGGTCGATGTTCTTCGCCGCTTTCCCGAGGTCCGCTCGGTCCACTGGGCCGTGAACGACGCCCCGGCCGAGCGTACGAACCTGCCGACGACGCTCCTGTGGGGCGACGAGGCGATCGAGGAGGAGATCCTCGGCCTGCGCTTCCGGGTACGGCCGACCGCGTTCCTGCAGACGAACACGGAGATGGCCGAGCGCCTCTACGCCCTTGCGCGGGACCTCGCCGGGCTGACCGGCGACGAGAGCGTGTTCGACCTGTACTGCGGCACCGGGACGATCGCGCTCGCGCTCGCGCGCGATGCCGGCTCGGTGTGGGGAATCGAGATCTGGGAGGACGCGGTCGCCTGTGCGGTCGAGAACGCCGAGCTGAACCGGGTCACGAACGCCAGCTTCCTCGCGGGGAACGTCGGTCAGGTTCTGGAGGGGCTCGTGGAGAGGGTCGGTGCGCCCGACGTCGTCGTGGTCGACCCGCCTCGCGCGGGGCTCGCCGGGAAGGCGCTCCGGCGCACCGGGGCGCTCGGAGCGCGACGGATCGTCTACGTCTCCTGCAACCCGACGACGCTCGCCTCCGACGTCCAGGTGCTGCGTGACGAGTTCGGCTACGAGCTCCGGCGCTGCCGGCCCGTGGACATGTTCCCGCACACTCCGCACGTGGAGTCGGTGTCGCTCCTCGAGCGGGCCGGGTAGGAGCGTCGGTCAGGCCGACTCGGCGCGCCAGGCCCGCCACGTGTCCCGTACGTTCCGCAGCACGAGGTCCGCGTTCGGGAGCAGGAACCCGAGGCACACGGCCGGGAGGGCGGGCAGGCCGGTGACGTCTCCGAGCACGACGGCGGCGAGCGTCAGGCTGAGGAGCCCGGTCATCGCGATCCACGTCCAGCCCGTGCGGAGGCCGAATCGCCCCGCGGCGCCGAGGAAGAGCGCGAAGAAGATCACGTCCGGAGGCCCGAGGTAGATGACCGACGTCTCTCCGGGGAAGGGCGTGCCGACCGCGAAGTGCTCGACGAGCGACGGACGCTCCTCGATCACGTGGCGGGTCGGCCCGGCCGCCACCGACCAGACGTCGACGAGCGGGATGAGCGCGGCGATGAGCGCCACCCACCAGAGCCTCTCGAAGAGCCAGACGAGCACGAGCCCGACGAGCCCGAAGCACGCGAGCTTGGCGAGGCCGAAGAGCGCGTCCAGCCCCGCGAGCCCGAGGATCACTCCGACCGCTCCCGCCAGCGCAGGCAGGGCCGCCGGATGCCTGCGGGGCTCGCCGGCGATCGGCAGGGCCAGCCAGATCATGGCGGTCGAGAGCGGGAACACCACGGCGCCGACGACGAGGACGTCGAGGCGCCGGGACAGCTCCGGCAAGTGCTCCGCGAGCGCGGAGTAGCCGACCAGGAGGACTCCGGCCCCGACGAGCGCGCCCAGGCGCGCCCGGCTCAGAAGGGAGACTGCTCCGCCCACCAGGGGCCGAGCGCCTTGAAGGCGTTCCAGAACCGCGTCTTCGCCGCCTGGTCGTCGAGGGACTCGTCGACGTCGGGGGTCACGAGGATCTCGATGGTGGGCGTGAACCGTCGGATCGCGCCCTCGGCGTCGGCGTCGATCGGGTCCGCCAGCGGGAAGCGGAGATCGTTCAGGAACGACACCGTGCTGCTTCCCATGGCGACGACGAGCTTCGGCTGGACGATGTGGAGCTCGCGCGTGAGCCACGCGGAGGCGTCCGCCGGGTCCTCGGTCCCGAACTTCAGGCAGTTCGTCCCGTACACGGCGAGCGGATCGACGCGAAGTCGCTGGAGCGACTTGAGGACCGCCTGTCCGGCGCGTCCGAAGAACGCGACCCCTTCCTGGATCTCGGACGGCTGCGGCGCGTACTTCAGCAGGAAGACGTCCGCCAGCGGGTGGCCGGACCCGAGGACGGGGACCCGGAGCTCGTCGCCCGCGCGGGACAGCTCGTCGCCGAGCTCGTTGATCTCGGTGATGGCCTTCCTCAGGTAGCGCTCGTAGATCTCGTCGGTTGGCACGGCGGCAGACACGAGGTCCGGCTCACCTTCTCCCTCAGCGCACCTTTTCCTTGACCTGCGCCATCCACTTGAGCGACTGAAGGTACGCGAGCGACTTCGGCCGCCGCAGCACCTCGGCCGTCCGGAGCGAGAGCAGGAACTCCTCGGGGCCCTCGAAGCGGCGCATCCTCATCGCCCCGGTTCCCACACCCTGGAGCACGTGCGCGTCCGAGCCTGCCCCCTGCAGCAGCCGGTACTTGCGGGCGAAGCGCAGCGCCTCGTCGTTGAACGACTCACGCAGGAGTCGCGCGTTGAACACCTCGAAGACGTCGATCTCCGCGAGGTGGCGATGCAGCGTCGCTGGATCGGGGATGTCATGGAGGCGATCGAAGGGGTGGGGGAGGTAGACGAGACCGTTCTGGTCCCCGATCGCGCCGATCGTCTGCGCGAACGAGAGCCCGCGCGGGACCTCCTCCTCGAGGAAGAGGCCGATGACCTCGCCCTGCCCGTCGGTCTTGACCTCCTCGCCCGGGATCACGACCAGGTCGCGAGCTCGGGCGAGCTCGAGCGCTTCCAGCGCTCCCCCGAAGGCGTTGTGGTCGGTGACCGCGATCCCGCCGAGGCCGATTCCCTCCGCGTGGTCGAGCAGGTCTTCGACGGGGATCGAGCAGTCGTGCGACCACTCCGTGTGCATGTGCAGGTCCACGACGATCCAGTCCCGCCCGGCGAGGGGGTCCTCGCCGTCGGCCGAGGGGACGCGCGCCGAGCGCCTCTTGCGGATGAGACGCGAGTAGACGCCGTCGAGCTCGTCTGCGACTCGCGCGAAGCTCTGGCGCTGCGCGTCGACGCGAGCCGCCGAGCTCAGCTCGAGCCGGCGGGCGTCGTCCGCGACCAGCGCCGGGAGCTCCGCCGGGCCCGCGAGTGCGACGCCGCATGCGGCGGCTTCCAGCGCGAGCCGCTCCTCACCGTCCGGAGCGGGCACGAAGATCGCCGCGTCTCGGAGTGCTGCCGCGCGCTGCTCCGGTCGTCGCACCGATCTCACGGCGGTGCGCGCGCGAAGTGCGCGCGGGATCGCAGGCCGGTAGGCGAGCGGCTTTGCGTGCAGCAGCCGGAGTTGCCATCCGGGGAGGTCGCGGAGCGCACGGAGCACGGCGCGTGTGCCGGAGCGCGCGGCAGGCCCGAGCTCGAGCGCGATCACGTCGCTTTTCCCGGCAGGTGCGAACAGCTCCGTGTCCACGCCGACCGGGAGCAGGCGGTATTCCCCGGGGAAGCGCTTGGCCGCCGCCTCGGCCGTCTCCTCCGAGGTTGCGAGCAGCGCGTCGACGCGGATGTTGAGGCGGTCGCGCCGCGATCGCCGTGCCGGGTACGCGAGCCGGTCCGGCGAGAAGAACGTGGCCGCCGTCAGCGCGTGCGCGGACGTGAGCGCGAGGTAGGAGATGCTGGGCAGGCCCGGCTCGACCCCGTGAACGATGTCGTAGCGGCCCCGGGAGAGCGCGAGCCTGAGATTGGCGCGCACACCGACCGGAACGCCGATGTTCGTCCGGCGCGAGATCGGAATCGACGGGCCGACCGCGATCACCTCCGTGTCGAGCCCCTTCTGGAGCGCTCGGCGGCCCGCCAGCAGGTCGCGCGCCCTGGAGGACGGGGCCAGCACCGTGACCTCGTGGCCCAGCCCGCGCAGGGCGGCCGCGACTCCCTCGACATGTGCATTCACCTCGTGCGGCTGCGACCACGCGAAGGGCGTGACGAAGCAGATGCGCAGGCTCACGTTCGGGCGAGTGTAGCCCGGTCCCGGTCTAGAGGCTCGACGTCTGCCGCCGGCGCAGGAGGAGCCGCTCGCCCCGCAGAGGAGGCTCGACCGCGACGCCCTCGAGCGGACGCCGCGTCGCGACGAGCTCGACGTCGCCGAGCCGCCCGAGCACCCGGACGGCGTCCTCAGCGCCCGCCGTGGTGAAGCGCTGGAGGACCGGAACGAGGAAGTAGGCGAGCGCGGCGAGGATCCAGAGCGCCGAGACGACCTTTACGAAGGTGTCGCCGCCGGACTCGGCCCACACGCCGACGATGGTGAGGGTCGATGCCACCGCCGCGAGCGCTCCGGCAGCCGAGGCCAGAACGACCAGCGCGCGCCGGTGGGTGAGGAGCAGCGCGGTCGACGCCATGAGCCCGGCCAGCAGCGCGAGCACCGCGGACCAGGCGGCCTTCGCCGCCGCCTCGTCTCCGCCGTCGAAGGCGAAGGACCAGACGCCCCAGAGGACGAGCCCGAGGCAGACGGGGGAGGCGGCCACGACGAGCCAGGCGAGCGCTCGCTGAGTGCCGCGATCGACGAGCGCGAGCCCCGAGAGCGCCGCTCCTCCCGTGTACAGGAGCGCGCCGAGCGTGAGGAGGATGCGGCCGTCCGTGTCGGAGAACTCTCCGCGGAGGACCGAGACCAGCGCGACCAGCGCGGCGGCGACGAGGATCGCTGCCGCTCCGATCCAGAAGACCCTCCCGAGACGGCGGGCCGTCACGCCTTGGCGCCCGTCCTCGGCCTCTTCTTCGTCACCGCGTTCTGCACGATGAAGCGCTCGATCTGCGCATGGGCCTCGTCGTCGCGGATCTGCCGCGGCGGCGACTTCATGAGGTACGCGCTCGGCGACTCGAGCGCCCCGGCGATGCCGTTGTTCAGCGCGAGCTTCGCCAGCCTGACGGCGTCGATCACGATGCCGGCCGAGTTCGGCGAGTCCCAGACCTCGAGCTTGAGCTCGATGTTCAGGGGGACGTCGCCGAAGGACGAGCCCTCCATTCGGATGTAGGCCCACTTGCGATCGGTGAGCCACGGGACGTAGTCCGAGGGGCCGACGTGGACGTTCCGCTCGCCGATGTCGTAGTCGAGCATCGACGTCACGGCGTTCGTCTTCGAGATCTTCTTCGACTCGAGGCGCTCGCGCTCCAGCATGTTCAGGAAGTCCGAGTTGCCGCCGACGTTCAGCTGCATGGTCTTGTCGAGGTGCACGCCTCGGTCCTGGAAGAGCGTGGTCAGGATGCGGTGCGTGATCGTGGCGCCGACCTGCGACTTGATGTCGTCGCCGATGATGGGGAGGCCGGCCTCCTCGAAGCGCTTCTGCCAGTAGCGCTCGCGGGCGATGAACACGGGCATGCAGTTCACCATGGCGACGCCCGCCTCGAGGATCTGCTCGGTGTACCACTTGGTCGCCGCCTCGGAACCCACCGGGAGGTAGTTGACGACGACGTCCGTCCCGGTCTCGCGGAGGATGCCGATGACGTCGTCGGTCGGGCCCGGCGCCTTCTCCACGATCTGCGAGACGTACTTGCCGAGGCCGTCGTGCGTCATGCCGCGCGAGACCTTGACGCCGGTCTTCGGGACGTCCGCGAACTTGATCGTGTCGTTCGGGTGCGCCCAGATCGCGTCCGCGAGGTCGAGCCCGACCTTTCCCTTGACGACGTCGAACGCGGCCACGAACTCGATGTCGGAGATGTGGTAGCCGCCGAGGTCGACATGCATCAGGCCGGGGACGCTGTCCTTCGGGGACGCGTCCTTGTAGTACTCGACTCCCTGGAGGAGGGAGTTGGCGCAGTTGCCCACGCCGATGATCGCGACGCGCACCTTCTCCTTGGCGCGCCGGCCGTTCTTCGATCCGTCGGTGGTGGCCATGGTGTCCTTTCGCTTTCGCTGGTACGGGACGCCGAGCTCCTCGGCGAGCGCGGCCAGGATGACGTCGTTCGCGTTCGTGCGTGCACGCGACGCGGCTGCGTGGATCTCGTCCTTCAGCTCCTGAGGGGTGCGGAGCAGGATGACCGGGCTTCCCCCGGGGAGCGCCCTGCGCCGGCGGCCGCTCGGCGCATACGCGACTCCGAAGACGTCGGCGAGAATGCCGACCGCGACGTCGTTGAGATTGGACCGGCGACGGGCGGTCTCACGCACGAGCGCGTCCTTTAGGTGTGCCGGCATCCGGACGAGGATGCCCGTTCGCGATGAAGTGCTAGCAGCCAAACTGCTAGCAGGATAACGCAGATCTTCTCGGCGTGCGCACGACGGCAGGCCGACCCGCTCGCCCGCCATCGGCGACGTCCGCTGCTAGGAGGTCTGCTCCGCCAGTTCCCGGAGCTGACGGCGCACGAAGAGCATGCGCTGCGCGACGGTGACCCAGACGATCACCGCGAGCGCGTAGACCGGCCACTGGAGGAGCCCCCACGGGGCGAGCCCGAGCCCGACGGAGACGAGCACGACCCGCTCGACCCGCGATCCGAAGCCGATATCACCACGGAGGCCGAGCGACTCCGCCTTCGCGCGCGTGTACGAGACGAGGAAGGATCCGGTCACGGCTGCGAAGGTCGCCACGAGAGCCACCTCGTTGCCGTCTCGCATGAAGGCGAGCCCGATCGCGGCGAGCATCGCGGCCTCGCCCAGGCGGTCGAAGGACGAGTCGAGGAAAGCGCCGAAGACCGTTCCCTTGCTCGCGGCCCGGGCGAGCGCCCCATCGAGGATGTCGGCCACGGAGCCGACCACGAACAGCCCGCCTCCGAGCCAGAAGAACAGCTTGTCGTTCCGGTCCTCGAACCCGACGAGCACGGAGCCGACGAGGCAGAGGGAGACTCCCGCGAGCGTGAGCATGTCCGGGGTCAGCTTCGTCCGCGCGACACCGCGCATGGAGCGCGCGAGGATCTCGCGTGCCGCCTCCGTGTACTCCTGCTTGAAGCGATCGAACTGGTTGACGCGAGCGGAGTCCGACTCGGGCTGCTCGTCACTCATGCGCGCCGGAACGCGCGCCATGCCGTAGCGCGCCGTAGCGCGTAGCCGGTCGGGATGGCCAGCGCTATGCCTGCGACGACGTCGAGCCAGTAGTGGTTCCCGGTCGAGATCACGGCGAACGCGACCCACGCGGGCCAGGCGAGCCAGAGCGCCTTGGCGAGGCGCGAGCGGACGACGCCGAACATGACGATGCCGACGATGAACGCGTCCATCGCGTGCAGGCTCGGCATCGCCGCGTACGGGTTCGAGGCGAACGCGATGAGCCCGCTCGAGTGGTTGACCGACGAGTACTGCGCGAGGGTGTCCACGAACCCCCACTCCGGGAACATGCGCGGCGGGGCGGTCGGCAGCAGCACGTAGCCGAGCAGACCGACGAGGTTGGCGGCGATCAGCCAGTTGCGGAAGCCCGCGAAGCGCTCGTGGTGGCGGAAGTAGACCCAGAGCAGGGTGATCCCGACCACCGCGAACTGCGAGAGCCAGTACGTGTACGAGGTCAGGAGCACCATCAACCCCGAGGTGTCCACGACACGCTGCACCGCGGGCTCGAAGAGCGTTCCGAGCTGGCGCTCGGTGCGCAGCACCCATTCGCCGTTCTGGAACGCGTCGTAGACGCTCCTGTCGGCGGCGCCACGGGCGACCTGGTAGGCGACGTAGAAGCCGATCCAGATCACGAACTGGAGGGCCAGGTGCACCCAGCCGCGCGGCAAGCGCCGCGAAGTCTCCGCTACGACACTCGACACGACACTTCGATTCTAGCCCTGGTCGCCGCCGGGCTGCGCGTGTTCAGCGGCTCTCCGGTCTCGGCGCGTACGAGACGAGCGCGCGCATGTAGCTCGACCGCTCGAACGCCGCCGGATCGGGGACGGACGCCTGGCTCAAGCTTCCTCTGAGCTGCGCGACGGACGTGTACTCGCCCTCGACCATCCACGAGCACAGGCCGTCCAGGATCTCCGAGACGACGCCCGGGCCCCGCTCGAGCGGGGCAGAGGCGACCATCGCCGCATCGGCGCCTGCGAGCAGGAGCTTGGCGAGGCCGCGCCAGTCGTGGACGCCGCTCGTGCCGGCGAGGCTCACGGGGACGCGACCGCGGAGGATGGCCGTCCAGCGCAGCGGAAGGCGAAGTTCGTACGGCGTCGAGAGCTGCACGGTGGGGGACACCTCGAGCGAGTCGAGGTCGATGTCGGGCTGCAGGAACCGGTTGAAGAGGACGAGCCCGTCCGCGCCCGCGTCGGCCAGGCGCTGCGCCATGTGGGCGAACGCCGTGTAGAAGGGCCCGACCTTCACCGCGAGCGGGATGGAGACGGCGCGCCGCACGGCAGCGACGAGCGCGAGCGTGCGCTCCTCCACCTCGGCGCCCGAGACGTGCGGATCGGTCTCGACCGCGTACACGTTCAGCTCGAGCGCGTCCGCCCCCGCGTCCTCGCACCGGCGCGCGTAGCGGAGCCAACCGCCGGCGGAGACGCCGTTCAGGCTCGCGATCACGGGAATCCGGAGCGCCGACTTCGCTGCGCGCAGGTGCTCGAGGTGCGCCTCGGGCCCGGTGCGGTAGTCCTCGAGCTCAGGGAACCAGGTGAGCGCCTCGGCGACGCTGTCCGTCTGGTACTCGAGCAGCTCGTGCAGGTCGATCTGCTCCTCCTCGATCTGCTCCTCGAAGAGCGACGGGAGGACGGCGGCGCCCACCCCGTGCCGCTCGAGCTCCATCAGGGTGTCCACGTGTCCCGTGAGCGGCGACGCGGACGCCAGGAGCGGGCTCCTCAGCTCGAGGCCGAGGTACGTCGTGGAGAGATCAGGGGTCGTCATTGCTCGTCCTCCCCGTTCGGTCCGGGCTCGCGCTCGATCTCGGCGAGCTGCTCGTACAGGTGCCGTCGCTCGTCGACGTCGTGCTGGGCGAGCTCGCCGAGCTCGGCGGCGTCCTGCGGATGCGAGCGCGCGAGCATGGCGAAGCGCGCTTCGCGGGAGGTGAAGTCCGTCAGCGGGAGCTTGGGGGCGCGCGAGTCGAGCCGGAAGGGCGGCTCGCCGGCCGCGGCATACCGCGGGTCGTGGCGGAAGAGCGGCCAGTATCCGGTGTCCACCGCGAGCTTCTGCTGCCGCATCCCGGTCTTCATCTCGATCCCGTGCGCGATGCAATGGCTGTACGCGATCACGAGCGACGGGCCAGGGTAGGAGTCGGCCTCCGCGAGCGCCTTCACGGTCTGCGGGTTGTCTGCGCCGAGGGCGACCTGCGCGACGTAGACGTCGCCGTAGGCGGCGGCGATCATCCCGAGGTCCTTCTTCCGCGTCCGCTTGCCTCCGGCGGCGAACTTCGCGATCGCCGCGCGCGGCGTCGCCTTGGAGGCCTGGCCCCCGGTGTTCGAGTACACCTCGGTGTCGAGCACGAGGACGTTCACGTCGCGGCCCGACGCGAGGACGTGGTCGAGCCCCCCGAAGCCGATGTCGTACGCCCAGCCGTCACCGCCCACGATCCAGACGGTCTTGCGGACGAGCGCGCCGGCGAGCGAGAGGAGACGGCGGGCCTCGGCGGTGTCGAGATCCCGGCAGCGCGCCTCGAGCTCCGCGACGCGCGCCCGCTGGACCGCGATCTCCTCCTCCGTCGTCTGGCCGGCCTCGAGGATCGGCTGGGCGAGGTCGGGAGCGACCTCGGCGAGGAGGCCGCGAGCGGCCTCGGCCTGCTGGTCGAGGGCGAGCCGCATCCCGAGCCCGAACTCGGCGTTGTCCTCGAAGAGCGAGTTCGACCAGGCGGGACCTCGCCCGTCGGCGTTTCGCGCCCACGGCGTCGTCGGCAGGTTCCCGCCGAAGATCGACGAGCAGCCGGTCGCGTTGGCGACGAGCATGCGGTCTCCGAAGAGCTGGGTGAGGAGCTTCAGGTACGGGGTCTCCCCGCAGCCCTCGCACGCGCCCGAGTACTCGAAGAGCGGCTGCAGCATCTGCGAGCCCTTCACCGTCGCCGGATCGACGAGCGTGCGGTCGATCTCCGGGATCGAGAGGAAGAACTCGTAGCGAAGGCGCTCGACCTCGAGGTGCTCGTCCTTCGGCTCCATGTCGATGGACTTGTGCCGCACCTCCTCCTTCGAGTGCGCGGGGCAGGTGTCGACACAGATGCCGCACCCCGTGCAGTCGTCGGGTGCGACCTGGATCGTCATACGCATGCCCTGGAGGTCGCGGGCGCGCCAGTCCTTGGACAGGAAGCCCTCGGGTGCGCCCTCGAGCGCTTCCGGGGCGAAGACCTTCAGCCGGATCGCGGCGTGCGGGCAGACGAGCGTGCACTTCGCGCAGTCGATGCAGATCGAGGGATCCCAGATCGGGATCTCGAGCGCGAGCGAGCGCTTCTCGTAACGCGCCGTGCCGGTCGGGAAGGTTCCGTCGACGGGAAGGGCACCGACGGGGAGGTCGTCGCCGTGCCCCTCGATCAGCGGCCCGGTCACCTCGCGGACGAACGCGGGGGCGTCGACGGGGACGACTGGGCGCCGCTGGAGCGCCGACGTCGCCAGGGCGGGCATCTCGACCTCGTGGAGTCCGGCCAGCGCGTTGTCGACTGCCGCGAAGTTCCGCTCCAGCACCGCCTCGCCCCGCTTGCCGTACGTCTCGCGGATCGCGTCCTTGACGGCGGCGATCGCGCGGCCGCGCTCGACGATGCCCGTGAGCGCGAAGAAGCAGGTCTGCAGGACCGTGTTCACGCGTTTTCCCAGGCCGGCGTCCTGCGCGACCCGGGTGGCGTCGACGACGAAGAAGCGTAGGTGCCGGTCGACGACTCGCTCCTGCACGTCTCGGGGGAGGTGCTCCCAGACCTCGTTCGGCCCGTACGGCGCGTTCAGGAGGAAGGCGCCGCCGTCAGCGGCGGTCTCGAGCACGTCGACGCGCTCGAGGAGGCCGAACTCGTGGCAGGCCACGAAGTCGGCCCGCTGGACGAGGTAGGTGGAGCGGATCGGGCGCGGCCCGAAGCGGAGGTGCGAGGTCGTCAGCGAGCCCGCCTTCTTGGAGTCGAGGACGAAGTACGCCTGGGCGTGCAGCCCGCTCTCCGCGCCGATGATCCGGACTGAGTTGCGGTTGGCCCCGACCGTCCCGTCCGAGCCGATGCCGTGGAAGACCGCCTGGAAGACGTCGTCGGGCTCGGTCGTGAACGACTCGTCGACCTCGAGCGAGAAACCCGTGACGTCGTCGACGATGCCGACCGTGAACCGGCTCCGGGGGGCCTGACGGCGAAGCTCGGCGAGGGCGGCCGCCGCCATCGCGGGCGTGAACTCCTTCGAGGAGAGCCCGTAGCGCCCGCCGAGGACGCGCGGGAGGTCGCCGCCGCGCTCGGCGAGCGCGGTGATCACGTCCTGGTGGAGCGGCTCGCTCTGGGCCGCCGGCTCCTTCGTCCGATCGAGCACGGCGATTCCCTCGACCGTGGCGGGAAGCGCGGCCGTGAAGGCCGCGGCGTCGAAGGGCCGGAACAGGCGCACCGTGACGAGACCGACGCGCTCGCCGTCTGCGCAGAGTCGCTCCACGGCCTCTGCCGCCGCGCCCGCTCCCGAGCCCATGAGCACGAGCAGGCGCTCGGCCTCCGGGTGGCCGACGTAGTCGAAGAGCCGGTAACGGCGTCCGGTGCGCTCCGCGAGCCGTGCCATCTCCTCCTGGACGATCCCGGGGACGGCTGCGTAGAAGGGATTGACCGCCTCGCGCGCCTGGAAGAAGACGTCGGGGTTCTGGGCTGAGCCCCGCAGGACCGGGTGGTCGGGATCGAGCGCCCGGCCGCGGTGGGCGGCGACGAGCTCCTCGTCGAGAAGCGCCCGCAGGTCGTCCTCGCTCAGTCGCTCGACCGTGTTCACCTCGTGCGAGGTGCGGAAGCCGTCGAAGAAGTGGAGGAACGGCACCCGCGAGCGGAGCGTCGCCGCGTGGGCGACGAGGGCGAGGTCCTGGGCCTCCTGGACGGAGGAGGAAGCGAGCAGCGCGAAGCCGGTCGTGCGGGCGGCCATCACGTCGGAGTGGTCGCCGAAGATCGAGAGCGCATGCGTCGCGATGGTCCGGGCGGCGACGTGGAACACGGCGGGCGTCAGCTCACCGGCGATCTTGAACATGTTCGGGAGCATGAGGAGCAGTCCCTGGGAGCTCGTGAACGTCGTGGCGAGCGAACCTCCCTGGAGGGCTCCGTGGACCGCGCCCGCGGCTCCCGCCTCGCTTTGCATCTCGACGACCTGCGGGACCGTTCCCCAGGCGTTCGGCACCTTCTGCGCGGACCACGTGTCGGCGTGCTCGCCCATCGGCGTCGCCGGCGTGATCGGGTAGATCGCGATCACCTCGCTGGCGCGGTACGCGACCCACGCCGCCGCCTCGTTGCCGTCGATCGTCGCCCAGGTGCCCACAGGGGAAGCGTTGCGTCACCGTCCCGGGCCGGAATCCGGGGCGACCCGGACGGCGCTTCGGCCTTTCCACACCCGCCCCAGCGCTTGTACGTGTATGCACGATCTGGTAGGACCCCGTTGGGTTACCGTCAACGAGGGGAGGAACAATGCGTACGCCAGTCTTCGTGGCGATCGCGGCCGCTGCCGTCACGCTCGTGGCGGCTGCGGCGGCGACCGCAGCGGCGCCGGCAGTCCACGATCGCGGCACGTTCGAGGACGTCGACCCGGACTTCTGCGGAACCGGCGAGTCGATCGACGTCGCCGGGCGGTTCAACGTCAAGGCCTGGCTCGGGGAGACCGGCGGCGATCCGACGCAGGAAGTGCACGTGACGTTCAACTTCAACGTCACGCTGACGAACCCCGACACCGGGGCGGCCGTCGTCGATTCGGGCGCGGGATCGGGGACGAACGAGATCGTGGCCGGGCTCGAGAGCGGGCCGCACACGCACCTCTTCGTCGAGAACGGCCTGCGTGCGAAGCTCAAGCTCGCGAACGGCGGAGTGCTCACGCACGACGCCGGCTCCATCGCCTACCTGCTCGAGTTCGACGCGGACGACAACCTCACCGGGGTCGACGTGGTCTACGTGCACGGGCCGCACCCGGCGTTCGACAGCGACGTCTGGTGCGACGCGGCGATCGAGGCGCTCGGGCTCTGACTCCGCGCTCCGGGGTGAGCGGCCTATCGAAGGCTTACGCGTCAAAGGACCTGCGCCGCGCAATCGCGAACCGCGAACTGGTCAACTACTACCAGCCGAAAGTGGCCATCGCTACCGGTAAAGTCGTCGGCGTGGAGACACTTGTGCGTTGGCGCCACCCGGACGACGGTCTTGTATTTCCGGATCGGTTCATCGGGATCGCTGAGGAGCAAGGCCTGATTGACTACCTGACCGATGTCGTAGTCGGCGACGCGCTGGCCCAGGCCAGGCGTTGGCTCGATGCGGGCGTCGCACTGGATATCGCCGTCAATGTATCGATGGAAAGCCTGTCG
>Ga0209640_10003795_pt1 | contig 13239 bp, 11 predicted proteins | sample RifCSP10_1_FD_184018 | JGI IMG/M metagenome (GOLD analysis project Ga0209640, IMG submission 184018) | Soil microbial communities from Rifle, Colorado - Rifle CSP2_sed 10_1 (SPAdes) (version 2) | ecosystem: Environmental > Terrestrial > Deep subsurface > Rock core/Sediment | place: Rifle...
AACAGCGCTGGAATGTCATGGGCGTCATCAGCCCGGGCTCGCCCGGCATGTACGAGAACCAATTTTACCGAACGCTCCGCAAGCTCTCCGAGCATTGCATTTCCAACGTGCCCTGGTACGACCCGAAATCGGCGCTCAGCAAAACGGTCGACGCGGCGTTCCGAAAACAAAACCCAAAGGATCAACTCAGATTTCACGCGCTCAATGTCGGTTATACGTTCGAAGCGGTTCTAATTGCAGCCGACGCTTACAAACGCGCAAAATCGACGGATGCACAACCTCTCACCGAGGCGATTCGCCGGACGGAAATCAAACACCGCATGATGATCGGCGCGCCGATCAGGTTCAATACCCAAGGACAGGTCGAGGGCAATCTGTCGGCCTGCATCCAGAACCAAGGACAGAAACCGGTGGTCGTGTTGCCGGCATCGGCCGCCGAAGCTAAGCCCGTGTTTCCTTGGAGCGAGTATAAGAAAGCGTAGAATCCTTACGTGTCGTTGATTGATCCGATGAGACAATTTTTTAAGCAGGCTGAGGATCTGTTTTTCTCCTTGGCCAGCCTGGAAAATGCAGAAGCAGGTTCTTCGTCGCAAGGCTCCCTAGAATAACGCTAGTAGACTGTCCGCTGAAGATGAGTTGCCTGACGCTTACCGCTGTATCATTCGGTTCCCAATGAACCTGATATGTCCATCGATTCCATCAGTGTTGCAAACGTTATTGTCTCCGGCGTTCTTACCGGGCTCGTTTACGGGCTGATGGCGCTCGGTTTATCGGTGATTTTCGGCGTGGCGCGCGTGGTCAACTTCGCCCACGGGGAAATCATGACCCTGGCCATGTACGTCGCTGTGATTTCCTATGGGTCTTGGAATCTCGACCCCTTCGTTGCGCTTGTTCCGATCGCCGCGATGTTTTTCGTTTTCGGTTACTTCTTGCAGGCGGCGGTGATCAACCGTTTCATCACCCGCCCGGAACATAGCCAATTCATCCTGCTTCTGGCGCTCGCCGTGATCATGGTGAACGCGCTGCTGATCCTCTTCGGACCGGATGCACGCCACGTGCAGCTCGACGACTTGCTGGAATCGGTCGAAATCGGTCCCCTGCTCATCGATCGCGGAAAATTGTACGCAGCGCTGGTGGCCTGCGCTTCTTCGGCTTGCCTCTTCGCTTTTTTCCGTTTCACGCGTACCGGCACGGCGATTCGCGCTTGCGCCGATAATTGGCTCGGCGCCAAAATTGTCGGCCTCGACGTAAAGCGACTCTATTCCATTGCCTTCGGCATCGGCAGCAGCTCGGTTGCGATTGCCGGTTGCATGATGATCACGCTGGTCGACTTGACTCCCGGTGCCGGCCCGGCTTTCACACTACTCGCTTTCATTATCGTGATCGTCGGCGGCCTGGGCTCCATGAGCGGCGCCCTGGCGGGCGGCGTCCTGATCGGCGTGTCAGAGGCACTTGCCGGCTTGTTTATTGCGCCATCGGCCAAAGGGATGTTCAGCTTCGCCTTGCTGATTGCCGTTCTACTCTTTCGCCCCCGCGGTCTGATGGGCGCCGGATCGTGAACTCGCGCGCCGTTTTTCTGCTCGCCGGGTTGAGTGCCGTCTTGCTCTCGTTTCCTTTCATCGCCGGCGATTACCTTTTATCGGTTGGCACGCTATTTTTGTTTTTCGCTTGTACCGGCCAAGCCTGGAATATATTGATGGGCTTCGCCGGCCAGTTGTCGCTCGGTCACTCACTCTATCTTGGCATTGGCGCCTATGCCGCTGCGGCGCTCCACTATCATTTCGGCGTCGGCCCTTGGGCGGGCCTGTGGTTTGCCGTTGCGCTCTGCGTGTGCCTGAGCGCAGTCGTTGGCGGGCTGGCTTTCCGTTACGGCATCTCCGGCGTTCACTTCACGCTCCTGACCATTGCATTCGCCGAATCCGCCCGCATCGGCTTTGACCATTTCAGCTGGCTCGGCGGCTCCGGCGGTTTGTTCCTCAAAGTTGCGCAGCGCGACCAGATCGATTGGGTGAACCTGCGCGGCACGCCCGCAATGTTCTACTACGTGATGCTCGCTCTCGCGGCCGGCGCTTTCGCTCTCAGCGGGTGGTTGATGAGCAGCCGCGCCGGCTATTACTGGCAGGCAATTCGCGAAAACGAAGAAGCGGCCCGGGCGCTCGGCATTGACACATTTCGCTGGAAGATGTTCGCGATGATGATCAGCGCCGCGCTCACGTCGGTTGGCGGAGTTTTCTTGGCCTTCTATTACAACCATCTTTTTCCGGAACAGATTTTTCATATCAGCCGATCCATCGAGATTATTCTCGGACCGATCATCGGCGGTATGGGCACGCTTTTCGGCCCGATCCTCGGCGCCGCGCTGTTAATGCTGCTCGGCGAGGGCGCCACCGAGGTAATCGGCGCATACGGTTGGGAGATTCCCGGTCTGAAACAACTGATTTATGGCATCGCGCTTTGGCTCGTCATCACTCTCTTGCCGCAAGGCGTCTGGCCCCCCCTCGCCCGCAAGCTCGGAGTTTGGAAATGACTGCTCTGTTGGAGGTTCAAGGCGCCAGCAAATCCTTTCGCGGCCTGCGCGCCGTGACGAATGTCTCACTGTCGCTTCAAGCCAACGCCATCGCCGCGCTCATCGGCCCCAACGGCGCCGGCAAAACGACGATTTTCAACATCATCGCCGGAGCGACCGCCGCCGACGCCGGTCGAATTGTATTCGATGGCAAACACATCGATGGCTTGCGACCCGATCAGATCTGCGAACGCGGAATCGCCAGGACGTTTCAAATCGTCAAGCCGTTTAGCGGGCTATCCGTGCTCGACAACGTCATGGTTGGCGCGCTCAAGCGCCACTCACGAGTTGCCGAAGCGCGCCGCCAGGCGCTAAACCTGCTCGATCAACTGGGTCTCGGTGCAAGGCGCGATCTGCCCGCTTCGGTGTTGACCTTGCCTGATCGCAAGCGGCTCGAAGTCGCGCGCGCGCTCGCCACCGAGCCCAAGCTATTGCTTCTCGACGAGGCCATGGCTGGCCTGCGTCCGATAGAATGCCAGGCGCTGATCGAGTTCCTGCGCGAGATTAACCGCCGCGACGGTGTCGCTATTTTACTCATCGAGCATGTCATGCGCGCCGTGATGGCGCTGGCACAAAAGGTCGTTGTGCTCCACCACGGCGAAGTTGTCGCCAGCGGCGCCCCGCAAGAAGTCGTGCGCGATCGCGCGGTGCTTGAATGCTATCTTGGCGAAAGCGCGGCAATATGAGCGCTCTCCTCGAAATCAGAGATCTCGATGTTTACTACGGCGCTGCCCAAGCGCTCGCCGGTGTAACGCTCGACGTGCCTAAAAGCGAAATCACCGCCATTGTCGGGGCCAACGGTGCCGGTAAGTCGACGTTGATCCGTGCCATCGCCGGCATCGAACGGGCGCGCGCCGGGCGGATTTTCTTTGCCGGTGACGACATCACCGATCGCGATTCACACGAAATCTGCAATCTAGGGATCGGCCAAGTCGCCGAAGGACGCCAGCTCTTTACCAGTCTCACGACGGCGGAAAACTTGGCGATGGGCGCGCTGCTCCCGCGCGCCCGCGCGAGCCGGCGGCAAACGATGGATGAGGTACTCTCATTATTTCCGCCTTTGGGCGAGCGCCGCAAGCAGCTCGCCGGAACCCTCTCCGGTGGCGAGCAACAAATGCTCGCCATCGCCCGCTGCCTGATGAGCCGCCCCGAACTGATCATGCTCGACGAGCCCTCGCTCGGCCTTGCCCCGACCGTAGTGCAACAGTTGCTTTACGCCATCCACGCGCTCAATCAGCAGGGCCTGACGGTGGTGCTGGTCGAGCAAAACGTCGCGGTCTCACTCAAGATCTCTCAGCGCGCCTACGTGCTGGAGAACGGCAGCGTCGTCATGTCCGGCACCGGCCGCGAATTGCTCAACGATGACCGCGTGCGCCAGGCGTACCTAGGTCTATGAGTTTTTCAAAGTTCAAGGTTGGGCCGAGGTCGTCGAGCTTTGAACCTGGAACTTTGAACGGCTTTAGGCGCTCGAGCGTGCCATCGCGCCGCTTGACCGCTTCGTATTGACAGTTTATCGAATGGCTTCGCTCCAGGCTGGAGCAGGTGACTCGAGCAAAGTTTTCTGACATAAAGAAACGGACCGTGAGAGCCCGGTTCTATGATTGAATGGAGCCGGCCTGATTGACCGGTCGATCCAGTCTTGGTTTGAGGAGGCAGCTAAATGAGCGACAGCGAGATCAAAAAATCCACCCAGCGTTGGCAATCCGACGTTATCGTCGATCTGATCAAGCAGTACGATTTTCCCTATATCGCTCTCAATCCCGGTGCGAGCTACCGCGGCTTGCATGATTCACTGGTGAATTACGGCGAGAACAAGCCGCCGATGTTGCTCTGCAATCATGAAAAGATTGCGGTGCAGATCGCCCACGGCTATGCCAAGGCGAGCGGTAAGCCGATGATGGCCATCGTTCACAACGTCGTCGGCCTTTTGCACGCGCCGATGGGCATTTACTATGCCTACATCGACCGCTGCCCGGTCTTTATCGTGGGCGCGACCGGGCCGATGGATGAAAAGCTCCGCCGGCCCTTCATCGACTGGATCCACACCGCGTTCGCCCAGGGCGACGTCGTTCGCGGCTTTACCAAATGGGACTACCAGCCCGGCAGCATTCACGGCGTGCCGGATTCCTTCGCGCGCGCCTATTCGATCATGATGAGCGAGCCTCAGGGCCCGATCTATATGGTTTACGATTCGGCTATGCAGGAAAGCCCGATGAAGGAGGAAATGGCGCTGCCGAAATATTCGGTCAAAGTTCCCTCGCGCATCGCACCCGAGCCGGCGGTCATCGAAGAAGCCGCCGACATGCTCATGGCCGCAGAAAATCCGTTATTGCTGACCGAATACGCGGCACGCATGCCGATCGGTTTTAATTCCACGGTCGAACTGGCCGACACCGTCGGCGCGTCGGTGTACGACATCAACAAACGCCTCGGTTTCCCCAATCGCCACCCGCTGAGCGTCAGTTTTCACGGCGACGCGTTCAAAGGCGTCGATGTGGTGGCGGCGTTGGATGTGGTCGACTGGACACGTGGCTCGCACAAGCTCAATACCCAGACGCGCGAGATTAGCGTCGTGACGGCGCCTGACTGCAAATGGATCGACGTCGGCTTCGCCGACATCGAAATCAGCAAATGGGCGACCGACTACAATAAGCATCACAACTGGGACCTTCGCGTCCTCGGCGACAGCGCGCTCTCGCTGCCGGCGCTTACGGCCGCCTGCCGCAAGCGGATCGACGGTAATAAGTCCCTTATGGCAAGAATCAACGAACGCAAGAAAGCCATCGGCGAACGGCACGCGCGCCAGTGGCAAAAATGGCAGGATCAAGTCAAAGAGGAATGGGACCAGCGGCCTATGACCGAGTCGCGCCTGGCCCACGAGGTGTGGCAGATCATCAAGGACGATGACTGGGTGCTGACGGCCAATACGCTGAAGGAATGGGTGCACAAGGTCTGGGACTTTGACAAACCCTATCGCCATGTCGGCCGTGAGCTCGGCACAGGCACGCAGATCGGCCTGTCCATCGGCGTTGCTCTTGCGCACAAGGGCTCCGGGAAACTGGTGATCGATCTGCAGCCCGACGGCGACTTGATGTTCGATCTCGGTGCGCTCTGGATGCCGGTCAAGTACGACATTCCTTTACTCGTCGTGATGTACAACAACCGCGCCTATTACAACGATTGGGCGCATCAGATTCACATGGCGCACCAGCGCGGCACGGATCCGGCGCGCGCTTATATCGGCATGGATCTCGAAGGGCCGCCGCCGGACTTCGCGCATATCGCCAAAGGCATCGGCTGGTATGCGGAAGGACCGATCGAAGATCCCGCGCAAGTCGGACCGGCTGTAAAGCGCGCCATTGCGCAGGTGAAGGCCGGAAAGCCGGCGCTCGTCGACGCCATTGTTTGGCGCCGCGGCGAAAATGCATAGAAAAAAATTTACCACAAAGTACTTAAACCACAAAGTACACAAATGGACACAAAGTATGGGAGCGATTTGTCGCGCCTATAAAAAAAAGACATAAGATTATTTCACCGCAAAGAACGCAAAGGTCGCAAAAAGGGACGAAATGACAGCGTGCGCCGACCGCGCGTTTGCGCGAGTTAACGCCCCTCCCATGGTTTTTTTATTTTGCGTACTTTGCGTTCTTTGCGGTAACTTTCCGATTCCGAATCTTTTTACTTTGTAACGTTTGTGCTCTCTGTGAAAAGTCTTAGGAGGACATCTGCATGGCAGATTCGAAAATAAGAAAATCCGATCGGCGCTGGCAGTCCGACATCATCGTCGACATGATCAAGCGTTATGGCTTCGAATACATCGCGCTCAACCCGGGCGCGAGTTACCGTGGGCTGCACGACTCGCTCGTCAACCACGGCGAGAACGACCCGCCGATGCTGCTTTGCCAACATGAAAAGATCGCCGTGCAGATCGCCCATGGCTACGCCCGTGCGAAGGGCAAGCCGATGATCGCCATTGTGCATAATCTGGTCGGCTTACTGCACGCGCCCATGGGCGTCTACTACGCCTATCTCGACCGTGCGCCGGTGTTCATCATCGGCGCCACCGGTCCGCTGGCGGAGCCCAAGCGCCGCCCGTTCATCGACTGGATCCACACCGCGAACGTCCAGGGCGAAGCGATCCGCAACTTCGTTAAATGGGATTATCAACCTTCGACCGTCGACGGCGTGCCCGGCGCCTTCGCGCGCGCTTATTCAGTCATGATGAGCGCGCGCCAGGGTCCGATCTATATGTGCTACGACGCCGGCCTTCAGGAAGCGCAGCTCGATCATGACGTCGAGATGCCGCCGCCCGGCGCGATTACCGTTCCGACCGCTCCGGCCGCTGATCCGGTAGCGCTGCTCAAAGCCGCCGATACGTTAGCCGCCGCCAATCGAGTCGCGATCATCGCCGACTTCGCCGCGCGCCCGCCGCACGGTTGGAACCACATCGTTGAGCTGGCGGAAACACTCGGCGCCTCGGTTTGGGACGTTGGCTCGCGATTGAATTTCCCCGGCGACCATCCGCTCAATCTGACCATGGACCCGGACGGCTGTTATGAAGGCGTCGACGTTGTGCTGACACTCGACATCGCCGATTTCGAAAAGCCGACTCACGTCCGCGACATCGCCACGCGCACCGTCGTCAGCAAGGTGCCCGCCAATGCAACCTGGATCGACATCGGTTTCACCGACATCGAGATCAGCAAATGGTCGATGGACTACGCCCGGCCCTACTACGCGCAGCAACGCATGACTGCCGACCCGGTGACCACCGCGCCGCAGCTGACCAAGCTCGTGAAGGAGCGCATCGCCAAGACGCCGGGGCTTGCGGAGAAGATCGCCCGGCGCGCGGAAGAGATCGCCAAACGCCACAAGGAAAACCGCGCCAAGTGGAGTAAGCAAGCTCAAGAACACTGGGATCAAAAGCCGATGACTGTGCCGCGCCTGGCGCTCGAAGTCTGGGATGCTATCAAAGGTGAAGACTGGGTGCTCACCACCGGCGATCTGGGGAGTTGGGGCAAGAAGCTTTGGAATTTCGACCGGCCTTATTGCCATGCCGGCCGCGAGCTCGGCACCGGTACACAGATCGGTCTTTCGTTGGGCGTTGCGCTCGCCAACAAAGGAACCGGCCGCCTGGTCGTCGACTTGCAGCCTGACGGCGATCTCATGTTCGATGCCGGCTCTCTCTGGATCGCGGCCAAGTATAAAATCCCGATGCTCGTCGTCATGTTCAACAACCGCGCCTACTACAATGATTGGAACCACCAGCTCGTTCTGGCGCGGACCCGCGGCACAGATCCGGCGCGCGCGCACATCGGCATGGATTTATATGATCCCGATCCGGACTTTGCCGGCTTGGCCAAATCCATGGGCTGGTACGCCGAAGGCCCGTTTGAAACCGGTGACGATCTCAAACCGGCACTCAGACGCGCCATCGAGCAAGTCAAGCAAGGCAAGCCCGCCCTGATCGACGCCGTCTGCGACCGCCGAAATCACGGTTAGGGTTTTAATAACAGCAGCTCCCGTTTGAGCTGCGCCGGGAGATTGTTCTGAGGATCTACTCGGTTCCGCTCAATTGCTCGGAGCGAACCATCGATGACGAAATGGTTAGACTTTCGCAACCCAACAAAATCATGCACCAGGCGAATTTGACCCTGAAATCGTATCTCACTTCGCGTTTTTTTCTTGTACTCACCCGTATCTGCGATAAAGTGGGAAAAATGCGCCGGAATGGTGAAACTCTGATCGGTCGCCGAGCGTGAGAAAATCAACGGAGAGGCAACCTCTTAGATAATGAAACGACTCAACATCTGCCTTATCAATCCGAAATTCGACCCGTCCTACTGGGGCTTTGATTACGCCCTTCCGCTTTATCCGGGTAAGAAGAAATGCACGATGGTGACCGGCGCCTTGCCGCATCTCGCCGGCCTCGTTCCTGATCATAACGTCGTCCTTCTTGACGAGAACGTCGAGCCGATCGACTTCGCTTCGCTCACGCGCTTTGACTTGGTCGGCGTCACCGGAATGATCGTGCAGAAAGAACGGATGCGGCAGATTCTGGAGCGACTTCGCGCGCTCAACATTTTTACCGTCGTCGGTGGCGCTTACGCCTCGGTCAATGAATCCTTCTTCGATGGCTTATGCGATGTCCTGTTTACCGGTGAAGCGGACGAGACCTGGCCGGCGTTCGTCAACGCCTTCGCATCAGGCAAGAACTACGAGAATATTTACAAGCAAGCCAATCCCACCGACATGACCAAGCTCCCCAAGGCCCGTTTTGACCTGCTGCGAGTCGATCGCTACGCCTCCGGCGCACTGCAGTTTTCGCGCGGCTGTCCGTTTCGCTGTGAATTTTGCGATATTATCGTAACCTTCGGCCGCCGCCCGCGCATGAAGCGGCCAGAACAGGTTTTAGACGAGCTCGAAGACATGCGTAAAGCAGGTTTTTTTTCCTGTTTTATCGTCGACGACAACTTTATCGGCAACAAGAAAGCCGCCAAGGAGCTGCTCCGCATGATCATCACGTGGCAAGAGCGCCATGCTTTTCCCTTGCGCCTCACCACCGAAGCGAGCATCAATCTCGCCGACGATTCGGAGCTGCTCGAGCTTCTGTATCAAGCGAATTTTCGCTCCGTGTTCATCGGGATCGAAACCCCGAGGCAAGAATCTCTGAAGGAAACCAAAAAATTTCAGAACATCTCCGGAGATTCTCTGGAAGCCAAGCTGGCGCGCATTCGCAACGCCGGCCTGGAGGTCAGCGCCGGATTCATCGTGGGTTTCGATAACGACGATGAGCAAATCTTCGAAGATCAATTTCGCTTCATTCAAGACAACGGCATTCTCCTCGCGATGGTCGGAATGCTCGTCGCGGTACCCAAGACTCCTCTTTACGACCGTTTGCAGAAAGAGGGCCGGCTGCGGCTGGATGACGCCAACTGCAATATCGTGCCGGCGCAGATGTCTGCGGCGGAACTGCGCGCGGGTTACTGGAACCTATTGAAGCGTCTCTACACGCCGGGAAATTTTTTGGATCGTTATTTCCATCAATTTCGCCAACCCGAATTCAATCGCCGGCGAAGCGGAATCGCCGCCAAGACTGCCGGCGGCGGCAATCCGATGAAGACACTGCTCTACGGCTTCACTCTGACGTGGAAGTTGTTTCGAACTCTGCTGCGCGACGGCAGTCTAAAAGCCGTTGGGGCAATCTATTTGCGCTATTTTTTGAGTGACGGCAGACGTTATCTGCGCGGCGCTTCCGGCTTCGCGCAATTCGTCAATCGTTGCGCTGTGCATTGGCACTTTTACAAGTTCACCCGCGAGATGACGACCGGCCGGCTAAGGCTTTATAATTCCGGCTAATGGCAAACCTGATCTCCTCAGCTCTCGGGCTGCTGAGGTTTCCAAACGGGTCGGGGCAGGCTCAGCTTCCCCCGGCGCCGTCCGAGCATAGAACGTAACCGTTTCACTCACACCTTCTCGTGCGGCCGTCTCATTTTCGCGACAGTTCCTCGCGCGTGTGAGCGGAGAATCTCCTTGAGCGCCGATTCGCGGCAATTTTTTCACGAGGCACTTGGATTGCGTGATCAGGTCCCAGACCGTTCAACGCCGGTTGAACAGTTCTCAGACCTGTTTCGTAAGCCCGGCGGCCGCGTCAACTACCGGCTGACCTATGTCATGTGCCCGCTCAAGCCGTCCGAAACCATCAAAACCAGCGTGCAGCGCAGGATGTTTTTCAAGGGCGGGCAGGTGGCACGCAATGTCAACGACGCTTTCGAGCTTAAGCCGGGGCGCTGGGTGGTCGATTCGTTTTTTACTTTGCCGACAAACTCACCTTTGGGCGTGTACGCGCTGGAGGTCGGCTTTGAAACGCCGAATGGCGGCGCCTATAAGAAAGTGCGCAGCTTTGTCGTCAGTAATGAATTCTATCTCAGCGGCCCATAACAACGGACGTTCAGTCGCGGTCGCCTGTCCTGAGCTCAGGGATTTCGCCGTTTGGTCATGTTCTTCTGCACGATCGCGATGATAATCAGTAAAAACGAGAGAAACCGCACAAAGTAAAAGAACGGCCTGCCCTCGTCCGGATTTCCCGACAAGCCCAGCGCGGCCCGATTGATCCCTTCGATCAGAAACGAGATAGCGAAGAGCAGAAACAGGCGGTCCTGGGTATCTCGCCAAAAGCGCAGAAAGAAAAGACCGGCTATGAATGATGCCATAGAGATGGCGCCCAACAACATCAGATCCACAAATCACCTCATTCAGCTTCAAAAATTATTCCATACAATAAAACCAACATTGCAATCAGTGCGGCAAGCAAACGCCAAATGATGAAATCGATTCCGATGAAAAAAAGTTTTTCCTCTGGAAATATAATTTTATCGACCACGAGTAAGGCATTATTCAAGGTCAATCCCAAGAAACAAATTCCCCCCCATAAAAGCAATTTGTATCGGCTGGGAAAATAAGCTCTCAGCAACAGAACCGCACAAAAAAGCGCCGCGAGGGTGCAGAGGCCGTAAAATATTGGCGCCATCTTATTTGTCCTTTCTCAGCCGGAATGCATCGGCGAATTCTTGAATTCTCGGCTTCGGCTTGGAATGAATTAAATTGGTTACTGGGACGAGATGCTTGGCGTAAATCTCGGCGAGCCGCTCGAGCATCGCATGGAGTTCCTGCGATGCCGGTTCGTAGCGATAGAGCGCGAGGTCGCTTCCCTTCGAGACCACGAAACCCTGCGCCTGCAGGACCCCCAGCAATTGAGCGGTCTGGTCCTCTTGGATGTACAGCCGGGCCGCCAATGCCCCAACGCTCCAATCTGTTTCACGATTGTTGCGAAGCAACAACAGCGCTTCAAGCTGCGCCACAGAATCGATTTTGTCGAGAACGAATCTGGCGACTTCGTCTGGAATGAGAGGTTCAGCCATCGTGAATTGCTCGGTCAGGATACAACCATTCCTAACCCAGGCGGGCACTGAATATTTGCCCACGATAGCATGCGCGAAAGACATGTCTACAGGTTTTCGGGGTCGTGCAATTTTTCGCCTTTACGTTTTTTAAGCGTTGGGTTAAACAGGCATCTTCCGTCGGGCTGGGAGGTTTCAGGGAACTCACAAGCAGTCGGCAGTCGGCACTCATCTGGAATCTTTTCAATTGGCTCTTGAGACGGTCGATTTATGTGAAATAATCGTGGCTACTCTTTGAACCCCGATGCAGTTGACGCGACCCAATAGGATTGGTCCCGAGCGCAATCTCATGCGAACAGAGCCGATAGGATCGATCGTACCGTTTCGACGCGAAACATCTCCAACCCATCACTCGTTTATCAACTGACGGTCAGTTCGGGTTTTCTGGTCACGTTCACAGGAGAAACTATGGCAAAGAACATGGCAGCCGACATCGACCACGACAAGCTCGACGCCAAACAGCTATTGCAAATGCTGAGCGCCGTCAAAAAAGGTGATTTCTCGATGCGCCTGCCCGCCACTTGGGTCGGGATCGATGGCAAGATCGCCGATACCATGAACGAGATCGTCGAGATGATGTCGGACAGCACTAAAGAGATCGAACGGGTCAGCCGAGTCGTCGGCCGAGACGGAAAACTCTCCCAGCGGGTCATGTCGCCGGCGGCACGCGGCTCGTGGAAGAGCCGGGTCGATGCGATCAATGATCTGATCGAAAACTTGGTCCGCCCCACCACTGAAATGGCGCGCGTGATCGGCGCTGTGGCCAAGGGCAATCTGACCCAAACGGTGGCCGTGGAGGCCGAGGGGCAGCCGCTGCGGGGTGAGTTCTTGACGACTGCACGGATGGTCAACAGCATGGTCAAACAGCTCGATGCCTTTGCCGGCGAAGTCACCCGGGTGGCGCGCGAGGTCGGTACCGACGGCAAGCTCGGCGGCCAGGCCGTCGTGCCCGGCGTTGCCGGCACGTGGAAAGATTTGACTGACAACGTCAACATGATGGCCGGTAACTTGACCGCTCAAGTGCGCAGCATCGCCGACGTCACCATTGCGGTGGCCAACGGCGACTTGTCGAAGAAGATCACCGTCGACGTGCGCGGCGAAATTCTCCAGCTCAAAGAAGCGATCAACACCATGGTCGATCAGCTGCGCAGCTTTGCCGCGGAAGTGACCCGCGTCGCTCGCGAAGTCGGCACCGACGGAAAACTCGGCGGCCAGGCTCAGGTGCGCGACGTGAGCGGCGTCTGGAAGGACCTCACCGAGAGCGTCAATATCATGGCAGGCAACCTGACCGCTCAGGTCCGCAACATCGCCGATGTCACCATCGCGGTCGCCAACGGCGACTTGTCGAAAAAGATCACCGTCGACGTGCGCGGCGAAATTCTCCAACTCAAAGAAGCCATCAACACCATGGTCGACCAGCTCAACGCCTTCGCCGCCGAAGTGACGCGCGTGGCGCGCGAGGTCGGCACCGAAGGCAAGCTCGGCGGCCAGGCTCAGGTGCGCGACGTGAGCGGCGTGTGGAAGGACCTCACCGAGAGCGTCAACATGATGGCCGGCAACTTGACCGCTCAGGTGCGTAACATCGCCGACGTCACCATTGCGGTGGCCAACGGTGACTTGTCGAAAAAGATCACCGTCGACGTGCGCGGCGAAATTCTCCAGCTCAAAGAAGCCATGAATACCATGGTCGATCAGCTCAACGCCTTTGCGGCC
>Ga0209640_10003796_pt1 | contig 13238 bp, 12 predicted proteins | sample RifCSP10_1_FD_184018 | JGI IMG/M metagenome (GOLD analysis project Ga0209640, IMG submission 184018) | Soil microbial communities from Rifle, Colorado - Rifle CSP2_sed 10_1 (SPAdes) (version 2) | ecosystem: Environmental > Terrestrial > Deep subsurface > Rock core/Sediment | place: Rifle...
CGGCGTCGACGTCGGCGCGGCGATCGTCGCGCACGAGAACACGTTGTTGCGGCTGACGCAGCTCACGAGCCTGCCGTTCGACGCACTGCCGACGGAGACGTTCTTCGTGCCGAAGCTCGACCTTTACTTCAACACCGAGCCCGTCGAGCTCATGTACCAACCGAACGCGGTCGACGACACGAATCTCATCGTGCACTTCCGGCGCTCCGACGTGATCAGCACGGGAGATATATTCCGGCTCGATAGCTATCCCGTCATCGATCTCGAGAGCGGCGGCAGCATCGACGGCATCATTGCCGCGCTGAATGGGCTTGTCGATCTCGCGGTCTCGGATACGCTCGCCGAGGGCGGCACGCTGATCATCCCGGGGCACGGGAGAATCTGCGACGAAGCCGATCTCGTGCGCTACCGCGACATGGTCACGATCATTCGCGACCGCATCCGCACGTTGGTCGGGCGCGGTCGAACCTTGGACGAGATCAAGGCCGCGCGGCCCACGCTCGACTACGACTCGCGCTTCGGATCGACGGCGGGGCCGTGGACCACGGACCTCTTCATCGAGGCCGTGTACCGCAGCCTCGGCACTTAGTGGCCTGTAACAGGCCACTCGCTCGTCACTCGCTCGATTCGATGCGCTCGGCGACCGGAGAATCGGTCGTGCACGGCATCGGGTTCCACCGCGAATCGTCGGCCTCCTTGCGGAAGTGCGAGCTCACGATGAACGGCTGCGTGAAATAGACGGGGTCTTCGATGACCGTCGTCACGGTGAACCACTCCTGACCGAAGGCCGCGTGCCGGTCGAAGTACTCGGTGATCAAGGCATCCTCGCTGTAAGGCACGCCGTTCCAACGTACGTAGCCCATTCTCGCGCCCGTCGTGACGACTTTGAGGCTCCCGCCCGTCGGCGGCCGGCCGCGCGTCGCCCCTACCATCTCCCACTCGGCGACCGAGTTGCCCTGCCAAGTGGGCTCGGCCGTCGGCGTGAAAGCGCCGAAGTGGAACAGCCGCGTCTGCGTGCCCGCATCCGTGTCGACGCGCAGCGTCTCGTCGTCGGCCCACGTAATTTGCAGGCGGCCGGGAACGCGCATGATGCCGCCTGCGCCGTAAGGCCGGCAGGCATTGCCCTGCACGAGGTCGGCATCGGGGTTCCACGCTTCGGCGACCTCGCGCGCTGCTGCCGTCAGCGGCACGCTCGCGTAATCGCCGCGGGGCGGCGTCATCATGCGCCAGCGCCAGTCCTCGGTGACGACGGACACCCAGTTGCCCGTGAGATCGTACGGCGCCGCGGCGCGTGCGCTCGGCGCGGGGGAGCCGGCCTCCTGTGCCGGCGCGAGATCGGGTGATAGGGCGGCGAGCGCAAGCGCGCCCGTCGCCAGCCTGAGCCCCGCGTTACGCGGCGTCGAGATCATGCCTCGCGCCCCGGACTCCCCCCGCTTCGATCAATTGATCGCGAAGCAATAGAGCAGCCCGGCGCCTCCCGTTGCGACGAGGTTCTCCTGGCCGCAGCCGTTGCTGCTGTGCGTCGAGTTCCACGACGCACTCGGGCCGCCTAAACGGTCGTGGTGGCCGACGATCGCCCGGCCGTCGGCGGCATTACTCGTCCAATTGCCGCACGTCGTGACGGCCGCGTTGCCCGGCACGAGCCGGCCGCTCGAATCGGAACCGGTCAGAATGTCGTGCATGTTCGGCTGATTGCCGACGCCGTTGACCTCTTCGCCCTTCTCGTTGAGGGCTGTCGGCTTACGGATGTTGTTGCGGTCCTCGTGCAGGTCCTCGACATTCCAGGCGATCGGCACGCCGCGCGCGTTGAACCAAGGTCCCGGGCCGATGCGATCGCGCGCGTGCACTTGCGGCAGACCGGGAGCGGCTGCTTGGCTCAGATACGCATGCCAAGTTACGTTGCCGCGGCCCGCGGCGGCGGCCAGCGACTGACAGTGCGCATCCGCGCCCGCGAGACCGCCCAAGTTCGCGCCGTTGCCCGGTCCTGCACTGGTGACGAAGAAACTCATGGGTCCCTGCGGCGGTTGCGGCGGCGGCTGCGCGAAAGCCGGAACCGTTAATGCGGCCAGTGCGCCGGCGACGAAGAGACGACTCGTTGTGGTTCTGTTCATGGTCCGTGATTCTCCTTCTTGTTGATGGATTGACCGTGGAGCGGTACTCCCAATAATAGACGCGCACCCACTCACGTACCAGAAACGCAAGCCACTCATGGACCGCCCCTTCGGACAACACTTCGCAACGCGCTCGGTCGTCATGGCCAAGCACGGCATGGTCGCGACGAGCCAGCCGCTCGCGACGTCGGTCGGCGTCGAGATCCTGCGCGCGGGCGGCAGCGCCGTCGACGCCGCGATCGCGGCCAACGCGATGCTCGGCCTCGTCGAGCCCACAGGCTGCGGCATCGGGGGCGATCTATTCGCGATCGTCTGGGATGCGGCGGTGCAGCGACTCACGGGCTTGAACGCGAGCGGCCGTGCGCCGCGAGCGTTGACGCTCGACTATTTTCACGCCCAAGGCTTCGAGCAGATTCCGGTCGACGGTGCGCTGTCGGTCAGCGTGCCGGGCGCCGTCGACGGGTGGCACGCGTTGCACGCACAATTCGGCAAGCTGCCCATGCTTGCGCTCCTCGCGCCCGCGATCGGGTACGCGCGCGAAGGCTTTCCCGTGACCGAGATCATCGCAGGCTATTGGGCCGCCGACGCCGAACGCTTCCGCAGCAACAGGGCGTTCGGCGCGGTGTTTCTACCGGGCGGCCGGCCCCCTGCACCCGGCAACACGTTCGCGAATCCACGGCTGGCGGACGCGTACGCGCTCATCGCCGCGCAAGGCCGCGATGCCTTTTATAAAGGAGACATCGCGATAGCCATCGAGGCATCGATGCGCGAAGCGGGCGGCTTCGTCACGCGGGCCGATCTCGCGGCACACCGGTCAACTCAAGTCGCGCCCGTGTCGGCGAGCTACCGCGGCTACGACGTGTGGGAGCTGCCGCCGAACGGGCAGGGCATCGCGGCGCTGCAAATGCTGAACTTGCTCGAAGGCTACGATGTTGCGAGCTTGGGCTTCGGCAGCGTTGCGCACCTGCATTTCTTCATCGAGGCCAAGAAGCTCGCGTTCGAGGATCGCGCGCGCTATTACGCCGATCCCGAGCTCGCCGACGTGCCCGTCACGCGCCTCATCTCGAAGGCGTACGCGGCATCGAGACGCGGGTTGATCCGTGCGGACCGCGTCCTGTCGGAGCCGGCGTGCGGCGATCCCGCGGCGCTCGCGGCCGGCGACACCGTGTATCTCGCCGCGGCCGACGCAGCAGGCAACATGGTGTCGTTGATTCAGAGCAACTACTTGGGCTTCGGCTCGGGCGTGACGGTGCCGGAGTTCGGTTTCGGCTTGCAGAGCCGCGGCGCCGCGTTCGCGCTCGATCCACGGCACGCGAATTGCTTCGCCCCCGGCAAGCGGCCGTTCCACACGATCATTCCGGCGTTCGTAACGCGCGGCGGGCGTCCCGTCATGGCCTTCGGCGTCATGGGCGCGGCGATGCAGCCGCAGGGGCACGTGCAAGTGCTCACGAACCTCATCGACTTCGGCATGAACGTCCAAGAAGCCGGCGACGCGCCGCGCGTGCGCCACGAAGGCTCGAGCGAGCCGACGGGTGCGGCCATGTCGGGTAGCGGGCGCGTTTACGTCGAGTCGCTGATCCCCGCCGCGACGGTCGCAGGTCTGGAAGCGCTCGGCCACACGGTAGCCCGAGCGCGTGACGGTTTCGGCGGCTATCAGGCGATTCTCTACGACGAGCGCGAACGCGTGTATAAAGGCGCATCGGAATCGCGCAAGGACGGCTGCGCGGCGGGCTATTAGGACGACGATGGAGACGGTACTCACAGGCATCACGACGACGGGAACGCCGCACATCGGCAACTATGTCGGGGCGATTCGGCCCGGCATCGCGGCGAGCCGGCGCGCCGGTGTAGCTTCGTTCTTGTTTCTTGCCGACTATCACTCGCTCGTGAAGGGCCGCGATCCCGAGCAGATGGCGAAATCGACGCTCGAGCTCGCAGCCGTGTGGCTCGCGTGCGGGCTCGATCCCGCCAAGGTGTACCTATACCGGCAGTCCGATATCCCCGAGATCATGGAGCTCGCGTGGATTCTTACGTGCGCGACTGCGAAAGGCCTCATGAATCGCGCGCATGCCTACAAAGCCGCCGTCGCCGAAAACGAGGCGGGCGGGAGCAAGGACCCCGACAAGGGCATCACGATGGGCCTTTTCTGTTACCCGATTCTCATGGCGGCCGATATCTTGATGTTCAAGGCGAGCAAAGTGCCCGTCGGCAAAGACCAGAAGCAGCACGTCGAGATGGCGCGCGACATCGCGCAGCGCTTCAATCATCATTTCGGCGAGACGTTCGTGCTTCCCGAGCCCGTCATCAGCGAGACCACGGCCGTTCTTCCGGGCCTCGACGGCCGCAAGATGTCGAAAAGCTACGGCAACTCGATTCCGCTCTTCGTGCCCGAGCAGGAGCTTCGCAAGCTCATCATGAAGATCAAGACGAGCTCGCTCGAGCCCGGCGTGCCCAAGGACCCCGATGACAGCGCGCTGTTCGCGATCTACGCGGCGTTCGCGACGAAGCAGGAAGCCGACGCTATGCGCAAGCGCTACGCCGAGGGTATCGGCTGGGGCGACATGAAGCAGACGCTCTACGAGTACTTGAACGAGCACTTGCGCGCGATGCGCGACGAGTACGAGCGGCTCGTCAAAGCGCCCGACCACGTCGAGGCCGTGCTGCGCAAAGGGGCCGAGAAGGCGCGCGCCGTGAGCGGACCGTATCTCGCGGAGATTCGCCGGCACGTCGGCGTAAGACCGCTCGGCTGAGGAAGACCCGATCATGCCGGGGACCCTTCGTTTGCGGCGCGCCCTTTCGTCGGTGCTGCTGCTCGCGTTGGCGGCTGCCTGCGGGGACCGAGCTCCGCGGATTGCGGCGGCCCCTGACCAGCAAATCGCTGCCCCGGTCGCGGCAAAGCGGCCCAGCGAGATCACACAGCAGGGCCGCACACGCGTCGACAATTACGCGTGGCTCAAGGACGACAACTGGCAGGCCGTGTTGCGCGATCCGAGCGTGCTGCGCTCCGACGTTCGCAGCCACCTGGAGGCGGAGCTCGCTTACTACGATGCGATGACGGCCGGCGAGGCCGGGCTTCGCGAGCGCTTGTTCGAGGAAATGCGCGGCAGAATCAAGGAAGACGATTCCTCGGTGCCGGCCAAGGACGGCCCGTACGAATACTACGTGCGCTATCGCGAGGGCGGCGAGTACGCGATCTACGCACGCACGCCCGTCGGCGGAGGCACGGAGCAGATTCTGTTCGACGGCGATGCCGAAGCCGGTGATGGCGCATTCTTCAGCGTTGCGTCCGTAGATCAGAGTTCCGACCACGCCCTCATCGCGTACGGCGTCGATCGTCTGGGGTCGGAGTACTACTCGATGCGCTTCCGGCGCATCGCGGACGGCACTGAGCTCGACGAGACGATCGCGAACACGGACGGCTATGTAGTCTGGAGCAGCGACTCGAAATCGGTGTTCTACGTGGAGCGCGACGACAACCAGCGGCCGAAACGCGTCAAGCGACACGTGCTCGGCACGGATCCCGCCGCGGACGCAGTCGTCTATGAGGAAGCCGACGACGGCATGTTCGTGAGCCTTGCGGAGAGCCAGAGCGGCGAATACGTGCTCATCGACGTCGCCAATGAAGTCACGAGCGAGGTTCACTATGTGCCGGCGGGCGACCCGTCCGCGCCGCCTACGATGATCGCCCCGCGCATCGAGCACGAGCTCTACTCGGTCGAGCACCACGAGGACGAGTTCCTCATTGTGACGAACGCCGGCGGCGCCGTCGACTTCAAGATCGTTCGTGCACCGATCGATCGGCCGGGGCGCGAGTCATGGGTCGACTGGGTGCCCCATGATCCGGGCACCATGTTGCTCGAGTTCTTTCCGTACGCCGATTACCACGTGCGTCTCGAGCGCAGAGACGCGTTGCCTCGCGTCGTGATTGCCGACTACAAAGGCAACGAGCACGAGATCGCATTCGACGAGGGCGCTTACGACTTGAGCCTAAGCTCGGGTTACGAGTATGCGACGACGCTCACACGCTTGATCTACGAATCGCCTTCACAGCCCGCGCAGACATTCGACTACGACATGCGCACGCGGGAGCGCACGCTGCGGAAGACGCGCGAGGTGCCGAGCGGCCACAACGCGGAGCTCTATGTGGTCGAGCGCATCACGGCGCGTGCCGACGACGGCGCGGAAATCCCCGTCACGATCCTGCGGCTCGCAGCGACGCTCGTCGACGGCACGGCACCGCTGCTCCTGTACGGCTATGGCAGCTATGGGCTCGCGACCGATGCCGTTTTCGACGCCAACGCGCTGCCGATCGTCGACCGCGGCGTCATCTACGCAATCGCCCACGTGCGCGGCGGCTCGGAGCGCGGCCGGCAATGGTATCTGGACGGCAAGCTCGACAAGAAGATCAACACGTTCACGGATTTCGTCGCGGCCGCGGAGACACTCGTTGCGGGCGACTACACGGCTGCAAAGCGCATCGTGATCTTCGGCGGCTCGGCGGGCGGAATGCTGGTCGGCGCAGCCGCGAACCTGCGCCCCGATCTTTTCGCGGGCGTGCTCGCCGCCGTGCCGTTCGTCGACGTGTTGAACACGATGTCGGACGAAGGTCTGCCGCTGACGCCGCCGGAATGGCCGGAGTGGGGCGACCCGATCCGCACGGCCGAGGGCTACGAGTGGATCGCGGCCTATTCGCCGTACGACAACATCCGGCCGGGCGTCGAGTATCCGCCGATCCTTGCGACCGGCGGCCTCGCGGATTATCGAGTTACGTACTGGGAGCCCGCGAAATGGATTGCGCGCCTACGCGACGAAGCCGCCGGCGGTCCGTTCCTGCTCCGCATGAACATGGGGGCCGGCCACTTCGGCGCCGCGGCGCGCTTCGAGCGGCTCGAGGAGCGCGCGCATCTCTATGCGTTCGCGCTGAGCGTGCTCGGCCTGACCGACGTCGAGCCCGTGAAGCACGTGCCCTAGCGGATTCTCACGCCCGCCCACCGTCTTCCCAGCCCCGGCCACTCGCGCGATAGGGGCGTCTAAAACTACTATCCTCTCAGTGTTCAGGCGCTGACCCACCGGGTTACCAATCCTCTGAAGAATATGTTCTGACCTTGCCGGATAAGTACGGACCGGCACAGCTGTAAGTGGCCGGGTTGCTCCGACTGGTCACCGCGCCGCAATCTCGGTCCGAAGGCGCTCCCACAGCGTATATTCGCGGCGGTATGGATCGGCCGCGAGCGCCTTTTCGTCTTCGCTCATGTCCGCGAGAAAACCAAAGCCACGCAGGCATGCACCGGTGATCTCCTTCGGGTTGATGCGCTGATCGCGACGGACCAGCTGGCCAAGGTCGTCCCAGTCGAAGTCCTTTCCGTCCTCGAATTTCGCCATTAGGCGGGCAGGGTCGAATCTATCGCCTGATTGCCAGAGTTTGATTATCACAAGCCGCCGGATGAGAGGCTGATTGAGAGGCCGTGTTGCGAGCATGCCCAGGTCATAGATATCCCGCGCCTTGCTGCGCTGATAGCACGCGCGGATTTTCTCCGCGATGATTTCCTCGAACGCGATCGCTGTGATTCGCGCCGGCTCAAACGGCAGGTGCACGAAATAGCCTTGCTCCCGCTGCGCGAGCGGCTGCGTTTGCAGCGTCGGCGTTTCGCGGCGGCTGATCTGGAGCTTGATCTCGCTTTGCCCGTCCGGGTTCCATTCGTGGCTGTAGGTCGGGTTGACGCCCCACGAAAGCCCGTCCTGCGTTTCGTAGTAGCCGCCATCGGCAAGCGTAAAGCTCACGCCGTGAAAGGGCTCATCAAACGCGACCATCATTTCGATGATCATCTCTTCGGGCTCATGAGCCTCCAGTGCGGTGAAATCGAGATCGGTTGAAAACCGACCCTGGCTGCCGATGAACATCTTGCGAAGGCACGTGCCGCCCTTGAACGCGAGTTTGCCCAGCAGGCCCCGTTCGGCGAACAGCTGGAGAGCATAGGTCAGCACGATCTCCTTCTCCGCGATCATGATGTCGCGAAGACCCGATTGCGCTGCGTAGCGTTGAACCTGCGCGTGCGTCAGCATGCTCACATATTCCTCTTGACGGCATGCCGCCGGGCCATGCCTTCGCTTTCCTTGAGTTCTTCTTTTGGAACGTTGACGGTCAACTTCCAGCGGCTCTGATATCCTGGTGCGCCCTCCTTGCGCGTCTTGGGCCCAAGGGTTGTTGTGCTGGTGCCCTTTGCTGACATATCGAGCAAGATCGATCTCGTGTTCTCCGGCATCGCGGCGCCGACGTGATCGGCGAGCCATCCGAACTTGCGAGTGAGCGCGATCGATCCGATGCGCTCGAGGTACTGGACTGTCTTTTCCCAATCGAGTTTGGGGCAGGCTCTTGCGAGAACGGTGGCCGCTTCGCCGACGCCGCCCGCGAGATCCGGGCGGTCGACGCAATCGATCGCGGTCTTCTCGCGATCCGACATCATGACTTCGTAGCCGAGCACGTTGACGACACTGAAGCCGAAGAATTTGCGCCTGGCGGGAGTGACGATCACGACCCGCGCGTTTAGCAGCGGGCGGTCGCGCAGGCGTTTCGGCGTGACGACCCAGATAACATTGCGATGCTGCGTGCTCAGCCCGTAGTGCGTTGCCGCCGTGCCGTAGCCGATGTAGTAGGGATCGGCGATCCGGCTTGCGAGGGCGAGCAGGTTGCTCTCGCCGAGCGCCTCGGGCCCCTGGTCTGGCGGGATCAGCAGGTATCGGCCCCAGCTTGCCCGCTCGAGCCAGCCTTTCCGGCGCAGTGAGCGGATGACATGGTCCGCCGCCTGCGGGCTTACGCCGAGGATGCCGATGATGTCTTCCCGCGCGGCTTCGCGCAGCTTGCGCTCGGTAAGCCCAAGTACCACGCGGCTTTCTTGCGGCGAGAGCGACCGGATCGGGAATTCATTCATGGCACAAAACCTCGTAAGTCCCTTTGTTTTGTTACCAATATGGCATAACGTTCCGGGCTAGTCAATTTAAAAGCGAATCAAAACAAAGCAGTTCGCTTTGTTTCGTTCCTAAAAGAGAGCGGCGCGGGAAATCGTTTCAGGCCGGGGCCTTTGAGGAAGCCGTGTTGAGCGGGGGGGCAGGGGACCTATCAGGAACCAGCGGCCTTTACGTTTTGGTCAAGAACGCCGGCTTCGCTTTCGGCCTCGGATTTATCACATGCCGCACGAGGCCCTTTTCCATGGCCGCGGTAACCGCGCCTTTGAAAATGGATTGCGCGCCTACGCGACGAAGCCGCCGGCGGTCCGTTCCTGCTCCGCATGAACATGGGTGCCGGCCACTTCGGCGCCGCGGCGCGCTTCGAGCGGCTCGAAGAGCGCGCGCATCTCTATGCGTTCGCGCTGAGCGTGCTCGGCCTGACCGACGTCGAGCCCGTGAAGCACGTGCCCTAGCGGATGCAGCGGCTCAAGCGCGGACGGATTCTCGATCACCTTGAAGGGGGCGAGCCCGACGCACAGCGTCGCGGTGAAGGTTCCTCACGACCCGCCGGCGCACCACCGCGCGGGCCCACGAATTATCGACTATTTGAAGACCGAACGGAGCCGATCGACGAGCCAATCGATCTCAGGCTCTTCGATGATCAGCGGCGGCGCGAGCCGGATGACCTGGTCGTGAGTATCCTTGCTCAACACGCCGAGCTCGAGCAGACGCTCCGCAAAGGTTCTTGCGGTGCCCGCGCGGGCTGCGATCTTGATGCCGACCAAGAGCCCGCGGCCTCTGATCTGCGCGATCGAGCCGCTGCGCAGTGTGCGAAGTTGCGCGAGCAGATAGTCGCCGAGCTCGGCCGCTCGTGCGGCGAGACGTTCGTCGACGATGACGTCGAGCGACGCTTCGCCGACGGCGGCGGCGAGCGGATTACCGCCGAACGTGCTGCCGTGATCCCCCGGACGAAAGAGGCCCATGATCGCGCGGTCGGCGAGCACTGCCGACACCGGATAGACGCCGCCGCCCAACGCTTTGCCGAGCACCAGCAGATCCGGTTTCGCATCGAGCTCGTGCTGATACGCGAACAGCTTGCCGGTGCGTCCGAGGCCGGTCTGGATCTCGTCGAGCACGAACAGCACGCCGCGTTCGCGGCAAATCCGCTTGGCGGCGGTGAGGTAGCCGTCGGGCGGCATCACGATACCGGCTTCGGCTTGAATCGGCTCGACGAGAAACGCGGCGGTGTCGGGCTCGATCGCCGCGCGCAGCTGCTCGACGTCGCCGAAATCGATGAGCCGGAAGCCGTCCGAATATGGCCCATAGTCCTCGCGATACTGCGCTTCGGAAGAGAAGCCGACGATCGTCGTCGTCCGGCCGTGGAAGTTGTTCCGGCAAACGATGATCTCGGCGCGATCGCGCGCAACGCCTTTGACGCGATAAGCCCACTTTCGAGCGAGCTTGATCGCGGTTTCCACGGCCTCGGCGCCGGTATTCATCGGCAATGCCATGTCCATCTCGGCGATCGTGCAAAGCTTCCGCAGGAACGCGCCCATCCGATCGTTGTGCACGGCACGCGACGTCAACGTCACCTTTGCGGCTTGCTCCATCAGGGCGGCGATGATCCGCGGGTGCCTGTGGCCCTGATTCAACGACGAATAGGCGCTGATGCAATCGAAATACCGACGGCCGTCGACGTCCCAGGCCCAAATGCCTTCGGCGCGCTGGATCACGACCGGCAGCGGAGCGTAGTTGCGCGCGCTGACGGCGTCGGTCTGCGCGATGATGTCGGCGGTCGTGCTCACAAGCTGTATTTGCCCGGAATGCCGCTCGCACGCGCGAGGATTTCTTCTCCGAATAGGCTCTCGACGAGCTCGACCGCAAGCTCGGCGGTGCGGTTGCCTTCGTCCAAAGCCGGATTCAGCTCCATGATGTCGAGCGACGCGAGCGACCCGCAATCGTGGATCATTTCCATGCAAAGCTGCGCTTCGCGATACGTCGGACCGCCCGGCACCGTCGACGGCACGCCGGGCGCGATCGTCGGGTCGAGGAAGTCGACGTCGAAGCTCACGTGCAAATGCGCTTCGTCGCGGGTCACGTACGCAAGCGCTTGTTCCATGGCGGTTCGCATCCTGAGCTCGTCGATCCGCCGCATGTCATAGACAATCATGCCGCTTTCGACGACCAACCGCTTCTCGATCTCGTCGACGGATCGGATGCCGATTTGCACGATGCGGTCGGCGCTCAGTATCGGGTGTCTAGCCCCAAGGCTCGTGAGCTCGCTCGGACCGTGCCCGCAAACGACGCTCACGGGCATGCCGTGGATGTTGCCGGTCGGCGACGAGCTCGCGACGTTGAAGTCGGCATGTGCATCGAGCCAAAATACCCAAAGCGGCTTGCGCCGCTCCGCGCAGTGTTTCGCGACTGCCGCGATCGACCCGATCGCAAGGCTATGGTCGCCGCCCATGAGCAGCGGAAACTCGTCGGCGCTCAAGCTCGCATACACCGCGTCGCGAACTGCTCGGCACCACGTCGCGACCTCGGACAGGTGTCGATAACCGCCGACGCGCAGCGCTTCGGGGTTGATCGGCCCCGCGAGATTGCCGCGGTCGCGCACTTCGCGACCGAGCCGGCGCAGCGATTTGTCGAGGCCGGCGACGCGCAACGCCTCCGGTCCCATCGACGCGCCGCGTCGGCCCGCGCCGACGTCGGTCGGAGCGCCGATCAAGGCCACCGGTGCGAGCGTCGGCGGCACGCGCTACTCGAGGTCGCGCGCTTCTTTGCTGATCTCCACGTCGCCGGGCTTGCGCAGCATCTTGTCGATCTCGTCGATGTGCGTTTCCTCCTGGCTGATCAGCTCGCGACCGTATTCCTCGAGCGCGACGGACTTGCCGGCGACGAGCGACAGTAGTTGATTGTAGAGACCGAGTGCGATGTGCTCCGCTTGCAGCGTCTCACGCAAGATCTGGTCGATATCGTGTTGATGGGTTTCCAGCAGCGGACCGATCGCGAGCGACGGATGACCGCCGAGCCGCGTGACCATTTCTCCCGCTTGCTGCGCGTGCACGAGCGACTCCCGCGCTTCTTCGCGGAACCACGAAACGATCGGAATCCGGCTGTAGCCGAAGATCATCATCGAGTAGTGCGTATAACGGACGACGCCTGCAAGCTCGCATTCCAGAATGCGGTTCAGTTGATTGATGACTTTTTGTTGGTCGATGCTCACGGGTTGCCTCCTTCAGAACCTTCGCGAAAACGAACGCAGCTGCGGTGTTGAGCGACGTCGCGATCGAGCTTCGTATCGCGCGCCTGATACACCTCGCCCATCCCACAAACGCCGATCACCGATTGGATCTCGTACGGTCCTAGTCTGGTGCCGGGGCCCAACATGCGTTCGTCCCGTGTCGGACGAGGGTGTCTTGTGATGTCGTGTGCTCCCGTACGATCGGGATCTCGGTCGCGACAGTTAACGGAAGGCCCATCCGACCCGTGAACGGCCCGAAAGGCTCGACACAGCGCCGATGGCCCGCAGGACGCAAAGCGCAGCCCGGATGGGACAGCCGCATGATGGGACCCGTGCTCACGGCCTGTCAACTTGCACATTAATTGGAAACGGTGGCGTGAACCGAGGATGCCGCCCTGCCGTTCTGGTCGCCCGACAGCGAAGCGATCCGCGCGATCTGCGCGATGTCGCGCAGCTTCAGGACTTGGGTGCCATGGAGGCGCTCTCGTTCATGCTCGCCCAGCGTTCGGCTCAGCAGTTGGTCTACTCGAATCCAGATCGGGCCAAACGACACGATTCTCGCCAGGGCGCAGCTGGCGAACGGCGACTCGCAGCGTTTCACGCTCATCCTGAACTGGCCCGAGCTCATCAAGTAGGGCGTGCGCATCTGACGCGTCGCGTCACAAGAAGGGGTTACTGACTGTTGAGCAACCGTTGGTATTCTGGCGGCACGGGGCCGAGCGCCTGCAGCTCAAGAAAGCCGAGCGCGTCCGTTGGCGGCCACACCGGCGCCGGGCGGGTTGGGTTCGAGTCCGGGTCGATGACAGGCCAGTAAATCTCGCGGCCGCGTGCCAGATAGGGCTGACACGAGCGGCCGTCGTCACGCTCGTAGAAGCGTTTGGATTCATCCACGGTCATCCACGGACCGGCGCTCATGCGCCGGCGATCCCACGGCTTGC
>Ga0209640_10003798_pt1 | contig 13235 bp, 11 predicted proteins | sample RifCSP10_1_FD_184018 | JGI IMG/M metagenome (GOLD analysis project Ga0209640, IMG submission 184018) | Soil microbial communities from Rifle, Colorado - Rifle CSP2_sed 10_1 (SPAdes) (version 2) | ecosystem: Environmental > Terrestrial > Deep subsurface > Rock core/Sediment | place: Rifle...
CCTCCCGGCGAGTCGCTTCAGCGGCTCGCCTGCCTTCGCGTCAGCGCGCCAGGCGGACCTGGACGAGCCGGTAGGCGGCGACCCCGGCCAGCGGGGGATCCCCGTCCCGGTAGGCCTTTACGAAGAACTGCACGTTGAAGCCCCTCCGGGGCTGCGGGAACCTCGCGTTCGGAACGAGCTGGTAGGTCACCCAGCCGTCCTGCGCCGTGCGCTGGCGATCGCCTCCCGAGGTCACGCGAGGCGTCGAGCGCACGAAGACGAACGCGTCGCGGATCACGAAGCCGCGCGTGTCCTTCACGCGGATCCTCACGGAGATCGGCGCCACCCGGCTCCGCACCGGGTTGGGGGAGAAGCGCACCTCCGCGACGACGAGGCGCGCGTTCGTCGGGACGCTCCGTGCGGTGATCGACGTCTCGCCGTTCGGGAGACGGATCGCGTCCGACGGCGTAGGCAGGAGCACCACGGTGGAAGGCGTCGAACGGACCGTCGTGGAGCCGACGGCGTTCGAAGCGGTCAGGTCGAAGCGCACGGTGCTCCCCGCGTCGCTCTGCGCCAGCTGGTAGGTCGCGTTCGTCGCTCCTGCGATCACGGTGCAGTTGCTCCCGGCCGAGTTGCACCTCAGCCAGCTGTGGGCGAAGGCGATGGGCTGACGGCCGACCCAGGTGCCCGGGCTGGCCGTTACCGTCTGCCCGACGACCATCGTTCCCGTGGGCACGGGCGCCTCGGTGTTGACGGGCGGGCCCACGACGACCGCGGTCCCGTTCGCCAGGGCCGTCGCCGAGCCGTCGCTGTTGCTCGCGGTGACGCGCGCGCGAATGCGAAATCCGACGTCGGCACGGGCGAGCACGTACGTCGAGCTCGCGGCCCCGGCGATCGCCTCGCAGTTCGACGCGTCGGGGAGGCCGCCGTCGGCCGGGCAGCGCAGCCACCGGTAGGTGAACGTCAGGGGCGTCGTGCCGGTCCACGTGCCGTCGCTCACGGTGAGCGTGCGGCCCTCCTCGGCGACGCCCGTGATCGCCGGCTCGGCGGTGTTCACCGGCGCCTGGCTCGGCGCTGCGGCCGACGTCCCCGCCAGCGCAGCGGCGAACGCCGCACCGACCAGCGCCACCGTCCCCGCCACGGCGAGTATCGCCAGATACGCCCGTGGGAGTCGATTCGGTGAGTCCATGAAAGGCTCCTTCCGGGTCTCGTTTCCAGTCGCTTTACATGTAGGACGCCGCCGGCCTCCTCTCCGCCGGCTCCTCTTACGCAACGCTTACCCCCTACTCACATCACCCACGACATTCGAGGGATCGTCGGCGGACGCTTCGCCGCTATACTCCCCAGCCGCTCATGGCCGTCCCGAAGCGAAAGACGTCGAGGTCACGGCGCGACAAGCGCCGAGCCAACCACGGGATTACGCTCCCGCGCGTCCAGGTCTGTCCGACCTGCCGTCAGCCCAAGCGCCCGCATCGCGTGTGCCCGAACTGCAAGACGTACAAGGGTCGCGAGATCGAGCCGCTTCGGGTCCAGGCCCCGTAGATACTCCCCTCATGACACGCGTGGCCGTCGACGCCATGGGCGGCGACAACGCACCCGCGGAGGTCGTCGCAGGGGCGGCGCTCGCGTCCTCCGACCGCCTCGAGCCAGTCCTCTTCGGCCCCGCCGGGCTCGACACCGCCGGGCTCCCGCTCGTCGAGACGACCGACGTCATCGGCATGGGCGAGCACGCCGTCGAGGCGGTGCGCGGGAAGCCGGGCTCCTCTCTCGTCCGGGCGGTGGTCGCCGTCGCGAGCGGCGAGGCGGACGCGGTCGTCTCGGCCGGGAGCACCGGTGCGATGCTCGCAGCGTCGCTGCTCCACGTCCGCCGGCTCCCGGGCGTCCACCGGCCGGGAATCGCGGTCGTGATCCCGTCGAGGCGCGGCCCCAGCGTCCTCATCGATGCCGGAGCGAACGCGGACGCCCGTCCCGAGCACCTCCTCCAGTTCGCGCACATGGGCTCGGTCTTCGCCGTGGAGATCCTCGGCATCGAGGATCCGGAAGTCGCCCTGCTCTCGATCGGCGAGGAGGAGCTGAAGGGCAGCCACCTGACGCTCCAGGCCGGCGAGCTCCTCCGTGAGAGCGGGCTCCGCTTCACGGGAAACACCGAGGGCCGCTGGCTCCTCGAGGGCGCCGCCGACGTCGTCGTCGCCGACGGGTTCACCGGGAACGTGGCGCTGAAGACGCTGGAAGGCACGATCCGCACGCTGCTCGACACCCTCCGCGCCGAGCTCGAGGCTTCGCCTCGCGGCAAGCTCGGCGGGCTCCTCATCGGCCCGTCCGCGCGACGCCTTCGCTCGCAGCTCGACCCGGACACCTACGGCGGCGCCTACCTCCTCGGGCTGCGCGGCCTCGTCGTGATCGCCCACGGGTCGAGCTCGCGGACCGCCATCGCGAACGCGATCGGGCTCGCCGCTCGGGGCGTCGAGCACGGCATCGTGCAGCGCCTCGAGGAGCGCCTGTCGCTCGCCGTCAGCTAGGCGAGGGCACGGCGCGAGGCCGTTTTCGCCGTGAGCGGCGTGTTAGCATCGGCGCGCTCCACGACCCGACGGCGAAGAAGCGAGGTTCTCAGGTGGCATACACGCGTGAGCAGATTCTCGAGCAACTGAAGAGCGCGCTGAGCGAGAAGCTCGGCATCGACGAGAGCGAGGTCACGGAAGACGCCTCGTTCGAGGAGGACCTCGGCGCGGACTCGCTCGATCTCGTCGAGGTCGTCATGGACCTCGAGGATCAGTTCGGGCTCAAGATCCCGGACGACGACGCCCGTGAGCTCACCACCGTCGGCAAGGCGATCGACTACGTCATCGCGCATCAGGCCTGAGTCTCCGCGGGAGTCGGGAGTCCGCGAGCTCGCGCGGCTCATCTCGGAGCTGCCGGAGTCTCGTCTCGAACAGGCGTTCACGCACGCGTCCTGGGCGGACGACCGCTTCGCCTCGTACGAGCGCCTCGAGTTCCTCGGCGACAGCGTGCTCGAGCTCGCGATCGCGAGGGCGGTGTTCGACCGGTTCGGCGACGCATCGGAGGGGCGGCTCGCGAAGATCCGCGCGCACGTCGTCTCGCGGCAGAGCTGCGCCGCGGTCGCGAAGGAGCTCGGCCTCGGGGAGCGGCTCCTCGAATACGCCGGCGAGGGCGTCGTCTCCGACGAGCTCAAGCGCATCGCCCGCAGCCGCAACGTCCTCGCCGCCGTGCTCGAGGCCGCGATCGCGGCGATCTACCTCGAGCACGGCTTCGAGCGGATCGAGCCCGCGATCGTCGCCGCCTTCAGCGGGAAGATCGAGTACGCGCGCTCGAGCCACGTGGACTACAAGACCGAGCTCCAGGAGGCCCTCGCGCGGTCCGGGAAGCAGGTGCACTACACGGTGCTCGAGGTCGAAGGGCCGCCGCACGACCGCCGGTTCGTGTGCGCGGCGCACGTCGCGGGCGCGCAGCTCGGGATCGGGCGCGGCTCGACGAAGAAGGCAGCCGAGCAGGAGGCCGCGGCGCAGGCGCTCGAGGCGCTCGGAGTCGTCCCCGAGGAGGTCTAGGGCAGGGCGCTCGAGAGCGCTCGCACGAGCTCTGTGCGCGAGCGCACGCCGAGCCTTCGATAGACGTTGCCCAGGTGGAACTCGATCGTCCTCGTGCTCACGAAGAGCGAGCTCGCGGCCTCTCTGTTGGTCGCACCGTCGGCGACGAGCAGTGCGATCTGGCGCTCGCGCGGGGTCAGCGCACGGCTCGAGACGGCATCGACTTGGCGTCTCGAGCCGGATGCTCGACTGCATCCTCGCCAACGGCGACGAGGGGAACGACGTGCTGAGTGGGGGGAGCCGCACTCGTACCGGCATCTACGGCTTCGCCTGGGGCGACAGCCTCGAGGGGGGACGGCGAGGACACGATCGACGGGGACGGCGCGGACGACACGGTCTCGGACCTCGGCGCCACCGGCATCAACCACCTGAGCGGCGGCGACGGCGACGACGCCATCAGCGTCGACAGAGCCGCGAGCGACTTCATCAACGGCGGCCTGAACGACACCGACCCGGCGGTGACGGGCACCTCTGCGGGCGATGTCTGTGCCGACGCGGACGGCAACCGAAGCTCCCCTGCGTTCCCGCACGGCGACGGGAGCGTCGGGCTCTACGGCGCAGCGCAGAGCGACAGCATCTCGGGCTGCGAGGTCCTGTTCGTGGCCCCGTCCCAGAAGACGAGAGGGAGGCTCCGGCGGAGGCCCGCTTCGGTCGGGCCTCCTCGCGGGTCGTCGTCCGGGGCGGCGGCGAGAATCCCGCCCGGTGCACCTCCGCACGATCCGCATCCGCGGCTTCAAGTCCTTCCCGGACCCCCTCGAGCTGAGGCTCGAGCCGGGCGTCGCGGTCGTCGTCGGGCCCAATGGCTCCGGCAAGTCGAACATCGCCGATGCCGTCGTCTGGGCCGCAGGCTCGCTGACACCGTCCGAGCTCCGTGCGGAGAGGCCGGACGACGTCCTCTTCGCGGGCGGCGGCGATCGCAAGCCCGCTGCTCACTGCGAGGTCGAGCTGGTGTTCGACAACTCGGAGGGGGGCTGGCCGGAGCTCGACTTCAGCGAGGTGTCGATCATGCGCCGCCTGGTCCGGGGCGGCGAGGGACAGTACCTCGTCAACCGGGCACCCGTCCGCCGGACCGATCTCGTCGAACTTCTGTCCGACGTGGGGCTCGGGTCGGCGATGCACTCGATCGTCGGCCAGGGCAAGGTCGAGCAAGTGCTCGCCTCGAAGCCCGAGGAGCGTCGCGCGATGATCGAGGAGGCCGCCGGGCTCGGACGGTTCAAGCGGCGCCGCCATCGAGCCGAGCTGAAGCTGGCGCGCGTCGCCGTCCAGGTCGAGCGGGCCCGCGACGTCGAGGAGGAGGTGCGCCGGCGCATCCGCCCGCTCGCCCTGCAGGCGACCGCGGCCGAGCGCGCGGAGAAGCTGGGGGTCGAGATCGCCGCGCTGCGTGCCCGGATCGCACAGCTCGACCTCGCCGACGCCGACCGCAGGCGCTCCGACGTGGAGGAGCGGCGCGACGCCGCGGCGATCGCGCGCCGCGGGGCCGGATCGCGGCTCGAGACCTTGCTCGCGGACCGGGCGCGGGCCGAGGACGAGCTCTCCGATGCAGCGGGACGGCGCGAGGCGGCGGTGGCCGCCCTGTACCGCCTGCAGTCGGGAACCGAGCGTCTCGCGGTCCGCCTCGAGTCCGCGACCGACCTGTGGAAACGGCTCGAAGCGGAGCTCGCGGCGGTGCGGCCCAGCCTCGCCGCCGACCCTGGACCGGCGACGCCCGATCTTCGCCGTGCGGCCGAGGACGCCGCGACGGCGGCCCGCGCGGCTGCCCGCGAGCGCGACGATCTCGTCGAGCGTGCTCGCTCCGCTCGGGAGCGGCTCGCCGCGCTCGAGCGCTCGCTCGCGGAGCGCGAGGGCATCGGCCCGGCCGCGCGCGCCCTGGCCGAGTCCGGTGAGCGGCTGGCACTCGCCGACGTGCGGCCCGACCCCGGCTCCGAGCGGGCCGTCGCCGCGGCGCTCGGCTGGAGGGCATCGGCGGTGCTTGCCTCCGCTCCCGCCGCCGGCCTTGCGCTGCTCGAGCGCGCGAGAGCCGAGGGCCTGGGCAGCCTGGTCGTCCTCGCCGGACGCGATCCGCGGGAGATCGTGGACGCGCTCCCGGTCGTCCCGCTGGCCCGCCTCCTCGAGGCGAGGGTGCCGTCGGTCACCGCGGAGGGCTTCGGGTACGACCCCGACCGCGGCGAGCTCTGGTTCTCGGGCGAGGCGGCGGAAGCAGTGCTCCTTCGTCTCGAGGCGCGCCGGGCCGCGCTCGCCAAGGAGACTCGCGAGCTGGAAGAGCTCGCCGCGGAGGCCGAGCGTCGCGTGCAGGAAGCCGAAGCGGTCGCCGCGGAGGCTGCGGCGGCGTACCGGGACGCCGGGCCGTCGGCAGCCGCCGGGCCGTCGGCGCCACGGATCGACCGGGCAGTCCTGTCCGGGCTCGTCGCCTCGGCCCGATCGCTGGCGGGTGCGATCGACGCCGCGCACGGCGCCGCCCAGCGGCTCGACGCGCCTCTGCGCGCGCGCGTCGACGCCGGAGCGCTCCGCTCGAAGGGTCTCGGCGAGGAGCTCCGCCGGCTGGGTGCCGCGGAGGTCGAGCTCAGGGGTGAGCTCGAGGAGGCGAGCACGAGGCTGACCGAGACCGAGGTCGAGCTCGCCCGCCTCGACGCCGAGGTGGAGGAAGCGAGCCGTCGCCTCCAAGGGGTGGGGCCTGTGGAACCGGCCGACGGCGACGACCGGGAGGAGCTCGTCGCGCGTGTCGAGCGGCTCGACGCGCGTCGCGTCGCGCTCGGCCAGGTGAACCCGCTCGCCAAGGAGGAGTACGAGACGGAGAAGGAGCGTCTCGCCGACCTGCGGATGCAGCGCGAGGATCTCGAGCGGAGCCTCGAGGAGCTCGAGCGCCTGCGCGCGGAGATCGCGGAGACCGTGGAGCGCAGGTTCGCCGAGACGTTCACCGCGGTCGCGGAGCACTTCGAGGAGGTGGCCTCGACGCTCTTCCCCGGCGGCGAGGGGCGCCTTCGCCTCGTGGAGCCCGAGGACGAAGAGTCGGAGCCCGGGATCGAGGTCGAGCTGCGGCCCGCCGGGAAGCGCATCACGCGGCTCTCGCTGCTCTCGGGCGGCGAGAAGGCCCTCGGGGCGATCTCCTTCCTCTTCGCGCTCTTCCTCGCGCGACCGTGCGCCTTCTACCTCCTCGACGAGGTCGAGGCCGCCCTCGACGACACGAACATCGCGCGCTTCGTCGAGCTCCTCAGGCGCTACTCCGACCGGGCACAGTTCGTCGTCGTCACCCATCAGAAGCGGACGATGGAGGCCGCGGACGTCCTCTACGGAGTGACGATGGGCCCCGAGGGCGTCTCCCAGGTCGTCTCCCGTCGCCTTCCGCCCGCTTCCCTGGCCGGCGGCGGCCGCCGAGCAGAGCCCGGCTTCGCCGCTGCCTGAACGCCGCTGGGCGACAGGATGCCTCGCGCTCGCCGCTCGGCCGTACTCCCTGTACTGTCCGTCGCGGCTCGCGCTCGTCTCCTTTGCCAGCGCCGCCCCAGGAAAGCGGGAGTGTCGTCGATATGAGTCTCACGTGGGCAGAGCTCCTGGGCGACGAGCCGACCGAGGCGGACGAGCCCGAGCGCGCCGGGCTCTTCGCCCGGATGCGCGAGTCGCTCGCGAAGAGTCGGCGCGCGCTGACGGCCGAGCTCGCCTCCGCGACGTTCGATCCCGGCGACGCGGACGCGTGGGAGCGGCTGGAGGAGGCGCTGATCCGGAGCGACGTCGGCGTCCCGGCGACTGCGGAGCTCGTGCGGCGTCTCGAGAGCCGCGGCCCGCTGGCGTCGCTCGAGGACGCTCTCGTCGAAGAGGTGGAGGAGCTCTTCGGCGGCCCGCCGACGCTCTCGCTCCCGGGGGTGCCGTCGGTGATCCTCGTCGTGGGCGTCAACGGGACGGGGAAGACGACCACGATCGGCAAGCTCGCGCTGAAGCTGCGGGAGCACGGCCGCTCCGTGCTCGTCGGCGCGGCCGACACGTTCCGCGCCGCCGCCGAGGAGCAGCTCGAGATCTGGGCGGAGCGAGCGGGGGCGGACTTCGTCGGCTCGCCTCGGGGGGCCGACCCGGCTGCTGTCGCGTTCGACGCCGTCGAGGCCGCCCGCGCACGCGGCCGCGACGTCGTGCTCGTCGACACCGCGGGGAGGCTGCACACGCAGTCCAACCTCATGGCGGAGCTCGAGAAGGTCGGGCGGGTGCTCGCGGGCCGGGTCGAGGGTGCGCCGCACGAGACCCTCCTCGTCGTGGACGCGACGACCGGGCAGAACGGCCTCCAGCAGGCCAGGCTCTTCGGGGACGCCGTCGGGGTGACGGGCGTCGCGCTGACGAAGCTCGACGGCAGCGCTCGCGGCGGGGTCACGATCGCGATCGCGGTCGAGCTCGGCCTTCCGGTGAAGCTCGTCGGCGTGGGGGAGGGAGTCGACGACCTGCGCCCCTTCGACGCGCACGACTTCGCACGCGCCCTCGTCTCTGGCTGAGGTCGTCCCTCGAAGGAGGGAATCGCACCCTCGATCGTGCTACCTCCGTTGCGTGCCGCCCGGTCGCCGCGTACGCTAGGAATGACACCCGTGTTGCGACGCGGAGAAGGAGGGATGGGATGGCAGTGGCGTGCTTCGTGAGCTGGCCGGGGATGACCTCCGACCAGTACGACTCCGTCATGGCGGGACTCGACCTGGACGCGAACCCGGCCGCGGGCCTCGTCCTCCACCTGGCGGCGGTCACGGACGACGGCGTCGAGGTGTGCGACATCTGGCAGACCGAGCAGGCGTTTCGTGGCTACGTCGAACGCCGCCTGCAGCCGCTCGCGCAGTCGCTCGAGATCGCGGGCGAGCCGCAGGCCCGGATCGTCCCGTTGCGCAACCTCTACGCGGCCGACGGCTTGATGATCGACCGGATCGGCGCGGTCTCGCTCCCGGCGATGGTCGCGGAGTGGGCCCGCTGAAGCCCGTCCGGGCGCGCTGACAGCCACTGCGTCCGGCCCGTCGTCGGATCATGAGCGAGCAGCGCGACCTCACGATCGCCTTCGGTCCGGTCGGCCTGGCCGGCTGGGCACTTCTGCTCCTCGGGATCCTCGCGCGCAGCCGGCTCCTGTTCCTCCTCGGCCTGGCCGGAGTCGCCGCCGACGTCACGGTGGCCGAGCTCGGCGGCTTCAAGGCCATGAACGAGGCGAGATCGGAGCCGCCGGAGGGCCGGCTCCGGCCGACCCCCGACTAGCGGGCTTCGACCCGTCGGGCCTCTACTCGGCGAGCGTGATGACCGCCCGGTAGGCCCGAACCCACTGGTTGTGCGCCTGGGGCTCGGCCTCGGCGTACGCGACCGTGAACTTCCTCCCTGCATAGCCGGCCTCTGCGGCCGCCCTCGCCGCGGCCTGAATCGCCCGTTCGAGCGTGGCTCCCGTCCCCTCCACCACGCCCTGGAAGCTCCTTTCGGCTGGACCATGGGACTCCTCGAACTCGTCCTCCCGTACCGACATCTCGACCTCCTTCCGGCCTGTGGGGCGGCGCCGAGCCTACTCCGGTGCGATCCGGGACACAACCCGCAGTTCCGCATCGCCCGCGCCGAGATGCGCTCCTTCCCGCGTCAGCACGGCCAGCGCGTCTCCGAGCTCGGTCTCGAGGCCGGGCACGAGGACCTCGAGCACGGGCAGCTCGAAGGAGTCGGGAGCATCGTCCCCACGTGCAGCTTCGGCCGCGCCGAGGAGCCGCGCGGACATCTCGAAGGATCCCTCCGCGGCGGCGACGGCGGCCAGGATGACGAGGCACCGGGCTCGGGAGCGAGCGTCCTCCAGATCCGTGTAGAGCGCGAGGCTCTCTCGAGCGTGCTCGCCTGCCGAGGCCATCTCGCCGGCGAGCGCGTCGAGCTCTGCGAGCATGAACTGCGCCGCGGCGATGTGCGGCGCGTCGTGGAGATCCCGCCCGAGCTCCAGCGCCTCCTCGAATGCCGCTCGGGCTCGATCGGTCATGCCTCCCTGAAACGCGGCCATGCCGAGGTTGTAGACCGCGTTGACGATCATGAGCGGATCGCCTGCCCTGCGGCTGAGCTCGACCGCCTCCTCGTACTGCGTGACCGCGAGCTCGTGATCGCCTTCGACCCAGGCCACGTCACCGAGGGCCATCAGCGCGAAGATCGTGCTGCGGTCGTCGCCGAGCCCACGGGCGACCTCCAGGGCCTCGTGGGCGAGCTCAGCCGCGCGGACCGCATCGTCCAGGCGCAGCGCCACGAAGCTCAGGAGCGAGAGCGCTCCGACCTCCTCGGCCCGGCTCCCGCAGTCCCTGAACAGGCTGATGGCCTCTTCGAAGAAGGGCACCGCTCCCTCCCAATCGCTCTGGCCCATGGCCATGTGGCCCGCGCATCTAAGAGCGAGCCCCCGCGTTCGTGCCGACACGTTCGCGCTCCGCTCGAGCGCGGCGGCGAGTCGCTCTCGCACCTCCGTGAGATGGGCCTGCGCCCGCCAGAAGCGGTCGAGAGCGGCGATGGCACGCAGCGCGTCCTCGACCCGGTCCCGAGCAGCGAGCCAGTCGAGCGCGCCACGGAGGTTGTCGAGCTCGTGCTCCAGCCGTTCGGTCCACTCCGCCTGCCCGGGCCCGCCGAGACCCTCTTCGGCCGCCAGCGAGAGTTCGAGGAAGCGGTCCGCGTGCCGCGCGCGGAGGTCGTCGAGCCGGCCTTCCGAAGCGAGCCGGGCCAGCGCGTCGTCTCGCACCGTCTCGAGCATCGAGAGCCGGACGGCGCCCCGCGAGGTCTCGCCGCGGACGAGATTTCCGAGGACGAGCGCCTCGAGATCGGCCAGGAAGCGCTCGTCGCCTCCGGCCACCGCACGGGCGTCTTGGAGCGTGCAGCCGCCCGGGAAGACTGCAAGCGCGCCGTGCAGTTCGCGCTGGCTCGGGGTGAGGAGCCCGTAGCTCCAGTCGAGCGTTGCCCGGAGCGTGCGCTGCCGTTCCGGGAGGTCCACGGGCCCTTCCAGCTCGAGCGCCAGGCCCTCGTCGAGCGCCGCGACGAGCTCCGCCGGGGAGAGGAACGTGAGACGTGCGGCGACGAGCTCGATCGCGAGTGGCAGGCAGTCGAGTCGCGTGCAGATGGCACCGATCGTCGGCAGGAGGTCTTCCCCGATGGAGGCGCCGCGCTCCTCCGCCAGCTCGGTGAAGAGCTCGACCGCGGCCTCGAGGGGAAGCGGGCCCAGTGGGAGGATCCGCTCGCCCGAGAGTCGCAGCGGCGTGCGGCTCGTCACCAGCACGTCGAGGTCCGCCACGAGGTCGAGCAGCGCTCGCACGTCGTGCGCGGCCGCAGCGAGGTGCTCGAGATTGTCCAGGAAGAGCAGCGCGTGCTTGCCGGCGAGCGCGCCGGCGACCTCCTCGAGGAGCGGTCGCCCGGGCGACTCGCGGACGCCGAGCGCCCGTGCGATCGCCGCCGGGACGAGCGCGGGATCCGCGATCGACGCGAGCCCGACGAGATGGACCGGCCGCTCGGAGGAGACCCTCGCCGCCACCTCGAGCGCGAGCCGGCTCTTCCCGGCGCCGCCCGGCCCCGTGACCGTCACGAGCCGGACCTCGGGACGCGCGATCAGTGCCTCGACCTCACCGACGTCGTCGCCTCGGCCGACCAGGCGGTGGTGGAGGGCGGGAAGCGTCGCGCTCCCGAGGGTCGAGAGCGGAGGAAACGAGTCCTCGAGGCCGGGGAGGACGAGCTGGAAGAGCGGCTCAGGAGAGGGCACGTCCTTGAGGCGATGGTCTCCGAGCGGGCGCACCGTCACGCCGTCCAGCGGCGCGTCTCCGACCAGCTCCCTGATCGCCTGGGAGAGGACGACCTGCCCTCCGTGCGCGGCGGAGCAGATCCGTGCGGCGACCACCACGTCGATGCCCACGTAGCCCTCGTCGTCGAGCTCGGGCTCGCCGGTGTGCAGCCCGATCCGCAACCGGATCGCCTCGTCCGGCGGCCACGGCTCGTGGGCGAGCGCGTGCTGCAGCTCCGCTGCGGCGGCAACGGCCTCTCGGGCGCCCTCGAAGACGAGGAAGACGCCGTCTCCCGCCCAGTCGACCTCGTGGCCGTGGTGCCGGGCCGCCGCCGCGCGCACGAGCTCTCGCGACCGCGCCCGCACCGTGCGGTACCGGTCGCCCAGCGCGTTCAGCAGCCTCGTCGAGCCCTCGACGTCGGCGAAGAAGAGCGTGACGGTGCCCGAGGGGAGCGTCTTGCGCCGATCGGCACTTTCGGACATGTCCGCCGAGTGTACGAGGCGGAGCGCCGACTGAACAGGGCGCGCGACGTCCTCCCCTCTACACTGCGGCGGCGATGTTCGACACGCTCTCCGACCGGATCCAGGGCGCCCTCGGCGGCCTGCGCGGGCGCGGGAGGCTCGACGAGGAGTCGGTCTCCAAGGCCATGCGCGAAGTGCGGCTCGCGCTCCTCGAGGCGGACGTCAACTTCGAGGTCGCGAAGGACTTCACGGCGCGGGTGAAGGAGCGGGCTCTCGGCCAGGAGGTCATGAAGAGCCTGTCGCCCGCCCAGCAGGTCGTGAAGATCGTCCACGAGGAGCTCACCTCCCTCATGGGCTCCAGCGACTCGCGGCTCGCGTTCGGGAAGCCTCCGACCGTGATCCTCCTCGCCGGCCTGCAGGGCTCCGGGAAGACGACCGCCGCCGCGAAGCTGGCGCTCCTTCTACGCCGGGAGGGGAAGCGGCCCGCCCTCGTCGCCTGCGATCTCCAGCGCCCCGCCGCGGTCGACCAGCTCGAGCAGCTCGGGCGGCAGATCCAGATCCCCGTCTACGCGCTCGACCGGGGCGATGCCGTCTCCGCGGCGCGCCTGGGAGTCGACGCCGCCCGCCGGGACGGGCTCGACGCCGTCGTCCTCGACACGGCCGGGAGGCTGCACGTGGACGAGGAGCTGATGGAGGAGCTCGGGCGCGTCGCCGAGGCGACGACGCCGCTCGACGTCCTCCTCGTGCTCGACGCGATGACGGGCCAGGAGGCGGTCGCCGTCGCGCTCGCGTTCCAGGAGCGCGTCGCCTTCGACGGCGTGATCCTCACCAAGCTCGACGGCGACGCGCGCGGAGGCGCGGCGCTCTCGGTGAGGGCCGTCACCGGGAAGCCCGTCAAGCTCGCCTCGGTCGGGGAGAAGCTGGACCAGCTCGAGTACTTCCACCCCGACCGGATGGCGTCGCGGATCCTCGGGATGGGCGACGTGCTCACACTGATCGAGAAGGCCGAGGCCGCGGTGGAGCTCGACGAGCAGGAGGAGCTGGAGCGCCGGATGCGCGCCGGGGAGTTCACCTTCGACGACTTCCTGGCGAGCTACCGGATGCTGCGCCGCATGGGGCCGCTGCAGGGAGTGCTCAAGCTCGTGCCGGGGCTCGGCAAGCAGCTCGAGGGATTGGACGTGGACGAGGGGCAGCTCGCCCGGGTCGAGGCGATCGTGCTCTCGATGACGCCGCAGGAGCGGCAGATGCCCCACATCATCTCCATGCCGCGCCGCCGCCGGATCGCCGCCGGGAGCGGGACCTCGCTCGAAGAGGTGAACAAGCTCATGTCCGCCCGGAAGCAGATGGCGAAGATGATGAAGCAGATGGGGAAGGGCAAGATGCCCGCCTTTCCCGGCATGCCGCCGCGGTAGGACGGGGGACGAGAAAGGCAGGTGCCTGGCTGAAGCCAGGCACCGTCCCGGAGACCGACCCCA
>Ga0209640_10003799_pt1 | contig 13235 bp, 20 predicted proteins | sample RifCSP10_1_FD_184018 | JGI IMG/M metagenome (GOLD analysis project Ga0209640, IMG submission 184018) | Soil microbial communities from Rifle, Colorado - Rifle CSP2_sed 10_1 (SPAdes) (version 2) | ecosystem: Environmental > Terrestrial > Deep subsurface > Rock core/Sediment | place: Rifle...
AGCCCCCATTAACCGACGACCAGTTTACCGTTTGCGCTTGCCTGGTCTTGGGCCTGCGCTTCCTGCATGGCCCGCACGCGCATGATGTCCACTCGCTTGGCCTGTTGCAAAACGTGGTCGGCGATGGACACCGAAAGGCCGGCGATTTTGTTCAGCTCGAGCTGCCGCGCCGCCATCAGATCTTCTTTGGATGCCTCCGGATCTGGTTCGAAGAACAGCGACAGATCCAATCGCCCAATAAGAGCCGCCGCGATCTTAACCGCCGCACTTTGCAGCCGCGATGTTCCGCAGAAGACGCGCGTGGCAACTGCATTAGGGCCGACCGCAGTGGAGGCGACTGGGTATTCGTCGCCGCTGTCTTCCGCGATGACATCCCAATTCGATTTGCCGGGTATGAATACTCTGTTCATGCGCTGCTCGCGTTTCCTGATCTCGCGTTGTTTCTGGTCCTTGAATGACATCACCTAACTCAGCGATACGATGCCGGAGTCCAAGTCCGTCGTGCCCGTGGCGCCAGAAACGACCGCTCGCAACCAGCCATTGGGCAGTTCGGTGGTTTCCACATTGCCGGCGGCGCTCAGGCTCTGTGCGGTGCCGTCCGCTTTGGCATCGAACCAACTACCGGTCTGGTCATCGTCCAAGGACCACTGAATCTTCGCGCTAGCGCCGCCCATGGTGCCCAGCAGCCAAAACCGGCCCTTGCCGCCGCGCCAGCGAATTGGTGTGCCATTGCCGTTGGCCGTGGCTCCATCGAGCAGGTTCTTTTGCAAGGCGGACATCGTTATGGCTCCGTATTACCTTTGGGGTCAAAGGGGACAATTACGCCTGCGCGGCCTCTTGCTCGCTCGCCGCCCGCAGCAGAATATTTTCGATCACGCTCGGTGTGGCCTGCGCGAAGCCATTGGCCTGGAGCACCTGGGCGATGATGCCCGGTGGGTGCCCGTCGTCGGCGATCGCCAGCACGCGGTCTTCGAGGCTGGCACCGTATTCCACATGTGAATTGACCTTGAGGATTTCCGCTTTGTGACGGTTGTCCATCTGCTCTTTTGGCGTGCCAACAAACTGGTACACGCTGGGATCGTAGAACACTCCCATTTGCGCGGCCGTGCGGCGAACTTCATCCGGATGGCAGTTTTTCATTTTCGCCACCTGGACGATCGGCACGCCCTGCCGCACCAACTCCTCGATCGACTCAGGGGCCGGTGGCCGATCAATCTTCGCTTGGCCACCGCTGCGGCGGAGCTGCTGATCCTTGGCCTGCTGGAAAGGGGAGCCTTCGGCTTCACCCAGCCGCTCGGTGCGCTCCTCCCATTTCTTCGTGAGCTGGGCGAGGTATTTCTTGTCGCTGGGGTGCATGTACGTGGCCGGATCGTAATGCAGACCCGGCTGCTGGATTTCTTCGAGGACCATCCGCTCGTCCGGCGTCACGCCATCGTCACGATACCAGCCGTATTGCTTGGCGATCTGGCGATGGTTGACCTTTTGGGCGAGCAAGGATTGAATCGCTTCTGGCTGCCGCCGGCGACGCACGTCCAGGGCATGCAGCACATCGTTCCAGGGATGCCACACGGCGTCACCCCCCTGTGGATCGACGTCCGAGGCTCGTCCCTCTATCCGCTGCCACCAGTGCACCATCGCCAACTCAAAACGATCGACGGCCAGCACAAGGTCCCACGCGTCTTGCTGAATGGCCGTTGTGGCGAGCGTTGAGAACAGTCCCGCGGCGGCTTCCTCAACTTCTTTCGAGAGGGCTTTCGTCGGATGGCCACCCCATTGGACTAGCGGACCATCGGTGGCTTCCCATTCGGCCACAGACTGCCGGAAGGCATCAACGGCTTCGAGCACTTCGGCGCGAGACATGAGAGCGGCATCCGCCTCGACCACGGTTTTCTTTTTGCCCATCGAAATTAGTCCTTGTGGTTGGTTGGGAATGTCAAGCGGTAACAGCCATCGCATGAACTGCGCGCGGAGTCCAGCTTACCGTTTCCGCGGCGCCGGGTGTCCAGGCTAGGGACTGCGCTGCGCCCGGAGTCCAGCACAGTCCAATGATTTCGGCCGCGCCGGCCTTGATGCCACCGACGAGCGTTGTCGCGAGCGCCGTGTCAATCTCGGTGGCCAGCCCTACGGTCATCGCCTTCGCGATCAAGAGACCCAGCGCCGAATCGGTCTCGCTGGCCACTCCCAGGCTCTTCGACTTACTGCGGCCTACCGCCTGAGCGCTGTCAGTTTCGGTGCACAGTCCGACCGCCGTTTGTTTCGCGGCCGAGATGGCGAGCGCGCTATCCGCTTCCGTAGCCAGTCCAACGGCCACGCCCTTTGAAATCGTGACACCCATCGCGGTGTCAGCCTCACTCGCGAGGTCAACGGCTTGTGACTTGGAGCGACCAATAGCGAACGCGGAATCTGTTTCGGACGATAGGCCGACGGTGAGGAACTTCGCGGCCCCAACCGCGAAAGCCGAGTCCGCCTCCGTGCTCAGCCCGACGGATTTCGTCTTCGTGAACGCGACCGCGAAAGCGCTGTCAGCCTCGGAGGACAAGCCCACGGCAACTTGCTGGCCGCCACCTGGCATCGGTGGCATGCGCAGACCGCGATGATCCCGCCGCTTGCGGATTGTCGAGCGTCTGCGGAATACGCCGTAGCTCATGGTTAGCCGTGTGTGATAAACAGCGTCATTATCGCGCGAATCGACTGGGATGCCGGCGCCTCGTCCAAACACAGAATCACCGCTTCGCTGGGCCCGATCGGGAACCAGGCCTCTGGAATGAGCGATCGCTCCAAAGCGCCAGCCGACTCGTTGAACACATCCGGATCGATATCGTCGAGCGTGCCGGTTCCGATTACGGCCTGAGTCGTGTTGTTGCGCTCAGTAGTCGCCAGGCCGTGAGCTGGATCACCGGATTGACCCTTGACCACAGTGGCTGCTCCACCGCCAGATCCACTCGTGAAGGATCCGGTGGCGCGTTTCAGCGTCGTCGCGTGCTTTGGAATACTCGATGTGGACTCGACGGATTTTTGCATCACCTTGTAGTCAACAAGGTATCCAGCTTGCGCGGTGCCAAGTTTCACTTCGAGTAAGTCCTGCACGGCGGCAACCGTCTGCCAGTCAGTGTCAATTTTGATCATTCGACCAAGCATTTGTTATCGCCTTATTAGTACTGAGTTGCGGCGGCGATCAGCAAGAAATACGACTCCACCAGCCGCCACGAACTCATCCGCTCCAATATCCCACACATCGCCCAGCGCATCGCGGTCACGATGGTCGATGTCTACGTTTGCTTCCGCTACCAAGTCCTCGCCATTGTCAATTGCCGTTGCGCCGGACTTGAGATGGTAGTCCTCGCTGCCATCGACGGTGCTCACAAACTCATTGGACATTGTGACGCTGCGGAAATTTGTGGTGCCTGGCGCTGTAGCATCGGACGACTCATTGCGGTTAGCTGTGGCGTTGGAAGGTGAGGCAATGCTGTAATCGGCAATGGTTCCTGTTGTTGTCCCGCCAGTGCCACCGACAAGATTGTTCTTGTAGATATGGTCAGCGTCGTCCACCACGCCAAGGCCGTAACAAACCCCAGAACCTCCATTGTTGAACACGTTATGAATCGTGTTGTTATAGATAGTTTTTGTACCGGTGCCGTTGTCCCTTATTCCCATCGCGAAGCCGGTTGATGTTCCGGTTTCTGAGATGTCGTAAATAATGTTGTTATAGATTTTGAAACCCGCGGCGACGGTTCCTCTGTCGATAGCCGCAATATTGGTTCCGCGTGCAGCATCATGTAAGATGGTATTTTTTAGGGCAAGGCCCGTTGTTCCAGCTATAGCCGCATTGATAACACTTGCCGCTGCGAGAGCCACTTGATTTTGGTCGATCTCCAGCCATTCAACCGTCGTATCGGCGATGCCGTAGGTAACGACCACTCCGCCGCCGGTCCTCACAATTCTGGCTCCAGTCCCAGCAGTGCCGTCATGTCTCTGGCCAACTGGGACCGTATAGACTATTCCCGCCAGTCCCACTGTCCCTCCGCCGTTGATCGTCACAACCTCATCGAATACGGAATCGTTGTAGAATTCCCCTTGCGCCACATCACCGGATGCATAGATAGCGCCGTTATCAAGATCCGCTTCATGCGAGACCCACGTCGAGTAGTCACGACCTACGGTCCCGATGCTCTTGATTACGGTTGGCACGCTTGGTTCCTGTGGATCTTGTGGCAGTGACGGCAGTAATCCGATGTGCCGCGCAATGGCCTCGACGAGCTGTAGCGTCCGCTCTTGGGTATCGGTTGACAGGTGCATTCCATATCTTCCAGATCGGCGAATAGACAGCGGCGGAACGAGCGTCGCTTGTTGGCTTCGGGAATTACCTTTGTGACTAGCATTACTTTCGCCGGAAATCGTTGATCGTGAACAACCCCGATACCACTCCACTCGTCACCGTGCCGCCTGCTTGCGTTGTTCCATCCGGCAGTATTTGCAGCGCGTCCTCGATGATCGCAATTTCGCTCGCCGTGAACTGTGTCCGCCAATCGAGCCTATAGCGACGCGCCCGACGAATCACGTTTTCATCCGGCGTTTGCCCGGCAGCATATTCGGGAGTTACTAAGTCCTCAGCCACTGCGGCATAGTTCGGTGGGTCGGGAATCTTGATAATTAGCCACGATTTCTTTTCCTGCACGCCAATCGACGGCTCGAACGAGTCCGGCTTGGTTTGTCCGATATCGCTATCGCGAAATTCCCCATCGAGTAAACCAGTGGCGTCGTTGCGCGTCCAAATCCAAAGTATCATGTCGGTCCCCTGGGGGCTGTTGGTTTCCGTCTCACAATCGTCGCTAGGTTAAGTGCTGGCCTTCCGCGTGGGTCCACTTCCAGCAGCTTGTTCCGTACGTCCGCTTCGTTGACCTGGAGCTGCGTGAGTAGCGATCGCCAATTGACGTCGTGCTTTCGCCGGCGAAGTGTCACCGGGTTATCGGGATCGGTCCCGTCGATTTCAGACGACACCAGATTGTTAGATTCCGCGTCGTCGAATTCATTCATCGGAATCGCCAGGTGACTCTTCTTGTCCTGCTGACCGAGCGGCCATTGCGTGAATTGATTCCGCCTGTTCGCGGTTCGCGTCTCTATCGCATTCCACACGGCGTTGACTTTTGCGGCCGAGAAATCGATACGCCCACCGAACCAATACTCGCTCCCGCGCTCTCCGAATATCGCGAGCTGCGGACCTCCGTCGGGTGCCTTGGATCGCATACGCCGCGTGACGAATTCGCCGACATGAATTGACTCGCCTTGTGCGTTCGGCGTATCGCTTAGGATGTCTTCCGCGAGGGTGGCAAGATTCGTGCGACGGATTTCCGTGGCCGAGATAACCGCAAACTTATATTCGTGCGTGAGTAGAAAGAAATCCTCGACGACGCTGTTGGCTAGACGCAGTCCGTGGCTGTTGAGTCCATTTCGCCACGGATGACAGATGTGTTGCGCGTGGCAGCAGAGGATTGCACGCTCGTTGAACGCGCAGAGTATGTCTCCATCGTCATACCCACTGCCAGCGTCGATTTTCAGGAGTAGTTCAGCCATGATTACTGCGGCAAAAATCCCCGCACTCGCTGATATTGCTGTCGCGCCTCGCGGCCCTTCGTCGCTACATCGACGCCCCTGCCTGCCGGGTAATCGGCAAGCCGCCAGCGTGCCGTGACCTTGCCGGACTCATCGACCGACTTGGTGCTCGCAATATCGATCACCAGCGATTTGGGAGGATCGGCCGATCGCGGATCGAAGCCCGATTGACGCACGGCGTGCTGCGCATCCATCTTCACGCACTGGAAGATCACTTCCAGCCAATACTGATCGAGCTGCTCGGCTTCGAGTCTGAGCAACTTCATCCACTCGGTGTACGCGATATCCGGATAGACGACGAAGATCCCGCGTTCTTTGTCGTGGGTCAACCATTCGGGAAGAGGCATTGTGAGTTGCTCCGAGTGCTATGCGGCGCGGAAGAATCCGGCCGCGTTGAAGACGGCCGTCACATCGGAGTCGTCCGTTGTAATGGCAAAATCATGGTGCGTTAGCGGCACGCGACCAGAGTCCGCCGCCGACTCCTGATAAGCCACGATCAGCTTCGTGAGCGTGTTATTGGTCGCGCCTCCGAGCCCCGTCCATGTCTGGTCCGGAACGTCAACGTCAACGCGGTCGTTGGTATCGTCCACAGTGATGGTGCCGGTGAGCCCAGTCTTGCGCGCGTAGTCTGTGGCGTCTGATTCCGTGTTGCCGGCCGCGCCGAGCAGCGCGGCGATATCGTCGCGATCGACAAGCGTGGCCTCGGCTTCGTTGGCCTTGAGTAAAAGCACGAGGAGATTGGCGGCGCCGTCCCGCACTTTCTCGGCGACTGCGCCTTTAGCGATATTGAATACGCCGTTTGCCATTTACATCTCCTGCAACATTCGCCCCATGAATTCCACGGCCACGCTCTCCAGCGACGGCAAGTCTTTCACGCCCCACAATCGTTCCGCGGCCCACTCGCAAATGTTGTTGAACGCGAGTGGATCGCCAGGAACGGCGTACACGTCTTTTTGCTGCGTCGCTCCGATCAACTCGATTACTGGCTCGTAGTACGTGAGCAGGTACAAGCCATTCGCCCGTCGAGACAAATATCCTCGCAGTGTGGTCATGCCTCTTGCGGCTCATTCATCTGATCGGCGACGTGATCGCCATACTTGCTGATTTTGGTCAAAGCATCGATCGCTCGTCGCCACGCCTTGACAACCTTGCGGAAACGATCGGTGGTGAACGACTCACTTTTCACCCCGGCATCGGCGAGCGCTTGCGCAAACTGCTGATGATCGTCGGCATCGAGTCCGTACCACACGTTTTGCGACGTCACGAACAAGTCGCCATTTCGCAGCACGCGTGTCTCGATGACGAGATCAAGAAACCCATCGTTATCGACGTCGCGCGACTCGATCGAGAGCGAGAAATCGTATTGATCGCTGCTCTTGACCTTGCCTTTGGCGCGTCCTTTGTTCTCTTTCGGTTCGTGTTGTTTCGGTTGCTTTTGGTCTTGTGTAGTCATGTCAGTTTCTCCGTGGGAGCGTTTATCGGGCTTAGTCGTCGTGCCCCATCCTCGCTCGACGATCATCTCGTTGAGCGTTTTGTCGCTCTCGACAAACACGTAACCGAGAATGCGATCGAACGTCAGGTTTTTGAGCAGGTTGGTGCGATGCTTCGGCGCGGGAATCCAGACGCGTATAAGCTCGGCATTGTTCAGCACATCGTCCGCGAATTCAGTCGCAGCGTTGTCCGCCGCGCTGTTGTCTTCGACCCAACAATCGATCAGCCGAATCGCCCACTCGAACGCGCTGCCCGGAATCCGAAACACGAACGTGTCGCCATCGCGAGCGCGCACGTAATCGACATCCAGGCAGAATCCGGTGGGTGGGCAGATCACTTGTCGTCTTCCCCTCCGCTGCTGATGGACAGCGAGTACTCGTTGTCGACGTCGGACGGCGATTCGACAGTGGCCGGCTTTTCGCTGTCTGGTCGACTCAGCATCCACGCCGCTAGCCCTGCGCCACCCAGTCCCGATCCTGCCGCTATCGCAGTCACGAGCGCGGCCTTTGCCGCGAACGACGCCAGGCCGCCACTGGCGGGCGGTGTGGCGACTGTGGGCGGTGGTGCGGGCGGTGCCGGAGGGTAGTGGTAATGGTTTTCGTCGCCAACACGGACCATGTCTTCGCCGCCTTCCACGCCGCTCGGTCCGGCACCTTGTTCCGGCGTACCGATCGTGCCATCCTGTGCCTTACGCACCAGCCTCTCCACCAGACGGGCTTGCCGATTCGTGCGGTCCATTCCCATCGCTTGATCCGCCAGTTTCAGGTAGGTCCACTTCTTCAGTAGATTGTTTCGCAGGCTCTCGCGGGTTGAAGTCTCGCCATTTGTCGATGAATTTTCCATCACGGAAGTACTCATCCATTTTCGCCTGCTCTAGGAGGAATCGTTCTTGGGCGGCCAGCATCTGACGCATCATCTCATCTCCGATCGACATGGCCGCGCCGCTTTCGTCGTGAACATTCCGCGTAGCTATTCCCCGTGGCGGAGCTGAGCCCGCGCACGGGGCTGAAGCTACGCAAAAGAACTACGCCCGCGGCGTGGGCCCGCCAGGCGATTGGGTCGCCGCGACTTCACGCACGCCAACCGCTTCCTCCAGGGTCACCATCCGCTTGCCTTCGATGAAATCGTAGTCGAGGGCTTTGGCGGTCGTGATGAAGTTGTTCTGAGCGACGACGCCGCTCTGCGCTAACTGCCCTGCCAGCAGCCTGGCCATTTCGGGGTCCATAAAAGATTCCTCCTCAGGTGAATGACCCGCAGACGCGTCCGCGTGGTCGAGCTCGATCGTCCCATCGCCCGACTCAGGCATGATGGGTTTTTCCTATTGTATGGAGCCCGGTGCCGCCTCTCTGTCCTGGCCATCGCCAGAAGCAGCTTAGCGCTGGCTGTCGCCAGGGTTCGCCGCAGGCGGTCCGGTGCATGATGTTTAGCTTTGTGGTCTATTGATCCGCTTGTGCTTCAAATTCAACGTGCCACCCAGCGGCACTTGCTCAACTTCGATGACCTCGCCCGTCTCTGTGAGGTTGCGCACGGTGATCGGCGGCAATCGCTGCAGCACTTGCTCGGCGAGCGCGTCGAGATTGACGGCTGTCGGATCGCCAGGAGGACCAGCGGGACCCGAAGGCCCAGTTGATCCTATTTGCCCTGGCGATCCACGGAACCGTTCGTCGGCCGCCATGCGCTCAAGTAGTCGATCTTCGAGTTGCATGACAGATTCGCTCACCACGGCTGCGATCATTGACTGCACGCGGTCGTAGTCGACTTCCGCCTCGGCGCCATCGGCACCTGATTCTCCAGGATCTCCCTTGTCACCTTTCGCGCCGCGCGGACCTTGTTGACCTGGTGCACCCGGTGCGCTGGTCGACGCCTGGCAATCCTCGACGTCCCCGGCCGGGATCACCTGCAATCGCGGAGCGGCTCGCCAGCGGCCGAAGCCTTCCTTGAGTGCGGCACGAACTGGCACGGCGTAGGTGCGTCCCTCGGAGTCGACAGCGGTTCCATTTCGCGGCCTCGCCCAGAAGGCACTACCGTCGTCGCGCACGATCCGCATGTAGCCGGAGGCTGCCAGTTGGTCCGGTGTGGGGTTTTGCATTACGGCTGTTGAGCAGGTTCCGGATGCGCATTGAGCGCTGGCATCGGCAATGAAAATCGACAGCGACACAAATGGCAGGAAAAGCAAAAGCAACTGTTTCATGAGCGTGGTCTCCATGCGAATCTAAAAACCCTGAATCGTGTAGCCTGAAAGTCGGTACGCGGACTGAGGCAGCAGTCGGTTGTCATACGCCTTGGCCCGCGCGTACATGCTCGATGGATGCTGATCGGGATCGTAGGCCTCGACCATACCGGCCTCGACCAGTTCGCGTCGCATGCGTACTGGCCGCTCTTCGCCGGTGCCAATACTCGATGGCTCGATCGGATGAAACGAGAAGATCCCGTCGCTGCCACGGATATACCCGTACCAATCGCGATTCTGGAACGCCGAGACGTGGCGCAGAGTGTGCTTGTGGCAATTTACACAGCCAGTCCGGTCGTTGCCGAGGAAGGTCGCGTTGTAACCAGGCGGGACGAGGTTCGCCTCTTCGCGCTCATTCGTCGGTGCGTCGGCCGTGACGCCATTGGACCCGGTTCGCCACGTCGTGCCGGCGGCGGAACTAAATGGCCCCGTCGTCAACGCAAGCTTGATCAGATCGCCTGAGATTTCCGGCAGGGGATCAATACCCGATGTCACGTCGAATGCCCTTGTTGGATGCCGATCGGCGAGGCGCTGCCTCCTCAGCGATTTGGCGGCGAGCAGCTCGGCCGATGCGGATTCATTGCCATGCTGCGACAAGAAGTGGCCGAGCTGCTCTGCCGTAGTAAATGGACGGAAGACGTCGACGTTCCAGTCGTTTGGTTCGCGCTCTCGGATGCGCACCTCGTAGGTGTACTTGTACCCATCATTGAAATTCATGACGAGCACTTCGCCGATCACAGTGCCATTGGGATAGATCCACTTGTAACCCGTGGGCGCCGGCATGTTGACGCTGGTCGATCTGTCAAGTCGATCGCGATACACGACGATCGGCCAATAGCTGCCATCTTTCTTGCGCGGCAGAGAAATGAACCGAAACTCGTCGCAGTACTTCTCCGCGCGATCAATGCCGCCTGGCGTCCGCCACGGAAACTCCCGGTTGCCGTTGGTGAACTGGCCCGCTCGATCGAGATCGTTGAAGGACGTATGCCGATGAGCAAACACAGTGTACGGCGCGCCAGTGCCACCATGCAGCGGCTGGAACTGGAACGCCGGCGGGATCTCTTCGTCGGTGTACAGCAGCGCGTCGGCGATTCGTTCGGTGATGTTGGGATCGTCGATTTCCGGGAGGCTGGCCCGCAGCGCTGTTTCCTTCTCAGTGGACATAAGCCGCACAGCTTGCGCGCTCGCCGAACCGCTCAAGATCGAGAGAATCAGCCAGTCGATGACACAATCGCGAATCAATTGCCGCAGCATTTGCCAGCCTCTTCGCTTGGATTCCGGTCGCTGAGTCGCTTGCAGACGTCGTGGCACGCCTTGTGGAAGTCGAGCGAGTCGTCCATGTAGACGTGGGCCAGATCGAGCTCGGTCGCCGGCAGGATCGCCGTGCGGCATTTGTCCTGGGCCACCAGGTCGTGACCCCGCGGCCAATCGTTCCGCTGCCGGAACCAGGTCACGTGCGCCACGTTCGACGGGATTGCAATGCGCGACCAGGGAGCGAACGAGGTCCAGCGACGCAGCATCCACCAGTGCCGGAACACCGGATCGGAGAGGATCATGTGCCGCACTCCGATCCCGCGCTTCTTCAGCTCGCGAGCCAAGAGCGTCGCCGTCATTCCGCCCCAACTGTAGCCGAACAAGAACACCTGCGCGGTCTCACCGGTGACACCGAACACCAGGTCCGCATACTCGCGCGGGTCATCGCGCCAGTTCATCAACTCGATGCAGGTATTGGCGCTCGCATGCTTGCGCAGTTCCAGCCACAGCCGAACCATGCCGGTCGGCTTCCCGCGGTCCTGCAGGAATCCGCCAATCACGATGAGCCAGTTAGTGGGTGATCGCATCAAACACACCGGACCAACAAAAAGGCCGCCGAGTCCAGCGTGGCTGGTCAGGGCGGCCTCTGTTGATTCAGTTAGCCGAAATAGGTTGTTTAGTCTCTAGCGGCCAGATTATGCCCAGACAATGCCCGGCGTCAAGCGGAACCGCCATTGCGCCCATCGGCCAGGGCCCGCCTGATAACCGCCTCGACGCCAGTTTCCGTCGTGTAAATCAACACGTCCACCGAATTCGGCAGGAACACCACATGCCGGCAGAAACCGTCCTCGACAAGCCTAGCCGCCTGCCGCTCCAACATCTCGATCACCGTGCATGGCAGCGGTTCTTTGAGCACCATCACCATGGCGTCCGAAGCGGCAATGCCATGCATGCCGATCATTTCACGCAGCGCATCGTGCACATTGTTGGCCATTCACTCATCCTCGCTTTCCAGCAGCGAAAGGTATTCCTCGAATTCGCGTTCGTCCAGGGCCTTCGACTTCAACATTGACAGGCGACTCAGTCGGCGTAAAATCGATGCTCTTTCCCACACGATCACTTCAAAGATCACTCCTTCCACCGGATCACTCGGACCATCGCTCAAAAGACGGTCGAGTTCAGATCCTGCACTGCGGCGCCTGGTGAATTTCTTTTTTCTCACAGCCTCCATTGTTTCGCAGGCTGCCAAGAGCAGGTCCGCGTGACAGTAGGGCTCGTCCTGTTTGCAACTGCACACCAAGTCCTTGCCGGTGAGCATCGTCGGATCAAATACCCCATAACAAATCAGCTGTTCGAGATATTCGGCAAATCGCCGGTAGTCGTGGCAACGTTGCGAAGAGTATTTTTTGCCGAGTCGCCTGCGCGTCTCCGCCTCGAACTGATTCTCCCAGGGTGAGCCAGGCCCTACATACAAGGCCCCGGCCCGTATCTTTCCCTTGCGCTCCAGCCGACGCATGACCTCGCCCCGCAGAAGGAAAAACGGCCCTCCATGGCCGCGCACGCCGTCCCGTGGACTAATCCGCTGCTGTGAATTGATTCGGCCGCAGGCAACTCAAATTCGGTGTATACATCGTGCCTCCATTGACGCCCCTCCCGCGATTGACCTTTGGAGTGGTGAACGCTTTTTGTACTGACCATCCGACCTTTAATCGTCGGTATAGAGTCGCGTAGGGTATTTCCAAAATCTCGGCCCACTCAATCAGCGTCAGTGTAACGTCATCAAATTCCACCAGAATGTTATTGCGCTTATTTCGAGCCTGCCATTTATCATCCGACCATACGCAGTTTCCAGGCTCATAGTTGCCCTCGTTCTCCATTCGCTCAATAGACACCTTTCCAGCAGGTCGCACGCCCATGTCTTCCAAGAATGCCTCAAAGGACTTTCGCCACCGCTCGCAGACTGCAATTCCTCGCGCTCCATATCGCTCATAACTCGGATGCGCCAGATTCGTGCATCGCTGAATCATGCCGCTCCAAATCCGATAGATCACCCCACCGGCTTTGCCGTGTGTCGTGCGCCGCAATTTCATCATTTCCACAACAATGCAACCGCAGCTTTTTGTGGTGCCTCGCGTTAACGCTGTTCCTCGAAAGATCTTTTCGGATCCGCATTCACAACTCGCTAACCAACTGCTGTTGCGATTTCGACCAACTGGGCCTGCGTAACTAAGCACTGTCAATCGACCAAATACTTGACCTGTTAGATCCTTGAATCGCGGACCAGATGGAAGTACTGTTGCTTTAGACATGCGAGGCTCCTTATCAGCTTGGCGTGTTCAGGGACGTGGAAGCGACAACTTCCACGCCCCGATTTTATCACACCAACTCACTCAGCAGTCTTGTATTGATTAGGCCGCAGAGTTTTTGTTGCATTCCCGACGCGAATGACAGCGCGTTGTCCCATGTACCGCTCCACGGCATGCGGGCCAACCCATTCCCCGTCTTTGTTCTTGTAAAGAACGCTGGTTGGCAGGCTTCCGTTCTCTGAAGGCTTCACAGTCTCGTTGCTGTGTGACAAGTTCTTGTCACGCGTACGTTCGAGGAAAGCGATTAGGTTCGTCTTTAGCTTTTCGTATTTCCCCTCGCCGAT
>Ga0209640_10003800_pt1 | contig 13232 bp, 10 predicted proteins | sample RifCSP10_1_FD_184018 | JGI IMG/M metagenome (GOLD analysis project Ga0209640, IMG submission 184018) | Soil microbial communities from Rifle, Colorado - Rifle CSP2_sed 10_1 (SPAdes) (version 2) | ecosystem: Environmental > Terrestrial > Deep subsurface > Rock core/Sediment | place: Rifle...
GAGGTGCGCAGCCGCATGGATGCGCGCGCCGCCCTGAAGGCGAAGCAGGAACAGGGCGAGCCGATGACGCCTAAGGTGCTGGCCCGCATCGAGAGCGCGCTCAGCCGCGCCGATCTCTCGAATTTGGTGCGCCGGCAGTTCATCTGTCGCGTCGACGACCAGATGATCCCCGAGCAGGTGTTCTCGGAGCTGTTCATCTCGATCAAGGATCTGCGTGAGACCATGCTGCCGGACATCAACCTCACCGCCAACCGTTGGCTATTCCAGCACCTGACGACGACGCTGGATCGGCGCATGTTGTCGATGCTGACCAAGACCGACAGCATCTCGATCTCCGGCGACATCAGCTTCAACATCAACGTCGGCACCGTGCTGTCGAAGGAGTTCCAGTCGTTTGACGACAACATCGCCGCCGGCCGCCGTGGCGCCATGATCATCGAATTGCAGAAGGAGGACATTTTCTGCGATCTCGCGTCCTACGTGTTCGCCCGCGAGTTCGTCCAGGAGAAAGGCTACAAGGTCTGCCTCGATGGGCTCACGGTGCAGACCGTCGACATCATCGACCGAGAAAAGCTCGGCGCGGATATCGCGAAGCTGATCTGGCACTCGGACCTGGTCGACCGCGGCGAGGAGTTGCACGCCAAGATCCGCAACCTGGTCAAGCGCGGCGGCACGGACCGGCTGGTGCTGTGCCGTTGCGACAACCGGGAATCGATCGATTTTGGCAAGTCCGTCGGCATCACGCTGTTCCAGGGCCGTTACATCGAGAACCTGATCGCCGAGGACGGCCGCCGCCGCGAGCTGTTGCGCCTGAAGCGCCGCATCGAGCGCGGCTGACCGTTCCTTCCGGCGCCGTCCCGACGCAAGGGCTTGCGCCGCCGCCCGGAATTCTCACAATCCCCTTGATGACCCGTTCCGACGCCCCGCAAGTCGTTGAGGTCGAGAACCTGACCCGGCGCTTCGACGACATCGTCGCCGTCGACGGCATCTCGTTCACCGTCGCCGACGGCTCGACGGCGGCGCTGCTCGGCGGCAACGGCGCCGGCAAGACGACCACGCTCTCGATCCTATTGGGCCTGCTACTACCGACCAGCGGGACCGTCCGGGTTTTCGGCGAGGACATCACCCGCCACCGCCACCGGGTGCTGCCGAGGATGAACTTCTCCTCGCCCTACGTCGATCTGCCGAAGCGATTGAGCGTGCGCGAGAACCTGACCATCTTCGGCCACCTCTACGGCCTCGACCGCGTTTCCGACCGCATCCGGGTGCTGGCCGCCGACCTCGACATCGGCGCCTTCCTCGACCGGCCGCATGGCAGCCTGTCGTCGGGGCAGATCACCCGGGTGGCGCTGGCGAAGGCGCTCCTCAACGAGCCGCGCTTGCTGATCCTCGACGAGCCGACGGTGTCCCTCGACCCCGACACCGGCGACTGGGTCAGGAGTTACCTCGAGAATTACCGCGACTGCACCCGGGCGACGATCCTGCTCGCCTCCCACAACATGGCCGAGGTGGAAAGGCTCTGCGACCGGGTAATGATGATGCGCGAAGGCGTGATCGTTGATTCCGGCGCACCCGGCGAGTTGATCCGCCGCTACGGCCGGAAGAACCTGGAAGAAGTGTTCCTCGACATCGCCCGGCGCCGCGCCCGCGACGACGACAAGGGAGCCGGCGCCGAAACCGCCGTGCCCGCCGCATGACCCGGGCTTCCGCCAGTACCGTGCCGGCCACCTCGGCGGCGATGCACGCGCCGGCGGCGGTATTCTCGTGGCGCCGCGTCGGGGCGATGATCCTGCGCCATCTCTACGTGCTGCGCCGCTCCTGGCCGCGCATCCTGGAGCTTGCCTACTGGCCGACCGTGCAGCTCGTGCTCTGGGGCTTCATCACCACGTTCTTCCTCCAGCATTCCTCCTGGGTAGCGCAGGCGGCGGGCGTGCTGGTCAGCGCGGTGCTGCTGTGGGACGTGCTGTTCCGCTCCAATTTGGGCGTCGCACTCAGCTTCATCGAGGAGATGTGGTCGCGGAATCTGGGCCACCTGTTCGCGAGCCCCCTCCGGCCTTACGAGCTGGTGGCCTCGATCACCATCATGGGGCTGTTGCGCACCGTCATCAGCGTCGCGCCGGCGGCGCTGCTGGCGTGGCCATTCTTCGACGTCTGGGTGTTCGGGCTCGGGCCGCCGCTGTTCGCGTTCTTCGCCAACCTGCTGGTGATGGGCTGGTGCATCGGGCTGGTGTCTTCGGCGGTGGTGCTGCGGTTCGGGGTGGCGGCCGAGAACTTCGCCTGGCTCGGCATTTTCCTCTTGGCGCCGGTGAGCGCGGTCTACTACCCGGTCGCGACGCTGCCCGGGTGGCTGCAAGGCGTCGCCTGGTCGTTGCCGTCGGCCTACGTGTTCGAGGGCATGCGCGCCGTTCTCTACGAAGGCGCCTTCCGCGCCGACCTGATGTGGCGCGCCATCGGCCTCAACGTTGTCTATCTGTCGCTCGCCGCCGGGTTCTTCCTGTGGATCTGCCGGGTCGCAAGGCTCAAGGGCCTGCTGCTGCGTCAAGGCGAATGACGAGGGGAATGACGCCCGTCAGCCGTCCTTGCCGCTGACGCCGGCGCCCTGGAAGGTCGCCATGCCGGCGTGGCAGGCGGCGGCGCCCTTCAGCACCTGCAAGGCGAGCACCGCGCCGGTCGCCTCGCCGAGCCGCATGCCGAGATCCAGCAGCGGCGCCTTGCCGAGGTGCTCCAGCAATCGCCGGTGGCCCGGCTCTGCCGACAAGTGCCCGACCTGGCAGTGGTCGAGGGCGCCCGGCTTAGCCGCCTCCAGCACCGCCGCCGCGGCGGTCGCCGTGTAGCCGTCGAGCACCACCGGCACGCGGCGGAAACGCGCTGCCAGCACCGCGCCCGCGATTGCCGCCAGCTCGCGCCCGCCGAGCCGGCGCAGCGCCTCGAATGGCGAGGCGATTTCGGCGCGATGTTTGGCGACCGCCTCGGCGACCATCGCGGTCTTCTGCTTCAGCCGCTCGCCGGCGACGCCGGTGCCGGCGCCGGTCCAGTCGGCCGCCGCGCCGCCGTAGAGTCCCATCGCCAGCGCCGCCGCCGCGGTGGTGTTGCCGATGCCCATCTCGCCGAGCGCCAGCGCGTCGGTGCCGTCGGTGACGACGCCCATGCCGAAGACGATGGCGTCGACGCATTCGGCCTCGGTCATCGCCGGCGCTTTGGTGAAATCCTGCGTCGGACGGTCGAGCTTCAGTGCGTCGGCGGCGAAGGCGACGCCGAACGCCCGGCAAAGCTGGTTGATGGCGGCGCCGCCGGCCTCGAAGTTCCTGACCATTTCGGCGGTCACCGCCGCCGGATAGGCGGAAACGCCGCGGACGGCGACGCCGTGATTGGCGGCGAACACGTGGGCCTTCAAGACGCCGATCGTCGGCGGATGACGGCCCTGCCAGCGGGCCAGCCAAAGGGCAAGCTCCTCGAGCCGGCCCAAGGCGCCTGCCGGCTTGGTCAGTTGCGGCTCGCGTTTGGCCGCCGCTTCGCCCGCCGCCTCGTCGGGGCCGGGAAGCGCCGCCACGGCGCGGCCGAGGTCGGCGAAGCTGGTGATGGTCGGCGGCGTCATCGGCTTATGGCTCCCTGTTAGGCCTGATGGGGCGTTCCGGATTTTCCTTTGCTTCACCCCCAAGCTATAGCCGAAAATGCCGGTTCCTGCTTGAGCCGAAAGGAGTTGCCCTGCCGATGCCGTCGGGACCGGAATTCCAGGAGTTCGCCAAGCGCCAGCTGTCGGGCTGGTGGCACGACATGGCTGTCGCCGGCGGCTTCTTGACGCGGCTGCCGTTCCCGGTCCCGGCTGGCGCCGGCAGGAAGGGTGCGCTCGCCCGCGCTGCCCGCGCCTTCCCGCTGGTCGGCCTGGTCGTCGGCGCGGCGGGCGCGGTGGCGATGCTGGCGGCGGCCGGCCTCGGGCTGTCGCCGCTCGCTTCGGCGTTCTTAGGTCTCGCCCTGATGGCGCTGATCACCGGCGCGCTGCACGAGGACGGCCTCGCCGACGTCGCCGACGGCTTCGGCGGCGGCGCGACCCCGGCCGCCAAGATCAAGATCATGCGCGATTCCCGCACCGGCGTTTACGGCATGCTAGCGGTCGTGTTCTCGGTCGGATTGCGCGCCGGCGTGCTCGGCGGCTTCAACAACCCCGAGATCGCCGCCGCGGCGCTGGTCGCCGCCGCCTGTCTGTCGCGCGGGCTGTTGCCGGTCGCCATGCATTTCCTCGACCCGGCCAGCAAGTCCGGGCTGGCGCACAAGGCCGGCCGGCCCGACCAGGAGGCCTGGGTGACGGCGCTCGTCCTCGGCGGATTGTTCGCGTTTCTGTTCCTCGGGCCCTTGGGTGGCCTGGTCGCCATCGTGTTCGGCATGATCGGCGCCGCCATGGTCGCCTGGCTCGCCTTTTCCCAGATCGGCGGCGTCACCGGCGACGTGCTCGGCGCCCAGCAGCAGGTGGCGGAGGTCGCGATCCTGATCGCGGCGGCGGCGATCGCGTCATGAGCCGGGTGACGCGCTGGTGGTGGGTGCGGCATGCGCCGGTGGTCGGCGTCGACGGCATCATCTACGGCGCCGACGACGTCGCCTGCGACGTCTCCGACGCCGCCAGCTTCCGGGCGCTGGCCGAGACGCTGCCGGGCGAGGCGGTGTGGGTGACTTCTCACCTGACGCGCGCCGTCAAGACGGCGAAAGCCATCGCCGCGGCCGGCCTCGCGTTCCCCGAGCCGGTGGTGGAGCGGGACCTCGCCGAGCAGAGCTTCGGCGACTGGCAGGGCCTGAGCTGGGACCAGATGCGCGAGCTCGACCCAACGTCACACGACGCCTTCTGGCAGGATCCGACCCGCGCCCGGCCGCCCGGCGGCGAGAGCTTCGCCGATCAGATCCGGCGCACCGCCCGGGTGATCGAGCGCATGACCGCCGAGCACGAAGGCCATGACATCGTCGCCGTCGCCCACGGTGGCACCGTCCGCGCCGCCGTGGCGTACGCGCTCGGACTTGCCCCGGAGCAGGGCATGGCGATCACCGTCGGCACGCTGTCGGTGAGCGTGCTCGAGCATGTCAAGGGCGGGCTGTTGCGCGGTCGCGGCGGCGCGTGGCGGGTGGTCGGCATCAACCGCCGCGTCGGCTAGGGCGCGTTCCGTCAATCCTTCCTGGGACTCCCCGTCGCCGTCGTGCTATGGTCGGCCGGCCGGGAAAGGGAAGCCGGTTGAAGGCCGGCGCTGCCCCCGCAACTGTACGAGGCTGAAGGCCGCGACACACATGCCACTGGCGTGATCCACGCGCTGGGAAGGCGTCGCGGGCCAAAGAAGGCCTCGAGCCAGGAAACCTGCCCGGCGTTACGGCGACAACCATCCTCGGGTGGAGGAAACCGGCCTTGACGTCATCCGCTCTCGTTTTGCTGCCGCGCCTGACCCTGGTCCTGGGCGGCGCCCGCTCCGGCAAGAGCCGCTACGGCGAAGGCCTGATTGAGGCCAGCCTGAAGTCAGGCGACCGCGCCGTCTATCTGGCGACCGCGGAGGCCGGCGACGCCGAGATGACGGCCCGCATCGCCGAGCACAAGCAGCGTCGCGGCCGCGCCTGGCTGACGCTGGAGGAGCCCCTCGACCTCGCCGGCGCGCTCACCCGCCATGCCAAGCCCGAGAGCCCGGTGCTGGTGGACTGCCTGACGCTGTGGTTATCGAACGTGATGGCGGCCGGCCGCGACGCCGGCGCCGAGATCGCCGGTCTCGTCCAGGCGCTGGGCCGTGCCGCCGGCCCGGTGGTGCTGGTCTCCAACGAGGTCGGCCAGGGGGTTGTCCCCGACAACGCGCTAGCCCGCTTTTTCGCGGACAACGCCGGGCGCATGAACCAGGAAGTCGCCGCCGCCGCCGGCCGCGTGGTGCTGATGAGCGCCGGCCTGCCGCTTACATTGAAAGACCAGGACGCATGAAAATTCCCGCCACCGTGATCACCGGCTTCCTCGGCGCCGGCAAGACGACGCTCATCCGCCACCTGCTCAAGAACGCCAACGGCGCGCGGCTGGCGCTGATCATCAACGAGTTCGGCGATCTCGGCATCGACCGCGAGATGATCATCGGCTGCGGCATCGAGGGCTGCAACGAGGACCATATCGTCGAGCTCGCCAACGGCTGCCTCTGCTGCAAGGTCGCCGACGACTTCCTGCCGACCATAGAATACCTGCTGGACAGGCCCGAGCGGCCCGACCACATCGTCATCGAGGCCTCGGGGCTGGCGCTTCCCAAACCGCTGGTCAAGGCCTTCAACTGGCCGGAGGTGCGCTCGCGCATCACCGTCGACGGCGTCATCGCGGTGATCGATGCCCCGGCGGTCGCCGAGGGAAGGTTCGCCGACGATCCGGACGCGGTACAGCGGGAACGCGCGGTCGACCCGGCCCCCGGCCACGACCAGCCGCTCGCGGAGGTATTCGAAGACCAGCTGCTTTGCGCAGACTTGGTGCTGCTCAACAAGGCCGATCTTATTGATGGCGCGACCCTCAAGCGCGTCAAAGGTGACCTCGGCGCCAGGCTCAAGCCCGCGGTTAAAGTGGTGACATCGGTGCAGGGCGCACTCGATCCCCGCGTCGCGCTGGGACTTGGCGCCGCCGCCGAGGACGTCATCGACGCGCGTCCCTCCCACCACGACGGCGAGGTCGACCACGACCACGATGACTTCGAGAGCTTCGTCGTCTCATTTGGCGCCGTCGCCGATCCGAACGTTCTGGACGAACGGATCGCCGCCGTCGCCCGCGACCATGACGTGCTGCGCATCAAGGGCTTCGTCGCCGTCGACGGCAAGGCGATGCGCCACGTGGTGCAAGCGGTCGGCCCGCGCATTGAGCGCTACTACGACCGCGTCTGGGCGAAGGACGAGGCGCGCCGCTCGCAGTTGGTCGTCATCGGCGAGAGCGGCCTGGAGCGCGCCGTCATCGAGCGGCGGCTGAAAGGCTGAGGACGGGATGCACCTGCTCGCCGCCCAACCCGGGGGAATCGCCGACGGCAGCGAGGCCGTCGACCTCGGCCAGAGCCCCGGCGACATCGTGGTGCTGAGCGCCGCCGACACCGAGCTCGCCTTGCTCGCCGGGGCGCGGGCGCGCATCGGGGACGAAGATTTCCCAAGCCTTCGCCTCGCCAGCCTGCTCAACCTCGGCCACAACATGTCCGTCGACCTCTACGCCGAGAAGGTGATCGCCCATGCCCGCTTGGTGGTGGTGCGGCTATTGGGCGGGCGCGGCTACTGGCCCTACGGCGCCGATGAAATGGTCCGCGTCTGCCGCAAGAAGGGAATAAAATTGGCGTTCCTGCCCGGCGATGATCAGCCGGACGCCGAGCTGGCGCGGCTTTCGACCGTCGGCGCCGAGGCCCGTCACCGCCTGTGGCAGTACCTGATGCACGGCGGCGCCGACAACGCCGGCGAGTTCCTGCGCTACGCCGCGAGTCTGATCGGCCGCGACGGCGACTGGCGGGAGCCGCGGCCTTTGGTGCGCGCCGGGCTCTACTGGCCGGGCGCCGCCGACGTCGACATCGCAACGGTGCGCGCCGCTTGGCAAGAAGGTTGCCCGGTGGCGGCGCTGGTGTTCTATCGGGCGTTGGTGCAGGCCGGCAACACGGACGTCGTCGACGCCCTGATCGAAGGCCTTCGCAACGCCGGGCTGAACGCGCTGCCGGTGTTCGTTTCGAGCCTCAAGGACCCAGTCGCCAAGGCGACGCTGGAGACACTGCTCGGTGACGCGCCGCCGGACGTGGTGCTCAACGCCACCGGCTTCGCGACCTCCGTGCCGGGCGCCGCGCGCGCGCCGACGCCGTTCGAGGCCGCAGGCAACGACGGCGCCCCGCCGCCGGTGGTGCTGCAGGTGGTGTTTGCGGGCTCCACCGAGCGTTCATGGCGTGACGGCACCCGGGGGCTCGGCGCCCGCGACATCGCCATGAACGTGGCCTTGCCCGAGGTCGACGGCCGCGTCATTGGTCGCGCCGTGTCGTTCAAAGACCATGCCCGCCGCGATGCGCTCACCGAGACCGACGTGGTACGTTATCGCCCGGTGGCCGACCGAGTGGCGTTTGTGGCCGATCTCGCCGCCCGCTGGGTGCGGCTCCGGTTGAAGGCGCCCGAAGACCGCCGCCTCGCCATCGTGCTCGCCAACTATCCCAACCGCGACGGCCGGCTCGCCAACGGGGTCGGCCTCGACACCCCGGCGGGCGCGGTCAACGTCCTGAGGGCGCTGAAGGAATCCGGCTACCGGGTGGATGGCATCCCGACCGATGGGGCGGCCCTGGTGGCGCGTCTCCTGGAAGGCCCGACCAACGACTTGCGCGCGCTTCCCCGCCGCCGCGTCGAGGAAACGCTCGCCATGGCCGACTACCAACTGTTCCTGCGCGGTCTGCCGGAGGAAACGCAGAACGCGGTGCTCGCGCGCTGGGGCGCGCCGGAGGAGGACCCGTACCACCAGCCCGGCGCGGTCGATTGCGGGCGATTCGCCATCCCAGCGTTCACTCTCGGCAACATTGCCGTCTGTCTGCAACCGGCGCGCGGCTACAACGTCGATCCGAAGTCCAGCTACCACGACCCGGCGCTGCCGCCGCCGCACCACTACCTCGCCTTCTACGCCTGGCTGCGCGAATCTTTCCGTGCCGACGCCGTCGTCCACTTCGGCAAGCACGGCAATCTGGAGTGGCTGCCGGGCAAGGCGCTCGCGCTCTCGGCCGAATGCTTCCCGGAGGCGGCGCTGGGTCCGATGCCCAACCTCTATCCGTTCATCGTCAACGACCCGGGCGAGGGCACCCAGGCGAAGCGCCGCGCCCAGGCCGTCATCGTCGATCACCTGACGCCGCCGCTCACCCGCGCCGAAAGCTATGGGCCGCTGCGCGACCTCGAACAGCTGGTTGACGAGTACTACGAGGCTTCCGGCCTCGATCCGCGCCGGCTGAAGGTGCTCGCCCGCGACATCCTCGAACTCTGCCGCCGCATCGGCCTCGATCAGGATTGCGGCATCGAGAGGGGCGAAAGCGAGGCGCGGGCGCTCACCAAGCTCGACAATTATCTGTGCGAGCTGAAGGAGATGCAGATCCGCGACGGCCTGCACGTGTTCGGCGAGGCGCCGAATGGCCGGCTGCTCGCCGATCTGCTGGTGGCGCTGGCCCGCGTGCCGAGAAATTCCGGCGATCCCGGCGGCGAATCTTTGCATCGGGCGCTGGCGAAGGACTTAGGGCTCAATTTCGATCCCCTCGATTGCGACATGGCGGCGCCGTGGAAAGGGCCGAGGCCGAAGGCGCTCGCCCATATTCTCGACGACGACCAGCCGTGGCGCAGCGCCGGCGACACCGTCGAGCGCATCGAGGCGCTGGCCGCGAAGTTGGTCATCGGCGAGGCAAGACCGGAAAAGTCATGGAAAGCGACGCGGGCGGTACTGGAAACGATCGCGAACGCCTTGAAGCCCGCCGTCGTCGCCTGCGGTGCGGCCGAGATCGCAGGGCTGCTGACCGGGCTTTCCGGCGGCTTCGTCGTGCCGGGGCCGTCGGGCGCGCCGACCCGCGGCCGCCCCGACGTGCTGCCGACGGGCCGCAACTTCTACTCCGTCGACACCCGTACCGTGCCAACGCCGGCGGCGTGGACGCTCGGCTGGAAATCGGCGGCGCTGCTGGTCGAGCGCCACCGCCAAGACTACGGCGCCTGGCCGAGGACGATGGCACTCAGCGCCTGGGGCACCGCCAACATGCGCACCGGCGGCGACGACATCGCGCAAGCCTTGGCCCTGATCGGCGCCAGGCCGACCTGGGACGCGGCTTCCCGGCGCGTCGCCGGGTTCGAGGTGCTGCCGGCGTCCGTGCTCGGCCGGCCGCGCGTCGACGTGACGCTGCGGGTTTCCGGCTTCTTCCGCGATGCCTTCCCGGCGCTCATCGATCTCTTCGACTCCGCGTCCCGCGCCGTGGCGGCGCTGGACGAGGACGCCGACGTCAACCCGCTCAGCGAACGCGTCCGCACCGAGGCCGCGCGGTTGGTCGAAAGCGGGTTGTCCGCGAAGGAGGCGGCGCGCCGCGCCGGCTTCCGGGTCTTCGGCTCGAAGCCGGGCGCCTATGGCGCCGGCCTGCAGGCGCTGATCGACGAGCAGGGCTGGGAGACCGACACCGACCTCGCCCGCGCCTACGTCGCCTGGGGCGGCTATGCGTATGGATCGGGGGCCGAGGGCGAGGCCCGGCACGGCCTGTTCGAGGCGCGGCTCGCCGAGGTCGAGGCGGTGGTCCACAACCAGGACAACCGCGAGCATGATCTTTTGGACTCCGACGACTACTACCAGTTTGAGGGCGGCCTTGCCGTCGCGGTGCAAACCCTTTCGGGAACCCGCCCGGCGGTCTACCACAACGATCATTCGCGCCCCGAGCGCCCGGTGGTGCGCACGCTGGAGGACGAGATCGCCCGCGTCGTGCGCGCCCGTGTGGTCAATCCCAAGTGGATCAAGGGTGTCATGCGCCACGGCTATAAGGGCGCGTTCGAGATGGCGGCGACGGTGGACTACCTGTTCGCCTTCCAGGCCACCGCGCGCTGCGTCGCCGACCACCACTTCGACGCCGTCTACGACGCCTACCTAGCCGACAGCTCCGTGCGCGCCTTTCTGGAGGACGCCAACCCTGCGGCGCTAAAGGAGATGGCGGCGCGGCTGTTGGAGGCCGAGCGCCGCGGCCTGTGGCGGCCGCGCCTCAACAGCGCGCACAAGACCCTCGCCGCCCTGGCCGGGACCGGCCCAAACGCGCTAAAAAAGAAACCGAGCATGGCCGACGCGGCCGGAGACGATCGATGACCGACGCCCTCGACGAAGAAGCCCTGAATAAGCGTCACGCCGAGAAGATGGCGAAGAAGAAGGCGGCGCGCGACAAGATCCTCGCCACCAAGACCCGCGAGAAGGGGCTGATCATCGTCCACACCGGCAAGGGCAAGGGAAAGTCCACCGCCGCCATGGGCCTCGCCATCCGCGCCATCGGCAACGGCATGCGTGTCGGCATCGTGCAGTTCGTCAAGGGCGTGTGGAAGACCGGCGAGCGCGACGTGCTCGCCCGCTTCCCCGATCTCGTCACCATCAAGGCGATGGGCGAAGGCTTCACCTGGGAGACCCAGGACCGCCAGCGCGACGTCAAGGCCGCCGAGACGGCGTGGGCGGCGGCCAAGGCGATGATCGCGGATAAGTCCTACAAGATGGTGATCCTGGATGAGCTCAACATCGTGCTTCGTTACGACTATCTCGCGGTCGACGACGTAATCGCGACGCTCAAGAAAAAGCCGGAGATGCTGCACGTGGTGGTCACCGGGCGCAACGCCAAGGAGGAATTGATCGAGATCGCCGATCTCGTCACCGAGATGACGATGGTCAAGCATCCATTCCGCTCCGGCGTCAAGGCGCAGGCCGGCGTGGAGTTTTGAAGGGCGTGAAATTCTGATGACCCGATTGGCGACGGCGACGAAGGAGGGAAGACCGATGAGAAAATTGGCGTTTTGGATCGTGTTGGCTTTCGGCCTCGCTCCGCTTTCCGCCTGCCAGGAGATGCGCGAGACCCCGGAACAGGCGACCGTGCGGCTGCTCGATTGGTCGGCCGACACGGTCGAGAATTTCGCCCGCCTGCCGCAGCTCAAGGAATTCGCCGGTTACATCCCGTCGGCACGCGGGCTCCTGATCGTGCCGTCGTCGGTGAAGGCCGGCTTCCTGGTCGGAGCCGAAGGCGGCTCGGGCGTGTTGATCGCGAGGACCGCCGACGGGAGCTGGGGATACCCGGCCTTCTACACCCTCGGCGCCGCCAGCTTCGGCCTGCAGGTCGGCGTCCAGGACACCGAGACCGTGCTGGTGATCCGCAACGACGGCGCGCTACGCTCGATCCTCAAACACCAGGGCAAGCTCGGTGCCGACATCGGCGTCACCGCCGGCTTCTACGGTGCCGGCATGGAGGCCTCCACCACCACCAATTTGCGGGTCGACGTGCTCGCCTTCACCAATGCGAAAGTAGGCGCATTCGCCGGCGCCTCGCTGGAGGGCGCGGCGCTGGTCCGCCGTCGCGACTTCAACGAGGCCTTCTACGGCGCCGGCGCCACCCCGGAGGCGATCGTGCTGGAAGGCCGCTACAACAACCCGAAGGCCGACAAGCTGAGGTCCGTGCTTGACCGCTTCCGGTGAGCATGGCCGTGGCGCACGCGCCCTGATGCTGCAGGGCACCGGCTCCGACGTCGGCAAGTCGCTGCTGGTCGCCGGGCTGTGCCGGGCCTACGCGAAGCGCGGCTTCCGCGTCGCCCCGTTCAAGCCGCAGAACATGTCCAACAACGCCGCCGTCGCCGAGGATGGCGGCGAGATCGGCCGCGCCCAGGCGCTGCAGGCGCGCGCCGCCGGGCGGCCCTCGAGCGTCCACATGAACCCGGTGTTGCTGAAGCCGCAATCGGAGACCGGCGCGCAAGTCGTCGTGCAGGGGCGCGTCGAGGGGCAAGCGCGCGCCCGCGACTACCATGAGCTGAAACCCAAACTGCTGCCGCGGGTGCTGGAAAGCTTCGCGTTTATCGCCGGCGACGCCGACCTGGTGCTGGTGGAGGGCGCCGGCAGCCCGGCCGAGGTGAACCTGCGTCCGGGCGACATCGCCAACATGGGCTTCGCCGAGGCCGCCGACGTGCCGGTGGTCCTGGTCGGCGACATCGAGCGCGGCGGTGTCGTCGCCGGGCTGATCGGCACGCTGGCGCTGCTTGTGGAAAGAGAGCGTCGCCGCGTCAAGGGCTACGTGGTCAACAAGTTCCGCGGCGACGTTTCGCTTTTCGACGGCGCGATCGAGATCATCCGCGAACGCACCGGGCTCACGTGCTTCGGCGTCGTGCCCTGGTTCGAGGACGCGCGCCTGCTGCCGCAGGAGGACGCCATGGCGCTCGAGAACGCAGCCGGCAGGGTGCTCGCGAACGGCGCCCTCAAGGTGGCGGTGCCGCGGCTCTCGCGCATCGCCAACTTCGATGACCTCGACCCGCTCGCCGCCGAGTCCGGCATCGCCGTCGACATGGTCGAGCCAGGCCGGCCACTGCCCGCCGACGCCGCCGTGGTCGTCATCCCCGGCTCCAAGGCGACGCTCGCCGATCTCAGGCTGATCCGCGACCAGGGCTGGGACATCGACGTCGCGGCGCACCGCCGCCGTGGCGGCCTCGTCGTCGGCCTGTGTGGCGGCTATCAAATGCTCGGCCGCGTCGTCGCCGACCCACATGGCGCCGAGGGCCGG
>Ga0209640_10003801_pt1 | contig 13230 bp, 9 predicted proteins | sample RifCSP10_1_FD_184018 | JGI IMG/M metagenome (GOLD analysis project Ga0209640, IMG submission 184018) | Soil microbial communities from Rifle, Colorado - Rifle CSP2_sed 10_1 (SPAdes) (version 2) | ecosystem: Environmental > Terrestrial > Deep subsurface > Rock core/Sediment | place: Rifle...
AGACCTTGCGGCCGCGGTGCCCGACGACCTGCTCGCCACTGCCCGCGCGGGAGAGGATGCCGGCTGGGCGGTGGGTACCTGGGCGAGTGAGCAGGTGCGCGCCGGGATCGAGAGCAGCCTCGCCCGGCTCGGCGTGCGCTTCGACGTCTGGCGCGGCGAGAGGACGCTGCACGCCGACGGCTGGGTGGCGCGCGCGGTCGAGCGGCTCGCCGCATCGGGCCAGGTCTTCGAGGCCGATGGCGCGACCTGGTTCCGCTCAACGGCCTACGGGGATGACAAGGACCGCGTGATCTACCGCTCCAACGGCGAGCCGACCTACTTCGCCGCCGACATCGGCTACCTGACCGATAAGTTCGGTCGCGGCTTCGACGAGCTGATCTACCTGTGGGGCGAGGACCACCATGGCACGGTCGCCCGCCTGCGCAACGCGGCGGAGGCGATGGGCTTCGACCGCGGAGCGGTGCAGGTCCTGTTGATGGCCTGGGTCCGCTTCGTGCGAGACGGGAAAGAGATCAGCATGAGCAAGCGCAGCGGCGAGTACATCACCCTCGACGAGCTGCTGGCCGAGATCGGGCCCGATGCCGCCCGCTGGTTCTTCGGCTCGCGGGCGCTGACGACGGGGATCGACTTCGACATCGAGCTGGCCAAGCGGCAGAGCGCCGAAAACCCGGTCTACTACGTGCAGTACGCCCACGCCCGCTGCTCCTCGATCCTGCGCAAGGCGGCCGAGGCCGGGGTGACGCCGGACGCCGGCAGCGCGGCGGCGCTGCTGGCCCACCCCGCCGAACAGGCGCTCATCCGGCGGCTGCTGGCGCTGCCCGAAGTGGTGGGCGACGCGGCCGAGCGCCGCGAAACGCACGAGGTGACCCGCTACTGCCTGGAGGTTGCGCAGCTGTTCAGCCAGTTCTACCGCGACTGCCGCGTCCTGCCGGATGGGCCCGATGAGGTGCCGCTGTCCCAGGCGCGTCTGGCCCTGACCGATGCCTCGCGCCAGGTGCTGGCCAACGCGCTCGGCCTGCTCGGCATCTCGGCGCCGGCGTCGATGTAGGGCTAGCCTCCGCTGGCGACTGCCAGCGGCGCGATCTGGTCGAGCAGCGCCGCCGACGAGGCGTGAAGGACCACCGTCTCGCGCGCCGAGACGTGCACGACCCGCGTCGCAAAGGGCAGGGCCGATGCCACGTCCGCGTACGCCTCCTCGAACTCGGTCGCCTCGATGGGGGCGTCCCAGGCGATTCGCCAGCCGAGCGCCCACTCCCCGTCCGGCCCGGCCGCCACCGCCAGCCAGTCTCCGCCCCAGCCGGAGGCGCTGCGCTCGGCGACCCCGGCGTCGGCCCCGACTCCAGCCAGCCAGATCTCGATCCAGGCCTCGCCGAGCGTCGTTTCGGCGGCATGTGCCCAGTCGTCGCCGACCACGGCCCACAGGTCGAGCCCCTCGACCTCGAGCGGCGCCTCGCCGTCGATGTAGGCGTCGGGGTGCAGCACCTGCTCGGTCGAGGCCGGCGGATCGGCGTAGGCGGCGTTGACCGCGTCCCAGCCGCCCGACGCGTACAGCTGGCCGATGAACTGCGCGCCGCCCAGGTACGGGAACTCGAGGAAGCGGACCATCCAGGCGGGGATGCCGGTCATGTCGGGCAGCGGCGTCTCGGTCACGCCCAGCAGCTCCTCCGACGACAGGTGGCCAATCGCCCACAGCACCATGGCGGTCGTGGCGTCGCCCTCGGCCAGGGCGACCAGCGCCAGCTCACGGTCGCGCTGCCCGGCCAGCGCCTCGAGCGCGGCGCCGGAGTCGAAGGCCGCGTCCTGCAGCGCGTGGGTGTACTCGTGGGCATAGGTGGTGCGCGCCAGCGGCGTCAGCCCGGCATCGCTGACGATCACCATTCGCTGCTGGTCGGGGTCGTAGTAGCCGAGCACCTGGGCGGTGTAGAGCTGCTCGGTCAGCTCGACGATGTCCTGGTCAGCGGTCAACAGCCCAAGGGCCCGCAGCGTGGTGTTGTCGAGCGGCGGCTCCAGCAGGCCGGGCAGCACCTCGGCCAGCTCGGATCGGGTCATCACCCGCACCGGGCCGATGTCCGCGGCCGGCAGCCCGCGCAGGGCCCGCACCTCGCGCTCGATCTGGGCCAAGACCGCCAGCGGATCCTGGGACGCCGCCGGGCTGCCAGAGGCCTGCGTCGACGGCGAGGCGACCACCGGCGTGGGGCTGGCGAACGGCCCAAACCCGATCTGGAATCCGAGGCCGCGCAGGCCCAGGACGACGACGATCGCGAGGCTCAGGAGGATGACGGCGATCGCCGCCGCGCGGCGGGCTGGGGAGGACATCGGCGGCATTGTCGCACCCGCCCACGGGGGCGCTTTGGTTCAGGTTTCTTAAGCCAAGCCCCCCTTTGGGATTCACGCGCGGGCCGTAGCGTTCACGGTGCGAGTTGGAGACCAACGGGTCTCCGCCTCCACCCTCCCTCCTTCGAGCGCCGGTGTCATTGGGCGGGCACCGGCGCTCGTGCTTTTCCGGTAGCATCGGCCATCCCATGGAGATCACCTGGTACGGGCGCGCCTGCTTCCGGCTCAAGGGGCGCGAGGCGACGGCCATCACCGACCCGTGCCCACCCGCCACCGGATTCGTGGCCGGCAAGCACGATGTCGAGCTGCTGACCATCTCGCACGGCCACGCGGATCATTCCTACACCCGCTCGATCACCGCCGACCTGACGCTGACCCGGCCAGGCGAGTACGAGCACCGCAACCTGCTGATCACCGGCGTCCGCACCTTCCATGACGGGGTCCGCGGCGCCGAGCGAGGCGAGAACGTCATCTTCGCGGTCGAGATCGATGGGGTCCACGTCTGCCATCTCGGCGATCTGGGGCACCTCCTCACCGAGGAGGAGCTGGCCGAGCTCGGACCGATCGACGTCCTGCTGGTGCCGGCCGGCGGCAACTTCACCATCTCACCCGCCGAGGCGGCGGAGGTCGTCGCCCAGGTCAGCCCCAAGATCGTGATCCCGATGCACTTCGCCACCGACGGCGCTTCGGCCGATCTGCTCGGCCCGGAGCGCTTCCTCCACGAGCTGGCGGTCGGTGAGCCGATCCGTCAGCCAAAGGCCGTCGTCCACGCCTCGTCCCTCCCCGAGGAGACGCAGGTCGTCCTGCTCGAGGCCCGCGGCCGCACCGGCTGAGGGAGAACGCGAGCGCGAGGGCCCTCGGCCCCTGGTGCGCTCTCAGCTCGACACGGTACTTCCGGTGCCGGCCGATGGGACCGGCGGCGTCGATTAGCGTTGCGCATGCGCAACGATTCGGCCCCTGACCTCACCAGACCGCCCTCAAGCGCCGGCCGAAAGGTGACCAGAAGTACTAGGCAAGGCAGTACCGCGGTTGTATCCTGCCGGTCCTTGGAAGACCCAGGGGGCCTGGCACGGGTGGCCCGTGCAGCGCACATCAGGGGAGCTGGAAAGAGTATTGAGGGACCCTTCCGTGAACGCCCGAGCAATGGCCGCATCCCGGCCCACCATTCTCTTCGCCGTCATCTCCGCGCTCGCGCTGTCGCTGCTCTGGGTGATGAGCCCGGTGCTGGCGACCCACGTGGAGCCGATCCCCGTCAACGAGGGGAACCCGACCTGCGACGACTTCGCGCCGGAGGGCGAGAGCTGGACGCAGTTCAAGCTCGAGGGCGACGACCTCGCAGATGGGACCTACTCGGACGGCACGTTGGAGGTCACGATCGACAACTTCGTGAACTCGAGCAGCGGGACGCCCGGCTCGTTCGACTGGTCGTCGAACATCGGCGTCGACGCCGTCTTCGTGAAGGCCGGTAGCGACAAGCACAACCTGTATCTCTACGATCCGGAGGCGACCTCGGACACGGGCCTCGGCCCGCAGGCGGGCCAGGGCAATGGCATCAGCCACATCTCCTTCTGCTACGACGAGGAGGAGGCCACGCCTACTCCGACTCCGACACCGACGGCCACGCCGACGGCCACGCCGACAGCCACGCCGACAGCCACGCCGACCCCGGAGGAGTCGGTGCTGGCCGGCACCGGCACGCCCGCTGGCAGCCAGCCAGACACGGCGAGCGCCTTCGGTGGCAGCAACCCGCTGCCGACGGTGGCCTTCAGCCTGATCCTGCTGGCCTCGCTGGCAGGCCTCGCCTTCGCCAACGTCAAGGGAGCGCGCTCCCGCAGCTAGCAAGCCGTACGGCATACGGGGTGGGGCGCAAGCCCGCCCCGTATCGCCATCGGTCCGTCCGTTCGGATCGGATGACGTCCTGCCGACGCCACGCCAAATCCGGCCATCGCCAAGGCACGGCGATCCAGGGACACGAAGGGACTGAGACGTTTATCGGCCTACTTCAACGGTCGCCGGGCAGACGACCGGCCAGCATGCCAAGGGGGCATCCGTGACTTCCCCATCGACCTTCGCACGTATCCGCACTCTTCCGGTATTCGTAGCCTTCACCCTCAACCTGTTCCTGGGCCCCGTCACGCCGCTCCTGTCGTCGCCGGTGGCCGCTCTCGGCGCGTCCACCTTCAACGCGCTTGACGGCAACCTTACCGACGACGGCGCCGAGACCGACTGGTGTACGCCGGCGCCGAACCGCACCGTCGGGCTTGACAGCCCCAGCGGTTCAAGCGACACCTCGTTCTCGAGCAACAACAACAAGGAAGACAGTGACGTCCCGACTCTCGCGGTCGGAACGATCCCGAACAACAAGGACGACCTGCTGCGCGAGTACGTCGCCAGCGAGACGGTCGGCTCCGACCTGTTCGTCTACCTCGCCTGGGTGCGGGCCGATGCGACCGGCACCAGCACCATCGACTTCGAGTTCAACCAGTCCGCCGACATCAGCTCGAACGGCACGACCAAGGTCCGCACCGATGGCGACCTGCTGGTCACCTTCGACTTCCAGGCCAACCCCGGCTCGAGCGGCGGCTATGACGTCGACCTGACCCTCTATACCTGGGACGCCGACGCGGCCGACCAGCCCGACCCGACCTCCGACCCGGTCAACACCGGCAAGTGGGTCGACCCGGTGGACCTGGTCGCCTCCGGACTGGCCGAGGGCTCGGTCAACTTCTTCGGCACCAGCCAGGATCCGATCGCCATCGACGACTGCGTCAACGGCGGCACCCTGGACAACGGCGAGTTCGGCGAGGCCGTCCTCAACCTGACCGACATCCTGGGCGGCGACTGCCGCGCCTTCGGCAGCATCTTCACCAAGAGCCGCTCGTCGAATCCGCTGAGCGCCGACCTGAAGGACCGCATCGATCCGCTGCCGGTCGACCTGTCGACCTGCTCCAAGATCATCATCCTGAAGGAGGACCAGTTCGGCGATCCCGTCGGCGGGGCCACCTTCACCATCACCCCGAATCCGTTCCTCGCCAACCACACCGGCTTCCTCGACGTGCTCGACGACACCGGCGCGGGCGGTTACTCCGGGGCCGATGACGATCCGGCGCCCGGCGTCATCGAGCTCAATGACGTTGAGCCGTACAGCGCCAACGGCGGCTACGAGATCTGCGAGAAGACCGCCCCGTCCGACGACTATGTCAAGGACGACACCTGCATCACGCAGGTGGTCGGGGCGAACACCACCGTCACCTTCGGCCCGTTCGTCAACGAGCTGCTCTTCCCGGTGCTGCGCATCGAGAAGACGCCCGATGAGGACGCGCAGGCTCCCGGCGCCAACGACGTGACGGCCGGCGACGACGCCAGCTTCACGATCACCCTCTACAACGACGGCACCGGCACCGCTGACGGCGCCACCCTCGAAGACGACCTGCCCGCCATGAGCAGCGGCTGGGGGATCGACGGCACCGACTGGGCAGACGGCTGTGAGATCACCGGCAGCGCCGGTGCCACCCAGCACCTGTCCTGTGGCCCCGAGGACATCGAGGCCAGCGGCAGCCGGTTCGTGACCGTCACGACCGAGACGCAGGCCCCCGAGGACTGCGGCGACCACGACAACCCGCTCGCCACCGGTGACGCGGACAACGCCGACCCGGTGACCGATGCCGGCAACTTCGATGTCCTGTGCGGCGACCTCGACGTGGAGAAGACTCCTGACGAGGACGCGCAGGACGAAGGGGCCAACGACATCTTTGCCGGTGACGACGCGATCTTCAGCATCGTCACCAGCAACCTCGGCGACGGCGAGGCCAGGGACTCGACCCTGAGCGACGCCACCCTGCCGGCGGTCGCCAACGGCTGGGCGATCATCGCCAACCCCGGCCTCGAGCAGGCCTGGCTCGACTGCGAGATCACCGGCGACGCCGGCGACCCGCAGACCCTCAACTGTGGTCCCGAGGACATCGAGGCCGGCGGCTCACGCACCGTGACGCTGAAGGCCGAGACCGAGCTCGAGGACTGCGGCACGCTCTCCAACCCCTTCGCCATCGTCGAGAGCACCAATGACGGATCCGACTCTGATGCCGGCGAGATCGATGTGCTCTGCCCCGACGTGAGCGTCGAGAAGACGACCGACACGCCGGAGATCAACGCCGGTGACGAGGCCCGCTACACCATCACCGTGACGGCCAGCGGGATCGGCACCAGCCACGACGTCACCCTGCACGACGACCTCCCGCCGATCGACGGGACGTGGGACCAGGACAATCCTGCCTGCGAAATCGTCGGCGACGACCTCGACTGCTCGTTCGGCGACATGGAGCCGGGCGACGAAGAGGTCATCAACCTGAGCCACACCACCACCCCCGACGACTGCGGCACGCTCAGCAACGACGTGTCTGTCAGCGCCGAGGTCGACCTTGACCTCTCGGACAACGAGGTTCTCGACGTCGAGATCATCGTCAACTGCCCGGACATCGACGTCGACAAGACCGGTTCGGGCACCGTCGACGCCACCGAGGACGTCTACTTCGAGATCACGGTCAGCAACCTCGGCGACGGTGACGCCTACGACTTCCTGTTCAGCGACACGCTGCCCTCGGTGGCGGGTGGCTGGGCGCTGGCCGCGGGCTTCGACACCTCACCCGCAACGTGCGAGGTCAACGGGCTGGCCCTGACCTGCACCCTTGCCAACGACATCCTCCTGGCCGGTGACAGCTTCACCGTCCGGGTCGAGGCCGACACGGTCCCCGCGGACTGTGGCGAGCTGAAGAACGAAGCCTCCGCATGGGCGTCCAACGAGGCGACCGATGAGGAGGACGAGGTCCTGCTCAACAACTCGGATGGTCACAACATCCTCGTCCAGTGCCCGGATCTGACGGCCACCAAGGACGCGGACGGTGACGATCCGGAGACGGTGAGCGCCGGCCAGGAGATCGGCTTCACCATCACCGTCAGCAACTCGGATGCCGCCGGCACCGGGAATGCCCTCGACGTCCAGCTCGATGACCTGCTGCCTGCCGGCAGCGGCCTCGACTGGAGCGAGGACCCCGACAATGCCGACTGCGAGATCCTCGGATCGGTGGGTGCCCAGACGCTGCACTGCGAGTTTGGCGACCTGGCTCCCGGTGACTCGGTCAGCGTCCACGTCGTGAGCGACACGACCCAGGCTGACTGCGCCACCTACCCGAACGTGGCCGACATCACCTCGACCAACCACCCCGAGCTCAACCCGAGCGACAACGTGACAGTCGAGTGCCCCGGCCTGAACATCAGCAAGCTGGCCGACAACAGCCCGATCGACGCCGGTGAGACGGCGAGCTACACGGTCGTGGTCTGGAACGTCGGGCCGGGCACGGCGCTCAACGCGTCGTGGTCTGATGAGCTGCCCGGCGGCGTGAGCTGGAGCGTTGAGCTCCAGGATCCCGACGGGGACGATGCCTGCGCGAGCAGCATCGACAGCGAGGGCAACCAGTCCGCCTCCTGCCAGTTCGGCGACCTTCCGCCGAGCAGCATGGAGGATGGCAAGGTCATCCTGATCTCGGGCGAGACCGACCGGGAGGACTGCGCCGGCCTTGAGAACACCGCCTTCGCCTTCGCGGACAACGACGACACGGTGCAGGCCACGGCCTTCATCGAGGTCCGCTGCCCGCTGGTGGCGATCGAGAAGGTGAACAACCAGTCGGAGCCGGTGCTGCCGGGCACGAACGTCTCCTTCACGCTGACCGTCAGCGTGAGCGACGGCCCGGCCAGCGACGTCGTGGTGGTCGACACCCTGCCGGCCGGCTACGACGATCCGACCGCCATCAGCGACTCCGGCGTCTGGGACGGTCCGACGCGGACCATCACCTGGGAGCTGGGTGACCTGGCCGATGGCGACTACGAGCTCACCTACCAGGCGGCCGTCTCCGCCGATGCGGAGCAGGGCGACGAGCTGGTCAACGTGGCCATCGTCACCAGCCCCAACAGCCAATGCCCCGACGACGAGAGCCTGGAGCCGGAGTGCGACGACGACTCGACGGTCATCGTGCGCGTGCCGACCCTGGTGATCGACAAGGCGGCTGACACCGAGGTGGTCCACTTCGTCTTCAACCCCGACGGCAGCGTGCAGTCGGTGGACCCGGAGCAGGTCACCTGGACCCTGACCTACACCCTGAGCAACGGGCCGGTCACCAACGCGGTGATCACCGACCCGCTGCCGGAGTTCCTGACCTTCGTGAGCGCGTCCGATGGCGGCCTCTTCGTCGACGGCGTGATCACCTGGAACCTGGGCACCCTGACCCAGGGTGGCAGCGTGAGCTTCGTCACGACGGTTGACGCCGATGCCCCGGAGGGCGACGACATCCTCAACATCGCGACGATCGACTCGACCGAGACCCCGCCCGATGATGGGCAGGACTCGATCAGGGTCACCAGCGAGCAGATCGAGGCGGAGACGGGCACGCCGTCACCCAGCGTGCCGGACTCGGCAGGCTTCACCGCCAACGGGCAGCCGTTCACGATCCCGGTCGAGCTGATGGTCGTGCTCTTCCTGCTCAGCCTGGGCGGCCTGACCTTCGCGAACGTACGGGCGGTGCGACGCCGCCGTTAGGAACCGATGCGTCCGGGCGGATCGCCGATCCGTCCGGACGCCAATCATCCAGCCCCCCTGGCAGGGACGGGGTAGAGGTTCGCCTCTACCCCGTCTTCTGTTGTGGGGCGGATCGGCCTAGATCAGGGCCAGCTCGCGGCCGACCTTCTCGAACGCGGCCAGGCAGGTCGCCAGCTCCTCGCGGCTGTGCTCGGCGGTGACGATGGTGCGCACCCGTGAGCGATCGTCGGGGACGGTGGGGTAGCCGATCCCCTGGGCGAAGACGCCCTCCTCGAAGAGCCGGTCGGAGAGCTTCATGGCCAGCGCCGCGCTGCCGGCGATGACCGGCGTGATCGGCGTCTCCGACGAGCCGATGTCGAAGCCCAGGGCCGCCAGCCCGGCCTTGAAGTAGCGCGTGTTCTGCCACAGCCGCTCGATGAGCTCCGGCTCCGACTCGAGCACCTCGATGGCCGCCAGGCAGGCGGCCGCCACGGCAGGCGGGTGGGAGGTCGAGAAGAGGAACGGCCGGGCCCGGTGCTCGAGCAGCTGCCGCAGCACGGCCGGTCCGGCGACGTAGCCGCCCAGCACCCCGATCGCCTTGGAGAGGGTGCCGACCTGGACCTGCACCCGCCCGTGCAGGTCGAAATGGTCGACGCTGCCGCGCCCGTTGCGACCCAGCACGCCCGATGCGTGCGCGTCGTCGACGTAGATGATGGCCTCGGCCTCCTCGGCCGCCTCGGTGATCTCGGGCAGCTTGGCGATGTCACCGTCCATGCTGAAGACGCCGTCGGTGATGACCAGCACCGTCCGATCGGCGCCGCCGGGCGCGGCCCGCACCTCGCGCAGCACGTCCCGCAGCCCGTCTATGTCGGCGTGGGGAAAGACCCTGCGCTCGGCCTTGGTGAGCCGGATGCCGTCGATGATGCTGGCGTGGTTCAGCGCGTCCGACACGATCACCGCGCCCTCCGGCGCCAGGATCGGGATCACCCCGGTGTTGGCGGTGAAGCCGGACTGGAAGGTGAGCACCGCCTCGGTGCCCTTGAACTCGGCGAGACGCCGCTCGAGCTCCTCGTGGATCGACATCGTGCCGGCGATGGTGCGCACCGCCCCGGACCCCGCGCCGTAGCGTCGCGTCGCCTCGATCGCCGCCTCGCGCAGCTTCGGGTGCGTATTGAGGCCAAGGTAGTTGTTGCTCGACAGGGTGATCACCTCGTGCCCGTCGATCATGCAGCGGCTGCGCTGCTCGCTCTGCACCACCCGCAGGCGGCGGAAGAGACCCTTGGCGCGCAGGTCCTCGATCTCGGCGGAGAGGAAGGCGAGCGGGTCGCGCGAGCGGGCGGTGCCGGAGGCGGGAGCGGCGAGATCGGTCATGGCAGGAGCACCACCTTTCCAGCGTGCCGGGAGGCGATCAGCTCGAAGCCGCGCTCCCAATCGGCGAGGTCGAAGCGATGGGTGATGATCGGGGTCACGTCCAGGGCACCGGAGCGCAGCAGCGACTGGGTGCGCTCCCAGGTGTCGTAGATGCGGCGGCCGTAGATGCCGTGGATCCGCAGCCCTTTCTGGATGACGAAGTCGGACAGGTCGACGCGCACCGGCTCGCCGAAGATGCCGAGCAGGCTGATCCGACCGCCCCGGGTGATGACCGCCAGCGCCTGGTCGAGCGCAGCCTGCGCCCCGCTCATCTCCAGCACGACCTCGACGCCGTCCCCCTCGGTGGCGGCCAGGATGCGCTCCGGCGTTGCGGGGTCGCGGGCGTCGAGCGCCAGGTCGGCGCCCATCTGGCGCGCCAGCTCGAGCCGATACTCCTCGGTGTCGGTCGCGACGACCAGCGCGGCGCCGGCGGCGCGGGCGATCCCCACCGAGCAAAGGCCGATCGGCCCGCAGCCGGTGACCAGCACCGTGCGCCCCTCGATCGGCTCGGCAAAGGCGGCGTGCACGGCGTTGCCCATCGGCTCCTGGAGAGCCACCACCGCCGGCTCCAGCCCGTTGCTCTCGATCGCGTTGGCCTCGGGGATGACGACGTACTCGGCGAAGCCGCCGTCCACGTGGGCGCCGATGACCTTCAGGTTGCGGCACAGGTGCCGATCGCCGCGCCGGCACTGCGCGCAGGTGCCGTCGACGATGTGGCTCTCCACGCCGACCAGGTCGCCCTCGACGACGCGGGTCACGCCGGCGCCGGTGTCGACCACGCGCCCGGCCAGCTCGTGGCCGAGGGTGACGGGCGGCTTCAGGATCTCGCTGGCCCACGGGTCCCATCTGAAGAGGTGGTAGTCGGTGCCGCAGATCGAGGCGGCTTCCATGCGCAGCAGCACCTCGCCCGGGCCGGCGACCGGGACCGGTCGCTGCACGAGCTCGAGGCCCGGCTCCGGGCGCGTCTTGGCCAGGGCGCGCATCGTGCGCGTCGCGACGCCGGCGGTCATCGGGCAAGATCCGGGTCGCAGGCGGACCTGCGCGGCACGTCGGCCAGCAGCTTCACGTCAGCCAGTATGCCAGCCCACGGCATCAGTCCTCGCTGAAGAAGGCCCTCGACGACGGTCGCAGCAGCGCGACCACCAGCAGCAGCGTGATGCCCAGGCCGATGGGCACGAAGAGGCCGCGCCAGCCGCTGGCGGCCGCCGGCGGAAAGTCGAGCACGATGGGCGGCAGGCCGGCCAGCACCGGGGCCGCCAGCACGGCGATGCCGATCGCGAAGCGGTGGCCGATCCGCTTGCGCTGCAGCGCCACGGTGAGGCCGAAGATCAGCGCCGCCAGCTCGAGCATCATGAAGATGCCGAGCAGGCTGAACGGGGCGCGCGCGCTGAAGTCGACGAACTCGATGATGCGCGGCAGCAGCAGGCCGGTGATCGCCAGCAGGCCGAAGGCAAACGCGAACCACAGCCGCACGCCCCATGGGATGGGGCGGCGCGGCGTGTCGGTGGGCGCTGGCTCGGGCACGGCTCGATCGTAGCAGCGCGGTGCGCCGACCGGCGACCCGGTGGCCGCCGCCACGGTGCCGATCGGCACTTGACAAGCGACGCCAGTCGTCTCTATCCTCCCGATACTAAACCGGTTCACTAAATCGGTTCAGTCCCCACAGGAGGAGCGGTGGCGCGACCCCGCATCGGCGACGTGGCCGTACGTGCCGGAGTCAGCAAGACGGCCGTCTCGTTCGCGTTCAACCAGCCCGAGCACCTCAACACGGCCACCCGCCAGCGCATCCTGGCCGCGGCCGACGAGCTCGGCTACCGGCCGTCGCCGATTGCGCGGCGGCTGACCGCCCGCCACACCCAGCAGGTCGGCCTGGTCGTCCCGCAGTCGACCCACGACATCTTCGCCAACCCGTTCATGCCGGAGCTGATCCGGGGCATCGGCGACGTCTGCGACGCCGAGGGGATCGCCGTGGTGCTGGTCCCGCCGGTGCACGGCTCGATCGCCACCGCCATCAAGGAGGCGCTGGTCGACGGCCTGATCCTGCTGGGCCTCGACCATGACCATCCCGAGCTGGCGCAGCTCCAACGTTCCGGGATGCCGCTCGTCGCCCTCGACGTCGAGCGCTGGGAGGGAGCCTCCATCATCGCCATCGACGACGTCGCGGGCATGCGCGAGGCTGCCATCCACCTGGCGGAGCTCGGCCACCGCGACGTCGCGGTCGTGCTCATCGCGCAGCATCCCGACACGCCGGTCGACGAGGAACAGGGCATCTCGGCACGGCGCCTGGCCGGCATCCGGCGTGGCTTCGTGGCCGCCGGCGCGACTGACGTCGCGCTGCGCATCCTGTCGGCGCCCGTCTCGGAGGAGGGTGGTCGCGCCGCCTTCGAGATGCTCGCCGAGCAGCACCTGCCGACGGCGGTCATGACCCTCTGCGACGTCGCCGCCATCGGCCTCATGAACGCGGCCATTGACGCCGGGCTCCACCTTCCCGACGACCTGTCGGTCGTCGGCTTCGACGACATCCCCGCGGCGGCCTGGGTCTCGCCGCGACTGACCACCGTCCACCAGCCGATCCGCGAGAAGGGGCGACTCGCGGCGCTGCGGCTGATCGACGCCATCGGATCGGGGGAGGGCCACGCGCCCTCCCGCGAGATCCTGCCCACCCGACTCGCCGTGCGCGGATCCACGGCGCGCCCACGAATGACCGATCCCCTGCCGATGGCAGAGATTGCATAGGAGGTGCCGCTGAGCACAGTACCGTCCCAGAGACCGGAACCATCTACCCACACGAGGTTTTCCCCGATGTCTCTACCGAAGTACACCAAGTTCCTGCCGCTGGTCACGGTCGCCGCGCTCGTGCTCGCGGCCTGCACCAGCGGCTCCCCGGGGGAGTCGGCCGGCGAGTCGGCCGCCTAGTC
>Ga0209640_10003802_pt1 | contig 13228 bp, 12 predicted proteins | sample RifCSP10_1_FD_184018 | JGI IMG/M metagenome (GOLD analysis project Ga0209640, IMG submission 184018) | Soil microbial communities from Rifle, Colorado - Rifle CSP2_sed 10_1 (SPAdes) (version 2) | ecosystem: Environmental > Terrestrial > Deep subsurface > Rock core/Sediment | place: Rifle...
CCTGGTTGCGAACGGTTACGCTGTCGTTCTCCTCGGGCCGCAAAGCGGAGGAGGTCGTCGTCGATGACGCGGCCGGGCTCGCGTGGGTGGTGAACCTGGGCTGCATCGAGCTACATCCACACCCCGTGCGCTCCGGCGATCTCGAGCACCCGGACGAGTTACGCGTCGATCTCGATCCAAATCCCGGCGTCGGCTGGGAAGACGTGCGCCGTGTTGCTCTCGAGGTGAAATCGTTTCTTGAAGAGATGGGGCTTCGTGGCTGGCCCAAGACGAGCGGGTCACGGGGAATGCACGTGAACGTTCGGATCGAACAGCGCTGGACGTTCGTCCAGGTGCGCCGCGCCGCTCTCGCGTTATCGCGCGCAGTCGAGCGGCGTCTACCGGCTCTGGCCAGCTCCAAGTGGTGGAAGGAGGAGCGTCACGGCGTGTTCCTCGACTATAACCAGAACGCCAAGGACCGCACGACCTGCTCTGCGTACTCCGTGCGCCCTCTTCCCGATGCCCGTGTGTCCACGCCACTTCACTGGCATGAGGTCCCCGACTGCGACCCGGCCGACTTCACCGTGCTAACGGTCCCCAAGCGCTTGGCGGAGATCGGCGATCCGCACGCAGACATCGACGCCGCGCCAGGTTCGCTCGAAAAGTTGCTGGAGCTTGCGGCGGAAGACGAGGCGGCAGGTCTCGGCGACGCACCCTGGCCTCCACATTTTCGTAAGATGGAGGGCGAAGCACCGCGCGTGGCTCCTTCGCGCGCCCGTTCCGCGGTGCAGAAACCAACGACCAAGAAGCCAAGGACGCGGGCGCCGCTTGTGGTGGTCGCGAACTCTCCGGTCAGAGAAGCGGCGCTCGCCGGTCTGGAAAAATGGAAGAGTAAACATCCCGAAGTGGCCGCGCTCCTTGCCGTCGACGACGTCCTGATCGACTCCATGCGCGGCAGGTCGTCCACCTGGACCCGCATCCGAGTCAACCTGCGAAATGTGCCGGAAGAGTTGCGCCCACCGCAAGAAACCCCCGACCCGGATGAAGATCCAACGCGTGAATGGCGCAACCGAAGGTAAGAGTTCAAGGTTCAAAAGTTCAAAGTTCAAGGTGGGGAAGGGGAAAACGTTGAACCCGGAACATTGAACCTTAAAAAACGGTTTCGCGTTGGCGAAATTCAGCGACCGTCGGCAAAAATGACCGCCAGCTCTTCCGGTGCGACGACTTCGAGCTGCTCATACGTGCAGTCGCGCGGCTTCTTGTCCATGCGCCACCTGCGAAATTGCGCTGTGTGACGGAAGCGGTTGCCCTGCATGTGGTCGTAAGCGACTTCCACGACCAGCTCGGGACGCAGCGGCTCCCAAGATAAGTCCTTGCCCCCGCTCCAGCGGCTCTGGGCGCCAGGCATACGCTGTTCGGCATCACTGCCCGCTGATGCATGCTCGGCCCAATCTTTCCAAGGGTGAGCGGCCAGAGCGTTCTTGCGGTATGGAGCTAGGAATTCTACCAGTTCGCGCCGCTTCTTATCCGTGAAGCTCGCGCAGACGCCGACATGCTGCAGCGCGCCGGAGTCGTCGAAAAGGCCGAGCAGGAGTGAGCCAACAGCCGCGCGCTCACCTTTCTTGTGCCAACGAAAGCCGGCAACAACACAATCACACTCGCGCTCGTGCTTGATCTTGAGCATCGCGCGCTTATTCGGTTCGTAGGTTCCCGAAACCGGCTTGGCGACGACGCCGTCGAGACCGGCGCCCTCGAAGCGACGAAACCAGTCCGCCGCTATGCTTGCTTCGCTGGTTGCCGGTGTGAGGTGTAATGGCGGCGCTGCAGATGAAAGCAGCGATTCCAGCATTCGCCGACGTTCCTGAAACGCCATCCCGCGCAGATCTCGGTCTCCTTCGCTTAGGAGGTCGAAGAACACAATCGATGCCGGGATTTCTTGTGAAAGAAGCTTCACCCGCGACTCGGCGGGATGAATGCGGAGCTGCAGGGCATCGAAATCGAGCGCGCCGTCTTTTGCAACCACGATTTCGCCGTCAAGCACGCAGCGAACGGGCAACTGGGAACGGAGCGGCTCGACAAGTTCCGGAAAGTAGCGGTTCAGCGATTTTTCATCACGACTCTGGATCAGGATCTCGTCCCCGTCGCGAAACACCAGGGCACGAAACCCATCCCATTTCGGTTCAAAGATCCATCGTCCGCCTGCAGGCAATTCACCGACACGCTTGGCGAGCATCGGCAAAACCGGCGGGTTCACAGGAAGATGCATATCTACGTCTTATCAACTGGTTCCAGTCGTTCCAAATGTTCAAAACGTTCCAGTCGTTCAAAGTCGGATCCGGGTTTGCAGCAACCTGCCCGAGTCGACGGCGCTGTCAGGCTGGATTCTCTGGGCCAGGTTCTCGGCGCGCCTCGACTAAGCCGGATGGTTGGAAAGCGCCCGGCAAAATAGCAAGATGGTAGCGTAATGAGCCTTGAGATGGGTCAATTGCGAGCGGAGGCAATCGCCTTATGATCCCGATGCTGAATACCTACGACACGATTCGCGAGAATTTGCATTTCAATAAATTCGTGGTGGGGGAGCTGCTTTTCGTCGAGTACAAGTGCCCGATCGAGCAAGAAGCCGCCGGCGTGTGGACGCCGATGGATTATTTCATTCATGTGCTGAGCGGCAGAAAAACCTGGCGTACTCCGGACGGAACCTGGACGGCGGAAAAGGGCCAGACATTGTTTTTCAGGAAAGGCGCCGCGGTCGTCTACCAGGACTTTAAGGACGATTTCTGCGTTTTGGTCTTTTTTGTATCGGATAACTTTATCCGCGATGTCGTCAGGGAATTGTCCGGCCAGTTGAGCGGCCGGCACGCCGGCAACGCGCTCGACAAAGGCGCGATGATCGTCAACGGCGACGTTACCCTGGCGGCTTATTTTCAATCCATGCTGGCCTATTTCACCGGCACGGCAAAGCCGGCGGAAACATTGTTGACGCTTAAACTCAAGGAATTGATCGTGAGCATATTATTGGGAGGGAGCAATCCCGAGCTCGCGGCCTATTTTCAATCGCTCCTCAAAAGCGATGCGCCACCATTGTCGCAAATCATGGAGGCGAATTTTTGTTACAACCTCGCGCTGGAAGATTTCGCGAAATTATCCCATCGCAGTCTGTCGACCTTCAAACGCGACTTCCGCAAGTACTACAACCAGTCGCCGGGCAAGTGGCTATTGCAAAAGCGGCTGGAATACTCGGCCGTGCTGCTAAAAAATTCCGCGCTGAACGTTTCGCAAGCCGCCTTCGATAGCGGGTTCGAGGACCTGTCTCATTTCAGCCGGGCGTTCAAGGAAAAATTTGGCACATCTCCGGCGAATTACCGCAAGTAATAGGCCGCTGAATAAGCCTCTTGCAGGCTGCTCAAAAAGGTCCAGAGGCGAGGCGCGCGAAGATCGATAAGCGGAGGCGTACTCTTGTACGTTGACGCGCGATCGATCGAGTGCAACGAAGCATATGGGTCTTTTTCAGCAGCCTGCCCAGCGAAAGAACCGCTCAGTCAAACATCTGGCCTCTTAAACAAAGCACCGTTCTGCGCCCGGCTGTATATTTCGCCTCAGAACAATCCTTAAGGAGGGTCGATTATGATTAACCCGAACGCATCCCATTGGATCGAGGTTGCTCGCAGTCTTGGCGAGGAATTCGCCGCGCGGGCCGAGGCCTACGACGAGGGCGACACATTTGTCAGCCGCAACTACGCGGCGCTGAAAGAGCGGCACGTGTTCTCCGCGGCGATCCCGCAAGAATTGGGCGGCGGCGGAGCCTCACACCGTGAGATCTCAGACATGCTGCGCACGCTCGCCCAATACTGCGGCTCCACGGCGCTGGCGCTCTCGATGCATCAGCATCTCATCGCCGCAACGGTTTGGAAGTACCGGCGCGGCCAAGGCGGCGAGGCCATGCTCAAGAACGTCGCCGAAAAACAGCTCGTGCTCGTCAGCACGGGCGCGGGCGATTGGCTGGAGTCCAACGGTTCGACGACCAAAACCGCCGGCGGCTACCTGGTCAGCGCCCAGAAACGCTTTGCCAGTCAGTCCGCCGTCGGGGACATGCTGGTGACGAGTGCGCCATTTATGGACGAGGTGTTGCATTTTGCGGTGCCGATGAACGCGGCAGGAGTCACGGTATTAAACGACTGGCGCGCGCTGGGGATGAGAGGCACCGGTTCTCACACCGTCAAATTGGAAAACGTCTTCATACCGGATGCCGCCATCGTTTTGAGGCGGCCGCGCGGCGCTTACCACCCGGTGTGGAATGTCGTCTTAACTGTGGCGATGCCGCTGATCATGTCGGTCTACCTGGGCATCGCGCAGAAGGCGGCGGAGTTGTCCATCGGCCACATCCGGCGGCAAAAACCCGCCAAGCCGCATGTGCTCTCTTTGACCGGTGAAATGAACAACGATCTCGTGGCCGCCGAGATTCAGCTGAACGACATGCTGCGAATCGCCAACAATTACGATTTCGAACCGGTCGACCAAAATGGCCATGATATTCTCACGCGAAAAACCAACGTGGCTAACGCCGTCATCCGGGTTGTCACCAAGGCGATGGAAATCGTCGGTGGTCCGGGTTTTTATCGCGGTTTCGGTTTGGAGCGGCTCTTCCGCGACGTTCAGGCAGCGCGGTATCATCCGCTGCCGGAAAGCGATCAGGTGAAGTTTTCGGGCGAGTATCTATTGCGGGACTGACAAACCAACTAGGAGTTAACTTGTTCCAATCGTTAAAACGTTCCAGTCGTTTAAGATTCGGACGCCGATGACTGGCTATTTTCATGTCGAGATAAATCTCGATGAGGCTTCTCGGTCAAGCAGGGTCCTCGCAAAGACGCTGAGGCTCTATAACACAGGAGTGTTGGAGTAGCGGGTTTCGAGCCACTACTCCAGCACTCCACCACTCCAGTACAAGCGTCTAGGCGCCTGATCGGAGACTGCCGTAGACGCTTTCGGGGGTAACGAGAACCAGGTTTCGTTCTTCATCCCGCATCTGCTGAGCAAATTGCTCATCGGTACCCTTGGGAGCCCGGCCCATGGCGACGTAGAGCTCCTTCAGACGCTTGATATGTTCTTTCGTGTCTTGCCAAGGCTCGACGGACGCAGGGCCCTCGACGCTGACGTAACGCCGGGTGTCGAGCTTGATGACCGTGACGGTCGCGCGGCCAGTCCGTTCGATGTTTTTCACCTTCACGGTGTACCCCCGCGACGCGAACCCGACCTTGCCATCCAGCACGGCCGTCGAGACGACGGTCGCCTGCGCGCGGCCCTTCGGCGTGACGCTGATCGCAACGCCGGTGTGGTTCTCTTGCAACAGGGGGAGTGCTTCTTTCCATTCCATCTGATCGTTCCTCCAAACGTTGAATTGTCGTCGGCTCAAGCGCGATAAACTCGGCACGTATAACGCTGTCGGCCGCGATGAGTCAAGCCAGAAGAGCTTTTGGCAAGGTTAGACTTTACATGCAGGCGCGCGCTGCCGGGCGGATTTACTTTCTATTCTCAAGCGGTCGGGTGTGGTTGGCTCGCGTGACCAACTCCGCCAGCTCGCGGTCGAATCGCGACGTGTCTTCCCAAAACGGCATGTGACCGACACCGTCATAGAAAGAAGTCCGTGCGTGGGAGACCACGCGGGCGGTGTACTGGGCGACGGGCAGGAGCGCGACCCGGTCCTGCCGGCCGTGGCTCACAAGCACCGGCACGGCGATCTTTTTGAGCGCGTCCTCGTAGGGCTCGGGCCGCTTTAGCAGATGGCCGCGGATTGGCGCCGGCACGATCATATTGTAGGCCAGCATGGTTTGCAGTTCGTCCGCAGGCAAAGGTTTCGCGGTGCAGAACTTCAGAAACGCGATCGTGTTCTCGATATTTTGCGCGAGATTCTCCGACGCCATCTCCCGCACCGCCGGGGTTGCCGGCCCGAGGGTCTCGCCATCGACTTTGAGGAACGCGGCGACGAAGTTGATGCCGGCAATATCCTTATCGCCGTACTCCATCAGGTATTCGGCAATAATCCGTCCGCCGTACGACCAACCGACCAGCACCGGTTTTTTGACCGCGGTCGCGTCCATTACGGCCTTCAGCTCGGCAGCCCAACGCTTGTGATCGCGATAGAAAACCGCGTCCAGCGGTTTGTCCGACCCCCCGTGACCGCGCATGTCGTAAGTAATCAGACGAAACGACTTCGCTAACTCGCCGCCGAATTGGCGCGACCAGGAAAGATGGCTTTGTGAAAAGCCATGGATCAGTAGAATCTCGGGGCCGTTGGGATTTCCCCACTCTTGCACGGCGATCGACAGGCCGTCGGGCGTTTGCACTTTGAGCGTTTTGGCCGGCCGCGCCGGGGCTTGAGCTTGACTCAGCGCCGTGGCCGATAGCAATGCGCAGCACACAATGATCGCCCGCGCGCAATTTACCGGTTTAACACGTTGCATCTGCGAGCCATCCTCCTCATTTGCAAAGTTCCGGGAGAAAAAACCGTCCTTGGACCAAACAGCCCGTCGAGAGAAATTTCGGTGTATTCTTCAAAAGTAGCCGACGAGCCGTCCCAGGGTCAGGGCCGTCAGCCAGCTGACAAGCGATATGCCGGCGGCGAGCCGCAAGCGTGCCGGCGGCTTCCACTGGCCGGATGTCATTTCCGAAACGTGGACTCGCGATCGCATGCGCAACGATAAGGCACTGGCCGTCCCCAAACCGACGAAAACCATCTTGGCGATGAAGAGATTGGAAGCGACATACTCGGTGGCGCGGGTGCTGAACAGCAGCGCTCCGAAAATGATCGCCAGGACAACGCCAACGCCGGCGGTGTGTGTCAGAACTCCCCACAGCGGCGCGAGCGGCACCGAACGCCACGCGCCGAGAAGACGGAGATCCAACGGTACGATCGAGCCGACCAGAAGCGCGACGCCGAGGATGTGCGCGGCGTTGACCAGCGGATAGCTCCAGACCGAGTTGCGAAGCGCCGCTGCCAGAGTCGTCGCTTCCAGCGCCGCGGCCCATTGCTCGATCATGTCCGCGCCGCCGGCGGCTGCTCAGGACTCGCGGTCCGGATATAGATTGTAGCTCTGGCCGTTGATCACTACGCGCTCGGCCTTCATCAACCGCTGTCCCTTCTTGGCAGATCGATGGCCGTGCGCGGTGATGACTTGTCCCTTGCTCAGCAGCTTCGGCGTGAGTTTCGCATTCTCGTTGCGCCACGGCTGCCCCACTTCGACGACCCACTTCTCGCCCTTAACGTTCAGCGTTACCTCGCCGTGAGGATTGCCCAGCCGCACCGCCGCGATCTCGCCGGTGAGCTCGAACTCCTCGGCGGTTGCCCAGCCCCAGCCATGATGCGCCGATACTGCCTGCGCCAAGAAAGCTGCCGCGGCCAGCACGCATAGCGCCAGCCGTATTGGTCTTGATAATAAGTTCATTGCCAATCTCCCAGATCGCCTTTATTTGATATTAAATGTTTGCATCGTGAAGTGCTACGGCAGGCAAATCCGCCACAGTGAGTCACTTAAGAACGGTCTCGTGTAGATTTGCCGCAGCCAGTAACAACTTGACTTTAGCGCCTGCCCTGCCTATTTTACGCCACTTGCTTTGGCTGGCTGCACCGGGCCAGAGGAAACCTCTCTTTTCATTCCACTGCGCGCTGACCCGCAGCCGGTTTATCCATCTCGGTTAAGAGTTCTACGAGTCTATTTGGGTATTTCGTGAGCGGATGACCATCCAATAGGATTTCCCACCAACCGAAGGGAGACTCTTATGAAGCCGAGACTGTGGTTACTGATGACCGCGATGGCAGGGCTCGTTTTGATTGCAACGGCTCGGGCGAACGCGGCGAGCGATGACTTTTACCGAGGCAAGACAATCCGAATCATTGTCGGTTTTGCCGCCGGAGGCGGCTTCGATACCTACTCCCGGGCGATCGCACGCCATATGGGTCGGTTCATTCCGGGTAACCCGACCTTCGTGGTCGAAAACATGACCGGCGCAGGCAGCCTGATCGCGGCGAACTATGTTTACAAAGCGGCCAAGCCCGACGGTCTGACCATCGGTCACTTTATCGGCGGGCTGATTATGCAGCAGGTGATGGGCGGCCCAAGTATCGAGTTCGATGCGCGGAAATTTGAGATGATCGGCGTGCCAATAAAGGAAAACGTGGTGTGCGCGTTGCGGAGAGAGAGCGGCATTACGAGCGTCGCAGACTGGTTTGCCGCCAAAGCGCCGGTCAAACTAGGCGGCACCGCGCCGGGCTCGACCACCGACGATGTGGCAAAGATCCTCAAGGAAGCCGTCGGTCTCCCGATCCAGCTGGTGTCGGGTTACAAGGGCACCGCCGATATCCGCCTTGCCGCCGATAGCGGAGAGCTCGCCGGAGGTTGTTGGGCCTGGGAGTCGGTCAAGGTCACCTGGCGAAAAGCATTGGATACAAAGGAAGTGAACGTGGTGCTGCAGGCAATTGGCAATCCACATCCGGAGCTACCCAACGTTCCCCTGGCCATCAACTTCGCCAAGACCAACGAAGCGAAGAAACTGGTCGGGGCCGGCATCCATGACACGCAGATCTTTACGCGCCCTTACGTTTTGCCTCCCGGCACCCCCAAAGATCGTGTTCAGCTTCTCAGGAAAGCCTTTTTGGACACGCTCACAGACAAGGAATTCTTGGCCGAAGCCGAAAAAACCAAACTGGACGTGGACCCGATTCCCGGCGAGCAGGTGGAAAAAATCATCGCCGGCCTGTTTAAACTGGAACCCGACGTGTTGGGAAAGTTGAAGCAAATTCTTACCAAATAATAGCTTAGCGGCGGGTACTGGCTCTCGCAGGCTGAACACTCCGTTCACCTTCGAGAGCCTCAGGGCCCAACGGCGACAAGCTTAAGTGTGTCAGCATGTTCCGTTCGTGTTGAGCTCGTCCAGTTCCGACGTTCTTTGGCCCGACGTGGAATCCACGGGTAGAAAGCCTTCTGGATTCCCGTTTCCACGGGAATGACGACCGAAACATCCCGGATTTTTCAAAAGGGCGCGTTACGGCAGCTCAGGTGATAGAGGCCTCGCGGATCAAGAACAATCGTCAATGGCCGCGCCCTAGCCCATCTGACACAAACATGTCGGGACAGGGCGCGTTACTTGTAAAAAATATCCTTCAGTTTGCCGAGCAAGGCCGGATCTGTTTTAAACGAGTTGCTTATAATCCGTTCCAACTCGTCGCCGGTCACGGGATCGACGTCGAGCCTGGCTTTTTTGAGCTCCGCGGCAAACTCTCCGTCTTTCATGGTCGCGGCAAATGCCCGCCGTAGCGTCCCTGTCAGCTCTTTTGGTGTTCCCGGAGGGAGCGCATAGGTGAGCGCGATCGCATTGTCATTGTGGACGCCGACTTCGATCAACTTGCGCGCCTCTTCACTCTTTGCCAAGTCAATCGCGAGCGGCACTTTCGGAAAATCCGGAGCCGGCTTGGCTGTGACCTGCAATACCGGGGTTACGTCTCTCTTTTCCAAGTTTTGCTGCCAAACCGTTCTCGGTCCGACACAAGTCCCGGCGACTTCTCCAGCCTCGGTGGCCAAGCGAATTTCGGCCATTCCTTTGTAGCCGGAGACCAGTTGAATAGGCAGGCCGAGCGTCGTGCGCAGGATCTTGATGGTATTGTCGCCTGAAGTCCCGGGACCGATGCCACCCATCTTCACCGGTGTCTTGACGGCGAGCCAATCTTCCAGGCTGTTGATACCGCTCGCTTTGCTGAAAAGACAAACCGGGTAATAGCGCGCTGGCGCGCCGACATATTCAAATTTGCGCGCATCGAATTCGATGCCCTTCTGGCCCAGGATTTGCCCCATGAGCACACTGCCGATAAAATTGCCGATGGTCAGACCGTCGGGGCTGGCTCCTTTGTACAGGTAGTTGGCCGCGATCAAACTGCCGGCGCCCGGCATGTTCTCAACGGTGATTGTCGGATTTCCCGGCAGGTGCTTTCGCATATGCCGCGACAGCGAACGGGAGTAAGCATCAAATGCCCCGCCGGGAGAAAAGCCCACGACGATGCGGATCACCTTGCCCTGGTAGTGATCTGGGGTGGCTGCGTGCGCGGCAAAGCTGAAAAAGAAAAACCAGGCGCTTAAAAACCAGCAGATCAGCTTGCTCATAACGTCACCTCCTCGGCGGCATCACTGAAGACTCGGTCAATCCTGCGGGCGCAAAACGGCTCGCTTTTATCACCGGATTTCGGAAAGTCAACAAAGAACCGAAAATGAGCGCGCTGCTTGCGCACAACAATCATTTAAATCTTGGCATGGCACTCTCCTCCTGCGACCTCGGTCGCCATTCGCCCAGTTATTTTTTATGGCCCGGAACTTCCGGCGGCTTGTGGCAGCGGTTACTTTTTCGCGCCGCTTTAGTGCTCGAAGCTGATCTCGCCAAACCGGTGGAAAACTTTTTATGATTGCGATAAGTGAATTTTTGTCTTTTCCGTCATTCCCGATTCACCCGATTGCCGCTTCCGCGGAATGACCATACGGACGATTTTTCTAAGAATACATGCCTGAGTGATAATGATCTCCGGAGCTCTCGAAGGTTTTACTTGCATCGAAGTCAGCGGCCATGTGGCGGGGCCTTACGCCGGCAGTTTGCTCGGCGATCTCGGCTGCGAAGTGATCAAAATCGAATTGCCGCAGGGTGGCGATACTCACCGCGGACGTAATCCGAAGTATGAAGGCTACGGACCCAGTTTCCGCGCGCTCAACCGCAACAAGAAGAGCGTCACCCTCGATCTGCGGCAGACAAAAGGCGGCGAGATCTTGCGCAAACTCTTGGCGACGACGGATATCCTTCTGGAAAATTTTCGCCCTCCGACGAGAGCCAGACTCGGGCTCGACTATGACGACCTGGCGAAGTTGAATCCAAAACTGATTCACTGCTCGATCTCCGGCTACGGCCAGAGCGGTCCTTATCGCGACAAGCCGGGCTTCGACACCATCGGTCAGGCACTCGGCGGCATGATGAGCTTGGTCACCGACTTGAATGATCCCAAAGTCGCGGGCGTTTCCTTCGTCGATCACTCCGCCGGAATCTTTGCTGCGAACGGCATCATGGCTGCGCTGCTGGCGCGGGCGAAAACCGGCCGCGGCCAGTTTATCGACGTATCCTTGTTGCAGGTGGCGATCGCGTTCATCGAATCCCACGTGGCCGATTATTTGAACGGCGGCGAGGCGGTATCGCGCGAGAATTTTCCCAAGGGCCGGATCTACAGCTTGCTCGACTGCGAACACAAGCCTTTCATCGTCCACCTTTCGGGACACAACGACGCCTGGGAAGGCTTGCTCAAGGCCGCGGAGCTCGACGTATTAATCGGCGATCCGCGCTTTGCCACGCGTAAACACCGCACCGACCGGCACGAAGAGATCGTCAGCACGCTGCGCGCGCAGTTCAGCAAAAAGCCGCGCGAATACTGGTTGACGAGACTGGACGCGAACGGTGTTCCCAATGCGCCGATCAACACGATCCCCGAAGTTTTCGACAACCCGCAGATCAAGCATCTGGGTATTCCGAAACAGATCACCCATCCCAAGATGGGCGCGAGCAACCTGGTCGGCAGTCCGATCAACATGTCGGACACTCCGCCGAAGTTCTTCCGGCCGGCGCCGTTGCTCGGCGAGAATACGGACGAAATCTTGGAACGCCTGGGATATGGAGCGGAAGCGATCAGAGAGCTACGGAATAGCGCAGTAGTATGAACCAGCTTCAGTTTTTTGGGCTTTGATGTTTCGTCTCAATCCGGAAGAATCCTTGATCGGCTTTCTTGTTGTGCAGAACTTGTTTGGCAGACCGTTCAAAAACGTCGAGATGCGAGGCGCGCGAAGATCGATGAGCGGAGGCGTACTCTGGTCGTACGTTGACGCGAAATCGATCGAGCGCAACGAAGCAGGTCGGCGTTTTGGGACGGTCTGAAAGGAGAGAAATTATGGATTTTAATGTCAGCGCCGATCCGCCCCACGTGGTGGAGTTTAGAAAAGAGGTTGCCGCCTGGATGGCCGAGCAGTTTCAAGGCCACGAGCATTTACGCTGGTCGGCGTCGTGGTCGACGCGCGAGGACGCAGACGAATACGAGTTCCGCCGCGGATTGGCGGAAAAATTAGGCGCCAAGGGCTGGCTCTTTCCGCTCTTTCCCAAAAAATACGGCGGAGCCGAGCTCACGGTCGATCATCAGATAGTGCTCGAGACCGAGCTTTTCAAGTACGGTCTCAATCTGTCGCATGTCTTTTACACGCTGGCGCGTATCGTTGCGCCGGTGCTGATCCGCTGGGGCACCGAAGAACAGAAAGCGGAATTCCTGCCGCCGATCACCCGCGCAGAAACCTGCGTCTGGCAGGTGCTCACCGAACCGCAGGGCGGCAGCGATATCGCCAACTGTCAGACCAAAGCGATTCGCGACGGCGATCATTACCTCGTCAACGGCCAGAAGGTCATGGTCGGCCACCATTTGCCGCCGGACTATCTCTGGACACTGGTGTGCACCAATCCGCAGGGCAAGCGCCATGAAAACCTTGCCTGGCTGCACATTCCGGCGAATCTTCCCGGCGTCACGATCCAGCACATGAATCTGATGATGGGCATCAAGAACGCGGTGTTCTTCGATAACGTGCGCGTGCCGGCCAAGTACTTGATCGGCGGCGAGAACAACGGCTGGAAAGTCGCCAGCACCCATATGGAGCTCGAACATGGCGGCGACGGCCGCATCGCGGCCGATCCGCTGATCGAGCGCGTGGTCGAATACTGCCGCAAGACGCACATCGACGGCAAGCCGATCATGGAAGATCCCCGCGTGCGCGATCTGATCGCCGAGATGACCATCGAGTTGAATACGTTGCGGCGCTTCAATCAGCTCATCTACTGGCGCCGTTTTGCCAAAAAACCGCACCCGTACGGCGGCCCGCAACAGCGCTACTACCAGCGCATGCTGCGCCTGCGCAACGGCGAGCGCCTGCAAGCGATCATGGGCGCCGATGCTTTGGAGCAGAATTTATCGGTTCACGAGGTCGTCGATTTCGAGTACGCCGTGCGCACCGGTCCAGGACAATTACACGGCGGCGGCACGTTGGACACCGATCGTTTGATCTTCGCCCGTCGCCTAGGGTTGGGCCGCCCGACCACGGAAAAAGCACCGGAGACGGATTAGGCAGTAGACCTCAGGCAACGATTTGAACGGCTTGAACGATTGAAACGATTTGAACCCAATGAAAATTCTCGT
>Ga0209640_10003804_pt1 | contig 13227 bp, 13 predicted proteins | sample RifCSP10_1_FD_184018 | JGI IMG/M metagenome (GOLD analysis project Ga0209640, IMG submission 184018) | Soil microbial communities from Rifle, Colorado - Rifle CSP2_sed 10_1 (SPAdes) (version 2) | ecosystem: Environmental > Terrestrial > Deep subsurface > Rock core/Sediment | place: Rifle...
CCCGAAGCGTCCGTCGCACGGATGCTCTGGAGCGATGTTCCGAAGTACCGGATGGCGTCGTTCGCGCCCGGCTGAACGCCCGATGCGCCGTAGGCGGCACGGAAACGGAATTCCGACAGCCAGCCGAAGTCGGCGCGCGCGCAGCTGAAAACGGCGACCGAGATCGAGACGTGCGAGACCTGTCACCGCACCCAGGCCAACAAGGTCAAGCGCCTGGCGCACATGCCGGTGAGCGAGGGCAAGATGCAGTGCTCCTCGTGCCACAGCCCGCATGGAGCCACCAACGTCAAGCAACTGCGCGTGGGCAACTGGATCAACGAGAGTTGCGTGTCGTGCCACGCCGAGAAGCGGGGCCCGTTCCTGTTCGATCACGCGGCGGGCCGCGAGAGCTGCGTGAGCTGCCACGACCCACACGGGTCCTCGAACGACCGCATGCTCGTGGCACGCACGCCGATGCTCTGTCAGCGGTGCCACATCGGGACGCGGCATCCCTCGACGATCTACGACAACAACGCCGTCAACGCGCGCAGCAACCGGATCGTCGGCCGCTCGTGTGTGAACTGCCATCAGCAAATCCACGGGTCGAATCACCCGTCGGGACAGTCGCTCACGAGGTAGGGGGACATGATGCGAATCAGACGTTCACTCATGCTCCTCGCGGCGGTGGCGCTGCAGGCCGTGCCGGCGGCGGCACAGTCATCAGCCCCGGCCGCCTCCTCCGCGTCGGCTGCCCAAGCGGCGGCGCCTTCAGACGTGTCGCCCGCGACGGGCGAGATCGACTTCGGCTTTCGGGTTAGCAGTGGCCTGGACGACGTGGGCCGCTACTTGCGATTCACCGACCCGCGCAGTGGTCCGACCATAGATCGCTTCCGCTACACGCGCGCTCGCGATGCCTGGAGGTTCGACGCGGCCATCGATCACGCGGGGTATCACGACCAGCGCTACGCGGCGTCGGTCGAGCGCACCGGCAAAGTGAAGGCGTCGTTTGAATGGAACCAGGTCCCCCTGTGGTACAGCGGCGTCTCGGCGTCGCCCTTCACGGAAACGGCGCCCGGTGTCTTCAGGCTGGACGATGCCGCGCAGACGGCCGTGCAGAACGGCACGGCGACCGTGGCCGCGGCTTTCGCCGGCACGATTCGACCCTTCGACACGCAGTCGCGCCGCGACACCGCGGATGTCAGCCTGGTCTATTCGGCGACGCGCAGCCTCGACCTGAGCGCAGGGTTCAGGAGCACCGCCAAGACCGGCAACATGCCGTGGAGCGCCAGCTTCGGGTTCAGCAATGCGATTGAGTTGCCGGTGACGGTGGACAACCGCACGAACGAGATCAGCACGGCGGCCGAGTGGTCGAACCGGAGGGGGGCGATCCGCCTCGCCTACGACGGTTCATTCTTCGCCAACGCCGTTGACACGCTGCTCTGGGACAACCCGCTGCGCATCACGGACCAGACGCATCCGTCGGCGTATTCGGCGGGCAACGGGTCGTCGCAAGGGCGCATGCCGGTGGCACCCGACAGCAGTGTGCACACCGTCAGCGCGTCGGGCTCGGTCGCGCTGCCGGCCAGGAGCCGGGCGTTCGCCTACGTGTCGATCGGGAGTTGGTTGCAGGACGCGCAGCTGATGCCGCACACCATCAACACCGCCATCCAGCCCATTCCGCTGGCGCGCGACAGCGCCGAGGGCGACGCCCGCATCGTCTCGATGCTGTACCGCATCACATCGCGGCCGACGCCGTCGCTCTGGCTGACCGGCCAGTTCCGGATGTACGACTACGACAATCGCACGCCGCACTTCCCCGTGGGTCAGTACGTACGGCTCGACGGCAACGTGTCCACCTCGGTCACCGGCGGCAGCGAGCCGTTCGAGATGACGCGTCACTTCGTGGACCTGGACGCGTCGTACACGCCGCTCGCGTTCGTGGCGTTTCGGGGCGGCTACGGGCGGGAGAGCGACGACCGCAGCTACCGCGTCTTCGAGACGACGGTCGAACAGACCGTGCGGGCCTCGGTCGATAGCACCGGGTTTTCGTGGGGCTCGGTGCGGCTCCAGTACGACCATTCCGTCCGCACCGGCGAAGGGCTCGACGAGGAGGCGTTCAGCGAGATCGGCGAGCAGATCTCGCTGCGTCAGTTCGACATCTCCGATCGCACCCGTGACCGGGTGAGCGCGATTCTGCAGGTCATGCCGTCGAGCGTCGTGGGCATCAATGCGTCGCTCTCGGTCGGGCGGGACGAGCGTCCGGATGCTGCCTTCGGCCTTCAGTACAACGATCTGACGGCCTTCACCGTAGGCGTTGACCTGGCGCCGAGCGAGCAAGTCGGATTCGGGTTGTCCTATGGTTTCGAGAACCTGGCCACGCTGCAGCGGTCGCGCCAGGCCAGTCCGGGCATTCAGTTCAACGACCCGACGCGGGACTGGGCCACGGACATGAACGAGGACGTCCACACGTGGACCGCCAACCTCGATCTGCCCCGCGTGACCAGCCGCACCGGCGTTCGCGTGATGTACGACTACGTGCGGTCGAACGCGCAGTATCTCTACGAGCTGGCTCCCAACAGCGCGTTGCCTGTTCCGTCACAATTACCCGAGCTCACGAATGACATCCACCGGGCGTCGGCCGACCTCGAGTATTCGATCACGAACCGCGTTGCGCTCGGCGTCGGGTACCGACTCGACAAATGGACGGTGAGCGACTTCGGCCGCTCGGCCGAGACGCTGAATACGCCGCTCATCCCAGCCTTCACGAACATCCTGTATCAGTGGGTGCCCTACGATCTCCACACGGGCATGGTGGTGATGAAGTATCGGTGGTAAGGGTGCGAGTACGCAGCTACTGAGGCGAGTCGAGTCGCTCGAAGTTGCAGTAACCGCCAGCACCTTCGCACCTTCGCACTGTGGTACCCTCTTTCTTCCTTGCCAAACATCGATCTCGTTCAAGTTCTGTTGGCGTTCGTCGTGCTGTTGGTGTCGCTGTCGGTGCACGAGGCCGCGCATGCGTGGTCGGCCGATCGGCTGGGCGACCGCACGGCACGGCTCCTGGGACGCGTGTCTCTCAATCCCGCGGTGCACGTCGATCCGATCGGCACGATCGTATTTCCCCTCGTCGCGATGGTGTCGGGCCTGCCGCTGATTGGGTGGGCGAAGCCGGTGCCGGTCAACGTGGGCAACCTGCGCGGCGACTGGCGACAGAAGTACATGCTCGTGGCGGCTGCGGGGCCGGCCAGCAATCTGGTGATTGCCACCGTTGCGGCGCTGGTGTTTCGCCTGATGCCGTCTGGTGGTCTGGACGGTCAGGCGCTCGCGAGCGGATCGCTGGCCGCCGGCGTCCTGCTGCGCCTGGTGACCCTCAACGTGCTGCTCGCGGTCTTCAACATGATCCCCGTCCCGCCGCTCGACGGCGGCAACGTGCTGTCGGGTCTGCTGACCGGGCCCGCGGCGGCGGCGTTCGACAAGCTTCGGCCCTACGGTTTCGTGATCCTCTACGCCCTGCTCCTGACGGGCGTGCTCTGGACGCTTGTCGAACCCGTGGAATCGGTGGTGTTGCGCTGGCTGCTCTGACGAACCCCGAACCTGAACCCGAACCGAGAAGCGAGAACCAAGAAGCGTGAACAGTAGGTTACAGAGACCCCGCGTCGTGTCGGGCATGCGTCCGACGGGCAAGCTCCACCTCGGTCACCTGGTTGGCGCGCTCAAGAACTGGGCGTCGCTGCAGGAGCAGTACGACTGTCTGTATTTCGTGGCCGACTGGCACGCGATGACGAGCGAGTACGCCAACACCGGCCCAATCGCGGCGAGCGCCCTCGACAACGTCGCCGACTGGATTGCCGCCGGCGTCGATCCGGAACGGAGCGTCCTCTTCGTGCAGTCGCTCGTGCCCGAGCATGCCGAGCTCTACCTGCTCCTGTCGATGGTGGTGCCGATCCCGTGGCTCGAGCGGGTGCCGACCTACAAGGAGCAGCAGGAACAGCTGACCGACAGGGACCTGTCGACGCTGGGGTTTCTTGGCTACCCGCTGCTGCAAACGGCCGACATCGCGCTCTACGACGGCCGGTTCGTGCCGGTGGGCGAGGATCAGGTGGCGCATCTCGAACTGTCGCGCGAGGCGATCCGGCGCTTTCATCAGTTCTACGGCGAGGTGCTGGTCGAGCCGCAGCCGCTGCTGACCAAGGTGCCGCGTCTGCCGGGGATCGACAACCGGAAGATGAGCAAGAGCTACGGCAACACCATCGACCTCACCGATGACGCCGACGCCGTGGCGAAGAAGGTGCGGCAAATGTACACGGACCCGAAGCGGGTGCGCGCGGACATCCCGGGCACGGTCGAGGGCAATCCCGTCTTCATGTACCATGATGCGTTCAACACGGACGCGGCCGAGGTCGAGGACCTGAAAGCCCGGTATCGGGCCGGCACGGTGGGCGACGTCGAGGTCAAGACGAAGCTGGCGCGGGCGCTGAACGCCGCGCTCGAGCCCATGCGTGAGCGGCGGCGCGAGGTGATAGCCCGCCCGGACCGCGTCCGCGAAATCGTGGTTGAAGGGTCGCGGCGGGCGCGGGTCATCGCGCAGGCGACGATGGAGCGCGTCCGGGACGCGGTGAAGCTGAGATACTAGCCACCACGGGCACGTGGAACACACAGACTTCGAATCCTCACCGGACGCCTATCAGGTCAAGCTCGACTCGTTCGAGGGCCCGCTGGACTTGCTCCTGCACCTGATTCGCAAGAGCGAACTCAACATCTACGACATCCAGGTCGCGGTCATCACCGAGCAGTACCTGGGCTACATCGAGCTGATGCAGGAGCTCGACCTCGACGTCGCCGGCGAGTTCCTGGTGATGGCCTCGACGCTGATTCACATCAAATCGAGGATGCTGCTGCCGAGGCCGGATCCCATCGGGGACGAGGACGCACTTGAAGAGGATCCGCGCGAGGCGCTCGTCCGTCGCCTGCTGGAGCACGAAAAGTTCAAAGCCGCCGCGGCCATGTTGCACGAACGCGAGGCGGTGCGCAGCGCGCAGTTCATGCGGCCGGACGGGAGCGTGGCCGAGGCAGCCGGAGACGACTACGAACCGGAGCTCGAGGTCGACCTGTTCACCCTGCTGGCGGCGTTCAGGGGTGTGCTCACGCGCGTCAGTCGCCGAACCACCATGGTGCTGCCTCCGGCGCAGTTGTCGATCGAAGACCGCATCCGGCAGCTGCTGGCGAGGTTGTCGGAAACCGACGCGTGTGGCTTCGAGGAGCTCTTCAGCGACGGCGATGGCTCACGGGCGTTCATGATCGTGACCTTCCTGGCCATGCTCGAGATGATCCGGTTGAGGCTCGTCCGCGTCTTCCAGTCGGGCGGCGCGGGGCCCATTCGTGTGTACAAGCGTGCGCGTCCGGCGGATGCGCCGCATCCGATCGACGACCCGGCGGGTCCCTGAGGCGGGCCCGGCGCGCGGACCCGACGGAGACGAGCATGTCCAACGAGACACTGAACGAGCAAGCCCAGGCGACCGCAACGGTGGCGGCCGAGGTGAAGGCGGTGGTCGAGGCGCTGATCTTCGCATCGCCTGAACCCATCACGCCGAAGCTGCTCTGCAAGCTCCTCGCCGAGGAGCCGAAAGAAGATGTCCTCGCGGCCATCGAGGCGCTCAAGGCGGACTACGAGAACCGGCCTGGCCTGCAGATGGTGGAGGTGGCCGGCGGCTACCAGATCGTCACACGTTCCGAGCTGCACGAGTGGGTGCGGCGGCTGTTCCACGAGCGCTCGGCGCAAAAGCTAACGTTGCAGGGACTCGAGACGCTGGCGGTCATCGCCTACAAGCAGCCGATCACCGCGCTCGAGATTGGCGAGGTGCGGGGCGTGAATACGTCGGGCGTGCTCTCGACGCTGCTCGAACGCCACTTGATCAAGATCGTCGGTCGCAAGAACGTGGTCGGCCGGCCGTTCCTCTACGCGACGACGAAGGAGTTTCTGATCAGGTTCGGGTTGAAGGACCTGAGCGACCTGCCAAAGGTCGAGGACATGGCCGAGGCGCTTGGTTTCGATCCGCCGGCCGGACTTACCGAGCAGAGCCCCAGGGAAGACGTACTGCCGCTTGAAGAGGAAGATGAAAGTGAGAAGTAGGAAGGGCAAAGTTTGGAAGTAAGTTTGAACTTACTTCTTCACTTTGCCCTTCCTACTTCCTACTTTCTCTACAATCCTCTTCAGCGCCTTGACCTCCTCCGGTGACAGTTCCCGCCATGCTCCCGGCTTGAGGCGGCGGTCGCTGATCGGCCCGATTCTCGTGCGCGTCAGCTTCTGCACCGGGTGGCCCACGGCCTCGCACATGCGGCGCACCTGACGGTTGCGCCCTTCGCGAATGGTCAGCCGCAGCACTCCGTCGCGGTCGCCTCGTCCGGCGTTGAGCAGGACCACATCGGCTGGCAGCGTGCGGTGCCCGTCCAGTGCGATGCCGCGTCGCAGCCGGTCCAGGGCCTCCGCGTCAGGCATGCCGGTGACGCGGGCCTCGTAGGTGCGATCGACGGCGTGGCGCGGATGCGTGAGCTTGGCCGCCAGGTCGCCGTCGTTGCTCAGGAGCAGCAGGCCTTCGGTGTCGTAGTCGAGGCGCCCCACCGGATAGACGTACTCGCGCACGCCGCCCAGGAGGTCGATGACCGTCCGGCGCCGAGCGGGATCCGAGCGAGTGGTCACGTACCCGGCGGGTTTGTAGAGGAGGATGTACCGCCGGCGTATGGTCGTCGAGATCCGCCGGCCGTCGACGCGGATGTCGTCGGTGTCCGGATCGGCCTTCGCGCCCATCGCCATGACCGTCTTGCCGTTGACCGACACCCGGCCGTCGGCCATCAGCTTCTCGGCCGCGCGCCGCGACGCGATGCCGGCCTGGGACAGGATCTTCTGGAGACGAAGGAGGCGGGCGTCTGACGAGTTCACGCTTCTATCTTCTCTCTTCTCGGTTCGTGTTCAGGTTCGTGTTCGCGGTTCAGCGCCGCACTGCATGCTATCCTGCGGTCGGAACGGGAACGCCCGAACGTCCCGAACGATCCGAACGTCCCGAACGCCCCGGACGCATGAAACCCCTGATCATCGCAATCGACGGACCCTCTGGCGCGGGGAAAGGCACCGTGTCACGGTCGCTCGCCGACACGCTCGGCTACCGTCACGTCGACACCGGCGCTATGTATCGAGCCGTTGGGTGGAAGGCCCACCACGACGGCATGTCACTCGCCGATGAAGGGGCCGTGGCGGACCTGGCGCGTCGGGCCGACATCTCAGTTGAAGGCGGCGTGGTTGTGATCGATGGCTACGATGTGACGCGGGCCATTCGGACGCCGGAGATCGACAAGGTTGCCTCGGTCGTGGCGCGGCTGCCGCAGGTCCGCGAGGCCCTCGTCGCCCGTCAGCGCGCGATCGGCGCGCAGGGCGGCGTTATCATGGAAGGCCGCGACATTGGCAGCGTCGTGTTCCCCGACGCCGACGTCAAGGTGTATCTTGACGCCTCGCCGGAAGAGCGCGCTCGGCGGCGTGCGAGCGACCCGGCGCACTCCGGGAGCCAGGCCGGGCAGGCGGTTGTGGCGGACGCCATCCAGGCGCGCGACAACTCCGACACCACACGCGCCGCCTCGCCGTTGACGCTGGCTCCAGGTGCTGTCCACATCGATACGACCGACATGCCGATCGACGCGGTCGTCAATGCGGTGCTGGCGCTAGTGCGGGCCAGAACGTAGCGGGCCGCACTAGCGCACCCCGCACCCTCGCACCCCGCACCTTCGCGCCCCGCACCTTCGCACCCTCGCACCCCGCACTTTCGCACCCTTGCTACCTGTCCTCCCAGTCATCCGCGGACGCCGGGTCGAGCTCCCACCGGTGCCGGTCCCGTTCGATGATCTTCTTCTCCCCCTTGAGCTCTTCGTTGTCCTGGTACTCCAGGCCGACCGCGCGCCCGATTTCGTCGACGATGTCCTGATCCGGAGTGGGGTTGTCGCCGCCCGGGGCTTCGTCGCCGACTGAGTAGGCCGATTCCCAGTCGGCGTCGACGTCGCCGCCGGTGATGACTGGACCGGTTTCGGTGTGGTCGCGGTACTTCTCCAGCAGTTCGCGGCGTCCCGAGCGCACCGATGAGGCGGACCGGTCGAGGTCGAGCGAGGACGGCGGCGACGGCAGCAGGTCCTCTGGCGTAAGGGTTCTGCGCGTGCGGTTCAGGCCGGGTGCGGGCCGGGCCGTGGGCCGGGACTTCTTTGGCGCTGCCGGCTGGGTCCGTGGCGGTGCGACCACCGGCACCACGGCGCGCGCTGAGCGCGGTGCGGCGACGAGGGGTGTGCCCTTCGCGGCCACGGCCGGGCGGTTGGCAGTCGGGTTGGTCGCTGGGGCCCTTCGTTTGGCGGCTGGGGCAGTGCGCCTGGCGGCTGGGGCAGTGCGCTTGACCGCCGGTGCTGCGCGTTTCGCCGCCTGCGCTGCGGGCTTTACCGTCCGCCGGGCGGGTGTGGACGTGCGCGCAGAGCGCTTGGGCGGAGGCGCTTTCTGCGCCTTGGCTCGACGGGCAGGCTTGCGGGCTGCCTTACCGGCGGTCTTCTTTCGAGGCGTGCTCTTGCTCGAGGACCGCGCCCGCCTGTTAGGACCTCGGGCGCCGCGTGTTCGATTCGAGGTTCGGGCAGCCTTCCGTTTGGCCATTACGTGTTCCTTTCCGTATACCGAATCCGGACCATCTAACCTTGACACTTTCCCATAAGTTACGTAAAGTCTATTGCTTATCGGCGAAGGACGATCCCGCTGCAGGGGAGTGAGTCGCGGCCCTCGGGCTGACCCCGCGGCGCGTGCAGTACCCTCCACGTTCTCTCCATCGCCGTTATAGCGCGGGGGGCCGGTCCCCGCAACCCTTTGGTGGCACTCAGGACTGCCCTGACCCTTCGGCTATGCTCAGGGTCACGTTGAGCGTAAGTCGAGAGGTGAGCATAGTCGAAGGGCAACAGAAACCGGCAGCCGCCGACTGCGCTCAGGATGGCGCACGTCGAGGGCAATCACGAATCGAGGAGGACACGCACGTAATGGCGAATGTAGACAACGGGCCGGTGCCGACAGAGCCTGCCGGCGCACAGCCCGGGGGACCAGCACGCACCCGCTCAGGCAGACTGGCTGGACCCACTTTCAAGTTGATGCAGCGGGAGGACATGGACCCGGACGAGCGCTCGTCCATGCTGTCAGCGTACGACGAGAGCTTCCGCAACATGGCGGAAGGCGAGGTCGTCAAGGGCACGGTGCTCAAAGTCACCGATACCGCAGTCGTTGTTGACGTGGGGTACAAGTCGGAAGGCCTCATCCCCGTCCACGAATTCCTCGATGAGCAGGGCAATGTGACGGTCGAGTCTGGCGACCTGGTGGACGTCCTGCTCGAGCGCACCGAAGACCGAGACGGCTACATCGTGCTCTCGCGCGAGAAGGCCGAGAAGATGAAGATCTGGGACGAGGTCGAGAAGGCCTACGCCGATCGGAAGGTCGTCATTGGTCGCGTCATCGAGCGCATCAAGGGTGGACTCGCGGTCGATATCGGCGTGCGCGCGTTTCTCCCTGGCTCACAGATCGACGTGCGGCCGGTCCGCAACCTCGATGCGCTGAAGGGGCAGGAGCTCCGGATGCGCGTAATCAAGGTGAACAAGAAACGCGGCAACATCGTGCTGTCGCGCAAGGCGCTCCTCGAAGAGGAGAACGCCGAGAAGAAGAAGACGACGCTCGAGACGCTCTCCGAGGGCAAGGTGTTGCGCGGCACGGTGAAGAACATCACCGACTACGGTGCGTTCATCGACCTCGGCGGCATCGACGGTCTGCTGCACATCACCGACATGTCGTGGGGCCGCGTCGGCCATCCCTCCGAGATCTTCAAGGTGAACGACGAGGTCGACGTGACCGTGCTGAAGTACGACGCGGCGACCGAACGCGTCTCGCTCGGCCACAAACAGCTCGTGCAGGATCCGTGGGCCACGGTGCAGGACCGCTACCCGGTCGGAGCCCGGATGAGCGGGAAGGTCGTGAGCCTGACCGACTACGGCGCGTTCATCGAGCTCGAGCCGGGCGTCGAAGGCCTCATCCACGTCAGCGAGATGTCGTGGAGCAAGCGCGTCAAGCATCCTTCGAAGATCCTCAACGTGGGCGACACGGTCGAGGCCATGGTGCTCGGCGTCGACCCGGCGGCGCGGCGCATCTCGCTGGGCCTCAAACAGGTCGAGAGCAATCCCTGGCACGACCTGGCGGACAAGTATCCGGTCGGCGCCAAGATCAAGGGCAAGGTCCGCAACCTCACCGAGTTCGGCGCCTTCGTCGAAGTCGAGGAGGACATCGACGGCCTGATCCACATTTCGGATATGTCGTGGAGCAAGCGCATCAAGCACCCGTCTGAAGTGCTCAAGAAGGGCGATGTCGTCGAGGCGATGGTGCTGAGCATCGATGCCGAGAACCAGCGCTTGTCGCTCGGCCTGAAGCAGCTGGCCACCGACATCTGGGACGATTTCTTCTCGCGCCATACCGTGGGCGGGATCGTCGACGGCAAGATCACCCGGATGACGAACTTCGGCGCCTTCGTCGAGCTGGACGAGGGCATCGAAGGGCTCATCCACGTCTCGGAGTTCGACGACTCCCAGGGGGGCGAGAAGGTGGACCTGCAGGTGGGCAACACCTATCAGGTGAAGATCATCAAGCTCAGTCCGCAGGAGCGGAAGATTGGCCTGAGCATCCGCGCGTTGAAGAGCGACGACTACCGCACCGATTGGGAGTCCTATTCGGACGGCGAGGGAACCGGCACGGCCACGCTCGGGGATCACTTCAGAAACCGGTAGGGATTCGGGGGATCAGGGCTCGGGGATGAGGGGCCTGGCCCCCAATTCCCAGCCGGTCCCCGGTCCCGGATCCCCGGTCCCTATAAGGAGCATCAGCGTGAATACCCCCGGCGGCAGCATGACGAAGGCGGAACTCGTGGAGGAAGTGTCCCGAGTCTCCGACCTCACCAAGAAGCACTCGGAAGTCATCGTCGACACGGTATTCAAGAGCATCATCGACGCGCTGCATCGCGGCGAGAAGATCGAGCTGCGCGGGTTTGGCAGTTTCAGGCTCCGCAAGCGCGAGCCGCGCAAGGGCCGCAACCCCAAGACCGGCGACAAAGTGGACGTGCCGCCGAAGAAGGTGCCCTACTTCAAGCCGGGCAAGGAACTGAAGGAGCTGATCAACCGCCAGGAGGAGGCTCCCGCGACGACTCCGGGCGGCGGCCTGGGTGAGGTGCCGGCCGTTGCGTCCGAGGCCTGAGAGTGGACCACCTGTGGTCCCCGTGGCGGCTGGACTACGTGACGACCGAGAAGCCCGCCGAAGGATGCGTGTTCTGCCTGGCCGCCGAAGCCTCGGCGAAGGCGGGCCGGGCCACTGCCACGCGTGACCCGCTGATCGTCTTTGGCGGTCCCACGGTCTACGTCATCCTCAACCGGTATCCCTACAACAACGGTCATGTGATGGTCGTGCCGCGGCGGCACGTGGCCACGCTCGTCGAGCTGACCTCGAACGAACTCGTCGAGGTGGCCTCGCTCACGCAGCGGTCGGAAGCCGTGCTCCGCGAGGCGTACAAGCTCGAAGGCATCAACGTGGGCATCAACCTCGGGAAGTCGGCCGGCGCCGGCATCCACGAGCACCTGCACGTCCACCTTGTGCCGCGCTGGAGCGGCGACACCAACTTCATGGCCGTTATCGGCGAGACGCGGGTGCTCCCAGAGGATCTCCCGTCCACGGCCGCGCGCCTCGCGCCGATCTTCGAGCGGCTTGCCCGTGCGGCGGGCAAGCCGCAACTTCCAATAGATCTCTGAGCCAACTCCCAACTCCCAAGGGATGCTTTCTGATCGGGAGTTGGTGGTCTTGGGCGTTGGGACTTCTTGGCCCGTTGGGGCTTTGGGAGTTGGGAATTGAGAAATGGACTTCACCCTTTCTGATCTTCAGCTGGCGTGGCAGTCGAACGCCGAGGCTCTCGGCCGGAGCCTGCTGCCAGACAGCTCCGCGAGTCAAGTCGTGTCCGAGGCGGCTCGTGCCGGACTGACGGGCCCTGGTAAGAACCTGCTCGCGGCTGCGGTGGCGGTTGAGGCCCTGGCATTCGAGTCGCCCGGTGCGGCGATTGCCCTCGCGCTGCATTTCAGCGTCGCCGCCGGTCTCGATGGCGATGGTCGTTGGGCGGAGGTCGGGAGCGGCAACCGGGTTGGTGCGATTGCGCTCTCGTCCGATGAGGTGCCGTCGGAGGAGGCTGGACGGCTCTCGGGCCGGGCGGCGTGGGTGGCGCCGCTGACGCCTCGCGGGATCGCCGTCGTGGGGATGCGGAGCGGCGAGTCCCTGCTGGCGGCCGTCGTTGAACTCGGCACGGCGGAGGTTGTCGAGGAACGGATCGACACGGCGGCACTTGGCGGGATCGTCTGTGGCCACCTGCGTTTCGACAAGTCCGCGTACATCCCTGGAGGCGCGACGATGCCGTTCATGGCGTGCGCGCGCATCCTGCTGTCGGCGGCCGGCGTGGGCCTGGGAAAGCGGGCCCTTCGTGAGGCACTCACCGCAGCCCGCGGACGCACGGGCCATGGCGCGGGCGGTGAGCAGACCGTGCAGGGACTACTGGCCGACACGGCAACCGAGCTCGACGTGGCGATGCTGCTCGCACGGAAAGCCGCGGCTGCCCCGACGCTCTCGCTCGCGGACGCGTCGATGGCCAAACTCGCCGCCACCGAGGCGGCGCAGCGCGCCGTCGCGCGGGCCACGCAGGTGGTCGGCGCCGACGCCTTCCGACGCGCCCACATCGTCGAGCACCTGGCTCAGGACGTGCGCGCGCTCGAGCTCTTTGCCGGGAGGACGGAGGCGCTGCGCGAAGCGGTAGCGATGGAGGCGCTCACGCGCACGTAATGCAGAATTCAGAATTCAAAACGCAGAAAGGTGGAAAGAACGATGCAGCCCTCGTGCGACCTTCCTTGCTGTCTGCATTCCGCATTCTGAATTCTGCATTACTGCGTCACTACCGCGCCAAGCGTCTGCGACCCGACCGACGCGCCCGCGATGATGCGCATCATCCGGCGGAGCGGCTCGGCCGCACCCCAGAGGAGCTGGTCGCCGACGGTAAATGCCTGGAGGTAATCGCCCCCCATGGACAGCTTCCTGATCCGGCCCACGGGTACGTCGAGCGTTCCAGTCACGGCGGTCGGCGTCAGGTCGCGGAGCGTGGCGTTCTTCTCGTTCGGCACCAC
>Ga0209640_10003805_pt1 | contig 13226 bp, 8 predicted proteins | sample RifCSP10_1_FD_184018 | JGI IMG/M metagenome (GOLD analysis project Ga0209640, IMG submission 184018) | Soil microbial communities from Rifle, Colorado - Rifle CSP2_sed 10_1 (SPAdes) (version 2) | ecosystem: Environmental > Terrestrial > Deep subsurface > Rock core/Sediment | place: Rifle...
CGCGCCTCGAAGTCCGTGAACTGGTCGAAGCTCGCGCACGCCGGCGAGAGGAGCACGACCTCTCCGGGCGCTGCCGCTGCCGCGGCTTCGGTCAGAGCGGTGCCCAGATCACCGGCGCGCACGCAGGGAACGGATGCAGCCTCGAGCGCAGCGGCGATCTCGTCCGCCGCCTCCCCGACGAGGTAGGCGCGGTCGTCCGGCCCGAAGGCCTCCGCGAGCGGCCCGTAGGGCTCCCGCTTCCCGCGGCCGCCGAGGATCACGTGCAGGCGCGCGTCCGGGAACGCCGCGAGAGCCCGAAGCGCGGCGGCCACGTTCGTCGCCTTGGAGTCGTTCACGTACCTCACCCCGTCGAGCTCGCGCACGAGCTCGATCCGGTGCGGGACGCCCGGAAACGTGCGCAGCGCCTCGGCGATGGCGTCCTCGCCGATCCCCGCCGCGCGCGCGGCCGCCGTCGCGGCGGCGGCGTTTTCACGGTTGTGCGCCCCCGGGATCAGCGGCTCCGCGGGCAGCGGGTCGTCCCCGGAGAACTCGAGCCGCCTCGCCGCTCCCGGGATCGCCCCGAAGCCGAGCGGGACGACCGCGGTGTCGTCCTCGGTCTGCTGTTCGAAGATGCGGAGCTTCGCGTCCGCGTACCACTCGAAGGTCCCGTGGCGGTCGAGGTGGTCGGGCTCGAGGTTGAGCAGCACGGCGATCCGGGGACGCAGGGACTCGACGTCCTCGAGCTGGAAGGACGAGAGCTCGCAGACGATCCACGCCTCGGGGGAGACCGCGCCGACGAGCGAGGTCAGCGGCCGCCCCACGTTCCCCGCCACCTCGACCGGCCACGAGGCCGCCCGGAAGATCGCGCCCAGGAGCTCGGTGGTCGTCGTCTTCCCGTTCGTGCCCGTGACCCCGAGGACCGGGTTCGCGAGGAGCCGGGATCCGAGCTCGATCTCGCTCCAGACGGGGATCCCGTGGGCCCGAGCCCCCGTGACGAGCATGGTCTCGCCCGGGACTCCCGGGCTCTTCACGACGAGATCGATCCCCTGGAGCAGCGTCTCCTCCTCGCGTCCCGTGTGGACTTCGACGCCGAGCCGCCGGAGCCTGCCCACGTCCAGCTCCTCGTTGCGGTCGTAGCCGACGACGTGCGCCCCGCTGCCGCGGAGCGTCTCCGCCGCGGCCGTCCCCGAGCGGGCGAGGCCGACGACGAGGACGCGCAGGCCGCCGAGCTCGTTCATCGCCTACCCGCCGACGAAGCGCAGGAAGTCGCGGTAGAAGAGCGCGAACCCGGAGGCGCAGAAGATCGCGCAGACGATCCAGAAGCGCACCATCACCTTCGTCTCGGACCACGCCTTCATCTCGAAGTGGTGGTGGATCGGGGCCATCAGGAAGACGCGCCGCCCCGTCCGCTTGAAGCTGACGACCTGGATGATGAGCGAGAGCACCTCGATCACGAAGATCGCGGCGATCACGGGCAGGAGGATCTCCGTCCCGGTGACGACCGCGAAGCCCGCGATCGCGCCGCCGAGCGCCATCGAGCCGGTGTCGCCCATGAAGACCTCGGCGGGGAAGGCGTTGTACCAGAGAAAACCGATCGCCGCGCCGATCAGCGCGGCGGCGAGGGTCGCGAGGTCGAGGTAGATCTCGCTGCGCTCGCCGGGGGGCCCCGACCGGAGCCAGGAGATCCCGGCGATCGCGAGGAAGGTGAGGAGCATGATCGTCGCCGTGCCGGCGGCGAGGCCGTCGATCCCGTCCGTGAGGTTCGCCCCGTTCACCGTGCCCGCGATCACGACGAAGAGGAAGGGGTAGAAGAGGATCCCGAGGTCGACGTCCCAGCCCGCGAGCGGGACGAAGAAGGAGGTGTCGAACGTCTCCGTTCGCTCGAGCAGGATCGCGGTGACGACAGTCACGGCGGCGAGCAGCGCCATCTTCCAGCGTCCCGGGAGCCCGAGCGAGTGCCGCCTGCGGAGCTTCAGGTAGTCGTCGGTGAAGCCGATCGCGGAGCAGCCGAGCATGACGAACAGCACCGTCAAGGCCTCCGCCGTGTACTGCGAGAGTACGAGGAACGGGATCACCGCGGAGCCCACGATGAGGAGGCCGCCCATCGTGGGCGTCCCCTGCTTCACGACGTGCGCGGCCGGCCCCTCCGCGCGGATCTGCTGGCCGAGGTTCCGCGCCCGCAGCATCTCGATGAAGGTCGGCCCGAGCACGACGCCCGCGACCATCGCGATCAGGCCTGCGATCAGGACGGGGACCATGCTCGGGCGAAGTTCGTGATCCGGGAAGCGATGCCTTCGAGCCCCACGGCCCGGGAGGCCTTGACGAGGACGGCGTCGCCTGGACGGAGGTACCCACGCGCGGCCTCGACGGCCTCCTCCGCGTCCACCGCCCAGGCCACCGGCTCGTACGCCGTGGCGGGCGCGCCCACGCCGATGACCTCCACGCCCAGGTCCGATGCGAGCCGGCCGATCTCGCGGTGGAACCCCTCGGACGCCTCGCCGAGCTCGGCCATCTCGCCGAGGATGGCCACGAGCCGGCGGCCCGCCCCCCGCTCCGCGAGGTGCTCGAGCGCGGCGCGCATGGAGTCGGGGTTCGCGTTGTAGGCGTCGTTGACGACGAACCCTCCGCCCGGGAGGGCGAGCTCCTCGCCCCTCCAGGGCGAGAGCCGGATCCCGGCGGCGCCCTCGAACGCGCGCTCGAGCGGCAGCCCGAGCCCCGCGTACGCGTGCAACGCGGCGAGGGCGTTCAGGGCGTGGTGGCGCTGCGTGAACGGGAGCTCGAGCTCGACGACCCGGCCGTCGACCCTGAACCTGCCCAGGCCGTCCTCCAGCTCGACGTCCGCGGGGTCGAAGCGCCGCAGCACGACGTCGTCGCGGTCGAGGAAGGGCTCGAGCTCGGGAGCGTGGGCGGGGACGACCGCGACTCCCCCGGGAGGGAGCGTCGCGATCGCCTCGGCGTTCGCGACCGCGACCCGCTCGACGTTCCCGAGGAGCTCGAGGTGCTCGGGGCCGATGCGCGTGACCACGACGAGGTCCGGGCGGGCGATCGCGCAGAGCTCGGCGATCTGGCCGAGCCCGCGCATGCCCATCTCGGTCACCAGGATCTGCGTCTCGGGCTCCAGGCGAAGCACGGTGAGCGGAAGGCCGATCTCGTTGTTCAGGCTCCGCTCGGCCCACACGGTCGCCGCGTGGGGCGCGCACAGCGCGCCCAGGATGTCCTTGGTCGAGGTCTTGCCCGTCGAGCCCACGACGGCCACGACCCGCGCGTCGCTCTTCGAGCGGACGAGCCCGGCGAGCACCGCGAGCGCGGCCTCCTGATCCCGCGGCACGAGGGTGGCGGCGCCGCGCTCCCGGGCATCCTCGACGTACCGGACTCCCGTGTTGAGCGCCACGAAGAGCTCTCCCGGCCCGACCTCGCGCGAGTCGGCCCTGATCGCGTGGACGACGTCGCCGTCCCGCCCGCCTTCGAGCCGCCCGAGGTCGAGCGCGGCGATCTCCTCCCAGCGCACGGGGATCATCGGCGTCACTACCCCCGCTCGCGGGTCAGCGCGAGCAGGGCGTCCCGAGCCACGACGCGATCGTCGAACGGGTGGACGACGCCCTTGACCTCCTGGCCCTGCTCGTGGCCCTTCCCCGCGATGAGCACGACGTCTCCCGGCTCGGCGAGGCACACGGCGCGCTCGATGGCGGAGCGGCGGTCGGGGTCGATCTCGACGTCGAGCCCCGTGCCCTGCAGGACGTCCTGGATGATCGCCAGGGGATCCTCCGAGCGCGGGTTGTCCGAGGTCACGACGACGACGTCGGCGCCTTCGAGCGCGACCCGCCCCATGAGCGGCCGCTTTCCGCGGTCGCGGTCGCCGCCGGCGCCGAAGACGACGATCAGCCGGCCGTCCCCGAGCCCGCGAGCCGACCGCAGCGCGGCCTCCAGCGAGTCGGGCGTGTGCGCGAAGTCCACGATCACCGCGAAGGGCTGTCCCTCGTCGAGGCTCTCGAACCGCCCCGCCACGCTCGAGACGCCGGCGATCCCGCCGGCGATGTCGTCGTCGTCGAGATCGAGGAGGAGCCCTGCGGCGACCGCCCCGAGCGCGTTCTCGACGTTGAAGAGCCCGAGGAGCGGTGTCTCGACGTCGATCCCGCCCACCCGGAAGCGGCTGCCCGAGGAGGTCAGCTCCAACCCCTCCGGTCTGATCTCCCCCCCTTCCAGGCCGAAGGTGAGCAGGGGAGCCCGGTGCGCGGCCGCCAGCTCGTCGGCGAGCCGCCGCCCCCACTCGTCGCCGACGTTCACGGCCGCGGGAGGCGGCTGTGCGCCGGTGAACAGGCGGCGCTTCGCCTGGAAGTACTCCTCCATCGTCCCGTGCAGGTCGAGGTGGTCCTGGCTCAGGTTCGTGAAGACCAGCGCGTCGAAGCGGACGCGGTCCAGCCGCCGGAGCGCCGAGCCGTGCGAGGAGGCCTCCATCGCGACGCTCCGGTCGCCGGCGTCGAGCATCTCCCGGAGGAGCCGTTGCAGGTCGATGGCCTCCGGAGTCGTGAAGGGGGCCGGGCGGCGCTCGCCTCCCACGCGCCACTCCACGGTCCCGACGAGCCCCGGGCTCCGCCCTGCGACGTCGAGCATCGAGTGGACGAGGTACGCCGTCGTCGTCTTCCCGTTCGTCCCCGTGACGCCCACGACCTGGAGCTCTCGCGTCGGCTGGCCGAAGAACACGTCCGCGGCGACCGCCATCGCCGCCCTCGAGTCCGTCACGACGAGCTGCGGGGCGCCCACCTCGAGGACGTGCTCGACGACGAGGGCGGCAGCGCCCTGCTCGAGAGCCTCCCATGCGAGCTGGTGCCCGTCCACGCGCTCTCCGCGAACGCAGAAGAAGAGCGAGCCGCTCGTGACCGAGCGGGTGTCGTACGCGAGGTCGCCGATCTCGACCGAGCGGGCTCCGGCCACCTCGCTCGGCGAGAGCGCCCGGATCAGCGCCTCGAGCTGCACGTGCGGGAAAAGGTAGACGAACCCCTGGTCGCTACCCGCGCCCATCCGCGGTGGCAGGCGCGTCGGGAGGAACCTCGAGGTGCTGCAGGTTGAAGCGCGCGATCTCGCGGAACACGGGAGCCGCGACCGCGCCTCCGTAGATGGACGCGCTCGGCTCGTCGACCGTGACCATGATCACGAGCTGCGGCTTCGTCGCCGGGACGAGCCCGACGAACGACGCCATGTAGCGCGTCTTCGAGTACGTGCCGTCGGGGTCGATCTTGGCGGCCGTCCCGGTCTTGCCCGCCACTGTGTAGCCCGGGATCGCCGCCTCCGTCCCGGTTCCCTCCACGACGACGCCGCGGAGCATCCCGAGCATCTGCCGCGAGACCTCCCGCGACACGACCCGCCGACCCTTCCTCGCCGAGACCGGCCTGCCGTCGATGCGCTCGACGAGGTGCGGCCTGACGAGCACGCCCCCGTTCGCGATGGCCGCATAGGCGCGCGCCATCTGCACCGGAGTCACCGCGATGCCGTGTCCGATCGGGACCGTGCCGATGGTCGAGCCCGACCACTGGTCGAGAGGCAGCGCGAAGCCGGGCGACTCGCCGGGGAAGTCGATGCCGGTCTTCCTCCCGAACCCGAAACGGTCGATCCAGTGGGCCAGCCTCCCCTCCCCCAGCCGCTGCGCGATCGTGATCGTGCCCACGTTCGAGGAGTACTCGACGATCTCCCGCACGCTCAGCCGCTGCATTCCGCGCGTGTGCGCCTCGCGGATCACGCGGTCCGCGACCTTGATCGTGGGCGGGAGCCGGAACTCGGTCCCGGGAGCTGCGACCTTCTCCTCGAGCGCTGCCGCGATCGTGACCAGCTTGAACGTCGATCCGGGCTCGTACGTATCCGTCACCGCGCGGTTGCGACGGCGGTCGGGCCGGGTGGTCGCGAAGCGGTTCGCGTTGAACCCCGGCGCGACCGCCATCGCAAGGATCGCTCCCGTGCTCGGATCCATGACGATCGCCGACGCGGCCCTGGCGTCGTAGCGCAGGACCGCGTCCTTGAGCAGCGCCTCGGCGTTCGCCTGGATCTGGTGGTCGATCGTCAGCCGGACGTTCCTACCCTGGGTCTCGGGGTTCGTGGAGACGACGTCGAGCGCCCGCCCGAGCGGATCCTTGACGATCGTCTTGCTCCCCGGCTTGCCCGCGAGGACCGGGTCGAGCGAGCGCTCGAGCCCCTCGAGACCCTGGTTGTCGAGTCCTGCGAACCCGAGGACCTGCGCGGCGACGGGCCCCTGCGGGTACGTGCGGAGCTCCTCCGGATAGAACCCGAGCCCCGCGAAGCCGAGCTCCTCGAGCCGCTTCGCGTTCTCCGGGTCAGCCTTGCGGTAGACGTAGACGAAGCCTCTCGAGCGATCGACGAGCTGCGGGTACACCACCGCCGGGTCGACGCCGAGCTCCTCCACGGCCGCGAGCGTCAGGTCGCGCGGCCGGTCGACCTGGCGCGGGTTCGCGTACACCGTCGTCGCCCGCCGCCCGATCGCGAGCGGCTCGCCGTTGCGGTCGAAGATGGTCCCCCGCGGCGCGGGGACGACCACGGTCTCCCGGTGCTGGCGCACCGCCATCGCGGCGTATGCGCTCCCGTTGACCGCCTGGATCCAGAACGCGCGCGCGAGGACGGCTGCCAGCAACGCCAGGAACAGGCCGGCGAGGACGACGATCCGCCGGTTGGTGGCCGCCGGCTTCACCGCTCGAGCTCGACGTAGACGATGCCGTCCTGGTCGGCCGGCACGAGCCCGAGCTCCGTGCGCGCGAGACGCTCGATCCTCGCGGTGGCGGACGCGCTGGAGAGCTCGGAGCGAAGGCGCGCGATCTCGGCCTTGAGCTCCGAGCGCTCGCGGCCCGTTCGATCGAGCTCGAGGTTGAGGCGGAGGACGGCCACGTTCACGGCGACGACTCCGGCGAGGAGCACGGCGAAGAACGCGATCGAGACGATGCCGCCGCCGAGCAGGCGCGGCTTCCGGCGCGGCGCCGCGCGGGCCCGGGTGCGTGCCGGGCGCGCCCGGCCGGCCTGCGCGACGCTGGACATCAGATCTTGACCGCCGCCCGGAGCCGCGCCGAGCCGGCACGGGGGTTCTCGTCCACCTCGTGCGACGACGGGCGGACCGGCTTCGGGGTGAGGATCCGGAGCTCCGGCTCGCGGCCGCAGACGCAGACCGGGAACTCGGGCGGGCACGTGCATCCCCGCGCCTTGTCGCGGAGGAAGCGCTTCACGATCCGGTCCTCGAGCGAGTGGAAGCTGATCACGGCCAGCCGCCCTCCCGGGCGCAGCATCTCGAAGGCGGCCGGCAGCCCGGCCTCGAGCGACTCGAGCTCGTGGTTGACCGCGATCCGGAGCGCCTGGAAGACGCGCTTCGCGGGGTGGCCCTCGCCGAAGCGGGCAGGCGCCGGGATCGAGGCGCGGACGACGTCGACGAGCTGGCCCGTGCGCTCGATCGGGCTCTCCCGGCGGCGGCGCACGATGCCGCGCGCGATCTGGCGCGCGTAGCGCTCCTCCCCGAAGCGCCGGAAGATCGTCTCCAGCTCGCGCTCGTCCCAGGTCGCGACCACGTCGGCGGCACTCAGCTCGTCCGAGGGGTCCATACGCATGTCGAGCGGTGCGTCCGTCGCGTACGAGAACCCGCGCTCGGGCCGGTCGACCTGCATCGAGGAGAGACCGAGGTCGAGCAGGATCGCGTCCGCCTTCACGTCGTTGTCGGCGAGCTGGGTGAGGACGACCGCGTAGTCGCCGCGGAGGAACCGCGCCTGCACCCCGCGCGTCGATGCCTTGGCCCGGTCGAAGTACGGCTTGACGGTCGGATCGCGGTCGACGGCGATCAGCCTTCCGCTGCTGCCGAGGTCGGCCGCGAGCAGGCGCGAGTGCCCTCCCGCGCCGAAGGTCGCGTCGACGACGGTCTCGCCCGTCTGCACCGCGAGGAGGGCGCGCACCTCCTCGGCGAGGACCGGGACGTGGTCAGCCGCGTTTGTCCGCAAGACGTTCGGCAACATCACCCGCGCTCCCTTCGATCGCGTTCAGATGGGCCGCCCACACGGTGCGATCCCAGATCTCGATGTGGTCGTGCACCCCCGCGACCACGACGTCACGGCCGAGGCCCGCATGGCCGGCCAGGTGCGGCGGAACGAGCACCCGCCCCTGCCGGTCGAGCTCGGCGACGGCCGCCCCCGCGAAGACGTACCGCTTCATCTCGCGGGCCTCCCGGGTGAGGGAGTCGAGCTCCGCGATCCGCGCCACGTTCGCGTCCCAGCTCTCTCGGGGGTAGACGTCGATGTTCCGCTCGATGCCCCGCGCCAGCACGACCCCTCCGGCGAGGGCGTGGCGGAAGCGGGCCGGCAGGGTGAGCCGGTTCTTCTCGTCGACCGTGTGCTCGTACTCGCCGTAGAACATGCTCGAGGTGGGCTGGACCTCCCCACGGCGCCCCACCATACTCCACTTTCCCCCACTTGACAACCCCCACGTGGGATCAGCCCTCCACGACCGACCCTGCGGAGGCATCGCGGGTCGAGACCGATCGCGGCGAGGGGTCCGCCCTGCACGGGGCTACGCTCGATGCACTCGTCAGAAACGCCGGGCGCTCCGGCTCTCGCGTGGAGGTCGTCGCGAGAACCGGAGCGCCCGTGGCCGCCGCCGATCGATGCCGCAGGTTGCGCGTTGGAGACCGCTGTTGTCGAGACGCGGAGGTTGCCGTGTCCCTCCGAGAGAGTCCTCCGTACGTCTTCGCTCACCCACCGTACGGGAGCGCCGCTCACCCGATATCCCCCGCCGTGGGGGATTTGCCCGCTCCTTCGAGGGATTCCCCCAGCAAGCGGAAGCCTCGGTCTCCCGCGGGCATTCCTCGAGCATCGACAGCGGTGACGCGTCACGGCACGAGCGAGCTTGATCTGGGTGATCTCCCTCGCCTCTCCGAAGTTGAGCACCGCGAAGTCGAGGTTCTTGCCGCTGGTAACGGGCGCCGCCAGCACAATCGGCCCATTCAGCGCGGGCGCGTAGCCGCCTGCCCCCGGCAGCGTCGCCTTCGGCGTCGGGAGGTTCGGATGGTTGGCGTCGAAGATTTGATCTCCGGCGCGCTCGGCCGAGCGCCTCCCCCGCGAATCCCTCGAACGGGGACGAGTTCCCCCACGGTGGGGGACTGTGGGCGAGTGGCCGCTGCCTACGCTGGGTGTGACTGAGCTTGCGGCACGACTGGTGACGAGACTCCACTGCGGCCCGCGCCCCAGGCGCGGAAGGAGGTTCGACGATGGACGATGTGGGACACATCCGGCGTCCGCGCTCGCCAGCGCCCTTCGTCCGTCCCGGGCGGCGGCACGCGGCGAGCATGCTGGTCATGCTCGTCCTCTCGCTCGTTCTGGCCTTGACGTCCACGGCTCAGGCAGGTCCCACGAAGTCGACGCGGGCGCAGAGCTCCGACCTCGCGTCGGTGATCGTGCGCGCGAGGCCCGGGGCCGAGCATCAGGCCCGCGCCGCGGTCGCGCGGCTCGGCGGCACGATCGGCATGCGCCTGTCGATCGTCAACGGCTTCGCGGCGAAGCTTCCCGAGGCGCGCGTCCAGGAGCTGCGGAGCTCGCCCGCGATTCTCGGCGTGACGCCGAACAGGGTCGTGCGCTCCCTGGGCGCCGACTACTCGGGCGTCGACGTGGCGACGGACATCGGCGCGATGGCGAACGTGGTCACCCTCACGGGCGCTCGCGCCTACTGGGCTGCCGGCTTCACCGGGACCGGCGTCGGCGTCGCGCTGATCGACACCGGCGTCTCCACGGTCGACGGGCTCTCGACCAAAGGGAAGGTGATCAACGGCCCCGACCTCTCTTTCGACTCCCAGAACTCGAAGACGAGGTACATCGACGGCTTCGGGCACGGCACGCACCTGGCCGGGATCATCGCCGGCCGCGCCACCGGCGCCAGGAGAGCGTACGCGACCGACTTCAGGAACTTCCTCGGGATGGCCCCGGACGCAAGCGTCGTCAACGTCAAGGTCGGGGACAAGGAGGGGGTCACCGACGTGTCGCAGGTGATCGCCGCGATCGACTGGGTCGTCCAGCACCGCGACGACAAAGGGCTCAACATCCGCGTCCTCAACCTCTCCTACGGCACCGACACGGCCCAGCCGTACACCGACGACCCGCTCGCGTACGCGGCCGAGCAGGCCTGGAAGGCGGGGATCTTCGTCGTCACGGCGGCCGGCAACGCGGGGTTCTCCCTGGGCGGAACGCTCGTCAACCCGGCGTACGACCCGCTGCTCATGGCGGTCGGCGCCACGGACATGAACGGCACCTTCATCACCTCCGACGACACCGTGGCATCGTTCTCGAGCACCGGCCTGACCGGGAACACGACCGGCTCCGGCTCCGGGTCCCGCGCCGTGGACGTGCTCGCTCCCGGCTCGCACATCGTCAGCCTCCGGGTCCCGGGTTCCCACGCCGACGTGAACTACGGATCGACCGGGCTCGTCAACAGCACGCTGTTCCGGGGCAGCGGCACCTCTCAGGCTGCGGCGGTCGTCTCCGGCGCGGCAGCCCTCGTCCTTCAGCAGCGTCCGGCGATCACGCCGGATCAGCTGAAGGCGCTGTTCAAGGCGACGGCGACGAGGGTGTCGGGCGACACGCTCGCGACGGGCTCGGGCCAGATCAACGTGGCCGCAGCCCTGCTGTCGAGAACCCCTTCTGCGTCCCCGCTGACGACCTCCTCCACGGGTACGGGCTCGCTCGAGCTCTCCCGCGGCTCGCTGCACGTCGTCGCGAACGGCGTCGTCCTCGAGGGTGAGCAGGACATCTTCGGCATGCCGTTCGACTCCGGCGCGATGGCGATCCTCGAGGCGGCCCAGTCGAGCTGGTCTGGCGGCATGTGGAACGGCAGCTCCTGGAGCGGTTCCTCCTGGAGCGGTTCCTCCTGGAGCAGCTCGTCCTGGTCGGGCAGCTCTTGGTCGGGCAGCTCCTGGTCGGGCAGCTCCTGGAGCTCGAGCTCGTGGTCGACCGCAGGCTGGCTGGGAGCGTCCTGGGGATAGGCGATCGGGGGCCGGGGGGCGGGGCGCCGACGGGCAGGCCCTCCGCCCCTCCCCCGCCCGCACTCAGTCGATGGGGACGACGTTCCGATAGGGGATAAGGACATGGCGACTCAGGCGCCCGCACACGCACGCACGAGCCCCGGCAGCGTCCATCTGAGCGGTGGGGCGCGCGTCTGGCTCCTGTCCGGGGCGATGGCGCTCGCCGCGCTCGCGCTGTACGCCTTCGTCGTCCGCCGCCTGGAGCCGGTGGACGGCGAGATCGACGCACCCTGGTGGGCGTTCGTGCCGGCGTTCCTCGCTCTCGAGTCGCACGTCGTCCACGTGCACTTCCGGCGAGAGGCGCACACCTTCTCGATGACGGAGCTGGTGATCGTCATGGGCCTCTTCATGCTGGCGCCGTCCGAGCTCCTCGCCGCCCACCTGCTCGGCGCGGGGCTCGCGCTCGCGCTGATCCGCCGTCAGCGGCCGGTCAAGATCGCGTTCAACCTCTCGCTCTTCGCGCTGTGCACTGCGACCGCGGTCTCCGTGTTCCACGCGCTGCCTTCGGGCACACATGCGGGCGAGCCGCTCACGTGGCTCGCCGCTCTCGTCGCCATCGCCACCTCCGCGGCCCTCGGCGTGGGGCTCGTCGCCGGGGTGATCGCGGTGGCGGAGGGAGAGTGGGACGCGCGGAGCCTGCCCAAGCTGATCGCCATCGGCGGCATCAGCGCGGTCGCGAACGGCGGCGTCGCCCTCATCGCCGTGGAGTTGATCCGCTCGAACGCCCCTGCGGTCGTTCTCCTCCTGCTCCCCGTCGCGGCGATCGTGGCCACCTTTCGCGCCTACACGAGCCAGCATGCGCGGCACGAGCACCTGGAGTTCCTCTACGACTCCATGCGCACGACCCAGTCCGCGCGGGACTTCGATACTGCCGTGCGCGAGGTGCTGATCGCGGCCAAGCGCATGGTACGAGCCGAGTTCGCAGAGCTCGTGCTCCTGCCGGGCAATCCCGAGGAGCCGGTGTTCCGGAGCCGCATTCCGGCATCGGGCGAGCTGGTGATGGAGAGCACGGAGCTGACCACCTTCGAGCAACACGCGATCGCGGCGGTCGCGTCGAGCGGCGGCGCCGTGATCTTGCCCAGAGGCGAGCCTGCGGGCGAGTTCGGCCCCGTCCTCGAGTCGCGCGGTCTGGAGGACGCCATGCTCGTCGCGCTCAGGAACGATTCCCGGGCGACGGGCATGCTGCTCGTCGGCGCACGATCCGGCGATCTCAGCACGTTCGGGCCGGCCGACGGGCGGCTCCTCGACACCTTTGCCAGCCACGCGAGCGTGCTGCTCGAGAACGACCGTCTCGAGGAGGCGGTGACCCAGCTCCGTGATCTCCAGGAGGAGCTCCGGCATCAGGCGTACCACGATGCGCTGACCGGCCTGCCGAACCGAGCGCGGCTCATCGAGAACCTCGAGAAGGAGCTCGGGCGGGACAGTCGCGAGGAGCTCGCTCTGCTCTTCCTCGACATCGACGACTTCAAGACGGTCAACGACACGCTCGGTCACGGTGTCGGCGACGAGCTCCTGATCCGGGTGGCGAGGCGGATCCGGAGCTCGATCAGGCCCGGAGACGTGCCCACCCGGCTCGGGGGCGACGAGTTCGCCGTACTCCTCCGGAACGTCGACACCGAAGGAGCGCAGCAGATCGCCGATCGCATCGGCGATGCGCTGCGCGCGCCCTTCCCCCTGGCCGACCGTGAGCTCGTCGTCCGAGCCTCGATCGGGATCGCGGTCACGCGTCCGCAGGAGGTGAGCGCCGGTGATCTGCTGCGGCACGCCGATGTCGCCATGTACACCGCCAAACGCACGGGCAAGGGCCGCCACAGCGTGTACACGGAAGACATGCACGAGCGCCTGGTCCGGCGCCTCGAGCTGAGCGAGGCGCTCGACCAGGCCCTCGAGTCGTCCACTCTCAGCCTCCACTACCAGCCGATCGTCCGTCTCGCCGACGGGCACACGATCGCGTTCGAGGCATTGCTTCGCTGGCGCCATCCGACACGCGGATACATCCCGCCCACGTCGTTCCTGCCGCTTGCGGCGGAGACCGGCGCGCTCGCGTCGATCACGCCCTGGGTACTGCTGACTGCGTGCTCGGAGGCTCGCAGCTGGGACGCTGCAGGGCCAAGTGGCGTGAAGGAAGCGATCGGGGTGACCGTCAACCTCTCGCCCTCCGATCTCCAGAACCCGGCACTCGCAGAGGAGGTGGCGAGAGCCC
>Ga0209640_10003806_pt1 | contig 13226 bp, 9 predicted proteins | sample RifCSP10_1_FD_184018 | JGI IMG/M metagenome (GOLD analysis project Ga0209640, IMG submission 184018) | Soil microbial communities from Rifle, Colorado - Rifle CSP2_sed 10_1 (SPAdes) (version 2) | ecosystem: Environmental > Terrestrial > Deep subsurface > Rock core/Sediment | place: Rifle...
GAGAGGGCGGCAGCGCGCGCGTTGCGCGGGTCGCCAGCCGGAACAGCGGCTCGCCGTCCACGTCGAGGCAACTCGTCTTCGCATAGATGGCGAGTGCTCTGCCATCGCCGTCACGCAGCACGCTGTAGGCGATCAGGTCGATTCCGTTCCTGCCCGTGAAGAGGTGCGCGAAGCTCCAGCCGCCGGCGTAGTTCGCGGCGGCCTCGGCCCTCAGCGTGTCGGCCAGCCAGGCGGTCGTCGAGTCCGGAAGCGCAACGCCGGCGACCGTGGTCGCGCCGATCGGATGCGCAACGCCATCGACCGTGGCCGCGGCGTCCGGATGCGCAACGCCATCGACCGTGGTCGCGGCGTCGGGCGGCGCGGCGCCCTTGGCGGTGCCGCCGTCCGCGAGAGCCACGCGGATGTAGGTGGCCGGCGTTCCGGCCGCGGCGCAGCGCATCGATTCCGTTCGATCCAGGCCGATCACGGATGGGAGCGGCAGCGGCTGGCCGGTCGAGGCATCGTAGCGCCTCAGCGGAGCGAACGCGTAGAGCAGACGTCGTTCGATCTCCTGGCGTGCGGCGTTCGAGACGATGAAGGCGGCGAAATCGGCGTAGTCGCGAAGCGTCCGTTCAGCCGCTCGTCGCTGTCTGCGCGTGGCCTCGAGCGCCTCGACGGCGAGGATGACAGCGAGGACGAGGACGAGCAGCAGCGGCAGGGCGAAACCGATGACTCTCAGGCGGGCAGGACCGGGGCGGGCGGTTGGCATCGCACCGAAGGGTATGCCCGTCGGGCGGTCTCGAGCAAGACAGCAGAGACCGGACGGTTCGAGTTTACAGGATCCTCACAAACCGCCGTGGTACGCTCGTTCCGGGGCAGCGCCGTCACCATCGCCCCCGTACTGATCACGAAGACGTCGGACAGACCGGGTTCCTTGCGAAGCTTGTGGAACTTCAGCAGTCGCACCCGGTCCCGCGGTGGAGGTCAGCGGGAAGTCGGAGACGAGGTCCGGTGAGGCGTTCCATCACGGCCCGGGTTATCCGGATCGCGGCCGCGGGAGCCGGACGTGTGTCTCAGGAGTTGCGGTCGGCTCCGGAATCGTGGTCGGCTTCCGCCCGAACGTCGAGTCCCTCACCACAATGTGACAACCGTACTGAAGCCATTCCCAGAAGAGGTCGCAGCTGCCTTCCATTCGGTACTCCACCGATCGGATTTCCGTGAACTGAAATACGGTGGAGTTCAGCTCATCGAGCAGCGACGCACTGCCCGCTGAGCTGGAAGCGTTCGGAATGAGGGGCCGCAGGTCGTGGAAATCGACGATCGCGTTGCCCGTCGAATCGACCGCGGCGGACCGCAATGCGTTTGCGGTTTCTGCCGAGAACCAGGAATGCTTTTCGCCGGCCTGCTGTTGCGCGACCGGCCCGCGCAGAAGCCGCTCGAACGCTTCGCGCAGGTCAGCCGGCGGTCGCGATCCGGACGGCTCGGGCGGAACGGGTCTTTCGTCGTTCGGGCGCACGACCGGAACGGAGTCGATGCCGGGCTCGGCCGAGCGTCGGGACTCCGACGCTTCGCAGCCGCTCAGCACGAGCAGGGCTGCGATCATCGCACAGGTCGATCGCGAGGCCGCCGTCCGGCCGGCCCCCGACCGGATCGCGACACGCGACAGCGGTGCGGCCGCGTACGGGCCGCTGCCGCTACCGGCTCCGGCGGGACCAGCCCCAGCCACCACCGCCGACCAGCAGAACGACCAACAGAATGACAAGAAGCGTCGAGGTAGTCACGGCTTTCTCCTTTTCGTTCAGCACGACCCCGGGCATCCCCGTGTCCGGCAAACGGACAAACTCACCAGACACCGTGCCGCTGAGATGTAAACTGGGGACCCCGCGCCGGCCGGACAATCGCTCCATCGATTGAACGGGGAACTACTCCTACCGTCGGGGCGACGATCAGTCACCCGGCTCGAGCGAGCAGTACCAGAAAGGCTGCGCCGTAGCGTTCGAGCTTGGCCGGACCGACGCCGGGCACGGCGAGCAGACCGGCGGCCGATTGTGGACGCCTCTCGGCCATCGCGCGCAGCGTGCTGTCCGGAAAGACGATGTACGCAGGTACGTCCTGCTCGTCCGCGAGGCGTTTGCGCAGCACGCGCAGCGCCTCGAACAACACATCATCCGCCGACGACGGCTCCGCCTCCCGGCGGTCCTGCCCGTCGTTCGCGGTGGACGCAGCAGCCGCGGGTCGGGAGGATCCCGGAGTCCGCGTCGCGGCTGTGATCTTGCGCGCGCGAGGTCGCGACATGCTCTCCGCGGCCAGCTGCTCGGCGGTGATGCCCGTGCACACATCACACGAGTTCTCGCACGCCGCGATCTCCTCGTCGAAATGATCGAGGATCGCCTGGTGTCGGCAGCCGCGATCCTCGACGAGCCGGAAGAGCGCCACGGTCGCCTCGTGCTTCGCGCGACGCTGCTGCGGATCGCCGATGTCGTCGAGGAATCGCTCGTGCATCTTCACGTCGGCCCACGAATAGAAGAGAAAGCAGTCGCTTTCCAGTCCATCACGGCCGGCGCGCCCCATTTCCTGGTACCAGGACTCGATGTCCTTCGGCATGTCGCGGTGGATGACGAAGCGGACGTTGGATTTGTCGATGCCCATGCCGAACGCGATCGTCGCAACGATGACATCGGTGTCGTCGCGGGCGAATGCGTCCTGGTGGGCGGCGCGCTGTTCGTCCGGCAGGCCCGCGTGGTACGGCGAGGCGCGGACGCCGTTGTGACGGAGGAACTCGGTGGTCTGTTCGACGGTCCGACGCGACAGGCAGTAGATGATGCCGCTCTGGCCGGCACGTGCCCGGATGAGGGCGAGGATCTCGCTGCGCGTGTCGCCGGTTCCTTTCTTCCGGCAGAGGATCCGGAGATTGGACCGGAAGAACGAGCCACGGTAGCCGGCGGGCCGCGACATGCCGAGCTGGCGGATGATGTCGCGCGCGACCTGGCGCGTCGCGGTCGCGGTCAACGCCAGTACGGGGACGCCGTCGAGCATTCCGCGCAGGCCCTGCAACCGCCGGTACGACGGCCGGAAATCATGACCCCACTGGCTGATGCAGTGGGCCTCGTCCACGACGACCAGAGAAAGCGGCCAGCGGGCGACGTGCTGGCGAAGGCCGCCCTCGAGCGCCTCTGGCGCGAGGTACACCAGCTCGTACCGGCCAGCCTGAAGGTCGCGGATCCTGCGACGGCGCTCATCGAAGTCGAGCGTCGAGTTGATCGCGGTCGCGCGGAAGCCGAGCGCTCCGAGCGCATCGACCTGGTCCTTCATGAGCGAGATCAGCGGGGAAATCACGAGCACGGTGCCCGGCATGATCCTCGCCGGCAGCTGGAACGTCAGCGATTTCCCGGCGCCCGTCGGCATGATGGCGATGCAGTCGTTCCCGTCCAGGACCGCATCGATGACCTCGCGCTGGCCGGGCCGGAACCGGTCGTAGCCGAAGACGGTCCTGAGAATCGTTTCGGGTGTGTCCGGCGTGGCGGCCCGGCTCGTGAACAGCGTTCCCTGCTCCCTCAATCTCCCGCCCGATTCACGATGGAATGAACGCCCGCGGAAACTCGACCTTCATCGAGCACGCATCAGAACGGCACGCGTTTCTCGCTCAACTCGTCCGCCACGTGTACGCGGTCGAGAGGATCAACGAACCAGCCGAAGATAGCCCCAAGCGATGTGCCAGTACATGTGCCAGATGAGCCGGAACGAGTACATCGAGAGCCGTAGCGGCGGAAGGCAATGAGCTGGAGAAGGTTGATTGCGAAGCTGTGCGCGGCCACGTACGGGGGGGCCGGCCGAAGGAAATCGCGGGGGACTCAGCTCTCGACCATGCCACGCGTGCGCGGCGGCCGGGACCCGGTCATCAGGCCGGCCGCCTCGACCTGGAACAGTTCTTCTGCATCCGGCAGGCCGGCCAGCCGGCGGGTGCCCAGACTGGCGAACCGGATTCCGGAGAGCGACGCGCCGCCTGCAGCCGTGACGGTCTTGCCCGACACGAGGATCTGGCCGCCGTGCGCGGCGGCACAAACGCGAGCGGTCGTGTGAACGGCCAGCCCGATGTAGCCGACGTCGGTGAGGGTGGGGCATCCGCTGTGCAGACCGATGCGGACGCGGACCTCGACGTCGTCCGGCCATCGCGTCTCGACGATCGATCGCTGCAAGGCGACCGCGGCCCCGACGGCGTCGGGCGCACGCTCGAAGATGGCGAAACCGTCATCCGCGCGAACATCGATCTCGCGGCCGCCGGCGGTGACGACGGCCGCGCGGAGCAGGTTGCGGACATCGTTGAGCAGGTCCGAATACCGGTCTCCCAGCCTGCGGACCAGCGCAGTCGACGATTCGATGTCCGTCATCATGAGTGTGACGAATCCGGTCGGCAGCCCGGCGGCAGGTCCTGCGGCCACCGGGATCTGCGTGAGACGCCTGTCCTTCTGGACGACGAAGCGCACGGCCGCGATCACCGTTTTCGCGAGCTCCGTATCCGCCAGGACGGCCGGCTCGTGGACCAGCGCCGTTGCGCGCCTTCCCTCGCGTTCGAGGTAGGTCACTGTGCGAGCGTCGTCAGGCGCCGGCAAAGCGACGAGCCGGCCCGCCGAATCGAGCCACGTACCGGCCGCATCCGACCAGTTGAGCACGAGCAGGCCCGGGTCGCGCAGCACCGTCCTGAGCCGCTTCTCCAGCTCGCCGGGCGCGCCGTTCCTGCCCAACTCGATCACCAGCCGGCCCGCCGTGGCATGGCTGCGCTCGGCCTCGAGCTGGCGCGTGATGAACCCGATGGGCACGATGCCGTACTTCTTCGCCGCCTTCAGCAGCCGCTTCCTCGCCCGCTCCCTGGCCGCATCACTCTCGAACCCGACCTGGTTGAAACGCGAAAGCGCGTTGCGCACGTGCGCCTCGTCATTGATCGGGAGCCGGCGCCGCCCGCGTGAATCGACGTACGCGAACGCACTGTCCGGCAGGCGGGCGCGATTGCGCGAATCGAGTCGGGCCATGGGTCCAGGATAACGCAGTGTCGCACGCGTAACAAAGGTCCGGGCCCCCCGAATCGCCGCCGTCCGGCCCGGATTCGGGCGCCCCCGGGTGGGGACGCTTGCAGGCGTGGGGTGCGTCCCGCCATATCAGCCCATGATTCGGCAGCGGGCGAGGCTTCGTCCATGCGGACGCCGCCGGCCGGTCCGCTGGCAGGACGGGCGTGGGCAGCAACGATGGCGGCGGCGACCGCGCCCTTCCCGAAGCGCGCGAGGAGCGTCGCAATGAGCATTCGCATCTTCGTCACGGGCGGAACGTTCGACAAGGAATACGACGAAGTCCGGGGCAGGCTGTTCTTCAAGGACACGCACATGCCGGAGATGCTGCGGCTCGGCCGCTGCCGGCTCGAGGTTTCGGTGCGCACGCTCATGATGATCGACAGCCTCGAGATGACGGAATCGGACCGCGCGATGATCGTGGACCAGTCGCGGCGGTGCGAGGAGAAGCGCATCGTCGTGACCCATGGGACCGACACGATGGTGCAGACGGCGGCGGCGCTCGCGGCGGGCGTGGAGGGCAAGACGATCGTGCTGACGGGAGCCATGGTGCCGTACGCGTTCGGCAGCTCCGACGGCCTGTTCAACCTGGGCAGCGCGCTGTCCTTCGTGCAGGTTCTGCCGGCCGGCGTGTACGTCGCAATGAACGGGCGCTGGTTCCCGTGGGACAACGTTCGCAAGAACCCGGACAGCGGCGCCTTCGAGCCGCTCCACGATTGAGACTGCCCGTCTCACGAGGTCGGCCATGATGATCCAGTATGAAGGAGTCCGGCTGAACGCATGATCACGATCTGGGGAGCCGGCGCGATCGGGGGCACGATCGGCGCGCATCTCGTGCGGGCCGGACGCGAAGTCACGTTCGTGGACGTCGTGGCGGAGCACGTCGAGCGAATGCGTGTCGCGGGCCTGCGCGTTACGGGGCCCATCGCGGACTTCACGGTGCCGGTGCGAGCCGCGCTGCCGGACGAGCTGGATGGCATTGCCGGCACGGTACTGTTGTGCGTGAAAGCCATGCACACGGCGGAGGCGACGCGGGCGATCGAGGCGAGGCTCGCGGTGGACGGGGCTGTCGTTTCCGTGCAGAACGGCCTGAACGAGACGACGATCGCGTCCATCATCGGAGCGGCCCGGACCGTCGGCTGCTTCGTCAACTTCGGAGCCGATTACCTCGATCCGGGCGTGATTCACTACGGCGGCCGGGGAGCGGTCGTCGTGGGCGAGATCGACGGCCGGCTGACGGATCGGATCCGCTCGATTCACGGGATGTTCCGCCTGTTCGACGAGCGGGCTGTCCTGACCTCGAACATCTGGGGATTCCTGTGGAGCAAGCTGGCGTATGCGTCCATGCTGTTCGCCACGGCGCTGAGTGAGCAGTCGATCGCGGATGCGCTCGACCGGCCGGACCACAGGGTGACGTACATCGAACTCGCGAGGGAGGTCATCAGGGTCGCGGAAGCCCGCGGAGTCCGGCTCGAGCCCTTCGATGGCTTCGATCCTTCCGCGTTCCGCGATGACGCGGGCGGCGAAGCCGCGAACGCATCGCTCGATGCGCTCGTCGCCCACAACCGGCGTTCCGCCAAGACGCACAGCGGCATCTGGCGCGACCTCGCGATACGGCATCGCCGGACGGAAGTCGATGCACAACTCGGCCCCATCGTCGAAACCGGCCGGGAGCTGGGCATTGCGACTCCGCTGAACGCACGGCTCATCGGGCTGATCCACGAAGTCGAGGACGGCCGGCCTCAGGCCGCCGCGAACGTGACCCGCATTGGCAGCTGACGGCGCGCCGCTGGTTGCGTGCCTGAACGCTTCTGCCGCGGCGAGCCTGGCCCAAGGACCCGCCAACACTCCGGCGACCGGACGGCCGATCCGGCCCGCGGACAGATCGGCCGGCGGGTCTTACGGAAACATGGCTGTCTGCGTGATCAGCGCGCCCGCGAACGAGGCCGCCGGGGGAAGAAGGCCGGAGTCCGCTCGACGTACGCGGCATAATCCGGCCTGCGCTGCTTCAGGCTCTTCTCGAGGAGCGCGACGCCCGAGACGCGAAGGAGCAGCAGCGTCATGATGGCGGGAGAGAAGATCGTCCACGCGCCGCCGCTCGCCACCGACATCAGCCAGATCCCCCACCACACGACACTGTCTCCGAAATAATTCGGGTGTCGCGTGTACGCCCACAGGCCCGTGTCGAGCACGGCGCCGCTGCGAGCGGGATCGGCGCGGTGCCGCGCGAGCTGCGCATCGCCGATCGACTCGAAAGCGAAGCCGATGGTCCACACGATAAGACCGGCCGCGAAGACCGCGTCGAGGAGGGCGCTCGAGTCAGCGGATCCGGGCGTGGCTCCGCGGGCCGCCGCCAGCAGCGGCATAGCGACGACCCAGAGGATCCCACCCTGCAGCAGGAAGACGGTGAACAGGCTGACGATCGGGAATCGCGATCCGTGATGCGAGCGCATCGCGGCGTACCGATAGTCTTCGCCGTGCCCGCGGTTCCGCAGATGAATGTGCATCGAGAGGCGGACCGCCCACACCGTGACCGCGAAGGGCAGGACCAGCCGGGCTGCGTCCGGGGCGGCACCCGGCGAGGATACGAGATAGAACCAGGCGAGCAGCACGAAGCCGAGACCCCAGAAGCGATCGACGATGCTCGCGTCGCGGACCGCGAGGCTCAAGAGCCACAGCACGGTCATCACCGACTGCAACAGCGCGAACCCCGTCACGGCGGCCAGCCCGGGCGACAGCGAGAGATAGTCCATGGGAATTCAAGATAGCGCGGACGCAGGCCGGGAGGACACATTCGCTGCCGTCCGGCGCCACGACTTTCACGCTCCGAGTCGGATGCCGCCCGGGAAGTTGCCTCGATCCCGGTGAACGCTCCGGCCCCGCCGTCACTCCTCGCGCAACGCGATGAGCGGCTGTACCGTCGCGGCCCGCCGGGCGGGAACGAAGATGGCGACCGCACCCGCTGCGGCCAGCATGAACGTGACGCCGGCCCAGGTGGTCGCATCGAGCGGACTCACGCCGTAGAGCAGACCGCCGAGCAATCGCGTCAGGCCGATACCGCCGAGGAGGCCACCGACGACACCCAGGCCGACGAGACCGAGGCCCTGCCGCATGACGAGGCCGAGCGTGCGACGCGGCGTGCTGCCCAGCGCCGCACGTACGCCGATCTCACGCGTGCGCTGGGCCACTGCGTAGCTCATCAGTCCGTACAGCCCGGCGATCGACAGCAGGAGCGCGGCGGCCGCGAAGATCGTGAGCAGCGTCAGGTAGAATCGCGGGCGGCCGACCGAACGGGCGATGATGTCGCTCATCGGACTCACGTCGTTGATCGCCGCCAGCGGTTCGACGGACCGGATCGCCGCACTCACGCCCTGTGCAAAACGCACCGGGTCCCCGCTCGCGCGGACGACGACCGGAAACTGCGAGGTCCGGCTGTCGCGCTGCCCGTAGACCCAGTAGACCTCGCCTCGGGTCGGATTCTCCGGACCGACATTGCGGATGTCGCTCACCACGCCGACGACGGTCGCGAATATCGTGTCCGACAGATGGTACCGCTTGCCGATCGGATCTTCGTTCGGGAAGTCCCGCTTCACGAGCGACTCGTTGACGACGACGACGTACGGACCATCGGGCCTCGCCGCGTCCTCGGCGCTGAGCAGGCGCCCGCTCAGCAGCTTCATGCCCAGTGTTGCGAACAGACCGGGCGTCGCCGAGCGGATCTCCGTCAGCGGCAGTCGAGTGCGTTCCTCGACCGGCCGGCCTTCCCAGCGAATGTTGAAGTTCCAGCCCCAGTTCACGTAGGGCAGGAGGTTGATCGCGCCGGCCTCCAGCACGCCGGGAACGGCGAGGATCGCTTCCAGCGCGGGCGTCAGAAACGCGTCCGGCGTGGACCGGTTCTCGTAACGGTCCGGCGGAATGGAGACGTCGAGCGCGAGCAGCGTCTCGGCGTCGAAGCCGGGATCCTGGCCGACCAGTGTTTCGAATCCGCGCAGCACGAGCCCGGCGCCGAGCAGCAGGACGAGTGACAGTCCGACCTCGGCCGCGACGATCATCCGCAGGAACCGGTGCTGGGCGCGGCTGGATCCCGTCCTGCCGCTGGAGCGGAGCGCATCCTGGGGATTGCCCCGAGCCGATTGCAGGGCCGGTGCGATGCCGCAGACCAGCGAAACGACGGCGGCGATGGCCAGACTGGTGCCGAGCACGCTCCAGTCAATGCCGAGATCCGTCAGCTGCGGAAGTCCGGCCGGCGTCAGCGTGCGGATGACGCTGACGCCCGACCACGCGAGCACGAGGCCGAGACCCGTTCCCGCGGCTGTCAGGATCGCACTCTCCATGAGCGCGGGGCGGATCACATCCCATTCCTGAGCCCCGAGAACTCCGCGCAACGCAACCTCGCGTCGCCGGCCGACACCCCGCGCGAGCAGCAGGCTCGCCACATTCGCGACGGCGATCAGCAGCACGAACCCGACGGCTCCGAGCAGCAACAGCAGCGGTCCACGCACGGCCTTCACCGATTCGCTGCGAAGCGGCTCCACTCGCAGCAGCTCGCCCCGGAGATCCGGATACTGCTCGACGAGACCCTGCATCACCTGGCGCAACTCCGCATCCGCCGCCGGAACGCCGGCGCCTGGCCGCAGCCGGCCCATCACCCAGAGATAGTTGCTGCCCCGCGTCGCAGCCTCATCCGGATCGAAACGCAACGGGACCCAGACGTCCGAACGCAGCGACTGACCGCCGTGCGGCAGCCTGAACCGCGGCGGAACGATGCCGAGCACCTCCCGCTCCACACCGTCCAGACGGATCGCACTCCCCACGATCGCCGGATCGCCACCGTAGTGGCGCACCCAGAACTCCTCCGACAACACCACCACCGGCGGCTGATCCGGTGAATCGTCCGTCTCGCTCAACAACCGCCCCCGCCTCGCCTGCACCCCGAGCATGTCGAACAGGTTGCCCGAGGCCCGGTTCACCGAAACCTGCACCGAGCCTTCCCGCCCCTGGACCAGCCCGGTGCGAGGCGTCACCGCAGCCAGCGCCTCGAGGGTCCGCGTCGTCGCCTTCAGGTCCAGATAGTTGGCCGGTGAGAACGGACCCGTGTTGAACTGCGGCGTCGTGCGGAACACCGAAACGAGACTCCGCGCCTCGCGCAGCGGGAGCGGCCGCAGGAGCGCCGTGTACACGGCGCTGTAGATCGCCGTCGTCGCGCCCAGCCCGAGACCCAGACAGACCACGGCCGCCACGGTCAGCTGCGGCGTTCGCATCAGGCCGCGCAACGCGTGGCGGAAGTCGGTTGTCGATTTGGTGGCCATGCCCGGGATCGTCCTTTCCACACTCGGTCGTCGGCGTCGCCAGTTTCGACACCCCCACGCGGTCGAGGGTTGGCGGAGCAGGCAGACTCGCGACCGATTACGTCAGTCCCCGGGCGTGGCTGCACCAGCCTGGCGCCCGCGGACGGGCGTGCCCGTCAGAAACGCGACGCGCGGATCCAGGTGTCGGACCTCGCCCACGCTTCCTCGAAGCGGCGGTGCGCCTCGTTGGCTTCGAAGACGCGGCCCTGCACGCGGAGCGCCTGTTCGAGGCCGAACAGGCTCCAGCCGTTTCTGGGATGGTGCCCGAGTTCCTCGTTGTAGACGCGCTCGGCGTCCTGCGGGCGATCCGCCTCCAGCAGCGCCGCGCCCAGCCAGTGTCTCGCCGAGAAGTTCAGCGGCTCGGGTTCGTCGTACCGGATGCCGTCCTCGATCGCGACCGCCTTCTCGAGGGACGCGACGGCACCGGCCAGGTCTCCGTCCGCGCGCTGAATCTCGCCCCGCAGAATCCCGCCGACGACGCCGAGCATCTGTGCCGCGGGGTGACCGCGGAAGTTGGCGGACTCGGGTGATCCGGCCGCGATGGAATCGAGGTGCGCGAGGTAGGACCGCGCGCTGTCCGGCCGGCCGGTTCGCAGGTGCGCGTAGCCGCGGCCGAAATCGGTGAAGCCGTTGAAGATCGGATTGCTCGAGCGAGTCACGGGCAGAGCGAGCAGCTCATCGAACCGGCCGAAGCGGAAGAGCGTGAGCGTGTGGTAGTAGTCGCCGCCGCCCTGCACCTTGCGGTAGTCCTTGCCTGCCTGGATCGCGATCGCGCCCTGCCCGTCGAACGACGCGGCGAAGAGCAGCATGTGCAGGTTGTGCGACGGATAGATGGCGAAGCCCTCACCGATGGCCGCCTTCATGTCGGAGTGCCACGCCTGCAGGTTGGCACGCACGGCGTCACCCCAGCGGCCGACACGGTTGTACGTGTGCGACGGCATGTGGTTGATGTGGCTCGCGCCCGGGATCGAGTTGCCGAGATGGTCGGCACACGCCTCCGCCTTGCCCGGCTTCGTCGTGGATTCCGTCGCATGGACGTACAAGTGGCAAGCGCCCGGATGCCCGATGTCGAGTGCGAGCAGACCCTCGAGGAGCGTGTGGATTTCGATGACGGCGGGGTCGTCGATGTCCCACGTGCCTTGCCGAGGCTGTACGAGCATCAGAGCTTCCGCCGCGAGCGTTCCCGCGTCGAGGTCCGCGGGATGCGCGCGGTACGCCTTCAACATGGCCGCGGCGTACACGGTGTCGAGTCGTTCTCTGCGCAACGTATCGTGCTTCAGCTCGTAACGGACCGCCATCGCCTCGATCATGTCCCGTTCCGCGGCCGTCGCGTGCCCGGGCGCCAGCTTCTTCGCCTGCTGGATGGCGGCCCACGCGCGCGGCGCGTCGTCGGGCTTCATGTCACCGTTCAGGTAGGGCCCCCACGCCCACGCCTCGCCGAAATAGCACATGGCGCATTGCGGATCGCGCTTCCACGCCTCGCGGAAGGAACGCGCCGCATCGAGAGGCGTGAACGCGTACAGGAACTGGATGCCCTGGTTGAAGTACGCCTGCGCTTCCCGCGACGTCGTCATGATGCGGCGCGTGAAGCTGCCGAGTCCGACGGTATAGAGCGGAATCGGGTCGTCGAAGCCGGCCGGCATGGCCGCATGTTCATCGTGCTGCGCGGCCGCCCGGCCGTGGAACGGCACGAGGAGCAGGACCGCAAGACACCAGCGCGCAGCCGACCGCCCGACGACGCGCCCGCCAGAATCCGGGGCCCCGAGGGAGCCGTACCGCTCGCCGCCGAGTGCGACCGACGGGGAACGACGCATGCGGCGCAAAGATCGAACGCAGGGTGTGATCATCGCAGTCGAACCTCGGCGGACAGGGAGATCGCGTCACGACGGGCGCAGAGCACGCTGTTCGGCGCGGTTACACGCCCCGTCTTCCGCAACAGGCTGGCGATTGGAACGGTCCGCGTCAATTCCCTCGGCTTCACTCCTGGCGCAGGACGCCTGCCGGATCTACGCGCGTCGCTCGCATCGCCGGCACGGCCGAGGCGAGCAGCGCGACCGACAACAGGACGAGCAGCGTCGCGGCGAACGTCGCCGGATCGCCGGGCGCGACACCGTACAGCAGGCTCGCCGCGAAGCGGGAGAGCGCGAACGCACTGATCCCGCCTGCGACGAGGCCCGCGGCCACCGTCATCGTGGCGCCGCCCAGGATGCCGGCCATTACCCTGCCCCGGTCGGCGCCGAGCGCCATCCGGATCGCGATTTCGCGCCGCCGCATTGCGACCGCATACGCCAGCACGCTGTACAGTCCGGCGATCGCGAGGATCAGGGCGATCGCCGCGAACAGGCCGACCAGCGCGAGGTTGAAGCGCGGACCAATGAGGCGCCGGTCCACGAGTTGTTCGACCGTGCTCGGCGTTCCCGTCTGCAGGTCCGGATCGATGGCGCTCAACCGCTGGCGGATGGCGCGCACGAGCGCGCCCGTTTCACCCGAGGCGCGGACGACGAAGAACGTGGCCCAGCGCGGCAGCTGCCGGTTCGACCACCAGATCTCGGGCTCGACGGGTTGCCCGGCGTAGAACGGGGTCACGTCCGCCGCAATGCCGACGATCTCGACTTCCTGATCGAAGTCCAGCATGCGGACGCGCTGGCCGATCGGATCGGTGTCCGCGAACCAGCGCCGCGCGAACGCCTCGTTGATCACGCCCGCGACCGGACCGCCGCGGACGTCGCTCTCCGAAAGATCACGACCCTTCCTGATGGGGATGCCCATGGTCCGGAAATAACGCGGACTTGCATCGTACCAGCGGACCGACGGCGGATCCGCCTCGGCCGGCCGGCCC
>Ga0209640_10003807_pt1 | contig 13225 bp, 6 predicted proteins | sample RifCSP10_1_FD_184018 | JGI IMG/M metagenome (GOLD analysis project Ga0209640, IMG submission 184018) | Soil microbial communities from Rifle, Colorado - Rifle CSP2_sed 10_1 (SPAdes) (version 2) | ecosystem: Environmental > Terrestrial > Deep subsurface > Rock core/Sediment | place: Rifle...
ATTGATGAACACGCCGAGCATTCGGTCGGCGTTCGGCACATGACCGGCGCGCCCGGCACGCGCGGCGCCGAACATGACCGTGTCCTGATCCGTGTAGCGCGCCAGCAGTGTTGCCCAGGCGGCCTGGACAACGCTGTTCAACGTTACGTCGCCGACCTGCGCCAGACGCTCCACCAATGCGGTGAATTCGGTGTCGAGCTGCCGTTGCAGTACGTGTCGGCCGGATACCGCGCTTGCGTCGCCATCGAGAACCGGGAACGGCACTGGCTCCTCGATGCCGGCGAGTAGGTCCCGCCAGTAGGCGAGCGACTGCGCATGGTCGCGATCATGCAGCCAATCGAGGAAAGGTGCCGAGCCTGGGCGCTCCGGCACGACCGGGACGAGACCGGCCACCAACCTGTCGTAGGCGTCCCATACGTCGATCAGCACGTCGCCGAACGAGCGGCCATCGAGCAGGACATGGTGGAACGTCCACACACAGCAGGTGCCCCCCGCGGGGTATCGAAGCAACGCAAGCCGGAGCGGCACCTGTCCGAACAGGTCGAAACCCCTCGTTCGGTCCTGCGCCAACCACACTTCCAAGGGCCCGGTCCCCGCGTCGGCCATCTCGATTTCGCTCAACTCGGGGCGAAACCCCGGGTCCGCCATCAGTCGGTATTCGCCTGACCCTGACTCGACAACCGTGGAATGCAGTACCGGATGCCCGGCCACCACCGCGCGCCAGGCATCGCGAAGATGGGTCGCATCGACGGGTTCCTGCAGCATGACCACGATCTGTTCGATATCGACCCCACTGCGGGGATCGACGAACTGATGAAAGACCATGCCACGCTGGATCGGCGTCAGCGGGATATCCAAACCTGTCAGCATCCTCGGATCTCCACCTGCTGGGCCCAGCCGGACAAACGCACGGCCAAAGCGCACCGTCTGAATTCAGGAACCAACGTCTGCTGGCCCGTGGTCAGGCCACGTCAGCGGTGACGACAGCGGGCCGGATCTGACGCACGCCAACGACGCGCCAGACGGTCAATGGCCGTCCCAAACCGACTTCAACCAGCTCCCGGCGGGCGCGAGTCCACTTCACCCCGTAACTGCTACGCTCCAACCCATCCAGCCTCAGCTGCTGAGATGCCGTGGCTGGGGACGACGACACCCCATTGTTCTGCGTAGCCTGCCGGTGCGGCTATCTGCTACAACGCGATCTGTATCGCCCTTTGGTTTGCCCATCCCTTTAAGGAATCGCGCCATGAATCGCCACTTTGTGAAAGCGTGTGCTCGCGCCGTTCCGTTGATCGCCCTGCTGGCGTTCGCTGGCGCGACTTCGGCCGAAACCCTGCTGATCGAGCGCGTCCAGGAAGAAAACAGGATCGCGCTGCCCGCCCGTGGCCAGAGCATGGCCCAGGTCGAGGCCCGGTTCGGCGCGCCGGCGGAGCGCATGGACCCGCGCGGCGGCCAGAAACGCCAGTGGCCGACGATCAACCGCTGGGTCTATCCGGCCTTCACCGTGTATTTCGAGAAGAACCGCGTCATCGACGCGGTAGCCAACAAGGCAAGCGCCGAGGAAATCGGCCCGAAGCCTCCGATCCGTTGAGCCAGCCCGCGAACGACGACACAGGCCCCGCATTGGGCACTGCCGGCTGAATCGCGGCCGCAGGTCCGGATTGCATGCCGTGCAGCCGGCGGAGCCCCCATCGCAAAGGCGACAACGGCGCCTTTGCGGCCGTCGCGTCCTTCGCGGACAATTCGCTATTCGTCGGCCCACCAGCCGGCACTCGGACAACCGACCCGATGAAGCCTTCATGGCGCCTTCCCGCGGAATGGGAACCCCAATCCGCAGTCCTGCTGGCATGGCCGCATGCCGACACCGACTGGGCCGACCGCCTCGGCGAGGTCGAGGACACCTATATCGCACTCGTCGCTGCGATCACCCGCTTCGAACCGGTACTGATCTGCGTGGCCGACGACGACCTGCAGGCGTACTCACGGGCGCGCCTGGCCTCGGCGCGAGTGGACATGTCGCAGGTGCGCTTCGTCGAGATCGCCTACGACGACACCTGGCTGCGTGATTCCGGCCCGATCACGCTACGCGGCAACGGCGACTTCCGCCTGCTCGACTTCCGGTTCACCGGCTGGGGCGGCAAGTTCGACGCGAGCCGCGACGACCAGCTGATCGAGGGCCTGCATGATGCTGGAACATTTCTCAACAGTTCCAGGCAAAGCATTGATTTTGCTCTTGAAGGTGGCGCCATGGACTGCGACGGTGCGGGGACCCTTCTGACCACCTGGACTTGCCTGCACGAGCGCCATCCCGACGCCGGCCGTGACGAGTTGGGCGCCCGCCTGGCGCACTGGCTGAACCAGGACAGGGTCCTGTGGCTGGATCACGGCTACCTGGAGGGCGACGATACCGACGCGCATATCGATACGCTCGCCCGGTTCGCGGCGCAGGACGCGATCGTGTTCCAGGGCTGCGATGATCCCGCCGACTCGCACTACACCGAGTTGCAGGCGATGGCTGCGGAACTGGCCGCATTGCGCACCCGTGACGGGCAGCCGTACCGGCTGTTTCCGCTGCCTTGGGCCCAACCCATCGTCGACGGTGGGCGCCGACTGGCCGCCAGTTATGCCAACTTCCTGATCATCAATGGCGCGGTGCTGATGCCGGCCTATGGCGACGCCGCCGACCCCTTGGCCGCGGCCGTGCTTGAAGCAGCCTTTCCGGATCGCGAGATCGTGCCCGTGCCGTGCCGTTCGCTAATCTGGCAGAACGGCAGCCTGCACTGCCTCACCATGCAACTTCCCCAAGGGTTGGTCTGAACCCCTGCGTCACCCGACTGATTAAGGACACTGGGCTCATGGCCAAGCAAACCACCCTGCCCGTCGCGCTGATCCAGGAGCGCGCGATCACCGACCAGGGCATCGGCAATGCGGACGCCAATCTGGCGCTGATCGAGCGGCGCGTCGCGGAGGCCGCCAGGCAAGGCGCCAGGCTGGTGCTGCTGCAGGAACTGCACAACGGCGCGTACTTCTGCCAGCACGAGGATGTCAGCGAATTCGACCTGGCCGAGCCCATCCCGGGGCCGAGCACCGAGCGTCTGGGCAAGCTCGCCAAGCAACACGGCGTCGTACTGGTCAGCTCCCTGTTCGAGCGCCGTGCCGCCGGCCTGTACCACAACACGGCCGTGGTGTTCGATGCCGATGGCTCGACCGCCGGCAAGTATCGAAAGATGCATATCCCCGACGATCCCGGATTTTACGAGAAGTTCTATTTCACGCCAGGTGACCTGGGCTTCGATCCGATCGATACCTCGGTCGGTCGGCTTGGGGTCATGGTGTGCTGGGACCAGTGGTATCCGGAAGGTGCGCGGCTGATGGCCTTGGCCGGCGCCGAGATCCTGCTGTACCCGACCGCGATCGGCTGGGACCCGACCGACGACCAGGCGGAAAAGGACCGCCAGCGCGACGCCTGGATCCTCAGCCATCGCGGCCATGCGGTGGCCAATGGCTTGCCGGTGTTGTCGTGCAACCGGGTCGGCCATGAGGCCTCGCCCATGGACACGCACGGCCTGCAGTTCTGGGGTTCCAGCCATGTGCTGGGACCGCAGGGCGAGTTCCTGGCCGAAGCCGGCACCGGCGAGCCCGAGATACTGATGGCCGAGGTCGACATGGCCCGCAGCGAACACGTGCGGCGCATCTGGCCGTTCCTGCGCGACCGCCGCATCGATGCCTACGGCGACCTGTTGAAGCGCTATCGCGATTGACACCAAACGACGTGTGCTGCTGTTTCACGCACGACCCGGCGCCGACAAGGCCTCGCTCAAGGCACCGTTGCGCGCAGCCGGGTTCCGCGCCGCTGATTGAAAGGCAGCCCCGGCAGTATCGGGAGCCGACAGACGCTCCCGGCACGGACGCCATGGCGGTTTGCCCGTGCCTGCCTCAAGCCCTAAGCTCCCCTGCTCCTTTTCCTCCCCTGTGTTCGGCACCCGGTGTCCTCGACGGGGCCGTGCCGATCAACGTGACGTCCATGCCCCCACAGTCCCCGTTCCGCGCTTCCGCTCCTGTCCTTGTCCTGTCGACCTGTTTCCGTGGTTGAGTCGATGACGCTCGAGGAAGTACTGGCCAGCCAGCCCCACGCGATTGTCGAACGCGACGGCGTGCGCTTCACCCTGCTGGGCACCGCCCATGTGTCGCAGGCAAGCGTCGATGCGGTGCGCGATGCGATCGCCAGCGGCCGGTTCGATGCGGTCGCCGTCGAACTGGACGGGCAGCGCCTGCAATCGCTGAACGACCCCGAGGCATTGGCGAAGCTCGACCTGATCCAGGTGATCCGTACCGGAAGGACGGCGATGTTCGCCGCCAACCTGGCCCTGGCTGCCTATCAGCGGCGCCTGGCCGAGCAACTTGGCGTCGAGCCCGGCGCCGAACTCAAGCGCGCCGTGCTGGAAGCCCGCCAGCGTCACCTGCCGGTACACCTGATCGATCGGGAGGTCGGCCTGACCTTCAGGCGCGCGTCGTCGAGACTCGGTTTCTGGGGTCGCGCGAAGCTGGGCGGCGGCTTGCTGACGGCGCTGTTCGCCGACGAGGAAGTCGGCCATGACGAGATCGAGAAACTCAAGCAGGGCGACATGCTCGAATCGAGTTTCGGTGAATTCGCGACGGACAGCCCGGTCCTGTACGACACCGTCATCGCCGAGCGCGACCGCTACATGGCGGCGCGACTGCGCGAAAGCCATGGCGGCGTGCGCGAGGTGCTCGCCGTCGTCGGTGCCGGCCACCTGCAAGGCCTGGCCAGGCACCTGCGCGAGGAAGCCCGACCGCCGGAGCATGTCCGCGAGGAACTGGAAGCATTGCCGCAGAAGAGCGGCATCCCGTGGTTCACGATCGGTCTGGCGGCATTCGTGCTCGGCGGCTTTGCCTGGGGCTTCTGGCAGGGTGGCCTCGATGTCGGCTCCGACCTGCTGCTGCAATGGGTGCTGACGACCGGCATCCTCGGCGCGATCGGTTGCGCGGTCGCCGGGGGCCATCCGCTGAGCGTCGTGGTGGCGTTCCTGGCCTCGCCGATCACGCCGCTGCATCCGGCGCTGGCGTCGGGGACCCTGAGCGCTTTGACCGAGGCCTGGCTGCGCAAGCCCACCTACGCCGATTTCCTGGCGCTGCGCGACGATGTGCAGACGGTGCGCGGCTGGTGGCGCAACCGCGTCGCGCGGGTGCTGCTGAACTTCTTCCTGACCAGCCTGGGAACCGCCATCGGCGTATGGACGGGTGGCTTGCGGATGCTGGGCAAGCTGGTCGGCTGACGCTGCCTCGGCTTCGCGACGCCGCAAACAGGAACGGGAAGGCCAGGCGGCCTTCCCGTTTTCGTTTCCAGCCTTCCCTCGCTACGTGATCACTCGGCCGTCGTCGCCACCACCGTCCCCGGAACGCTGCCACGGCGCCGCTGCCGCGCCCGCTGGATCACCCGCGACGTGTTGTTGCGCATGTCGTCCAGGATCGCGTAGATCGTCGGCAGGAACAGCAGGCTGACGATGGTGGAGAACGCCAGGCCGCCGGCGATCGCGCGCGCCATCGGGTAGTACGAAGGCATGTTGTTGCTGGCTTCGCTGGTCTGCAATGCGATCGGCAGCATCGCCAGGATCGCCGTGCCCATCGTCATCAGGATCGGCCGCAAGCGCTCCCGGCTCCCCTCCACCAGCGCGTCGGTGCGGCTCATTCCACGACGACGCAGGTTGTTGATGTGCTCGATCATCACGATGCCGTTGTTCACCACCACGCCCATCAGCACCAGGATGCCGATGAACGCCATGATGTTGAACTCGGTACCCGACAGCCAGAACAGCCAGAACACGCCGAAGACCGAGAACAGCACGCCGCTCATGATCGCCGCGGGGAACAGCAGCGACTCGAACACCGCCGCCATGACGATGTAGATCATGATCAGCGCGATCACCAGGTTGAACATCATCTGCTGGCCGGCCTCGGCCTCGTCTCCGAACGCGCTGCCCTCGAAAGTGAAGCTGTAGCCGGCCGGGAACGCGATCGCCTTGAGCGTCTCCTCCATCGCCTTGCGTGCCTCGGGCATCGTGACCTTGTCGGGCAGCTTGGCTTCGATCTTCAGCGCGGTCTGGCGGTTGACGCGCTTGATGGCGCTTGCGGCCGGCACCACGTCGACGTCGACCATGCTCAGCAGCGGCACGGTGCGGCCATCCGGGGCGCGCACGGTGAAGGCCGCGATGTCCTCGACGCCATATTTTTCCGCGCCGGCGAACCGCACCCACACCGGCACCTCGGTCTCGCCGCGACGGAAGTCGCGCAATGGCGCGCCACGCAAGGCCAGGCCGACGAAGCGCGAGACATCCTCGGCGCTGAAACCGAACGCCGCCGCGCGCTCGCGATCCACGCGCACCGTCAGCTCGCTGTTCTGGTCGCCGGCATCGATGCGGACGTCGCGCAACTCCTTGCGCCGGGCCAGGATCGGGACGATGTCGTTGGCCAGATCGCTCAGCGTCTGGCTGGAGTCGCCCACCAGCTGCACCTGCACGTTCTGCCCTGGCCCGCCATCGCCGCCATCGTTGCCCACCGTCAGGGTCGCGCGCGCCGACTTCGGCAATGCCTTGCTGATTGCATCGCTAAGCGGCTTGGTGACCTTGGCGTCCTTGCTGTCGAAAGTGACGACAGTGGTCGCATCGCCCTGCTCGCTGTAATACGAATACAGCTGGACGACGTGGAAGCGCTTGCGGTTGGCGTCGAGGAAATTCTCGACCCGCAACACCTCGTCCGACATCTGTTCCTTGGTGTAGCTGCCCTTCCACTGGTAGTCGACGCGGACCTGCTCGCCACCGTCGCCGCCGAACATGTTCTTCTTGGTCAGCATCACCGGCACGATGCTCACGGCGACGATCAGCATGATGCCCAGGACCGACTTGCCGCGGTGTTCCAGAGTCCAGCGCAACAGTTTCGCGTAGCGGCGCTGCAGGCGCGGAATCAGTCCCTTGGAGGCGTTTTCCTTGCTCACTGTCGGCGGGGTTTTCAGCCGGGCCGAGATCATCGGGATCAGGCTGACCGCGACCAGCCACGACGCCAGCAGCGATACCGAGATCGTGATTGCGATCTGCGACAGGTAGATCGCCAGGAAATTGCGTTCTCCGAACAGGTTGGGCACGAACACGATGCAGTGGCACAGCGTGCCGGCCGACAGGGCGATGGCGACGTGGCGGGTGCCCAGGATCGACGCCAGGCGCGGATTGCCGGGATTCCGCTCACGCTCCTGGTAGATGCTCTCGACCACCACCACCGCGTTGTCGACCAGCATGCCCACGGCGAGCAGCAGGCCCATCATCGACAGGATGTTGAGGGTGACGCCGGCGAAGTACATGAAGCCCAGCGTCATCACGAAGCAGATCGGGATCGCCAGGGTCACCATCAGCGTCGACGGCCAGTGGCGCAGGAAGAAGAACAGCACCGCGATCGACAGCAGCAGGCCGATACCGCCGGCTTCTGCCAGCTTCAGCAACGAACTGGTGACGTTGTCGCCCTGGTTGTCGATGACCTTGACCTGGATGCCGCTGAGTGCGGGCTCCGCGCGGATGCGGTCGACTTCCTTCAATGCGTTGCTCGACACCTCGACGAGGTTCGCATCGCGCTCCTTGAAGATGTCCAGGCCGACCGCGGGGCGGCCATCGAGGCGACGGCCGTAGTCCATGCGGGCCGGCTTCAGGCGGATTTCCGCTATGTCGCCCAGGCGCACGCCGCTGGTGCCGATGACGATGTCGCTGAACTGCGTCAGGTCGGTGATCTCGCCCACCGGTTGCACGCGCAGGCGGCGACCACCCTCGTCGACCACGCCCGCCGACACCGAGAAATTCAGTGCCTGCAGGGACCTGGTGAGATCGTTGAGGCCGATGTTGTGTGCGGTAAGCCGGTCCGGCGCGATCGCGATCTCGACCTCGTTGGGCGGAGCCCCGGACACTTCCACCCGCGCCACGCCGGGGATGCGCTCGATCCGGCGCTTGAACTCGCGCTCGATCAGGTCGTAGGCGCCGGTCAGGTTCTGGGTGTCGCTGGCCAGCCGCACGCGCAGCACCGGCTGGTCGCCGGTGTCGATCTTGAACACGAAGTAGCGCTGCAATTCCTCGGGCAGGTCATCACGAATGGCATCGATGCGCTCGCGCGCTTCCGACGCTGCGATCGCGACGTTGCGCTCCCAGTCGGTGAACACCACCAGCAGGTCGGCACCATTGGCGCGCGCGGTGCCTTCCGTGCGCTTGATGCCAGACATCGTCGACATCGCTTCTTCCACCGGTCGCAGCACCGTGCGCTCGACCTCTTCCGGCGTCGAGCCGGTGTAGGGCAACTGCACGAAGATCAGCGGCGGGGTGACCGACGGGAACGATTCCAGCGGCAGCCGCACCGCCGCGATCAGACCGATGACGAACAGCGACACGAAGAGCATCACCGCAGTCACGGGTCGCTTGATGCTGAGTTCGGCGATGCTCATCGGTGCAGGTCCCCGGCGCCCGGTCGAAACGAACCCTTACCGCAAGGCCCAATGCAGCAGAGGCGGGATTTGGTTGCGGTGCTCATGCCTGCCCTGCATCGGTCAGCGGTGCCTGCTCGCCCTCGATACTGGCGGCGGCGACCTCGTTCTCGCGACGCGCCCGACGGCCGCGTTCGCGGTAGTACTCGTCCGCACGGCGGTCGAGCAGGTCGTACACCACCGGGATCACCACGAGGGTCAGCAGCGTTGAGACCAGCAGGCCGCCGATCACGGTGATCGCCATCGGCGACCGCACCTCGGCGCCCTCGCCCATCGCGATCGCCAACGGCAGGAACCCGAACAGCGTGCACAGCGTGGTCATGGTGATTGGCCGCAGGCGCGAACGCGCGCCCTCGACCAGCGCCTGGTGCTTGGCGACGCCCTCCTCGCGCAACTGGTTGACCTTGTCGATCAGGATGATCGCGTTCTTGACCACCAGCCCCACCAGCAGGATCAGGCCGATGAAGACCACCACCGATATGGTCGAATTGGTGAGCAGCAAGGCCAGCACCGCGCCCACCAGTGCCAGCGGGATGGTGAACAGGATCACGAACGGGTGCAGCAGCGACTCGAACTGCGATGCCATCACCAGGTAGACCAGGAAGATCGCCAGGCCGAACGCGAACAGCAGCGACTGCACCGACTCGGCCAGTTCCTCACCCTGGCCGCCGATGTGCATGCCGATATCGGTACCCAGCGGTTGCGCAGCCACCATGTCGCGCACTTCCTGCACCGCACCGCCGAGATCGATGTCGCGCAGGTTGGCCGACACGATCGCCACCCGCACCTGGTCGGCGCGATGGATCTCGCTGGGCCCGGTGGTGGAAACCACCTCGGCCACCGAGTCCAGAGTCACCGGGCGGCTGCTGCCGGGATTGACGATCAAGCGGCGAATGCTGTCCACCGAAGCGCGATCGGATTCCTGCGCACGCACCAGCACGTCGATCTTGCGATCACGGAAGCTGTAGCGCGTGGCGACATCGCCGCGGACCTTCTTCACCACCACGTCGGCGATCTGCCGCGTGGTCAGGCCAAGCGCACCGGCGCGTTCCTGGTCGAAGCGGATCTGGATCTCCGGGAAGCCCTGCTCGACGGTCGACTTGACGTCCGCATAGTGGTCACTCTTGCGCAGCATCGCCGCCATCTGCCGGCCGGCGCGCTCGATCGTCTGCAGGTCCTGGCCGCGCAGCTCGATCTCCAGCGGCGTGGAGAAGCTGAAAAGCTCCGGGCGGCTGAAGTCCACCTGGGCGGACGGATGGGCCTTCATCGTCTCTCGCAGGCGTTCGGTCTCGGCGGCCTCGACCTGCTTGCTGCCGCCATCCGTCATCACGATGCTGAGCTTGCCGATGTTCTCGCCGCTCTCGGTCGGATTGGCATCCAGCCTCGTACCCGTGCCACTGACGCCGAATATCGCGCGTATGCCATCGTCCTTGGCGTGCTTTTCCTGCAGTTCGCGAACCAGCGCATCGGTATCGCGCAGCGGCGTACCCGGCGGCAACTTCACGGTCATCTCGAAGCGATCCTGCGCCAGTTGCGGGATCAGGTCCGCACCCAGCATCGGCACCACCAGCAACGTCAGCACGAATGCCACCGCCGCCGAACCGAGCACAAGCCATGGCTTGCCCAATGCCGCGGGCAGCAGTTTCAGGTAACCGCGTTCGGCGCGGCCATACGGCGACATCGCGATATCGCTTGCCTTGCGCATCACCGGCCCGACCACCGCCACGATGCCGCGCCAGGCGCGCACCACCACCCAACTCAGGCCGAAGAGACCACCGCGGGTCCCGGCGCCGATGCCGTGTTCGATCGCAGCCAACGGCTTCTGCAGCTTCGACTGCGGCAGCCATTTCGGATGTGGCGGTTCTTCCGGGAAGGCCATCGATGGCCGGCCTTTCAACGCACTCAGCATCGGGATCAACGTCATGGCCACCACCAGCGAAATGCCGATGGCGAGCGCGACCGTCAGCGCCTGGTCACGGAACAACTGTCCGGCGATGCCCTCCACGAACACCAGCGGCAGGAACACCGCGATCGTCGTCATGGTGGACGCCACCACCGCCATGCTCACTTCGCGGGTGCCGGTAATGGTGGCCTGGAGTATCCCGAGGCCGCGCTCTCGCGCCTTGGCGATCGATTCGAGTACGACGATCGAGTCGTCCACCACCAGGCCGGTGGCAAGCGCCAGGCCACCCAACGACATCACGTTGAGGCTCAGCCCCAACTGGTCCATGAAGAAGAACGTGGTGATGATCGACACCGGCAGCGACAGGCCCACGACGAAGGTGCTCCAGCCGTCGCGCAGGAACAGGAAGATGATCAGGATCGCCAGCGCACCGCCGATCATCGCGTCCGTTTTCACGTCGCTGATGGCATGGCGGATGAAGAGCGACTGGTCGTCGATCGTGGTCAGTTCGATGTCCGCGGGGATCTGTTCGCGGATTTCCTTGAGGCGCGCCTGGATCGCATCGGCGGTGGCGACCGTATTCGCGTCGCCTTCCTTGTATACCGCAAGTTCAACGGCCTCCTTGCCGGCCAGACGGATGATCGCCTCGCGCTCCTTGTGGCCCTGGCGAACCTCGGCGATGTCCTTCAACCGCACCGGCATGCCGCCGGCGGCGCTGCCCTGCGATGACGAGGCGTTTTGCACCGAAGCGGCCGCCGCCATCGAACTGGCGTCACCGCTGGCCGCCGCCACCCGCGCCATCTGTTCGGCAGCGCTGGCCGCCGCACCGCCACCGGCACTCTGGATGGTGACCAGCATCTCGCGGATCTCCGACACGCTGGCGAACTGGTTCACCGTGCGCACGAGGTACCGCTGCGAGCCTTCCTCAAGCCGCCCGCCCGACACGTTGATGTTCTCCTGTTTCAGCCGCGATATCACGGTGTCGATGGGCAGGTTGAGCTGCGCCAGTTTCTGCTGATCGATGTCGACCTGGATCTCGTCCTCGAGACCGCCGCCGACCTTGACCGCGGCCACGCCTTCCACCGGCTCGAGCTTCTTCTTGAGATCGTCGTCGGCGTAACGGCGCAAGGCCGTCAGCGACCGCAACGAGTCACCACCCTCCTTGGCCGACAGCGCCAGGCGCAGAATCGGCTGGGTCGACGGATTGAAGCGCAGCAGCACCGGCGCCTTCGCCTCCAGCGGAAGCTGCACGACTTCCATCTTGTCGCGCACCTCCAGGCTGGCCTGGTCCATGTCGGTACCCCAGGCGAATGCCAGCACCACGTCGCTTTGCCCGGTGCGCGATACCGACTTGAGCTTGCGCAGGCCCTTGACCACGCCCACCGCCTCCTCGATCGGCTCGCTGATCAGCGTCTCGATTTCCGCCGGTGCGGCGCCGGTGTACTCGGTTCGGACCGTCAGCGTGGGATAGCTGAGATCGGGCAGCAGGTTGACCTTGAGGTTGCTGAGCGCGATTAAGCCGAACAGCACGAAGGTGATCGTCACCATCGCCACCGTGACGCGGCGGCGGGTGGCGAATTCGACGAGGTTCAAGGTCGATGGGTGCGAGGACTGGGTCACGTTCGGTCCCCGCGCCTACTGCTGCTTCGGCGAGGATTTCGTCGCCGCGGCGACCGGAGCTTTCGCGCCAGGCTCGCCCAGGACCTGCACGACACTGCCATCGCGCAGCGCCGTCTTGCCCGCGATCACCACCCGATCGCCAAGCTTGAGGCCCTCGCGGATTTCGACCCAGCCGCCGTCCATGTAGCCGACCTTGACCGGCACGCGCGCGACCGTGTTTTTGCGTACGACGAACACCGCCGGATCGCCTTCGTCGTCGAGCAGCCCCGCGCGCGGCACCACCAGGGCGTCGGCGCGGTTGTCGTAGTCGATCTGCAGGCGACCGAACATGCCCGGCTGCAACATGCCGCCGCTTTCGAACGTGCTGATGACGCGGAAGGTCCCACTGCCCGAATCCACCACCGGCGCGATGCGTGCGACCGTGCCGCTGAAGATCTTGCCGGGTACCGCGTCGACGCGCAGCTGCACCGGCAGGCCCGGCTTCAACGTCGCCAGTTCGCGCTCTGGCACGTTGAGCACGGCCTCCAGACGCGACGTGTCGACGATGCGGAAGATCGGCGTGTTGATCTGCACGAAGTTGCCGGCCTTGATCGAACGTTGCGCGATCACGCCGGAGATCGGGGCCTTGACGTTGGCGTAGGAGAGTTCGAGGTTGGCGAGCTTGTTCGCCGCCCGGGCATTTTCGAGGTCGTAGCGCAACTGGTCGTTGTCGTTGGCGCTGATCAGCTTCTGGTCGGCCAGTTGGCGCGAGCGCGCGTAGTTGCTTTCAAGCTTGCGCATCATGGCCGCGGTCTGCGCCGCCTGCAGCTCGGCCCTGGCGGCGTCCAGCCGAACCAGTGTCTGCCCCGCCCGCACGGTCTGGCCTTCTTCGGCCAACACGCTCAACGCCACACCGGACGTCTTGGCGATCACCTGCGACTCCGCCCGGGCCTCCAGCGGTGCAGTGCCGGTGTAGCTGGCGGCAATCGCGCGTCGGCTGGCCTGGGCGACCTCGACCGGCACGGCCTCGGGCCCCTTCTTCTCCTCACCAGCCTTGGCCTTGGCCTCGCCGGAACCCCCGCCACCGCAAGCCGTGAGTGCGAGCAGGCAGGACAGCAGGCCGGCCTGCAGGACCAAAGCAGCACGGATCGGACCGCGACCTTCTGTACGGGTGAGATGACGCATTTTCG
>Ga0209640_10003808_pt1 | contig 13225 bp, 11 predicted proteins | sample RifCSP10_1_FD_184018 | JGI IMG/M metagenome (GOLD analysis project Ga0209640, IMG submission 184018) | Soil microbial communities from Rifle, Colorado - Rifle CSP2_sed 10_1 (SPAdes) (version 2) | ecosystem: Environmental > Terrestrial > Deep subsurface > Rock core/Sediment | place: Rifle...
GGGGGCCCGCTCGCTTCGTCCCTCGCCGCAACCTTCCTTTTGGGGCTGCGGATGCAACCTTCGCCGGTCAGCTCCGCTCGGGACCCCCTCCTGCGTGCGCTCCGCCGTGTACGCCCCGTTCAGGGGGGTGTGCCCCTCGTCCATCCCAAGAACAGGGATGTTCCTGAGAACTCTTCCGCGCCTGCGGCGCGCGCCGCAGTTGCGTGACCCGATAGGGGGCGCCGTGTCCGGCTTTCGCATCCTCGGAGGGGGGTCGCTTGGCGAAGTCGCTCGACTTGCGATGCACCCGCAAGTCTGCGCTTGACCTCTCTCCCGGAAAGCTCCGGCCGGCGTCTCGGGTTCCGTTCCGGAAGAGGGCGTGCAACGAAGCCGGCGGGGATGCAGCGGTCCTCGGATGCCGGGATCTTCCGGGAATGGAGCCCGGGAGGCCGGCCCCCCGTCCTTCGGCTGCTCCGCCGCCTGCGCGCCCAGCGGCGAGTGCCATCAGAGATGTCCCCGGTGAATGGCGTCGAGCGATCGTGGGTCTCATTGCGCCCCCGCTCCTTCGGCTTGCTGAGCCGGCAACCGGGGACCCTAGGCGATGCGGGGGGGTCGACGAGGCGGCGGGGACACTCCTGATCTTATCGGCGAATGAAAAGGAGTGTCCCCCCGAGGGAAGAGATCGCGTCGAGCGGAACCAGCAGCGAGCGGTCGCAAGGTCGCGAGCTACGCCTAAGGGGACCCCTCCGCGAGCCAGGGTCCCCGTCCGTGCTATAGTAAGCAGCCTGCCCGGGCACGACACGGCAGGGAGGGGGCGATGGGGAAAAAAGAAGAATGCATTCTTTACAGCGGCGGCGCCAACGGGGCCGAGTACGAGTTCGGCGTCCAGGCCGAGCGTTTCGGAATCGAGGAGATCCATTTCACCTTCGAGGGGAGCGACATCGCGCGGACCCGGGGAGTCCGGGTGCTGAGCCGCGAGGAGCTCCGCAACGGGGACGTCAGTCTCTCCTACGTCTCCCGGCTGATGAACCGGACCTACTCGGACGCCCCCCGGATCCGGAAGGTGCTCCAGACGATCTGGTACCAGGTCAACGCGGGGCAGGAGATCTACGTGATCGGGAAGATCCTCGAGGACAAGACCGTCCGCGGCGGAACGGGCTGGGGAGCCGAGTTCGCGAAGCTCTGCAACAAGCCGATCTTCGTCTTCGATCAGGATGCCGACCGGTGGTTCCGCTGGGCCGAAGAACGGTGGGTCGAAGTGACGGACGCGGGGGAGCCCAGGATCCGGAGCCCGCGATTCACGGGGACCGGAACCCGGTTCCTCGAGGAGAACGGCCGCCTGGCCATCCGGGAGCTTTTCGAACGCTCCTACGCGTGAAGGATCTCCGCGCATGACCCCGCCTGCCATCCGGAACGTGGCGATCATCGCCCACGTGGACCACGGAAAGACGACGCTGGTCGACGCGATGCTCAAGCAGAGCGGCATCTTCCATGAGAAACAGGCCGTCCCCGACCGCGTGATGGACTCCATCGACCTGGAGCGGGAGAAGGGGATCACGATCATGGCGAAGAACGCCGCGGTGGTCTACCGCGGCGTGAAGATCAACATCGTGGACACCCCGGGGCACGCCGACTTCGGCGGCGAGGTGGAGCGGACGCTCAAGATGGTCGACGGGGTCTTGCTCCTCGTCGACGCCTCCGAGGGGCCGCTCCCGCAGACGCGCTTCGTGCTCAAGAAGGCGCTGGAGCTGGACCTCCCCGTCGTCCTGGTCGTGAACAAGGTCGATCGCCCGGACGCGAGAGTCGGCGAGGTGATCAACGAGGTGTACGACCTGTTCATCGACCTGGACGCGGCCGAGGGGCAGCTGGATTTCCCCATCCTCCTCACGAACGCCCGGGCGGGCAAGGCCCGGGAGTTGGACGGGGAGGGGGCTTCCGACCTCCGCCCGCTGTTCGACCGGATCCTCTCCCACATTCCGCCCCCTTCCGGAGACCCCGAGGGAGTCCTCCAGCTCCTCGTCACGCACCTCGACTACAGCGATTACGTGGGCCGGCTGGCGGTCGGGCGGATCGTTCACGGTACCGTCCGCGCGGGGGAGACGGTTGCGGTGTGCGGGAAGGAAGGAGCCGTGGAGCGGGTCAAGGTGACGGTCCTGTACATCTACGACGGGTTGTCGAGAAAGGAGGTCGGCGAGGCATTCGCGGGGGACATCGTCGCGCTGGCGGGGGCGGAGGGGGCCACGATCGGAGACACGCTGTCCGACGCGGAGAACCCGCGGACGCTCCCCCGGATCGCGGTCGACGAGCCCACCGTCTCCATGGTCTTCTCGATCAACACGTCGCCCTCCGCCGGCCAGGAGGGGAGCCTCGTCACGTCGCGCATGCTTCGCGAACGCCTGGAGAAGGAACTGCTGGGCAATGTGGCGCTGCGGATCGATTTCTCGGGGACCGACTCCTTCACGGTGATGGGGCGGGGCGAACTGCAGCTGGCGATCCTCATCGAGATGATGCGCCGCGAGGGGTTCGAGCTCTCCGTCTCCCGCCCGGAGGTCGTCACGAGGACGAAGAACGGCGTCCTCCTGGAGCCGGTCGAGTCGCTCTTCCTCGACGTTCCCGAAGCGTACCTCGGGGCCGTGACGCAGAGCGCGGGGGCCCGCAGGGGGAAGATGGTGAAGATGGTCAACCCGGGACGGGGGAGGGTCAGGCTCGAGTACCGGATTCCCTCCCGGGGGCTCATCGGTTTCCGCTCGGAGTTTCTGACCGAGACGCGGGGCACGGGGCTGATGAACCACCTGTTCGACGGCTACGAGCCGTGGCAGGGCGCCATCCGGGACCGGGTCGCGGGGGTGCTGGTCGCCGACCGCGCGGGGAGGTCCACCGCGTACGCCCTCTACCATCTCCAGCCGCGGGGCACCCTGTTCCTCGGGGAGGGGGAGCGCGTGTACGAGGGGATGATCATCGGGGAGAATTCGCGCCCGGTGGACATGGACGTCAACGCGACCAAGGAGAAAAAACTCACCAACATCCGCGCGGCGGGCGCCGACGAGGCGCTGCGCCTGGTCCCTCCCCGGATCATGTCCCTGGAGAAAGCGATCGAATTCATCAACGAAGACGAGCTGGTCGAGGTGACGCCGGGGTCGGTCCGCCTCCGGAAGAAGATCCTCCCGGCAGGCCGCCGCCCGCGGAGGAAGGAATAGCGGCCGGGGCGCGGCGCGAGTGGGAATTTCCCGCCACCGGCCGGCGAAAAGCGCTGGAAAGCCGGCGGTCGGGGATGCATAATAAAAAACTCAACCAGTTTTTTTCCAAGGGGGGGAAAAGATGCCGAAAACCGGTCCTGCGAAGGAAAAGAGAGGCCCCGCCGGCGCGTTGATGCGGGCGTTGCGGTTCGAGAGGGAGGGGAAACGGCTTTTCACCGCGGCCGCGGACAAGAGCGCGGACCCGTTCGCCAAGCAGGTGTTCGCCCTTTTGGCGCAGATGGAGACGAAGCACATGGAGGATATCCAGGCGATCGCCAGGGAGCTCGAGGAGGAGGGGAGATTCCCCAAAGTGCCCTCGGCGCCCCACGACGCCCGGATGAGGCAGTTCCGTCGGGAGCACAGCCGGATCCGGAAGGAGAAGGTCATCTCCGGGGACGCCGCGGACGGGATGCGCAAAGCCTTGGCGTTCGAGGCGGAAGGGCGGGAGATGTACATACGGATGTCGAAAGCCGCGACCCATCCCCAGGAGAAGAGGTTCTTCAAGCTTCTTTCGACCGAGGAAGACAGCCACTTCAACATCATCTACGAATATCTCGATTTCCTCGAGAGGAGGGGACTCCGGATGCAGGACGGGTAAGGGGGCGTCCCGCATCGGGCGGCCCCCGCGGATCCCCCGGGCGCGAAGGGTCGGAGGCCGGGGAAGGGGAAAACTTTTAGGGGGGGCGCAGGTCCGGTGTATAATAGGAATAATTTACGATTGATGCCTGCCATATTCCCTCCAGGCGAATGAGGCGTGAAATGAAAAACCGTACGATGTACTTCCTTGTCGCGTTTGCTCTGGTGGCAGTCGTGATTTTTGTCGCAGTCGCGGGGCACGCAGCGCGCCGTGAATTCTGGCTGACGCCCCCGAAGGGGGAGAGCGAGGACTACATGGTCCCGCCCCCGCCATTCACGGAGGGGATCTTCCCCTGCTCCGAATGCCACTCCGGCATGACCCCGAACCCGAAGCGCCGGGAACTCAAGGAAGAGCACACCAATATCCTATTGAAAAACCACGCCGAAAAAGAACGCTGGTGCCTGGACTGCCACGACGAAAAAAACCGCGACAAGTTGCGGCTTGCATCCGGTCAGTTGATCGACTTTACGGAGAGCTACAGGCTTTGCGGCCAGTGCCACGGGGACAAGTACCGGGATTGGAAGGTAGGCATTCACGGGAAGCGGACGGGGCAATGGAATGGGAGGAAGGAGTATCTGCTGTGCGCCCATTGCCACAATCCGCACAACCCGCGGTTCAAAGAGATCCAGCCGATGCCGCCGCCAGCCCGGCCGGGAACTATTCGATAAGAATCGGTTATGTTACCGAACCCGCGAGGAGAGAACGCCATGTCGGATAGGGAAGCGCGCGGGAATCGCATCTTCCGGCTCTCGCGCAGGAAAGCGTTGAAGGGACTGGCGGTGGGGTTGGGCGCGCTGGCCATTCCCGGGAAGGACGCCTCCGCTGCCATCTGGGAATCGTTTTTCCAGAAAAATTTCCGGGAGCTTGCCAGGCCTGAGATCGAGAACATCTTGAGAAGGCTCGAAAAGGAGTATAGCGCCCAATACAGGAAACCGGTAAAGGTGAAGGCCACTCCTCCCCTGGAAGGCGTTCTGTATGGATACGGGCTGGACCTTTCCCGATGCATCGGATGCCGAAGGTGCGTGTACGGGTGCGTAACCGAGAACAACCAGTCCCGCGACCCGCAGATTCAATGGATCCGGGTGCTTCGGCTGGACAAGGAGAAAGGGGTCGACCTGGAGCACGCCGAACAGTACTACAACCCGGCGAACGTCCCCGAGGAAGGGCATTTCTACATGCCCGTCCAGTGCCACCAGTGCGAAAATGCGCCGTGCACCAAGGTTTGTCCGGTCCAGGCGACCTGGAAGGAAAACGACGGAATCGTTGTCGTGGATTACAACTGGTGCATCGGTTGCCGGTACTGCATGGCGGCGTGTCCGTACGGGGCGAGGCATTTCAACTGGAAGAAGCCCGGCCTCCCGGCCGGGGATATGAACCCGGATACGCATTACCTGGGAAACCGGCCGAGGCCCGTCGGGGTGGTCGAAAAGTGCATCTTCTGCATGCAGCGCACCAGGGAACTGGACGGGAAGTACCCGGCATGCGTCGAGGTCTGCCCCGTCGGGGCCCGCAAGTTCGGGAACCTGCTTGACCCGGAAAGCGAGATCCGCTACGTGATCGAGAACAAGCGGGTGTTCATCCTCAAGGAGGAGTTGAATACCCAGCCGAAGTTCTACTACTTCTACTCATTTTGACCGGCGGGAGAAGGGACCGATGAAGAAAGTCTGGGCGTTCGTCAAGGGTTGCTTCACCCTCCTGAGGCAGGGGAGCAAACTCTACTATACCTGGATCTATGTCCTTCTGGCCTTCATCGGAATCGGGGTCGCCGCCTACGTGAATCAGGTTTATAACGGGTTGATCGTCACCGCCATGCGGGACCAGGTGTCCTGGGGGTTCTATATCTCCAACTTCACCTTCATGGTCGGCGTGGCGGCCGCCGCGGTCCTGCTGGTCATCCCCGCGTACGTCTACCAGTGGAAGCCGATCAAGGAGATCGCGATCCTGGGCGAGCTCGTGGCCGTATCCGCGATGGTGATGTGCCTGTTGTTCGTCACGGTCGACCTGGGGCGTCCCGACCGGTTCTGGCACCTGATCCCGAAGATCGGGATCCTGAACTTCCCCCAGTCCCTGCTGGCATGGGACGTCGTCGTCCTGAACATGTACCTCGTCCTGAACTTTTCGATCGCGGGGTACATGCTGTACAGTTATTATTACCAGCGCCAGCCGAACATGAAGTACGTCACGCCGCTTCTGCTGTTTTCCATTCCGGCGGCGGTCTCCATCCACACGGTGACCGCCTTCCTCTACAACGGGTTGGCGGCGCGGCCCTTCTGGAACGCCTCGATCCTCGCTCCGCGGTTTCTCGCCTCGGCGTTCTGCTCCGGGCCGGCCGGCATGATCCTCATGTTCCAGGTCATCCGGAAGTGGACGAAGTTCAGGATCACGGACCAGGCGATCTTCAAGATCGCGGAGCTCATCGCTTATGCGATGTTCCTCAACCTGTTCCTGCTCGGCGCCGAGGTGTTCAAGGAGTACTACTCCGACACCGCCCACCTGGCGCCGATGAAATACCTCTACCAGGGGCTCCACGGGCACTCGGACCTGGTGTCGTACATCTGGACTGCAACTTTGTTCAACATCACGGCCTTTCTCCTCTTCCTGATCCCCCAGACGCGGGAGAACCAGGTCACCCTCAACATCGGCTGCATCCTCATCTTCGTCGGTGTGTATATCGAGAAGGGGATGGGGCTCGTGGTCCCGGGGTTCGTCCCGGACGTCCTCGGGGACTTCTACGAGTATTCCCCGACCGGGACCGAGATATTGGTTACCCTGGGGATCTGGGCAACGGGGTTACTGGTGTATACGATGCTCCTGCGGATCGCGATCCCGATCATGAACGGCGACTTCCACGTGGGCGAGGACGGAATCCACCCGTACGTCGGCGATCAGCTGTTTCTCGTCCGCAGCCAGGAAGAGGGGGAGGAAGAGCCGGATCTACTGGCGCAGTAAGGGGCAGGGACCGATCCCCCCGGCGTGCGCCGGCAGGGCGAATCCCTCCCGCGGCCGTTCTCCTCGGCGTAGGACCTCCCCGACGGCGCCTGGATGACGGGAGAGAGTGGAGCCGCTCCCGGTCATTGGCTCTTGAGGAACGCGAGGACGTCCCGCAGGTCCTGGCCGCTCATGTTGGGCCACGGAACCGCCTGGGTCACCATGGCAGCCTCCATGGCAGGGATGTGGTTCCACAGTTGCGTGGCGAATAAAATGGCGTCGGCCGACTTGATGTCGCCGACGATCTTTTTTTTGTCCGCGTCGGTTTTGAAATGGCAGTCAACGCATTTGTTGTTGCGGAAGATCGTTTCTCCCTTCTGGGGATCTCCGGGCTTGTCCTCGTAATTGAGAGAGTAGAGGAACACGATCAGGTCGTTCATCTCCGTCTCCTGGAAAGACGGCCATTCCAGCTTCTTCTGCTGGAACCTTTCCCGCATCTTTCCCGTGTGGTTCCATAGTTTGGTGATCAGGGTCGTAACATTGGCCTGGGAAACGGTTTTCCCCAGATCCGGCGCGTCCTTCCCCCCCTTTCCGAAGATGGCATGACACTTGATGCACCCTTTGTCCGTAAATACCTTCAGTCCGTTTTCCACATTTCCGACCCCCAGAAACAACTTTCTGCCCTTCTCCGCCGTCGATTCGGTCAGGGCGGCGAAAATGTCCGTCATGTCGTTGCCGGAAAAGGAGGGAATGGGGGTGCGTGTCGTCGCCATCTGGCGAATCATTTCCGGTCCATGGTTCCACATTCGCTGCAGGAGGACGACCTGGGACTGGTAGACGGCGAGAGCGTCCAACGGCACACCGTCTCTTTTCCCTTTTCGCCCAAGGGAGTGGCATCGAAAACAGGCTTTTTCCTCCAGCAACGCCTCGCCTCTCCGGGGATTTCCCGGTTGGCCCAGATAGGGCAGCATATAGAGAAACGAGACCAGTTGGTTCAATTCCGTGGTGCTGAACTGGGGTCGGTCCAGCACCTCTTTTCTCATGAATACCGCCATGGCCGGGGCGTGGTTCCAAAGGGTCGAGAAGAGGTCCAGGAAGCTTCCGTAAAACCGGGAGGATTGCAGCTTGGGCCCGATCTTGCGCTCCCGCTCGAAGATCGAGTGGCACTGGTCGCAATGCTTCCCCTCGAAGACCTTCCTGCCCTGGATGAGGTCGCTGTTGAGGTAGGGCTTGTAGGCGGGGGGCTCGGATTTCGCGATGGTCCGCTCGGTGGGGCCCGATTCCTTCTTGCCGCACCCCGAACCGATCAGGAGGGCTGCGGCGAGAACGCAAAGCGCTCCGAATGTGAATGCTGCAATCCGGTTTGATTTCCTGTCGTGCATGGCTGTCCTCTCCCCTCGACGATCTCCTCGTCTTCCGGCGATCGGGCGTCCGGAATTTTCCTACGGCTCCGAATCCTCTTCCCGCCCTTTTCGCAAACCGATAAAGACGTACGTCAGGACGGAAGCGAGGATGAAAAAGACGGGAATCGCGACGATGCTGATCCCGACCGACGCGTCCGGGGCGTCGTGAAGTTTCAGGGATTCCTTGATCAGGTTGACGATCCATACGGCGATCCCGATGAACAACACCCAGATCAAAGAGATCGAGAGGATCTGAAGCGCCTCTATCGTTTTCTTGCTCATCGGCGGTTCTCCGTGCCCTTTCTAATGAGTGTATAGAACCTTCCGCGCCACGCGCGACACATTTTTCGCCGACGCCTCCCTATTCCTGCCCCGTCGAGGGTTCCATGTCCGGCATGTAGGAACGAATCCGCTCGGTAACGAGCCGGGTACTCTCGTGGCGCCCCTCTTCGATTTCCCAGATCGAGATCACGGGAAAGAAGCGGGCGAAGATCATGTACCCCAGGATAAACACCGACAACCCTCCGAGGAACAGCATCCATTCCGTGTGGGAAGGGATGTAGATACCCGTCGGATACGGCAACCGCGGATTGGCCAGGGATGGGACGACGATGATCAACCGCTCCAGCCACATGCCGACGATGACAAAGAGGGAGGCGATCAGGATCCCCGGGATCGTGCGGGTCTTGCTGTTGCAGAGGATGGCGACCGGGATCGCGAAGTTGCAGGCGAGCATCGCCCAGAAAAACGGCGCGAAATCCCCTGCGAATTTGTACCAGAACACCCGCATCTCGTTGGGCTCATGGCCGTAATACCCGGTGAGGTATTCCGAGAAGGTGAAGTAGAACCAGATCAGCGACATGATCAGCAATAGGATGCTCAAGTAATTGAAGTGGATCTGCTTCAGGTACCCTTCCAGATGAAAGACCTTGCGGAAGACGATCATCAGGACCAGGATCGCGGCGATCCCGGAGAAGATCGCCCCGACCACGAAGTAGGGGCCGAAGATGGTGCTGTGCCAGCCCGGTTGCACGGTCATGGCGAAGATGTAGGAGATGATCGTGTGAACCGAAATGGCGATGGGGATCACCATGACCATCAGGATGTTCATCGCCCGGTCCAGCACCTTGTGTTGTCGTTCGGTTCCTTGCCAGCCCCAGGAGAGAAACTCGTACAGCCAGCGGGGTTTCACGCCGCGGTCGCGAAGAATCGCGATGTCCGGGATCAGGGGGATGTAGAGATAGACCGTGCTGGCGGTGAAATAGGCGGTGATGCTGGTGACGTCCCAGAGCAGGGGAGACTGGAGGCGGCCATTGTAAAAGAGATGCATCATTCGATCGGGTCGGCCCAGGTCGATGATCGGATGCAGGCCCCCGATCGCGAGGACGATCGCGGTGATGACCTCCGCCATGCGGGTGATCGGCCGTCGCCACTCGGCTTTGGACAGCCGCAGGATGGCGGAGATCAGCGTGCCCGCATGGCTGATCCCGATGAAGAACACGAAATTGACGATGTAGAATCCCCATGTTACGGGCTGGGCCATCCCCGTGACCCCCAGTCCGTACCAGAGCTGCCGGATGTAGACGAAGCCGGTGTAGAGAATAATGACGAGAAGAATGCCCACCATATAGTAGAACGTTCTCCCGGGATTCTCGATGGGGCGCAAAAGCGCGGCATCCGGATGGGGCGTTGCGGACGCGTGTTCCATTTAATCCACCTCTTTCAGATAGATGACTTTCGGCTCCGTTCCCAGGTCTTCCAGCAGTTTCGTGGCGCGGGGGCTGTGCGCGAGTTGGTTTACCTGGTGGTTTCTGTTCTCCAGATCGCCGAAAACGATCGCGCCGGTGGGGCACCCTTCCGCACACGCCGGCTGGTAGTCCTTTTCCCGCAAATCCCGCGCTTCGATCTTCGCCTGTTCCCTCGCGATCTGGAGACGATGAATGCAGAAGGTGCACTTCTCCACCACGCCGGCGGGGCGGACCGATACGTCCGGATTGGTCGTCTGGGCCATTCCGGGAGGCCATTCCGGCTTGTACCAGTTGAAGGATTTTACCGTGTAGGGGCAGGCGGCCATGCAGTAGCGGCACCCGATGCACTGGGGATAGATCTGCGCCACGATCCCTTCCTCATTGATATACGTGGCGCGCACCGGGCAGACTTTGGTGCAGGGGGGGTGGTCGCAATGCATGCAAGGCCTGGGGATCTGCCGTACCCGGAGGCGGGGATACTCCCCCTCGTAGATGGTGAGCATGTCCATCCAGAGCATGGTTCGCCCCATCTCCGATTCCTTGGGCGCCACGATGGCCACGTTGTTTTCCCGCTTGCAGGCGGCCGCGCATTCCCCGCAGCCGGTGCATTTCTGCAGATCGATCACCATCCCCCACTTCATCGGCGAGACTCCTTATTTGTTGATCTTCTCCACGCGGACGAGCGTCGATTGCCACGAGCTGCGCCCGCTCAAGGGGTCCACACGGTGGTCGAGCATCGCAATCGGGTTCGCTCCGATGTTTTTCGCATTCCTTCCTGATTCCGTGTGCCCCTGGCCGAACGGAACGGACAGGATTTCGGTGGACACCGTGGGGACGATCCGCACGGGGAGCGTCATCGTGCCTTTCCCGGAGACAACCCGGATCCGTTCCCCGTCCTCGAGCTTGAGGCGTGCGGCCCTCTCGGGATGCATCTCCGCCCAGGTTTGCCAGTACAGCCGGGAATGCAGCCCGAACATCTCCTGGAGAAGAGGCTGACCGGCCCCGTCGCCGGTCATGTTCATGAGCGTCGTAAAAGGGACAAGGAGAAAGGAATCGTGGCCATTCGGTCTCCGGATCCTCTCCTCGAGCCGCAAGTGAGGAGCCTTTTCGTTTTTTTCCCCTTCCCCCTCCGACCGGGGAATGGCGGTTTCCTTCAGCAGGGCCGCCAGGCGGGGGGCGGCCGGAAAGAGGAACTTCTTTTTCCTCTCCCAGTCCACTGCCGGATATTCCCCGGGATCCCACCAGCCCCCCTTTTCCTGGAGCAGGCGCCAGAAATCCGCGAAGGCCGGGTAGCTGTAAACCTGCCAGCCGCGTTTGCGCAAGTCCTCCAAAAACTCCAGGGAAACCGCCTCGAAGTACGGCGTCCCCTTTCCCGAGGCGAAGATCTCCTTCATCCGTGCCTGGACGTACTCTCCATAAGGTTTCTCGCCGCTTCCCGGGAACAGATCGACGCCCGTCTCCCTCGCGAGACGGAGGAGAATGTCCCCGAGGGGCTGCGCGCCCGATAACGGCGGGACGATCGGATGCTGCAGGCCCAGCTGGGAGAAAGGAAGATTCGGTGTCGGAAGAGCCAGGTCCCACTCCTCCAGAGAAGTGGTCAGCGGCAGTACGAGATCGGCGTAGGGAGAGGTATCATTGACCAGCGTGGTGAACTGGACGACGAGAGGGGTCCGGGAAAGCCAATCCCTCCAGGCTTTCTGGTTCGATGCCTGGAACAACGGGTCGACCTGCGCGATCAGAAGCAGTTCCAGGTCGGGGATCTTCCCGGCCGCAGCAAGATCCGGCAGCTGCTCCGCGACCCAGGAAGCGGGCAGATCGGAACCGCGGGCGTACTGCGGCTTCCGGGAAAAAGTACCCGAACGGGTGGTGAAGGCGGAGACGGGGGACGGCTCCCAGGGGACCGGCACCGGATCGCGCCACAACCCTTTCGCGGAGAAGCTGCCGGACAGGGCGTTTAGGCTCGCCACCGCCCACTGGGCGAGCAGCCCTGTTTCGCTCGAGGCCGAGGTCCCCCCGGCCAGGGCCAGGGGCGCCTTGGCGGAGCCGAATTCCCGGGCCAGCCGGAGGATGGCCTGGGCCGGGACCCCGGTGATCTCGGAAACCCGTTCAGGGGAATAGTCCCGGGAGACCAGGGTCCGGAAATCCTCGTTCCCTTTTCGGAAATCCTCGGTGTAGCGGCCGATGAAATCCTGGTCGTCTGTCTTGTCCCTGAGGATCACGTACGCCAGCCCCAAGGCGAGAACCCCCATGCTTCCCGGCCGGATCTGCACCCATTCGGTGGCGTTTCTGCCGGCCTGGGACATGCGCGCGTCGACATGGACCATCTTCAGGCCCGTTCGCGCCCGCTCCGCTTTCAATCCTCCGTAGATTCGGTTGAAGTACACCGGGGACAGAGGCTCCTCCAACAGGTTCGCGCCGAACGTGATGAGGTAATCCGTCCGCTTCAGGTCGAAGGCGAAGGGGGGATATTCCCCGGACCCCTGCCAGAAACCCAGTTCGTTGACGCTTAAGGGACGCCAGGGAACGAAATGGGAAGACCCCAAACGGGAGGTGAAATCCCCCGAAAACTGCGTCAGCAGCGTATTTCTGTCTCCCATCAGGAACCCGAACCGGCCAGGTTGTTTTCCCCCTCTCTGCTCCCGGAGCGCCAGGGAGATCTGCTTCATGGCGTCCTCCCAGGGAACAGGCTCCCATCCGTGCTCTCCCTTCTTCCCCTTGCGCCGCAAGGGCTTGGTTATCCGGTCGGGATGGTAGAGGAGTTCGAGCCCGGCCTCCCCCATCGGGCAGATAAATCCGTTGTTCACCGGGGCGATCGGGTTGCCGAGAATACGGACCGGTATGTCGTCGATCAGCCGCACGCGAATGCCGCATCCCGCCGGGCATTGCCCGCAGGTGGACACCTTCCACGTCTCGAGGCGGGGGCCGGATCGCAGCTTCTCCCTCCATTCGTCCGGGACTGCCCAGATCCGGGAGGCTCCCCCCGCGAGAGCGCCCGTAGCTCCCAGCAACTGAAGAAATTCGCGACGCGAGATTTTCATTTCCGGCTCCTGCGAACTAGTGCACCGTCTCGCAAATACCTTGGCATTCGAGCGCCGCTGCAGGGGGGCCGGTCCCCGGGAGGGTTTCGTCGCGAGACCAGGGAGACCCTTTGGCTACGGCGGGCAAGCGCAGGAGCGAGCGCGGAGGCGTACGGCAAGTACGCCGCACAAGCGAGCGACGAGCACGCCCGACGCAGCCCGGGGATCGCTTGTCGCAGCAGAAAAGGCAGCCCTGTGGGCGACCGGCGCCTGCGGC
>Ga0209640_10003809_pt1 | contig 13224 bp, 10 predicted proteins | sample RifCSP10_1_FD_184018 | JGI IMG/M metagenome (GOLD analysis project Ga0209640, IMG submission 184018) | Soil microbial communities from Rifle, Colorado - Rifle CSP2_sed 10_1 (SPAdes) (version 2) | ecosystem: Environmental > Terrestrial > Deep subsurface > Rock core/Sediment | place: Rifle...
GCTGCCGCTCGCGGCGCAGGCGGCGGCGCGCTCGGGCCGCTTCCACGCGGTGGTCGCGCTGGGCGCGGTCATCCGGGGCGAAACCGACCACTACGAGCACGTGGCGCGTGAAGCGGCCAACGGTCTGGCCGCGGTGTCCCTCGAAACCGGAGTCCCCGTGGGATTCGGCGTCCTGACCGTCGAGAAGGAGGTCCAGGCCCTCGCTCGCTCGGCTCCGGGCCCCGAGAACAAGGGCGGGGAAGCCGCGCGCGCCGCGGTCGCCATGGTCCATGTCCTGCGAGAGCTCGGGGGCCGGAGACGAAGGGCGGGCCGCCGGCCGAAGGGGAAGCGCACCTAGCCCATGGGCCGTCGAACGAAGGCGCGCGAGTGCGCGCTCCAGATGCTCTATCAGTGGGAGGCCACGCGAGACCCGATGTCGGCGGTGGCCGAAGGGTTCTGGCGCGTGCGCACCACGACCGACGAGACCCGAGCGATGGCGGAGCGACTGGCCGCGGGGACGCAGGCCCACCTCCAGGCACTGGACGAAGCGATCACGGCCGCGGCCCGCAACTGGCGCTTCGACCGCATCGCCTCCGTGGACAAGAGCATCCTGCGCCTCGGGGCCTACGAGCTCTTCAACGAGCCGCAGACCCCCGCCGCGGTCGTGATCGACGAGGCGATCGAGATGGCGAAGAGGTTCGGTGAGGCGGACAGCCCGGCCTTCGTCAACGGCGTCTTGGACGCGATCCGGCGCAAGGCGCGTCCCTGACGTGGGACCTCCGCGCCCACTCCTGTTCTTTGTGCTCGCTCCCTCTTTGTGATGAAGTCGAACGATTCTATGACCCAGGAAGATCCACCGACGACGGAGCCGCCGGTGCCGGGCTGGCCGGCGGAGTCCGCGCAAAGGCTCGAGAAGGCCAAGGCCCTCGCCGCGGCGGGCGTTCCGGTCTACCCGGCGCGTTACGAGCGCACCCATGCCCTCGGCGGCATCATCCGCGAGCACGGCGACCAGAGCCTCGAAGCCCTGGACGCGCTGGGCAAGCAGGTGCGCATCGCGGGGCGCGTGGTCCTGAAGCGACCCCACGGCAAGGCCTCGTTCGCCACCCTCACCGACGGGCAGGATCGCCTCCAGATCTACGTGCGGCTCGACCAGGTCGGCCCGGAGGCCTACCGCCTTTTCGACCTCGTCGACCTCGGCGACTTCCTCGGCGTGGCCGGGCGGGTGATGCGCACGCGGAAGGGCGAGCTGTCGGTGGAAGCACACGAGCTGACCTTCCTGAGCAAGGCCCTCTTGCCGCCGCCCGAGAAGTGGCACGGCCTTTCCGACGTGGAGGTCCGCTACCGCCAGCGCTACGTCGACCTCATGGCCAACCCGGAGGTCCGCCGGACCTTCGTCGCGCGCAGCACGATGATCGCGGAGATGCGCCGCTTCCTCGACGCCCGCGGCTACGTCGAGGTGGAGACGCCGATGATGCAGCCCGTCGCCGGGGGAGCGGCGGCGCGCCCATTCGTGACCCACCACAACGCCCTGGGCCTGGACCTCTTCCTGCGCATCGCCCCCGAGCTCTACCTGAAGCGTCTGGTGGTGGGGGGCCTGGAGCGCGTCTACGAGATCAACCGGAACTTCCGCAACGAAGGCGTGTCGAGCATGCACAACCCGGAGTTCACCATGCTCGAGTTCTACACCGCGTACTTCGATTGCGCGGACGTGATGGACACCACCGAGGCCGTGCTGGTCGCGGCCGCGGCGCGGGTGGGAGGGTCGGGGCCCATTCGCTACCGCGACCGCGAAATCTCCTTCGCCCCTCCGTTCCGGCGGCTGACCATGAAGGCGGCGGTGGTGGAAGCCGCGAAGGCCGCGGGCCTGGGGCTGGACGAGGCGGCAGTCGGCGACCCCGCCGCCCTCGCGCGATTCGGCGGTTCGGGCGCGCTCGAGGGCCGCCGCAACCACAAGGGCGCCCGGCTCGAGCCCGGGCGGTATGCCGGCCTTTCCTACGGGAAGCTTCTCGCCCAGCTCTTCGAAGACCTCGCGGAGGGGTCGCTATTCCACCCGACGTTCATCACCGACTATCCGGTCGAGATCTCGCCGCTCGCCAAAGCGCGAGCCGACGATCCGACCCTGACCGAGCGGTTCGAGCTCTTCGCCGCGGGCATGGAGATCGCGAACGGCTTCTCGGAGCTGAACGACCCGCTCGAGCAGCGCCAGCGCTTCGTCGAGCAGCTCGAAGCACGGCGCCGGGGGGACACGGAAGCCCACGTCATGGACGAGGACTACGTCCGGGCCCTGGGGTACGGGATGCCGCCGACCGGGGGCTGCGGGGTGGGCATCGACCGATTGGCCATGATCCTGACCGACTCCCCTTCGATCCGGGACGTCATCCTGTTCCCGCACATGCGGCCCGAAGGCGGACGTGACCAGGGGGATGGGGACCCGGCCGAAGGATGAGAGCGCCGAAGGTCGTCGATGCCCTTTGAGCTGAGGATCGCCCTCCGCTACCTGACCGCGCGACGCAAGCAGGCTTTCATCTCGGTGATCTCGGCGATCTCCATGCTGGGGGTGATCGTGGGGGTCATGGCCCTCTTCATCGCCCTCGGCCTGATGACCGGGCTGCAAACGGAGATCCGGGAGAAGATCCTGGGCTCGACCGCCCACATCAGCGTGTATCGGAGCGGCAACGAGGGGATCGCGGAGTACCGGCAGGTCGTCGAGGCCCTCCGGCGGGCGCCGGGGGTGCTCGGCGCCGCCCCCGTGGTCTACGGCAAGGCGATCCTCTGGGGACCCACCGGATCCGCGGCTCCGGCCACCCTCAAAGGCGTCGTTCCCACCGACGAGAAGACCGTGACCAAGGTGGCGACGCAGATGGAAGAGGGCACCTTCGACGCCCTCGAGTCGGCGCCCGTCGACGGGCTTCCGCCCATCCTGCTCGGCCGCGACCTCGCCGCCCGGCTCAACGTCGGCCCGGGGGACGTGGTGACGGTCACGACCCCGCAGGGGCAGCTCTCTCCGATGGGGGTCCTGCCCGGACGGAAGAAGTTCCGGGTCGCGGGAACGGTGCGAAGCGGCCTCTTCGAGTTCGACTCCGCGTGGGCCTACCTCTCCCTGGCCGCAGCCCAGCGCATCTTCGACCAGGGGGACCAGGCGAGCCTGGTGGAGGCACGGGTCGCGGACATGTTCCGCGTGAAGGAGGCCGCGCTCGGCATCGTCGGCCACCTGGGCGAAGGGTATTCGACGACGGACTGGATCGAGATGAACCACAGCCTCTTCTCGGCACTCTGGCTGGAGAAGACGGCGATCGCGATCACCATCGGGCTCATCGTCCTGGTGGCCGCCCTCAACATCGTGGCGACCCTCATCCTGATGGTCATGGAGAAACACAAGGACATCGCGGTGCTCGTCTCCATGGGGGCGTCGCGGGGCGCGATCACGCGGATCTTCATGCTTCAAGGGACGCTGATCGGCACCGCGGGGACCCTCGTCGGGGCCGCGCTCGGCTGGGGCGCGTGCCAGGTCCTCGACCGCTATCGCGTGATCCGGGTGCCGGAGGACGTCTACCAGATCGCCTACGTGCCGTTTCGGCTCCTTCCGGGCGACGCCGCGATCGTGGTGGCCGGCGCCATCCTGGTCTGCTTGCTGGCCACGCTGCACCCGGCCCGCGGGGCGGCCCGCCTCGACCCCGCCGAGGCCCTCCGGTACGAATGAGCGCGGCCCCCCTCATCGTCGCGGCCGGGGTGGTGAAGGGCTACCGGACGGCGGCGGGGTACGTCTCCGTGCTGAAGGGCCTCGACCTCGAGGTGCCGGAGGCCGAGTTCCTGGCCATCACCGGGGCCTCGGGAGTGGGCAAGTCGACACTCCTCCACGTGCTCGGGACCCTGGACCGGCCCGAGGAGGGGAGCATCAAGGTGGGGGGCGACGAGGTGCTCGGCCTTCCGGAGACCCGCCTCCGGGACTTCCGGAACCGTACCTTGGGTTTCGTCTTCCAGTTCCACCACCTCCTTCCCGAGTTCACGGCCCTCGAGAACGTGATGATGCCCCTCCTGATCGCGAGGATGACTGCGGCGGAGGCCAGGGACCAGGCGGGCACCCTCCTCGAAGAGCTGGGGCTGGGCCCGCGGTTGCACCACCGCCCCGGGGCGCTCTCCGGAGGGGAGCAGCAGCGGGTGGCCGTGGCCCGGGCCCTGGTGCGAAACCCACGGGCGGTCCTGGCGGACGAGCCCTCGGGGAACCTCGATCGGGAGACGGGGGACCGACTCCACGACCTCCTCAGGCGTCTCAACCAGGAGAAGCGCATCACGGTGGTGGTGGTCACCCACAACGAACGGCTGGCGGCCTCGGCGGACCGCGCCCTTCGCCTGGAGGGCGGACGACTTGTTTCCGCTTGAGCGCGTTGGACTTTGGGCCGGGGTCTGAAGCCTCCGCTTTATGAGCTATGATGACCTGATGAGCGTCGGCTCGCGAGAGTCGACGTACGGCCGGAGCGCCCGCGCGAGGCGCGAACCGAGCCGAAGCTAGGGGTCATGTTCGAGCGCTACACCGAACGCGCCCGGCGGGTCATCTTTTTTGCCCGCTACGAGGCGAGCCAGCTCGGCAGCAGTTCCATCGAAACCGAGCACCTCCTGCTCGGTCTCATCCGCGAGGGCAAGGGTCTCACCTCCCGGATCTTCAGCAAGAGCCACCTCTCGATGGACACGATCCGGAAGGAGATCGAGGGGCGAGCCCTCTACCGTGACAAGGTCTCGACCTCGGTCGACATCCCGCTCAGCGTGGAGAGCAAGCGCGTGCTCGGATACGCCGCGGAAGAGGCGGAGCGGATGCTCCACAACTACATCGGCACCGAGCACATCCTGCTGGGACTGATGCGCGAGGACAAGAGCGTCGCCTCGGGCATCCTGGCGGAGAAGGGGATGCGTCTCAGCGCGGTGCGCGAGGACGTCGTGCAGCTGCTGAACGAGAAGGCGAGCGTCGGGAAGACCAAGGAGACGCCGCTCCTCTCCGAGTTCTCGCGCGACCTCACCGATGCCGCCGCCCGTGGCACCCTCGACCCGCTGGTGGGCCGCGACGAAGAGCTGGCCCGGATCATCCAGGTCCTGTGCCGGCGCACCCGCAACAACCCGGTGCTGATCGGCGAGCCCGGGGTCGGCAAGACCGCGCTCGTGGAGGGTCTCGCCAACAAGATCGTCCAGGGCGACGTGCCCGTCTATCTCGCGGACAAGAGGATCCTGGCCCTCGACATCTCCCTGATCGTGGCCGGGACCAAGTACCGCGGACAGTTCGAAGAGCGCCTGAAGACGATCATGCGCGAGCTGACCGAGAGCCACAACATCATCATCTTCATCGACGAGCTCCATACCCTGGTGGGGGCGGGCTCGGCCGAGGGCAGCCTCGACGCGGCCAACATCCTGAAGCCGGCCCTCTCCCGCGGGGAGATCCAGTGCGTGGGCGCCACCACTCCCGCCGAGTACCGCAAGTACATCGAGAAGGACCGCTCGCTGGAGCGACGCTTCCAGGCGGTCAAGGTCGCCTCCCCGAGCGAGGAGGAGACGATCCAGATTCTCCGCGGCATCAAGGACCGCTACGAGAAGTTCCACCGGGTGAGCTACCTGGACGAGTCGCTAGAGGCCGCGGTCTTCCAGTCGAGCCGCTACATCACCGACCGTTTCCTGCCGGACAAGGCGATCGACCTCCTGGACGAGGCGGGCAGCCAGGTGAAGCTCCGGGACGCCGCGGCCCTGGAGAACGCCCCCGAGATGTCGCGCAAGATCCGGGTCGTGGTCGACCGGGGCGACGCCCCCGACCGGGGCGGCTTCTTCCGGTACGAGGACGTGGCCCAGCGCGAGAACCTCCACATCGTGCGCGAGCACTGGGAGATGGGAGGCAGCGGCGGCCACGAGGTCTGTAAGTCCGACATCGACGAGGTGGTCTCGAAGTGGACCGGCATCCCCCTGACCGCGATCAAGGAGGAGGAGTCGGCCAAGCTCCTGCGCATGGAGGAGGAGCTCCACCGGCGCATCGTCTCCCAGGAGAGCGCGATCAGCGCGGTGGCGCGCGCGATCCGGCGCACGCGGGCCGGCCTCAAGAACCCGAACCGGCCGGTGGGCTCGTTCCTGTTCCTGGGCCCGACCGGAGTGGGGAAGACGGAGGTGGCGCGCAGCCTGGCCGCCTTCCTCTTCGGGAGCGAGCGCAGCCTCGTCCGCTTCGACATGTCCGAGTACATGGAAAAGCACTCGGTCTCCAAGCTCATCGGCTCCCCTCCCGGCTACGTGGGCTACGAAGAGGGCGGCCAGCTCACGGAGCGGGTGAAGCGCAGCCCCTACTCCGTGGTCCTGCTCGACGAGATCGAAAAAGCGCACCCCGACGTGTTCAACGTGCTCCTTCAGGTGTTCGAGGATGGCCACCTGACGGACGGGCTCGGGAACACCATCGACTTCAAGAACGCGATCCTCATCATGACCTCCAATATCGGGGCTCGCTTCATCGAAAAGAAGGGTCGCATGGGATTCGCCTCCGCCGAGGCCCGGGACACCGAGAAGAGCGTCAACGAGATGGTGATGGGCGAGGTGAAGCGGACCTTCAACCCCGAGTTCATCAACCGCGTGGACGAGATCATCATCTTCGACGCCCTCACCGACCAGGACCTCGTGAAGATCACCCGGCTCCTCATCGATCAGCTGAACGTCAACCTGAAAGAAAAGGGGATCACCATCGAGATCCGCGACGAGGCCGTGCACTGGCTGCTGCAGAAGACGCTCTCCGACCGCTCGTACGGGGCGCGACCCCTGCGGCGGGCCATCCAGCGTCATATCGAGGACGCGCTCTCCGAGGCCTTCATCCGCGGGCAGATCCGTTCCGGACGGCCGATCGAGATCGGTGTCCAGGAGGGCGGCCTCTGTTACCACCAGGACGAGCGCGGCGGCGCTCTCTCGGCATGATCTACCGGTCCGCGGCGGGGGCGTTCCTGGCCGGGGCGCTGCTTCTTTCCCTCGGTGCCCCCCGGATCGTGGCGCAGAGCGAGGAGCCGGCTCCGATCGTGGAGCGCGTGGACATCACCAACAACCAGTTCCTGCAGAAGGAGACCTTGCTCTTCTACGTCTCCACGAAGGCCGGCGACCGCTACGACGAGCGGCGCTTGCGCGACGACTTCCGCCGGCTCTGGGACACGGGCTTTCTCGACGACCTCTCCCTCGAGACGCGGGACGGACCGAACGGCAAGATCGTGCTCTTCCGGGTCGGCGAGAGGAAGCGGGTCCAGATCGTCGACTACCGGGGGAGCAAGGCCCTCACCACCACCACCATCGAGGACGAGCTCAAGAAGCGGGACGCCGCCCTCAAGATCGACACCTTCTACGACCCGTCGAAGGCCCGCCGGGTGGAGGAGATCATCAAGGAGATGCTCACCGCCAAGGGCCGCCCCTTCGGCACCGCCAAGCACGACGCCAAGACCATCGGCGGGGCCGGCATGCAGGTGTCATTCGTGATCGAGGACGGTCCCAAGGCCAAGGTCACGGAGATCACTTTCGACGGCAACTCCGTCTTCACCGACGCCAAGCTCCGCGGCCAGCTGAAGAAGATCAAACCGGCGGGGTTCTTCAACCTGAGCTGGCTCGGGGGCAAGTCCACCTACACCCCCGAGAAATGGACCGGGGGCGAAGAAGACCCGCGCGGCGACCAGGGCCGCCTGGAGGACTTCTACCTGAACCACGGCTACGTCCAGGCGCGGGTGGGCCTGCCGAAGATCACCTACACCGACAAGCCGGGGGCCTCGGCCAAGAAGCCGGCCAAGTCGATGAAGCTCGACATCCCCGTGACCGAGGGCCCGCAGTTCCGGGTGGGGGAGATCAAGTTCGACGGCCTCACCGTCTTCAAGGAGGAGTTCGTCCGGACGCTGTTCAAGCTGCAGCCCGGGGAGGTCTACAACGAGTCCCGGCTCAAGAAGGGCTTCGACAAGCTGCGCGACCTCTACGGGGCGGTGGGGTACTTCCAGTGGACCGGAGGCCCGAGGAAGAAGCCGGACCCGGAGAAGAGGATCGTGGACGTCACCCTGGCCATGGACGAGGACAAGCGGTACTTCGTGGGGAAGATCCTCTTCACCGGCAACGATTCGACCCGGGACAAGGTCATTCGGCGCGAGATCTACATGAACGAGGGCGACGTATTCAACACCGAAGCCCTGAAGCAGTCGATCAAGCGCGTGAACCAGCTCGGGTACTTCAAGCCCATGGAAGGAGCGCCCGATCTCAAGGCCAACGAGAAGGCGGAAGACCAGATCGACGTGACCTTCAAGGTCGAGGAGCAGAACCGCAACCAGTTCACATTCGGAGGCGGGGTCTCCGGCCTGGAGGGGGCCTTCATCAACGCGTCCTTCTCGACCGCGAACTTCCTGGGAGCGGGCGAGACCTTCTCCATCTCGGCCCAGACGGGCAAGCGGACGAAGAACTACCAGATCGCGATCACCGAGCCCTACTTCCTCGACCGGCCGATCACCGCCGGCTTCGACGTCTTCAAGCGGAAGATCACGTACGTGAGCTACATCAACGTGGTCGGCTACACCCAGGAAGGGACGGGAGCGAGCCTCATCTTCGGCGTGCCTGTGAAGCGCTGGGGCCGGCTCTTCACCAACTACTCGTACGAGGTGGTGAGGCTCAGCGACGTGACCCAGGACCTCGAAGGCAACATCACCCCCGTGGCCTCGAGCGGAGAGCCGGTGTTCGACCCGCTCCTCTTCGGGGCCCAGTCGCGCCGGGAGAGCCGGTTCACCCCGAGCCTGGTGTGGAACACGGTCGACAACCCGTTCAGTCCGAGGGCCGGCACCAAATACTCCGTCTCCCTGACCATGGCCGGGGGTCCGCTGGGCGGCACCATCGACTACCTCCGGCCGAGCCTGGAGGTGGTGGTCTACCTCCCCCACACCAAGAAGACGGCCCTCGGCCTCCGGGCGGACGCGGCCTGGATCAAGCCCTACAGCGACACGAGGGTCCTGCCTTACTATCAGCGCTACTTCCTCGGGGGCGAGACCCAGCTCCGCGGGTACAACCTCCGGACGGTGGGGCCGATCGACTCGAGCGGGCGCGCCCTCGGAGGGAACAAGTACCTGCTCTTGAACGCCGAGTACTACTTCGACGTCTTCGGCCCCTTGCGGGCCCTCCTCTTCTTCGATGCGGGCCAGGCCTACATCGAAGGGCAGAACATCAACTTCAAGGACCTGCGCACTTCGACCGGGGCCGAGCTTCGGTTCATCATGCCGGTCCTGAACGTCCCCTTCCGCCTCATCTACGCCTGGAACCCCCAGCGCGACTCGTTCCAACCGAAGACGACCTTCAAGTTCGCCGTAGGCACTACCTTCTAAGGAGAAGACATGAGAAAGACGTTCGTCGCCGCGCTGGTTCTGGCTGCCCCCTGGGCCTGGGCCCAGGAGGCCAAGAGCCCGAAGATCGCGGTCATCGACATGGGTCGGGTCTCCGCCGAGAGCCTCCTTGGGAAAGGTTTTTCCGCCCAGCTCGAGGCCATCAAGAACGAGATCGATTCCGAAGCGAACAAGAAGCAGGCCGAGCTCGCGAAGATGGACCAGGCCATCAAGGCGCTCCAGGACGACCTCGAGAAGCAGGGCGCCGTGCTCTCGCCCGAAGCCGCGGACAAGAAGCGGACCGAGATCGTGAAGAAGCAGCGGGAACGGCAGGCCTTCCTGGAGGACGGCCAGGCCGAGCTGCAGAAGATGCGAGAGCGCGCCCAGCAGCAGGCCCAGGTCCTGAACAACGAGTTCCAGGTGAAGATCAAGCCGCACATCGACGCCGTGGCCAAGGAGAAGGCGATCGACATCCTCCTCGACGGGCAGGTCACGCTCACCGTGAACCGCGACTACGACGTCTCCAGGGACGTGATCGTGAAGGCCGACGAGGCCGAGAAGGCGGCCAAGCCCGCGGGAGCCGCGGCGAAGCCCGCCACCCCGCCCGCGGCCGCGCCCAAGCCCGCTCCGCCCGCCAAGCCCTAGTCCGTCGCTCGGCGGAGGTAGGCCCGTGGCGCCCGCCCTTGGGCGCCACGCGGCCGGCCGCCGATGACCGATGCGGATAGACATCGGCGGCCTCGCGCGCCGCATCCCGAGCCGATATCCCTTTCAGCTGGTGGACCGCGTGGTCGAGCATGACCCCGCGGGTCGCCTCGTGGCGACGAAAGCCGTGACCGGCTCCGAGGAGTTCTTCGAGGGACACTTCCCGGGCGCGCCGGTGATGCCCGGCGTCCTGCTCCTCGAAGGGCTGGCCCAGGCCGCGGGCATCTGGCTGCTGCAGGACGCGGCCGAGCCGGCCCTGCGTGAGATCCACGTCGTGGGCTTCGACGACGCGAAGTTCCGGAAGCCCGTCTCTCCCGGGGACCGGCTGCTCCTGGAGGTGCGGCTCCTTCGTCGTCGCGGTGGCCTCGCCCGCTTCGAGGGCATGGTCCGGGTGGGCGACCAGCGGGTGGCGGAAGCGCGCATCCTCCTCCAGGCGCAGACCCTCGAGCCCCCGGCCATAGACCCGTCGGCCCGGGTGGCCGCGGGCGCCTCGATCGGGCCCGGAGTGCGCATCGGGCCCTTCTGCATCGTGGGCCCCTCCGTGCGCCTCGGCCGCGACACCGTGCTCGAGTCCCACGTCGTGATCGAGGGCGACACCGAGGTCGGCGAGCAGAATCGCTTCTTTCCCTTCTCCTCCATCGGCCTCGCTCCCCAGGACCTCAAGTACCGGGGGGAGCCGTCCCGTCTCGTGATCGGCGATCGCAACCGTTTCCGCGAGTTCGTGACCGTGAATCGCGGAACCGCGGGCGGGGGGAACGTCACCCGCATCGGCAGCGACAACCTCTTCATGACCGAGGTGCACGTCGCCCACGACTGCCAGGTGGGGGACAACACGATCTTCGGAAACGCCGCCACCCTGGCCGGCCACGTGATCGTGCAGGACTGGGCCATCGTCAACGCTTTCTCCGGCGTCCACCAGTTCTGCCGAGTGGGAAGCCATGCCTTCGTGGGCGGCTTCACGGTGGCGACGAAGGACGTGCTGCCTTACTCCAAGACCGTGGGCAACCCCGCGCGCATCTACGGGGTCAACTCCATCGGGCTCTCGCGCCGGGGCTTCGACAAGGAGAGGGTCGCCGCGATACGCGCGGCCTATCGCCTCCTGTTCCAGAGCCGTCTCAACACGACGGAGGCCTTGGAACGGCTCGAGTCGGAAGGGCCACTTTCGCCCGACGTGCGCGAGATCGTGGACTTCATCCGCTCCTCGGATCGCGGGGTCATCCTGAAGCGTCGGCGCCGGGGCGCGGACGCCCCCGCCGAGTAGGCCGGCCGCACTCCATGGCGGATCCGCTCGGTCTCATCGCGGGCAACGGCCGCTTTCCGTTCCTGGTCGCGGCCGCGGCCCGGAGGGCGGGGCGGCGGGTGGTCGCGGTCGCCATCCGCGAAGAGGCGGCTCCCGAGCTCGCCGCCGAGGTCGACGAGATCCACTGGTTGGGGCTGGGCCAGCTCGGCCGCTGCATCGACGCGCTGAAGGGCGCGGGCGCTCGCGAGGCGGTGATGGCGGGCCAGGTGAAACATCGCCAGATCTTCTCCGACCTGGTGCCCGACCTGAAGCTCGTCGCCCTGCTTGCCCGCCTGGCCTTCAAGAACACGGACAGCCTGATCGGCGCCGTGGCGGAGGCCCTGGAAGCGGAAGGCATCCGCCTGCTCCCCTCGACCGGATTCCTGCACGACCAGATGGCCATGCCCGGAGCGATGACGTCCCGGGCGCCGTCGCGCGACGAGAGGAAGGACATCGACTACGGGCGGCGGATCGCCTTGCACCTGGCGGGCCTGGACCTGGGGCAGACCGTGGTGGTGAAGGACCGGGCCGCGATAGCGCTCGAGGCCATGGAGGGTACGGACGAGGTGATCCGGCGGGCCGGTCGCCTGGCCGGGAGCGGGGCCACCGTGGTGAAGGTGGCGAAGCCGAAGCAGGACGTGCGGTTCGACGTTCCCGTCGTGGGGCCCGCCACCCTCGAGGCCATGCGCGGCGCGGGTGCGGCGGTGCTCGCCCTGGACGCGGGCAAGACGCTTCTCATCGACAAGGACGTCTTCTTGCGCACCGCCGACCAGCTCGGGATCAAGGTCTTCGGGATGACCGGGGAAGAGGGCGAACGTGGTTGAGCCGAGCGTGCGGGTGGGCGTGGTGGGCGTGGGCGCGCTCGGCCAGCACCACGCCCGGGTCTACCGGGAGATCGCGGAGGCCGAGCTCGTGGGGGTCTTCGACCGCGACCCTGCGCGCGCCCGGGCCGTGGCCGAGCGGTTCGAGTGCGCCGCCTATGGTCGCCTCCAGGACCTGATCGCAGACGCGGCGGCGATCTCCGTGGTGGTTCCGACCGCGGACCACCATGCGGTGGGCCGGGCCGTGCTCGAAGCGGGGAAGGACCTCCTGGTGGAGAAGCCCATGGCCCTTCGGCTCGAGGAGGCCGACGACCTGATTCGCCTCGCCACGGAGCGAGGCAGCGTTCTCCAGGTGGGGCACATCGAGCGCTTCAACCCGGCCGCGGACGTGCTGCGCCGCAACTCCGCCGAGCCCCGCTTCATCGAGGTGCATCGCCTGGCCACCTTCTCGCCGCGGAGCCTCGACGTGGACGTGGTCCTCGACCTCATGATCCACGACCTCGACCTCGTGCTGACCCTCGACGGCTCGGAGCCCGTCCAGGTCGACGCCGTCGGCGTTCCCGTGCTCACGCCGAAGGTGGACATCGCAAATGCTCGGCTGCGTTTCGCCTCCGGCCTCATCGCGAACCTGACCGCCAGCCGCGTGTCCGCCGACCGCGTGCGGAAGTTCCGCGTCTTCTCGCCGAGGACCTACGTGTCGGCGGACTTCGCGGCCCGCGAGGCCCAGGTCTATCGCCTGCGGGCCGGCTCTCCGGGAGGCCCGCCGGAGATCGCGGTGGAGTCGACGGGGGCGGCCGGGGAGGAGCCGCTGCGCCGGGAGCTCCGAGCATTCGTTGAGGCGACCCGCGACCGGCGTCCCGTGGTGACCGGGGCCGACGGACGAGCCGCGCTGGCTTTGGCGTTGCGGGTCCTCGGGGCGATGGCCCCGGACCGGGGAGCCTCGTGAAGCCCGGGCGGTCCGCCTCGGGGGCCACGGATCGTGGGTAAGGGCGGCCAGCCACAAGCGGTTGGGGCCGAAACCTCGGGGGTGACGACCCCCGTGCTACGATGCTTCTCGGGGCGCGCGTGAGGTGAACCGGGCCGTGCAGCGTTTCAACCAACGCCA
>Ga0209640_10003811_pt1 | contig 13220 bp, 16 predicted proteins | sample RifCSP10_1_FD_184018 | JGI IMG/M metagenome (GOLD analysis project Ga0209640, IMG submission 184018) | Soil microbial communities from Rifle, Colorado - Rifle CSP2_sed 10_1 (SPAdes) (version 2) | ecosystem: Environmental > Terrestrial > Deep subsurface > Rock core/Sediment | place: Rifle...
GAACGACAATCCGTTTGCCGTGCACGTCATCGTGACCCGTGCGGCCACGTTGGCAAAATTCATGCGCTCCTCGGCAATCACGGCCTCCACCACTCCGATCAAGCACCAGACGAATGAACAGAGTAGGGCAAAGATCGGCAACGTCATAGCTGCTTCTCTGGTCCCATTGCCATCACACGCTCTGCCCCATCTACCCAGCAAACAATGAAGGCCGGATCAGGTATGTCTATCGTGGTGAGTACAAGCGAGATGCGTACTTTCCTGTCCGGTGTTTCACGATTGATAATATTCCAGTAGCCCATCTCCCCACCTTGACAGGCAGGGAAGCCGGTCGTATTGAAAGGATCACGGGCAATACTTTCAAAGCTCCAGAAGCTTTGAAAGAGGATGACCAATAGGATAGTTATACGTATCTTCATGTCAATGTACGTATAATGTATGGTTCCGTCATCTGGTATCCCAAATGACGGGAGACTTGTCATTTAGCCTAATCATCCAGCAAGTGGTTGATATTCAACCATCATTTTCCAGCACCTACCTTTACTTTTTCCCACGATCTCATCGCTCCCAACCCCAGCATCCCGAACAGCACGACCCCAAGTTCACCCATATCGAGGACGGGCAGTTGCGCGATGTCCATGTGAACCTGCGCCGCCGTGAGCACAAAGATTAGGAAGGGCTGTATAACAAACGTGTACGCATAGGACGCGCCGCAAGACCAACCGACAAACGGACGCCAGCCTGCCACGAATAAGCTACTGGACGCGGCTTCTATCTTATTAATTGCGGCTTGGTCAGCGTCACGCTTGGCATCTCGCTCTGAAAGCATCTGCGCTAATTGTGCGGCGCGTTCATCTTTCTTCTCCGCATCAGGCCAGATTTTATCTACGACGGCGTGGGCGAAGGAGAGTCCTTCCGTGAGTGGATCAAACGCCATCAGTGCTTCCACCATCCGCTGAGGCCCGCAATCAGAGCTGTCACCCCGTTGACGCCGTAGGTCACGCCCTTGGCAAACGTGACTTCACGCTCAACGGACAGGATATGCTCGGCCAGTTTTTTATCTTCTTCGGTATGCTGCTGGAAAATCAGGTTATGAGCATCCAAACGTCGGCCTAAAGATTCCTCAATGCGGGTTTGTCCGGCTTCGAGGCCATCCAGCTTCGACATGAGCAGCTCAAAGGATTGCTCGTCCACGTCATCCCCACCAGCAGATGCAGAAGTTTTTGAAGTGACAGGTGCATTGATGATTAGCGAATATCTCCCACCACATGGTTACTCCTTCACCGGCACCAGTCGTTTGTAGGTTTTATGACTTGGATCGTGCGTGCCGCAATGCGGACACTGGATGCCATGCGATAACGACACCATCAGAAAACAGTGCTGACAGACCATATTCGGACATTGAATTTCGTAGGCAAACTTCGCGCTGGGCGTGTACATGATTTTGGCATCAAACATGATTTCCCCAGGTAAGAGTTCGTCATCCAGCAGGACGGTATTAGGTGTTTGGCTTCGGAACATAAAAATGGTGTCCACCGATTTCCGCGACCTTCACCGCTACGTCTGGCTTGGCCCAGTCCGGCATGCCGACCACGGCTGGCGCGTAATACAGCACAGCACCCTTCGCATGGTTCGTGCCAGTGCCGGAGAGTTCCCATGCTGCGAGACACTTCTGCACGGTCTTATCGTCATCATCAATCCGAAGCGACTTGATCCGGCTGGGGTCTTTGGCATTCCAACCGCTGAATTGAAGCGGCTTTAAGACCGTGCCGCTCACCGTCCCGTCGCTGGAATATTTCAAGCGCATGCGGTTACGGATCACTTCCCCGACCGCGACTAATCCTTCAAAGGGTTCGTTTCTGGCTTCCTGCCAGATTGTAATGACCGCAAGGGCATCCTCAGAAACTAGTCTGGGCATGTCGGCTCCGTCGCTGACGGCCTCTGACCACCCCAGTTGCAGCGATAGCAGAACCAGGAATCCGTAGGCGATTCTTTGTGAAGTGGTGCGCCGCACAGTGGACAGGGACGTTGCCATCCCATGCTAGGCTCCGGTTTTCGATTCCAACGCGGCAATCCGTGCTTCTAACGCTGCCACTTTATCCACCGCCACAGGCTGTGGCCGATTCACGAACGCCACCACGTCGGGGTGGTTATCAGGCAACTCCTCCATGCCGGGATGATCCGCGTCGTCTGGCTGGCGGCTTGTCCACGTGCCGTAGATACTCCCGTCTGGTCGTCGTCCTACAAACATGTTAGTTCCTCCGTGCCCACATAAAACCTTGAGTTGAAACCGCGTACAAGTCTGTCGTTGCTGTAGTCGAACGTGCTGCGATTGTCCCTGTCGCACTTGTCCGGATGAATAGTTGACTCGTTAGCCGGACCGTCGCGGTTAAAAGATGGAAGTTCGCTAAGGGAGCGGCAGTGCCGCTTGGCGCGGCATCCGTTACATCAGGACAGCATATCCAAGCAAGTGTTTGTGCCGCCGGATCTTCAACAATTACATTCAAATGTGCAATAGTTGAAAAGTTAAGGGGAACTTTCACTGCGTCCGTCCGCCGCGTCGTCGTCAACGTATTAGCAAGGTTCACGTCCAATGTCGGGACATCCCAGACCAGTTCCAGCCCCCCGCCTTCCGTTTCATAGGTATCAAAGGCGACAATCGTGCCCGCCACGCGCTTGATCCAACCGATGAGCCGCGCATAGAGGTAGTCTGCCCCTCCTGTTTCTGCTTGCAACGCGGTAATCACTGTTGCCACTGTCGTACTCGTATGGGCGTAGTAATCCTGTGTGCCATCGGCTTTGGCGACCGCGTAGAGGTAGTAATCCACATTATCTATCGCCACGCCGGAGTTCCGCATCCCTGCCGCCGCACCAGGAGCCCACCCTACATCGAGTTGTTTGCCCGCCATCGCCGCGCAGGTGATCCAGATGACGCCCGTGGAATCCATGCAGCCGCCAGCGGCGAAATCAATGTCGTTCGTGGCGTCCGTGCCATTACTGTAGGTGAGGCCATAAATATGTTTATTGAGTGCGGCGACATAAGCGAGTCCGGTTGTGGCCGCTGATCGAGCCATCGGGATGGTGCCGTTCGCGCCAATAGCCAGTCGTGTGACCGTCTCATCGGCGGTAGCCACAATCAAATCGCCTTTGGTGGTCACGGTCGTTAACACCACCGCTCCCGCTGCGCCCGTGGCGGCTCCGACTGTGCCGATGATAAATCGCGTCCCATCGTAGGTGATCTCGACCATCGCCCCTTGCGGAAGATCACTCGCAATCAGCGCATCCGTTCCATTTTTCGTGACAGCTTGGGCGGATAATCCTGACACCGCCACCGTGACCGCCCCGGTATTTGTCGAACCCGCGACAAAGCGAAACGTCTGCCCTGCGGCATACGCGGTGATGGCGGGCGACGGCGTGAGGGTAATCGCGTCCGCCGTGCCGCCGATTGAGGCGACATACACGCCGAGGCCGTCCTGGACGTTGCCGACGGTGAGGGCATGGGTGCGAGCGGTCGGGGTACTGGTAATGGTGAGCGACGGTGAGCTGGCGGAACCCGTCACCGTCAACGTCGCAGGCGAAAATGTCCCGGAAAAATTCAGCGTCGTCACCGTCAATTCATCGAGCGTCACCGTGCGCGTGGATTTCGTGGCATCGCTGAGAATGTCGCCGAGATCCACTTCGTTCAGGACCACTTTGCGTCCATCGGCTAAGGTCACTTCAAACGTACCCGTGCCGAAGCGAATATCCTGAAGGCCCAGTTGGGAATATTTTATGACTTCGGTGCCCAATTTATCGCCCCAATTCTGGGTTTGTCTCCACGGCCCGTGCGTAAGCGGCAATCACCGACATGACTTGCGGGGTTGCCACCCCTTTGCTTTGCGTGAGGAGTTCCTTCATTAAGGCCCGTCCGGTTCGCATCTGCATCGCCACAGAAAGATTCTTGGCAAACTCAACCGTGGGTGGAACCACCGTCCCAATCGCGGTGCCGACCACCGCCCCCGGCCCACCGCCGCTCAAGACCCCGATGCCGCCCCCGATGCTCCCAGACCGGACCATTTCTGCGACCCGGCCAGAGCCGAACTGTGCGCCCGCGCCAGGACGCAACGCGGGAATCTTGTTCAGCAGCTTGAACAGCCCTTCGATTTCCGTCCGTTCAGCAGCGGTAAAGGCGTCCTTGTAAAACTCGTTTTTGCCTAAATCCTTCAACACGAGGTTGGCGTTGAACTGGACATTCGCCCCCTGCCCGCGTAACACCTTCGTCGCTGCCTCAATAGAATCCTTCATTTCCCCAATCACAGCTTCCCGCTTGAACACATCACGCGCTGTCCGCAACGTCTGGGACGCGGGTTGCGATGGGTGGGAACTTTTAATCACATCGTCTAGATCGTCAATCAACGCCTTAAAGACGTTCTTGACTGCGCCCGTTCCAGAGCCGCCACGAGTCTTAATGCTCTTGATAATCTGTCCGGCCCCTTCCAATTCCTTTTGCAAGACGGCTGGCGAAATCCCCTGCGGCTGGGTGGCAATCTTGGCTTTCAGCCCCTTCAGGTAGCTGATTGCTTGGCTGTTGACTTTTTGCACACCCTTGGACGGGAGGGTCAAATCATCGAGCATATCGTCAATGACGCCGACAGCCTTATTGACCGGGATGAGCACGCGCTGGGCTGTGGCTTGCCCGAACAGAAACCGGCTGGGGATCTTCGGTTCGAGGGTTGCCAGTCTGCCTGCTGCCTCGTCTGGGGCTAAGGCGTTCAACGTCTGGGCCGCCCGGCTGGTCGGGATCATCCGTACCAGCGGACGGGCCAGCGCCGTGGCGGTGCCGATTGCGGCGGGCACCGCCGCAGCCATGCCGATTTGACCGAGGCTCGGTTCGGTGATGCCAAGGGCCTGATTCGCCGCCTCACCCAGCGCACTCCCGGCAGAGGCCCCTGCAATGCCGCCAGGAATGGTCATGCCGAACGGCGTACCGACCCCACCCCCGAACGCGGCCCCAGCAATCGAGCCAGCCGTGGGCAGCACGGCAGGCTTGATAAACCGCTCCATAAAGCCCGGTTCTTGAGCTGGGGCGGCTTGTTCTGGCCGTTCCAAGAAATCACGTGCGGCCATTTCGCGCCCCAATGCCTCAGGATCAACGATCTTATCGGCCACGGCCCATTCTCCTTCTCTGCTCCTCATACGCCTTCCTGAAGGCCGCCTGGCGCTCAGGTGGCAACGCCTCGTAGGTTGTCCGTGACAGCGGCGTCAGGCTTTCTAGGAAGGCTGCATCCTCACGTACCTTTGGCATGGGTTTTGCTTGCGGTGTAGCCCGCCGTTCCTTGACTGGCTCACGCCCCCCGATGCCAAGGGACTTCCTGAAATTGGCTTCCCCTTGTTCAAGGACGGACATGATATCGGCAATCTTGCGCTGGGCAATTTCCTTGGTATCGGTGACACTCGGCACGAGGGCGGCGGCACGGGCAATGTCCTTATCGGCCAAGGCTCCTTTTTCCCCTAAAGCTCTGGCAATCGAGGCCAATTCCCCCGCCTTAGATTGCAGGAGCGCCGCATCGGGATCGGCCTGTGTCCATGCCCCCCAGAGTTTGCCGATCTGCGCCACGCGGCCACGAAGCCCACCGCTGGCTTGGTTCACACGCTCTGAATACTGCTTGATATCGTTGATAATCGCCCGCGTCGTGTCATAGGTGGACAGGGCATCACGTTGCTGTGCGGTCATCGCTGGCAAGCCTTTTGCTTGTCCTCGTGTCGTGCCAAACGGCACACCGAGCTTCCCCGCTTCCTCAGGGCTCAGGGGCTTCTGCTCCTCCAGTTCAATCCCGGTTGTCACCTTCGCGGCTGAAATCTGGACCGGCTCATCGACCAGGGTCTGCTGCCGGAGCTTTTCGGCGGCAATTGGATCGGCCTTGACGAGTTCCGAAAAGGTACGCGGTTCGCCATAAACTGTTTGCGTGTAAATGGCAGAGGCCGATTCCAGCCGGTCGCCGAAGTCCACCGTTTTCGGAGCCTTCGGCACACTAGCCCCGGCAATCGGTTCGGCTGACTTGCCGCCTGGCTCGACCCTGATAAGCTGTTCCCCTTCCTTGAGCTTTTCAATCTTCGGCTGTTCAAACAACTGCCCGATGCGTGGGTCCGAAAGGGTCATGAGCTTCAGCACACTATCGGGGTCTTGCCCCGCAGATTGGGCACTCTGAAGGAGGCTCACAATCTTGCCTCGGTCAGGCATAGGGGGTTCGGTTGGAGTGGGCGGTCCTTGCTGGCCTGCTTCTAACTGTGCCCCTTGTGGCCCTAACAGCGCCGCCATCTGCGACGGCAGGCGCGTTTCCGCCTGCATCTTCGTCGCAAGGGATTCGAGTTGCAGTTGCGTCAGCTTTTCTTCCGCCTCCATCTGCTTCAGGCGCGAGTCATTGAGACGCTTTTGTTCATCGAGTTGCGCCTTTTGCAAATTGCGCTGCGTCAGCGCACTGTAGGTATTGACAAACGCTTGGTCAAAGTCGCCCATGATCCGTCCCTCACTTCAGCGCGGCGTAGGCTCCCAGGCCAGCCCCAGCTGCCCCCAATACCTGCCCGCTGATCCCGGCCCCCTTCGCCAGTTCCTGTTGACCGATGGTGCCGAACTGCTGCGCGGCTCCGCCGATTTGCTGCCCGCCTCCCTGCAAGCCTTGGAAGGCCAAGGCCAGTCCTCCGGTCCCGGCGTCCCCCGCCCCGCCAAAGAGCCGTTGCCTGAGCGCAGCACGGGCCAGGTTCCGATCCTCCTGCCGGAGGGCATCCTGTTGCAGCAACCCCGCCCGCTGAATCGAGCCTTGCAACGACACATCCGCCAACTGCTGCTGCAAGAGTCCTCCACGGGAGCCTTGCGCGAGCAATTCGTTTCGCAGTCGGCCCTGCTCCGCGCCGAGTTTCGGCAGACTTAGCGCCGCTAACGGCTGGACCGTCTCTGGGAGGTCCAGAAACCCCGGCGTCTGCCCGGTTTGGAGAAAGCTCTGAAGGATATTGGCCGTCCCCGTGCGGAGCGGCTTCGTAATCGCTGCCTGCTCTTCGGCGAGCCCGACCTGCCGCCTCCCAACCGCAGCCAGTTCCCGCGCCGCTGCTACGGACTCGCCGCGTTCACCTTGTCCTTTGCCGCCCATGCCATCGCTCCTTGGTTAATCGGTACACCTGCACGGTCAACAACTGCCCGTCATACCAGCAATAATCCGGCAACACCGCCGCATGGCTGAACCCTAACCGCATCGCTAACGCCCGCGCCTCCGGCCACGGCGTCTGGCACCACACTTGATGCAGCCGCCAAGCCGAGAACGCATAGTCTAAGGCCAACTGCGAAGCCTCCCGCGTGATCGCCCCCCGCGCCGCTTTCGACATCCAGATCGAGGCCGTGGCTTGATGCCCTTGGGCAATCATCGTGAACCAGATCGCCCCTACTAATGTCCACGTCTCTGCTGACTCGACCATGAACATCACTTTCGTGGTCGTATCATGGAAGGACTTGGCAAAGCTCCCTAAGTCCGCTGCCAGCGACGAGTCCACCCCGGAATCCCAAAAGGCTTTGTGGGTGGAGCCATCATCCTCCATTGCCCGCCAGATCCGATAGAGCGTATCGCGCCCATACAGCCCCGGCACATAGGGCCACAGCCGCGTCAGCGTACCGTTGAGATTGACTTTCGTGTCGGCTGCGGTCTGTTCGGCCACCGTCACGGCTTCACCCCATAGCCATGCAGTACTTGCCCGTTCTCATCCTTGTACTGCTGCGAATCAAAGAGCATGATCGTCCCTTGTAAGCCCGTCAGGGTATCCAACTCCTGCTGAATGCGCCGGAGCACATCGTTGAGTTCCTCCCGGCTCTCCCCTGTGACCAGGAGCGGTTGTTTCGAGAGCCGTGCCATGTCACGCCGCCGCCATCGGCAGGTACAGCGCCCCGCAAGGGTACACCCGAATGCGCGTGCTGCCGGTATAGGTCACATTCAACCGCCAGTGATAGCCCATGACTCCTTGCGGGAGAGGGATCAACCGAGAGGCCCGCCCCGACGTGCTCACCGTCGCCGTATGCTCCAAGGTATCATCCACGTAGAGCTTCACCGTCACCGTGGCCCCCAGCGTATTGAGATCGAGTTTCAGATACAAGAACAATTTACGGAGGTCTTTGCTCTCGCCTTGGAAATCCTTGGTTTCCACATCCAGCGCAATATTGCTCCCACCGTCGGTCGTGCCGTTTTCCAACACATAGACAAACCCATCGAGCCCTCCGCCGAGAAAGAGGTCCGTATCTTCCTCCGTGAACAGGCTCCGCATCGGGTGATCGTAGTGATACCAGCGTTGCGTATCGCGGCTGTAGACGGCAATTTTGTTCGGCGTGCTGCTGCCGGTATCGACATAGCTGAAATAGTAGCGGCCCTTGTAGACACCGGCAGAAAAGCTGTTCGCCTGATCCCAATTCAACGGGGCCATGCCGTTGACCGTCTCGCCGAAGAACAGCGGCAAAATCTGCGTGGCAAAGCCGGTGTCCGGGGAGGACAAGTAGGTACTGAAAATCCCGTCACGGGCGACGAAGATAATCCCAAACTCCGTGGCAATCGTGGCGAGGGCTGCGGGCGTACCACGCGGGGAGGCCGCTTCCTGCGCGACAAACCCCGTTGTGACGTTGCCGAGCACGCGGTATTTCGTCTTGCGGCTGAACACCCCCAAAATTCCAGCAATCGGCACGGCGCACTGAAGCGGATCGTCCGCGTTGCCGATTTCCAGGAAATTATCCGCCGGGACTTGCTCAGGCTTGAATCGCTTGGAGAACCAGAGATAATGTGGATTGTCCGCATCCCGACAGAGAAACGCATGCTCTTGATGGTTCACGACCCAAGACGCCTCCGGCGGCACACCGTTATCGGTTTCAATCAAGGCCCCTAATGCGGTATCGGCGATGACCGAGCTATAGGCCCACAGGAGCGTTTGGGTGGTGATATACCCGTCGCTGATTTCCCAGCGGTAGGTGCCGCGCCGCCCATTCACTGCATCTTCACTATCCCCGGTGCCGTTGGGCTCCCATCCTTGCGAGCCACGTGCCCCGGCAGGGGAACCCGGATTCGTAGACCAGTGCAGTTGCAACTCAGACGTGGTATCGACCGCCGTGACTTCCCAATTATGCGTCACGGCATAGGTGTTATTCGTCGGGATGCTCACGCGGCTATCGAGTAACGGCGCATCCGTGTTCGCCACGCTCCGGTAAATCCCCAGCGCGTTCGTGGTGGTATCCGTCGGATGCGCCATGTCGCCGATAGCAAGATCGTTGCTGGCTAATGTGATGGCACTGGGAGCCGTCGGCGAGTTGCCTTCGGCTGCGACGGCGCTCCCGGCTAACCGGCAGAACGTATATTGTGCGGTGTAGGTGCCCGTCAGATTGCCTTGGATACCGATAGCAATGGTTTGCTGTCCGGGCGCAGGCAAACCCCACGTCCCGACCGTGGCACAGTTGGCTTTCCGCATCACGCTATCATCGGCGATGAAATTCCAGATGGTGGTATCGGCAAACGGGCGAAACGGCATCATGGTGGTAATCAGGTTCGAGGAGAGCACCCCATTGAGAATTCGAGTGGTCCCGCAATAGACGCTCTGCCCCGCCACGCGATAGCGATGGGTGTTGATCTTGGCAATGCGTCGGATGACCAGATCGGTCAAGGCGCTGGCATCCTGCTTGGTCCGACCCAAGCGCAGGACAATCGCGCCGGGCTGTGAATGGAGATCCGCGTTAATGGCCTTCGCGACATCTTGATCGGCCAAACTCACCCGATCCTCGCGCAGATTCACGCCGAGGAAGCGGCCTGTGGGTTGTCCAATGAGTCCAGCTTTCGACATCATAGAACTCTCTCGAACGTACTCGGCAGCCGCACATACGGCGGGCGTGCCCGATTGACCGCGCCGTCCTGTCTGGCAAACGTCCGGTCCGCATGGCTCGTATCGGCAAAGCGTTTCAGCAAGGCCACGCCGCGCAGGAACCGGCTGTCGTAGTGCGCGGCCAGATCCAGCCGTTGCCCTTCCCCTTCGCGCCCAAACGCACGGGAGAGCGTGTAATAACGCAGGTACTTTTGCAGCGGCCCAGGAATCAGCACGGGCGTATCGGTTTCCACGAGATCAACCGGCGGCACGACGACTTCCATGACCATCAAATTATCGGTCGAAGAACGCCAGTCGCGCAGGCCACCCAATAAGGCCAGCGGAGCCGCTTCGCTCACCATCGGGACATACTGCCGGTCAGGGCTGAGAATCGACCGGATACCGCCCAGCCCGAACAGCATTTCACTTCCGGCCAACGCAAATTCCCACGGGAAACAAATGATGGGGCTCCCGGTGGTCTGCGTCGTCACCGTCTCACCGTTGAGTTGCTCGCCTTCCCACAGGAACAGATAAAAGCCGTTGCTCTTGTCATCGGGCTCAAACGTGACCCGCCTCCCCATGCCAGCGAGCGCAATCGCATTATCCGAGAGCAAGACTTGGCTTTCGTAGGCTTCGTTCGGATCGGCTTCCCAGGCAAACATGCCGCGCTGCCCTGGATTCGTGGCATCCGCAACCACACTCGGCCCGTTGATAATTCCCAACTCCCACGGATGGACCACCACGTAGAGGAGGCTCGGATAGTTCATCGTCAGATTGATGATGAAGTTATACGCGGGCGCTGTGAGGGCTTCGCTCGCTTCCCACGTATGGCAATAGGCCGACGCGGGCACGAAGGCCATGCCCTTATTCGTCAAGGCTTGGACATCCCCTTGCGTCGTGTAGGCGTAGGCATTGGAGGGGTTGTAACTGTCCACATCCAGCGCATAGGTACGATCCCCCGTCGGCTCCCGTGGGATGCCTTGGGCACTGTCGCGCAAGTCATAGGCTTGCTGATAGGTGGTATCAATCTCGTAGACTTCCACGGAGCGCACGGCTCCGGTGCCCACGGTCCACCACGTTGGCTCCCCCACCCGCCGCATCCAGGCATCGTCCACCTCGTCAAATTCGCGCACGGAGGCTGGGCGCAGCACCTTGTTGTTCCATTCAATCCGTCGCACCCGCTCATCGTCCGCCGGGAGGCCGAATTGAAAATGCCGGTCTGTTTCAGTGGTATGCGACCGTTCCCATTGATACGTGAGGCCGACAAAGGCAGCGGAAGGCGTCACCCCATCCAACTGTTCGACTTCCCATGCGGCGGTGGCATCACGGGTGCCTCCGTAGCAGGCGAGCATCGGAAACCACCACGTCCCGCCGTTGGTATGGCGCGTCTCCCAGCTATGCGACACCGCGTAGGTATGACGCCCCGGCACATCGAGCGGGAGCAGGCGGCTGAACGCGCCGGAGCCTGCCAGCAGCGTTCTATAGGCGTCATTATAAATTCTCAGCAGTTCAGAGCGCGGCCAAATATCGCCGCTGTCGTGCAGCCGTTGCTGAACCAAATCCAAGTCTGCGTCAACCGTTGGCATTGGAGCCGTCCTGTATCCCCACCACCGGACTGCCGTATTTTTCACTGATCCTGTCCAGGATGCTCTGCCGTGCCGCCACGTGGTTCCTGAGCGATTCCACCGCCGCGCCGACTTGCCGCGTCTGCTGCGTCGTTTCAATCACCATGACGGGGAGCCAGCGCACGGCACAGTCATATTCGTCGATCTCTTTCCCAGTCTGCGGATGCGTGCCGCGCAGATGCGTCCAAAAGGCGCATTTGAACTGAATGCAGTCCTCCTTGAGCAACGGGCAAAACGTGCCAGATTTAAGTTCCATGCTAGTTCTTTGAAGCCAAAATTATGTCCACGTACTGCAAATCCATCGAGAGCGTATGGGTATGGCCGCCGCCGCCAGTTGACCTAAGGCTAGTACCTGTACCTACGTATGCTAGTCCAGTAGTTGAACCTGCAAGTGCATTAACAGTATTATCGGGCACTTCTGAAAGGGTTAGCACATGGCTTCCTGTCGTGAGTCCTGACGCAAAGATGGTACTGAACGCTGTCGCCCCACCGGAACTAGCCGTGCCGCTCACCACTCGCAGAGCTTTGTTATTATGCGTCGTAATCTTCGTCCAGCCAGTCGGCGCGGTGGTTTGCTGAAACAACATGATCGTGCCGGACTCGCCGTAAAACAGGCGCATGACGCCGCCGGTATGCCGCCAGAGCAATTCATCCCCGCTGCGCCGTACGCGGCCCGTTGCGGTGGGATTCGCCGCTGCATTCGTGAAGCCCAGTTCGTCAATCGCGGTAATGTCCTCATCGGAGGCATCCAGCGCGGCTCCGAGGCTTGGCGTACCGCCGAGCACATAGGTGCCGGTTGCGGTTCCCGATAACACCGGGGCGCTAATGACAGGGGCAGTCAACGTCTTATTCGTCAGCGTTTGCGTCGTATCATCCCCCACCAGCGCATGTTGTGTCGGCGTGGCTTCGGCCCCGGAGTATTCTGGAAACGTCCCGCCATCGTTGATCCAGATTTCCCCAGACAGCAAGGAGGAGGGATCGGCCTTTTCAGGAAACTGAAGCGTCCCCGCCGCTTCTTGTGCCCCCGTCACCGTCAAGGTTTCGACCGTGAGCGTATCCAAGGTGACGTTGCGGCTCGACAGGGACGCATCGCTCAAAATCTCCCCAATGTCAATTTGATTGAGCACCACCACGCGGCCATCGGCCAGACGCACCTCGAAGGTACCGACGCCGAGGTTCAGATCTTCACGGCCCAGTCTCGCAAACCTGATTGTCTCAGCCATTACCGCTTCACCCCGCTTGAAAACGGTGCGCCCGGTGCGGTCGGTCGCTGATAGTAGCGGCTCTGCTGCTCACGCACGCCTGCCCGCGCCCGCCCGGTTTTCCACGCATCCAGAAACAGGCTGAATAATTCCAACGCCCGTGGCGCGGCCCACTGTTTCATCAAGCCGTCATACACCCCGTACAACACCAGCGCATCGTGATCCGCTTCCCGAAACTCCGGCTCATCGCTATCATCGAGCAACGTGCGCGGCCACGCGAAATAGTCAATCCGCATCGTGCCCCCGCCGGAGGCGGGATGCGGGTACACGCCGAAGCAATCCCAGGAGACTGGGAAATAATATTCTGGATCGCCAGTTACCGTGGGCCACGTCTCATTATTCTTGTCCAGTTCGCTGATCCCCACCGCAATCAACCGACGGTTCAAATCAGGCAACCAAATACGATAGATCGCCATGACATCGGGCGCAATCCCACTCGTGCTGTAATACGTCACCCCCGCTTGCCGCCCAACAAACG
>Ga0209640_10003812_pt1 | contig 13217 bp, 11 predicted proteins | sample RifCSP10_1_FD_184018 | JGI IMG/M metagenome (GOLD analysis project Ga0209640, IMG submission 184018) | Soil microbial communities from Rifle, Colorado - Rifle CSP2_sed 10_1 (SPAdes) (version 2) | ecosystem: Environmental > Terrestrial > Deep subsurface > Rock core/Sediment | place: Rifle...
CCACTTCTTGTCGATCATCAGTTTGGTGATGCCGAGCCAGAGCGCCGCATCGGTTTGTGGGCGAATCGGTATCCAATAATCGGCCTTGGTGGAGGGCGGGCCGTATTCCGGCGCGATCACGACGATCTTCGCGCCGCGCTCCATGCACTCGATAAACCAGTGTGAATCGGTGAGCTTGTTCTCGACGAGATTTTTGCCGTCCATGATAATGAGCTTGGAGAACCGCAGGTCGTTGAAATCGCATTCAGAAGCCTGCAGGCCGTGCACCCACGGATGGCCCGGAGCCTGGTCGCCGTGCCAGGTGTAGTTTGAGAAGTTGCGGCCGGCGCGCGCTTTGTCGGGTCCAACGCCGCGGATCTTGGCATCGAGAAGGGCCAGGGAGTTGTTGAGGCGGTACATACCATATTTGCCGATCACCCCGAGCAAACCCATGCCGCCGCGCATCTTCACCGTGCGCGTGCCGGCGCCGCCCACTTCTTCGACCATTTCGGGTTGATAGCCCTGAGAGAGAAGCAGTTCTTTTCCTGACTCGCCGCTGTAGCGCGTGCTAATGGCGACCAGCGCTTTGGCGATGGCGTCGAAAGCATCGGGCCAGGAGATTTGCACGAACTCGTCCTGGCCGCGGGCATCGAACATGTACCTGCTCTTGTTCTCGGGCGTCAGTTCAGGAAATCCCGCATCTACCCAGGCCTTCCAACCCTTGCGCACAATCGGATGACGCAGGCGATACGGTCCGTAAATGACGCGATGGAAGGTGTAGCCCTTGGCGCACTGGCGCGGATTCCAATTAACCGTTGCCTTGTTGCCGTAGAGGTCGGCGTAGTTCTGATAATCGTAAGTGCTGCCGAGCCGCGTCACGATACCGTTGCGCACGTAAGCCCGGACGCGACAAGCATGAGTATCGTTCGGCGAGCAGACCCAGTCGAAAGCGCTGTCGTATTTGTATTGATCGCGGTAAATCTTTTCCCATTCTCGATTGATCGATCGGGCCAGGGGATTGTCGCCGGCATCTACAGGTCTGAAATAGTGCAAAGAACCGGCAGCGACAGCCGCTGCCCCGGTGCCGATGCCCATCCACTTGAGGAAGTCACGGCGTGTCATCCTGACCATCTCTCTGGCTTCAGCGTCGTTCATTCTCCGCTCCTAAACTCTTGTTCAAGGTTCAACGTCCGACCTTGAACTGTTGAACCTTTGAACCGTTGAACGGTCACTTAGCAATTTTTAGATCCTGCCAAATCGTCACCGATTTCTTGCCGTCGCGATCTCCCGCGCTGCCGTTCCAGACGGCAAAGGCGACGGGCACGATAGAACCCGGCGGCAATGCGACTGACCCTTGGCCATTGGCGCGTAATGACCGGCGAAACATCACTCTGTAAGCGCCTTTTCCATAAATGCCTCTAGCGTCTACTTTCTGGTCGATTCTCGGCCGTGCTTTTAGCGTTCCGAAGCCCTGAGCCGTAAGATCTTCTACCGGACTCTGACGCTGCGGATCCGAGACGATATTTCCCGCGCCCCAACCGGTGACGAAGGTCGGATCGGATTCCATAGTAAGCGCGTTGCGGTGCGGCTGCTCTAGAGCCGAGCGCGTGAGGTTGGGGTAAGAATCGATGCCCAGATTAGGGTAAATTTTCTCCAGATCTTGATATCTCGGCTCGAGATCCGCCTGGCGCTCCGACTTCCACATCCAGAGATTGACCGGAGCGTTCCTCTCTCCCATTGCGAAAAACGGCGGGTTCGGCGTTATCGAGAATTGCACCGCCGCCGCGTCGCGGAAATCCTGCGGCCTCAACGCTGCCTGATCGTTGGTGTCGTCCTGCCACACCATCAACATGGCAATATCCGTCCCATTATGAAGCGCGCGCACGGTCACCTCTTCCGGGCGGTCGCTGCGCCACCAGAGCGGCATCATATGGAGATTTACGGGGGTGGCAGCGCCCCAGACACCCGAATCCGGATGATCCGGTAAGGTGTCGACGCGCACCGCTGGGATGGTGAATTTTTTCATCTCGACACGCTGGCGCTGCGTCTCACTGGAAAGAGAAAGCACATAATGAACAAGATGCCATGCGTCGGCGCCGTATGCCCAATCGCTCGTAGGCATAGGACTTCCCGGAATGCCTGCGACGATATGGCGGTAGAGAGCGATAGGATCAGGGCTGCCTTTGAAAACGCCCGCGGTAAGATCGCGCGGCCGGGTGGGGAACCCCTCGTCATCTCTTTGCTCTTGCGCCCCATCGCCTCTTGCCGTGTCGCCGTGACACGAGGCGCATGCATCCTTGTATAGCTCCAAAGCGCGTGCTCTTGCCGCCACGTCGAAAGGAGGAGCCTTAGGAACTTCTATAATACCCTCACCGCCGCTCCCGTCAGCCGCAGGCATTTTCTGCGCTTTGATCTCGAGCGGTTTTTCGGCGAGAGATTTGATGTAGTAAACCAGGCCCCACCGTTGCTCCGCCGCCAGGTGTTCCCATGATGGCATTGCCGAGCCGGGCATGCCGCGCGAAATCGTGTCGAAGAGATCTTGGTCGGTGGGCACGCGATCCCAGGTAGAAACCAGGCGATATCTTGCCGCCACGAAATCGCGCGGCTTGGGATAGAGGAGATAGGCAGCCTCGCCATCACCGCGACCGCCGACTCCATGACAGGCCGCGCACTGTTGCGTGTAAATTTGTTTTCCTAACGCAACCAACGCCGGTGTGGACGCCGGCGGCTTAATTTCCGCAGTCTTGCTGATTACCGTAATCAGCAGAGCCGCAAAACCCAGAACCGCAGGTAGAAAAAACCGTTTCATCAGATGGCCTCCACAAGATTTCGCGAAGCATTCGAATCTTGATCGCGGCCCGCAGGTTGCGGCGCGATATCATCTCTTTACTTGCTGCCGGAAATCCAACCTCCCGCGAAAAAAAACGCTTCAGGCAGAACCGCAGTGATGACTGATGCGGTAAGTACCCTGCGATTCATAGATAGATTCCTTTACGTGAGTGTCTTTGTTTGCTTGTTGAGCAAATCCAAGGCCATGGAAAATGCTCCGCAAACAGTAAGCGCGGCGCAGGAAGCTTCCGAGATTTGGGAAAGCGTGCTGTGATCTTTTGCAATTATCGGAATGCCGCGCGCGGTCAATATCGGCGCGTTGTTGCAGAAGTGGTGTGTCCCACACTGAGTTCAGGTTTCAGAATGGCAGATCTGCTGTGGTTGCAAGACTACTCACACGAACATTCGAGTCATTGAAAAGGACCGAAGAGTTGACCACGTGAGTAAAACATAACAATGATGATGACATCAATTTATAAAAACGAAGAGGAGGTGTTTTTTATGGCTCAACTGCCAAAGGCTTACGAGAATTTCAAAAAAACCTATCCGGAAGTTTGGCAAGCTTATGATCGGCTCGGGGCCCTGATTCATGACAGCGGTCCGGTGGACAAGAAAACCCGCGAATTACTTAAGCTCGCAATGGCTATTGGAGCCCGCTTGGAGGGCGCAGTGCATTCCCACACTCGTCGGGCGCTCGAAGAGGGCGCAAAAGCTGAAGAGATCTACCACGTGGTTCTGCTTGGCGTGACAACATTGGGTTTTCCGCAAACCATCGCAGGGCTAACTTGGGTGGAAGACGATTTGCAAGACAACAGAGGCCGCGAGGCGAAAGATGAGAATCACTAAGTCTCTGCAATTAAGGGTCTCTACTTGATCGAATCCGAAGCTTGAAACAGCCTCAAATGACAAAACACGCAATGCTTCAAATATTCGGATTTCGGATTTTTGTTTCACTTGGCGCTGAGGCACGTTAGGTGAGCATGCATATCAGTTCAAATCGGGGCAGGTTCGTCCTCATTGGTTTAGCGGGAATTTCACTTCTAACGGGACTCTGGTCTGGCTTGGCTCGTATGGGCTGGCTCCTGCCGCTACCGAACGAACAATTTGTCATGGTGCACGGCCCGCTGATGGTGGTGGGGTTTCTCGGCACATTGATCGGTCTCGAAAGAGCCGTAGCCTTGAACCGTTGGTGGGCCTACGGCATCCCGGTCCTGTCCACCTTGAGCGCGCTGTCAGGATTGTTCGGCGGACCGTCCCAACTCACCGCGTCACTGGCAGCCGTGGCCAGCTTACTCATGGTTGCGGTGTTCATCACGCTTTATCGTCAATATCCCTCAGAGCACTTCATCATTATGGCGCTGAGCGGTCTTGCCTGGTTCGCGGGTAACGCGCTCTGGTTCACCGAAGCGGCGGTATTCGTCTTCGTACCCTGGTGGATTGGATTCTTGGTGTTGATGATTGCCGGCGAAAGGTTGGAGCTGTCACGACTTCGACAACCGACGGAGCTGATTCGCCGCGCATTCCACGGCTGCGTCGCGGTCATCCTAATTGGACTTGGCTGCTCATTGTTCGACTTCCCTAGAGCCATTCGCATCAGCGGATTGGGCTTTCTTGGGCTCGCCGTCTGGCTGCTGCGTTACGATCTGGCGTGGCAGAGCGCGCGGCAATCCGGCTTAGCGCGTTTCATGGCGATCTCTCTGATTGCCGGATATTTATGGTTGGCAGTCGGAGGAATTCTCTGGATGGTCTTTGCGCCATTCTTCAGCGCCGGACCGAGTTATGACGCCATGTTACATGCAATCTTTTTGGGGTTCGTTTTCTCGATGATCTTTGCCCACGCGCCGATCATACTGCCAACAATAACCGGACTGGCATTGCCCTTTCAAAGCGCTTTCTATCTGCACGTCGGTTTGTTGCATCTATCCCTTTTGCTGCGCACTGCAGGCGATCTTGGCCAATTGCTCTGGTTGCAGCGCTGGGGTGGCTTGCTCAACGCCGGGGCGATCTTAATCTTCTTGGTCAACAACGTGCGCGCGGTGCGGCTGGGCGCGCGCGTAGTTTCCGTTCGGCAACGTTGATTTGCGACGAGAACGTTCCCATAAACAAGAAAGCCACATCGATTAATTCCTGTTTATGCCAAAACCTTTAGCCGGTTTCGGCAATATAAACCGCCCTTGGACGCCGCCTGGCGCGCCATCGCTGCTGCCCCCCACATTTTTGATATCGCCTTGCATGCGCTGTGGTTGTGGCATGCATCATGCTCATCTGAAAATTTATGGATTTTGACCAGCGTCCTTTCACCGTCGTCTGGGAGACGACGCGCGCGTGCGATCTTGCGTGCGTGCACTGCCGCGCGGAGGCGAATTCGGAAAGAAGCAAGGATGAGCTCACGTCCGAGGAAGCGCAAAGATTGGTGCAAAGCCTCAAGGTGTTCGGCGCGCCCTACCCGCTGTTCATTCTCACCGGGGGCGATCCAGCGAAGCGGGCTGATATTTTTGACATTATCGCCCATGCCCGTGCCGAGGGGCTGCGCGTTGCCATGACGCCGTCAGCAACGCCGTTGATTACTCGAGAGGCCGTCAGACGCTTTACCGATGCCGGACTGGTCCGTCTGGCTCTGAGCTTGGATGGGAAAGAAGCGCTGACCCATGATAGCTTCCGTGGCGTTGCAGGATCGTTCAACCGCACGCTAAAAATCTTGGACTGGTGTCGGGAGTTCGGGCTCGAAACGCAGATTCATACGACTGTAACTCGCCACGTGCTGCACCAGCTGCCGGCAATTGCCGAGCTGATCGCGGAGCGCGGCATCAAACTCTGGGCGCTTTTCCTGCTGATCGCTGTCGGGCGCGCGGCGCGACCGGAAATTCGCCGGCTCAATCTCAACGCACGTCAGTTCGAGTCGCTTTTTCATTGGCTCTATGATTTGACGAAGCGCGCGCCGTTCGATGTGACACCGCGAGAGGGCTATCACTACCGGCGCGTTTTGCTGCAGCGCAGAGCAGCGGAGCTGGGCGTCACCGCTGAAGATTTGCTGGCCAATGCCAAAAAGAAAGAATGGACGCCGACGGACCTTGCCTCTTCCGTGAAAGCAACGAAAATCGTTCGCGCGCCGCTTGGCGTGAATGACGGCAAGGGCATTCTATTTATTTCGCACCAAGGGGATGTGCAGCCGAGCGGATTTTTGAATCTGGTCGCCGGCAATATTCGTTCTCAATCCTTGGCGGACATTTACCGGAAGTCAGACATGTTTATGCGTGTTCGAGATTACGCGCAGCTTAAGGGCAAGTGCGGCGTGTGCGAGTTTAGATCGATCTGCGGCGGCAGTCGATCGCGCGCGTATGCCCTCACCGGCGATCCCATGCGCAGCGATCCTTTTTGTCTTTATCAGCCCGCAGCCTGGCAAGCTCGGCGCTCCCCGGCAAAACCTCACGCCGACGATCGCGGGCAGCAGGAATATTTGGATTAGAGGAAGTACCCAAAAAGGAGAAAAGAATATGGAACCGACGATCTCGCACGGATGCGGCCATCAGGCAGAGAAGCCGACGCAGATTCTCAGCGACGAACATCGCGTCATTGAGCGCGTGATCGGCGCCGTCGAGAAGCTCGCGGAAGGTCCGGTGGGCGCGCTGGAGCCGTGGAAAAAGGCGCTGGATTTTTTCCGCAACTTCGCCGATCAGTGCCACCACGTCAAGGAGGAAAAAGTGCTGTTTCCCGCCCTGGAGGCGCACGGTATTCCCGCCGAAGACGGTCCCGTCGGCATGATGCTGATGGAACACGAGGAAGGAAGGTCTTTCGTGCGCGCCATGCTCGCGGCGATCACCTTCATCGAAGCCAAGAACGAGGCCGCCAAAGAAAGTCTCATGAGCAGCGCCCAGGCCTACTGCCGTCTGTTGCGCGAGCATATCCAAAAGGAAGACGAGATTCTTTTTCGCATGGCGGACGAGGTGATTTCCTCCGAGGAGCAGAAAAAACTCTCGGCGGCTTTCGCTCAACACGAGGCCGAAGAAATGGGCGCGGGAGTCCATGATAAATATCTAAAGATCGCGGCAGAATTGGAAGACGCAACGGCATGAAGGCAATTGAGCACGGTTTTGCACAGCACGACACCAGGGTCAATGGCATTTCAAAACAGTCAGGAAATCTATCTATCTAAACAGAATGAAGGGTATTTTATGAAAGGAGCTCTAATGAAGACATTAATGGTCATCTTTGTTTCTCTGGTATTGTTTTTTGCAAACGCACCTTCGTATGGTGCTTCATTGTATGAAGGTAAGACGATCACCATCATCGTCGGCTACAAACCGGGAGGCGGCTATGACAGATATGCGCGCCTCATCGGCAAACACCTGCCCAAACATATCCCGGGAAGGCCCGGCGTCATTATTCAGAATATGCCGGGAGCAAGCAGCGTGATCGCGGCGAATCACGTTTATAGCATCGCGAAGCCCGACGGCCTGACGATCGGGACTTTTAACAATGCTACGGTTATCGCGCAATTGATCAAGGTTGAAGGGGTGAGATTCGATTTAACCAAGTTTGCGTGGTTAGGCAGTGCCGCCAGCGACGCAGTGATCCTCAGCGTGCGCTCCGATCTGCCGTACAGGACCGCGGACGACTTGCGAAAGGCCAAGCAATTTGTCATCGGCACCACCGGACCGGGAAGCTCAACCCATGATTTTCCCGCGATCCTTGGGGAGTTCGGTGGTTTTGACTTCAAACTTGTCCCTGGTTACTCATCGAGCGCGGATGTTATGCTAGCGGTTGAGCGTAAAGAGGTGGACGGGCGGGCTGGGTCGTACGATTCCATAAAGCCCTTTATTGACCGCGGCCTCGTACGTCCTATCATTCGAAACCGGACCTCGGCTCCGGGAATCGAAAAATTGCCTGTTGACGAAAATCTTGCAACGAGTCAGCAAGGGAAGCTCATCATGGCCGTGAACGCTGTCCCTACGCAAATCTACCGGCCTTACGTAGCACCGCCGGCAACTTCCAAGGATGCGTTAAAAATCCTCCGCGATGGATTTGCCAATGTTCTCAAGGACAAAGAGCTCCTTGCGGAAGCTGAGAAGGGCAAGATGACCATCGATTATGTGTCTCCGGAGAACGCTCTGAAGGTCGTCTCCGAGGTATTAGGTCAACCTCCGGACGTTGTTAAAGCGCTGGCGAAACATATCAAGTTTGGGGAGTGAGCCCTTACACCAACGAGTTGCTTGGGGCAGGGAGAACGCGGCTCGATCCGCGATCTCCCCCTGAGGAAAGCTAGCTATCCTAATTATGCTGGACGCGTTTATCGACGGACTGTTCATCGTATTTCAATGGCAGACTTTTCTCATGATGCTGTTGGGCATCTTTCTAGGCTTCTGGGTGGGACTACTCCCGGGCCTCGGAGGCACGACCACTCTGGCTTTGATGCTTCCGTTTATTTACCAGATGACGCCTGTGGAAGCCTTTGCTTTCCTGTTGGGAATGCACTCGGTGGTGTCTACCACCGGAGACATCACGTCGATTCTGTTTGGCATTCCCGGAGAGGGGACTACCGCAGCAACGATTTTGGACGGTCACGCAATGGCCAAGAAAGGCGAGGCCGGACGAGCACTGGGGGCGGCGCTGATGAGCTCCCTGGTCGGCGCCTTGATTGGCGCCTTTGCCTTGGCCCTTGCGATCCCGGTCGTGCGCCCGCTGGTTCTTTCATTTGGGGCACCGGAACTGTTCATGCTCGCCATCGTCGGCATTGCCTTTATCTCCTCGTTGAGCGGCCAGGGGGGACGGGCCTTATTGCGCGGAATACTCGCCGGGCTCTTGGGACTCCTGTTCGCCCTCGTGGGCCAGGACCCCCAGGCGGGAGTTCTGCGCTTCACGTTCGGCCAGCTCTATTTATGGGGCGGGCTCGACTTGATCCCCGTTTTGGTGGGCGTATTCGCCATTCCCGAGATCATTGACCTCGCCGTCAGAGGGACCTCGATTGCGGGCGAGCTGCCGCGTGAGAATCTTGGCAGAGGGGTTTGGGTCGGGGTCAAAGATACGTTCGTGCATTTTGGCCTAACCGTCCGATGCAGCCTCGCCGGGACCTTCATCGGAATCATGCCTGGCTTAGGCGGAGGGGTGGCGCAGTGGATCGCTTACGGCCAGGCGGTGCAGAGCGCGCGTACCAATGAGGAGCGAGCCGGGTTCGGCAAAGGAGACATCCGGGGAGTATTGGGTCCCGGCGCGGCCAATAACTCCAAAGAAGGAGGGTCGCTTATCCCAACCATTGCGTTTGGAGTTCCCGGCAGCTCTTCCATGGCGATTCTCCTGGGCGCGTTTTTTCTTCTCGGGATCATGCCGGGACCTGATATGTTGGATAAGCATCTCGTTCTTACCTTTTCCATGGTCTGGACGATGGTCGTCGCCAATATTATCACCGTGGTCGTCAGTCTTTTTTTTCTGAATTATCTGGCCAAGCTCACTCTGATCCGCGGCACGGTGCTTATCCCGTTCATCCTGTTCTTCTCTTTCATCGGGGCCTACACCTCCAACAACCATCTGGGAGATTTGCTGGTTTTGCTCGCGTTCGGCTTTCTCGGCTATCTCATGATCAAATGCGGCTGGCCTCGAGCCCCGCTGGTTCTCGGCTTTGTTTTGGGCAGGATAGCGGAGAACAACTTTTACATTTCAACCATTCGCTACGGCCCGTCGTGGACTCTGCGCCCGTTGGTCCTGGTTCTCATCGCTTTATCGGTCATCGTGCTCTTTTTTCCTTTTATGCGCTTTAAGGGGCGACCGTTGGCCGGGGGAAACGTGCAGTGAAGCGTCTCTTGAATCTTCGCGGTGCCCTCAGCTTAGCGACTGCATGTGTTGCCGGGTATGCTCTCTACGCATCATGGAGTTGGCCGTTCCGAACGGCGCTGTTCCCTAGGGTTATCGCGCTTCCCATTCTTTTCCTCGCCTTGATCGAATGGGCCCTGAGCGTCTGGGGCAGTGAAAAAGAAGGCGAGGGTCATGCGGTGGATTTCCAATTCACCGATACCGTTGAGCCTGCCTTGGCCAGGAAGAGAACGATAGCAATAATCATCTGGACGCTGGGCTTTTTAGTGCTCATTCTTTTGGTTGGCTTTCCTCTCGCAGTTCCAATCTTTGTTTTTGCTTATTTGAAAATAGCCGGCCAAGAACCCTGGACACTCACCATTGCTTTAACGGCAATTTCTTGGCTTTCCATGGAAGGCCTCTTCAACAGACTTCTCCATCTCCCATTCCCGGAAGGCTTGATATTTGGACTTTGGACGTAGCGCTCGCGGCGGTAGCGGTCTTATGAAAACTACGGCTTCGAGGAATCCTCGCGGAGAAAGTCAAAGACAAGTCTGACTACCCGATCCTCAGCCGTGAGTCTCTCGGGCAAGAGTCGCCCATCAACTGGAGAGCGCCGGAATCGGACGATCCCGCCGGCCAACGCGGTGTTCAAGCAAGTGGAATCCAAAGAGCGGAAAGTCGTCGTCGTTCCCTACAACGTTCCGGGTTAAAATAACTACTCGACCTGCGGCGCGGGGCGGACGCCCAGAGATCTCTGCAGATCATGAAGACCGGTTCGATTAACTCTACTGGGAAGGCGAGCAGGGCGCGCCGAAGTTCTTCTCGTTCAACTCGCACCCTTTCGTTTCCGGCGTGCGGTTCCGAACCCAAATCGTCGACGAGTTTATTCGCTATGCCAGGGTTTTCCGAAAGTCTGGTTCGCGCGGCGTATCGAGATCGCCAACTGGTGCTTGGAGAAAGGGTACTAACGTCCACTGCGCCGCAGACGAATGCGCCGCATCAGCAGACAAGTCATTGGTTCGGATCCTCCCTTCCAGTGTAACGTTGCAACTGTCCGAGCTCGATCTGCACCTCCCTGCGCAGAGAGTATCTCTATGCGGCTTTGTGAGATCCTCTTTCGCTCTGTTCGAACAACGACTCTTGCTCCAGCCAGTAATTCGCCATGTCGATACAGCGAGCAAACCACACCCCGGGGAAGCCTTTGGCGTATTCAAGAAATCTGTCAAAGGTCTTTGCCTGTCCCGGGCGGCCGCCGGTAAAATTGTGCATCGCGTAACGGAACTTCATCGGATGGTGCTGGGCCTCCTCGTAGTGGGCATCGAAGTCGTCTTTGAGTTGTTGCAGTCCGCCCGCTAAGCCAAGCGGGGCGATGTCGTTATCGCTATGAGCCGGACGCACATAGCCGAGCGACACGAGCTTGGCGCCGTTCACGTTGATAGTGTAGGGGATATCGGAATCGCAGTAGTCGCCGTTCCACTTGAAACCGAGTTCCGCGCACAGCTCTAAAGTGAAAGGGCCGGGCCTTGGCCCGGGCGACATGTAGCCCGATGGCCGTTCCCCGGTGGCCTTTTCGATCATTTCGATGGACTTCACGATCGCATCTCTTTCCGCCTCTTTGGTCCTGTATACCGTCGGGTGGATGGTTTGGTCCCAATGATGCGTAGCTATTTCATGCCCTCGTCTCTTCGCTTCAACGACCGTTTCGGGAAAGAGTTCCGCCATCAAACCGCTGGTAATGACGGTCGCCTTCACTCCATGTTTGTCCAGGACGTCGAGCAGGCGCCAGATGCCAAAATTCGCGCCATATTCACGCGCGCCGAGAGCCATGAAGTCATCTGTGTAAGAAGCATCCGCGGGCATGGGCCGCCGTCCCATAGTGTGCGGGCCGGGCTTAGATTCCCACTCGTGCATGACGTTGATCGTCACAGCGATCCGCGCTCCTCCAGGCCACTGTGTAAACCAGGCAGGCCTCTTGGGGGTCTTGGGCCGATAGTTCCATTGATACGCTTTAGCGAAGTCCAGCGATTCCATGGCAGCTCCTTTTAAATCCAATTTGTGCCTGGCAAATTGCGTTCGTTCGATGACGTCCCTCACAAAGCCGTAAACAGACGTTCAAGCTCAAGCCGCTCTGCTTTTTACCTTGTGCGACGCAAATGCAATGCCATGAAATCGGGACGTGCAACACATGAACTCCGCTGGGTTGTTTACCAATTGCAGTCCATGCCTTGCGCGGTTTGGTGAGGGAGCGAATTAGCAAAAGCTTTCCAGGAAACAAGAAACCCGCGCACCTATTTTCTCAACGCAAAAAAATACCGAACCCTTTTTTGGCGCGTCTCCCGTGGTGTTTCAACACTCAAAGGATTCGATTCCTCTCTGCGGCAAACCACTGACAGAACTCGTAGCTGTTAGTGCAACATAACCGTTGCAATTCCCAGATAGATAATCACTGAGAGCAAGTCCTGAATCACTGTCGCCAATGGGCCACTACCGAAAGCGGGATCGATGCCGGTGCGATTGAACAACCATGGCAGCGATAGCGCGACAAAACTGGCGGTCGCGCAGGCGGCGAGGATGGACAATGCCACGGCAGTCGCCAAAGCGGCATCACCCCAACGCCACCAACCTAAGGGCAAAAAAACCACAGCCAGAGCAAGACCCACCAATAACCCGGTAAAAATTTCCCGACGTACCACGCGGCCGATGGCGACGCCGACCGAGAGGCCGCGGATGACCAGCGCTTCGGTCTGCGTACCCACAGCGTCAGCGAGATACACGATGCCGGGAATGAAGAAGGCCAACATGACATTGGCCTGAAGCTGCCGCTCAAACGCGCCGACAATATCAGCAGCTAGGAAAGCGCCCGCCAGTCCGAAAAGCAGCCATGGAATCCGATGCCAGAAGCGCTTAAAGACAGGTTCTTCACTCGCCGCTCTCGCCATGGAACTATCGCGGAGAAAACCGCCGACCCGGGCCATGTCCTCATCATGCTCATGGAGCAGGATTGCGAGCAGCCGATCCGGTGGAATAAAACCAACGAACCGGCGAGTGTCATCGATGACAGCGAGAGCGCTTTCGCCATGCTGAACTGCTCTCCAGGCGGCCTTTTCCTGATCGACACCCGGCGCCACATTGGGTGGGTCAGCATCCATAATTTCCCTGATCCTCGTGTCAGGCAGCGCGCCGAACAAATCTTCGATTCGGAGGACGCCGACGAGCTTGCCGCTATCGCAAACTCCGATGTGGGTCGCACTTTCGAATTGAACACCTTCGAGCGATTGGCGTAATTGCAGCACTCGGGTTTCCGGTGAGGTGATGGGTACCAACGTGCATACATGCTCGGATGCGGTCTGGGAAATAAAATCGGAAATGGGAATCGGTTCGAGCTGCATTGTAAACACCTCAGCAGCAAGGGTTGGCGTTCTGGAGTGAGGGAGTGACGGAGGGGTGCATTAACCCGTTCCAGTGCTCTTCTACATCCGCGCCTGTGAAATCGCACGCAGTAACAACGCCGGCAGCACCGTCATGCGTGGGTGAGGCACTATTTTTGGCGATCTAGCGGGACGACCAATACGGGGCAGGGTGATTTTCTCAGAATTTGTTCCGTGACACTGCCCACCAGCACA
>Ga0209640_10003813_pt1 | contig 13216 bp, 13 predicted proteins | sample RifCSP10_1_FD_184018 | JGI IMG/M metagenome (GOLD analysis project Ga0209640, IMG submission 184018) | Soil microbial communities from Rifle, Colorado - Rifle CSP2_sed 10_1 (SPAdes) (version 2) | ecosystem: Environmental > Terrestrial > Deep subsurface > Rock core/Sediment | place: Rifle...
GACCAGCCAGCCGTCCCTATCGTTCCACTGCCGCGGACTACGGATCGACCTCCGATAGTCACGCCAGAACGGTCCCCTCAATTCCTGTCGTGTTTTTCCTTGCGCAGCAATCCGTACCGAGTGCTCCATGACCAGAAGCCGCAAGGAACCCGCGATCACGCCCTTGATATCCGTCCGCGAGGACTCGTGGTCTCGAGCGGCTCCGGAAAGAGTCTGACCCTGTCCAGCCGTAGGCCACGCCGTGATCGCCAGGAGCAGGACTGCCAATCCGGCCCGAAGTGCGGAGCGGGTCACCGTTCGTTCCCTGCGCCTGCGGGTGACGGTGGGGCCGTGGTCGCGGGGCGTGGGTGGGCTTCGTAGATCTTCCCGGTTGCATCGGCGAAAAGCGTGAATCCGCAGGGGTCGAAGAGATCGGAGAGCCTCACGATGTAGCTCCATCGATCGAAGAGAAGCGTTGGCACGAAGCCGACTGGCGGTGCGCCAGCCGCGACGGCTTCGCTCAGCGGAACGAAGGTGCCTTTCTGCTGCTGCGCACGTGCCTGAGCCGTGTTCACCGTTGCGAGGTACCGCACCGCGGCTTCGCGGCGCGCCGCTTGATCGGGGGACGGGCCTTCCGCGCGAAGACACTCTTGGGCCGCGACGCTCACTGTTGAAAGCAGTAACACGAGGCAGACGCCATGGAGGACAAGCAGTTGACGCATAGATTCTTTGCGATTCGGAAGCTCGGCCGTTAAAGGGGGATCTTTGAAGAGATGCGCGTCAGCGGAGCGGCTGCTTAAAGGCTATCCGCCGTAGCCGGGCATGAACATCAGACTTTGGTGCCGCTCCCGAGACCGGTGGTGCCATTTATCCATTCGCCCCTGAGCGCTATCGTGCCGATTCCGAACGATTGTTTGCGCACTCCAAGGAAGGAGGAGGACATGGTGGCTACCGGAAGAGCGTTCATCGTGGTCTTGGTGATTGGTGTGTCGGTTGCCGCGTCGCTACAGGCCGCTGGTCAAGAGCAGGAGGCAACGGTTGCTGGTTGTCTGCAGGCAGGTGCGAATAAGGGTGAGTTCGTGTTGGTCACCGACGAGAAGCAAACGTATCAGGTCCAGGGAGGCGAAGGTGTGGAACTCGCACCACATGTGAACCACCGCGTTGAGCTCACAGGCACAATCGAAAAGAGCGAGACATCGGCGCTCGTCAAGGCTACGGCGCTGAAGATGGTCGCGAGTTCCTGCGAGGCTTGACCCCACGGGAATCGGGACCAGATCCCGTTGCGCCGATCGCGACACAGGCCACGCTGAGCCCTCCTCGCCTGGGTTCCGAGTCGTGTGGCCTGTTGTCGGGTCGGTGTAACCTGTCTGGTCAGACGGCGTTCTTGATGCGCATCACTTCGAGAATGCCATTGATGGTGTTGCCGTCGAGCGTCAGGTCGTGTCCCAGGGCGATCAGGTAACGTCGTTCCGATCCTTCGAGTCTGCCGTCGGTGAGTACCAGGTCCGCCGCAACCGCGAACGCGGACTTGCGAAGGCGGGCCGGCAGGGCACGCGCCGCCGCGGCAACGGCACGTTCGGGGCCGTGCTCTTCGATGAGCTGGCGCATCCGCTCGATGAGCCGTTCCACAGTCTCCCCGGACTTACGACGAAACCTCCGCATTGACCAGATGATGTTGTGAGCACGAGCGCCTTCCTCCGGCGAGACGTGATCATTGGCGTTCATCGCGCCGATCAGAAGCGCGAGCAGCGCCTCGTCCACGCCAAGCCGGCTGAGCGAAGGGCGGCGCGACTTGCTGGTTGATGACGACCGTTTCGATGGTGGCATGTGATCCCTCAGGCTGCGGCCCAGACGCTTTACTCGTCAAGGCGGACGGGCGTACGGAAGCCGTCAGGCTTGACCGCGAAAACGGAACAGACCAGCCGCTGAAGCAGCCGTTCGGCGGTGTTGCCGATGATGAATCCTGCGATGCCGGTTCGTGCAACTGTCCCCATGACCACGAGGTCGATGCCCTCCGATACGACGAAGCGAGGGATGATGTCTTCAGGGTCGCCCTTCTTCAGCTCTACACGCGCTGATCCCAGACGGTTGCCGAACGATTTCACGAGGTCGTCAAGGGCGGTTCGTGCGGTGTCCGACGCCGCCTTCACGTACGCCGCCACTTCCTCGGGCTTCGAGTGACTGCGCAACAGATCCTCTCCGAACGCCGACCATGCCTGGAACACGGTCACCGTGCCGCTGCCGAATCCAGCCAGCAGAAGGGCCCCGTCGAGAATCTTTCGATTCAGCGCCTGTTCCTCCGCATCGTCCGCAGTGGCGTGTACCGCCGCCAGCACCCGTCGAGGTGCCGTCGTCGCGGAAGGTCCGACCGCCCATACCGGGCATGGGCACTGCCGAAACAACTGCATGTCGATGGCGCCAAAGGCCTTTGGCGCTGCCAGGTCGCGCGCGTGCGATCGAATGAGCAGGTCATGCCCGGATCGCAGCACTTCCCGAATTAGTTCGATGGACGCCCGGCCCAGGAGAACGTCGCATTCCACGCTCACGCCGTCTGCTGCCGCGCCGATTGCCGCCAGTCGTTCCCGCCGCTGTCGGATGATGACCTCTTCGAGGCCTTGGGGCAGGTAGCCGCGTACGTCACCGGGTATCGCCACGACGTCAACAACCTTGAGTCGGGCGCCGCAGGCGCGCGCGACTTCGACGGCCCGATCCATGGCGGGGTGCACCGCCGCCAGCGCGTCAACGTCAACGACGATGCTTCCAAATCCGTCCATATTCATGCCCTTCCGCCGAATCCGAGGCGAGACGTGTGACCTGCGTGGACCGTCATGCGGCCCGGAACGTGAATCTTGTACTCGTCGTGTGTCCGCATAACGGTCCCGGCGCGCGGAGCGCGCCACGCAGAATACTGCCAACCAGCCAAGGGCATTCACCGGGATATTAAGGGCAGGCCGTTGGCTGGTTCCGGGGCGCAATCTCAGCGCCACCTGAACGCGTATCCGACTCCGAACTTCAGCCGGGGGCTGTCCAGCGCGCCCACCTTGACCTCCGCGAACAGGCCATCCTCATGAGCGATACCGACAAGCACGTTGAGGCCGGGTTCTGCGTCAGTATCACCGGACCTGCGGATGATATTCAGTGCCGGGCCCGCACCGGCATAGACATTCCATGCCTCCGGCGACCGAAAGTGGTACGCGAACTCGACGTTGAGTGCCGCGATCGTCGTGTCGTCGCCGACACCGATCTCGACATTCGGGCGGAAGTGGAGCCGATTGACGAGCGGCGGTGTTTGCACATGCGCGCCGAAATAGAACTGTTCGGGATCAACCGACACGCCCGCACGAATGCCGACGGTCTGTGCGGCAACTGGCGCGGATGAAACCAAGACGATGAATGCCGCGGCGACCGCGGGCGGCGCCCACTGAGCCATGCTGAACGCAGATCTCGTCATCATTCCTCGATGAAAGTGTTTCACAGCTTTGATTCCTCCCGGCCCCAAGAGAGCCAAATCACCAGTAGAAGCGCCGCCAGAGCGATCGCCCATGCCGCGCTCCGATTCAGCCAGTTCATCGCGTCGTGCAGATTCCCGATCCGAGATCCCGACGCATACCCCACCACCAGCATCAAGGGCACCCAGAGTGCCGCTCCCAGCACGTCATAGCGCAGAAAGCTCGATGCGGGTACCGCTCGAACGCCAGCGGTCACGAACACCAGGGCCCGTGTTCCCGGGGTCAGCCGTGCGATGAAGACGAGGCGGTCGCCCAGCCGACCGAACCATCGTGTCGTTCGCCGCAGGCGTTCCGGCGAGAGGAGCCGACCTTCTGCTACACGCGCAGAATGCCACGCCAGGTGGCGACCTGCGGCGTAGAGCATCAGGTCGCTGGCGACGACGCCAGTCATGCAGACAGCCAACGCCACCGGCCAGAAGAACACGTCGACGTACACGAGATAGCCAGCGGTGAGCAACAACAGGTCTTCGGGAATCGGCGATCCGATGCCAGTGAGGATGAGCAGCAGGAGCAGGGCAGGATAGCCCCACGTGCCGAGGACATTCGAGACGGTGGCAGGATCCATGACGCGTCGGCTGCCTCACAGTAAGCGGCCCAGCAGAAGCCCGCCTACGCCGACGCGAACCCACTGGGCAACACCCGGTTGGCGGTGCTTCAGCCAGTGCCATCCCGACGCGAGCACCGTCATCGAGGCCCACATCGCGGCAACGAATGCCAGCGCGGGCAACAGCGTGAGCGTCGGCCCGACATATTGCCGCAAGCCGAGATTCCATGCGGACCCGTAGACGATGCCGAGGTGGACCGCGTACACGGTCAGCGACTCGTGCGCCAGTGCCTGAACCGGGTACGCCGGCTTCGAGACGAGACGGCAGACCCGGGCGAGAAGACCAAGCCCCAGCATCACGGAGCCGGACCGCACGAGAAACTGATTCGGACTGGTGGACCAGAAGTCGGTTGGACCGAACGGCTGCAGGGGTATTCGCACACACACGAACGCGACCAGCAGCATTCCGAGGCCGCCGCCGATCAAGACGCGCTCGGCGAATCCCGCAAGCGGGTCCATTCGTGAGCGGACATAGAGGCCGCCGAGCGCGGCCCCGAGCAGGATGTATGCGCCCCAGGGAAACAGCGGGAATGGCGACCCCGTTGCCGGCGAGAGGTATGCGGCGATCAACGTTGGCGCGTGCGCCGCCCAGTCGATCCGCCACATGGTCGGTGTGAGCGCGATAATCGCCGCGCAGCCGACTGCTGCTGCGGTCGTGTGATGGCGGGGCGTGCGGACAAGCCACAGGAGCCCCTGGAGCGTGGCCAGCATCACGGCAATGCACTGAAGCACGTCGACGACGAGGAAGCTCTGCCAACGCTCGTCACTCATCCCGTACAGGCGTGCGAGCTTTGCCATCGGGAAGTGCAAGGCATAGCCAAGCAACAGGAAGAACCCGAACCGCCGAAACCGCCGGCCAGTCGCTGCGTGTGAGACGAACTGGTCCGTCCATTGACGATGCGTGGCCAGGGCGAAGACGAATCCCGACAGCAGCAGGAACATGCAAGATGTCAGGCCACGGAGGAACGACCAGAGGTCGAACGCGGTTCCTGTACGAAGATCGGTGGCCAGGACGACGTGGAGCGTATGTCCCTGCACCATCATCAGGATGGCTGCCGCTCGCGCGACATCGACGAAGACGGATCGACTGGCAGTGTTCAGCACGCGGTCTGCCGTGTGGGAGCCGCCGAGCGAGAGGTGGTGGGCAGTTCGCGTCACCTGGGGAATCACTGAACGCCCCCATTCCAAAGGACGGCGGAACCTCACCGCGCCGGCACCATGCCGGGCTCCCAGTGGCGAGGTCCGCCAACTCGAATGCGGCCTCAGCAATCGCTCACGCCGCCGAGCCTACTTCGTACCAGATCGTCCCGCTGGCCTTCGCGTCGAGGCGGGAGCCTGTTGCGGCGCCCGCACGGATCCAGAACGCCGCGATGCGAGAGTTGGAATCGCGCGGTTCGGGTCCGAGAGCGGACTGACGCCAGATCCATAGATGCGACGGTAGTTGTCGGCAGCGCCGAGGATCTTTTTGACGTAGTTCTGCGTCTCCGGAAATGCGGCCCAGTACAGATACGCCGGACGATAGTCAGACTGGACAAACGTGGTCGCGGCGCGTTCGAACACTTGCGCGGCTTCAGCGGCCCTTCCCGCGCGATACGCGCGCCAACCTACCTTCCACGACGCACGTTCCGCAAAGCGGCGGGTCGGAAACGTGTCCAGGAGCGTTCGGAAGGCCGTGTGGGCGTCATCGTCTTGATTCTGCCGGATATAGTGCGTTGCCAGCGTGTCGAGGACTTCTTCGGCCGAGGGCGTGTCGCCCGAGCGGCTGACGAACGCGCGCGCCAGCCGTACGAAGTCGGCGTCGGCGCCGACGGCACGTGCCGCCATCAAGTCATAAAAACGCGCTTCGGTCTGATGACTACCGGCATGGAGGTATGGCACCAGCGTTGACCTGGCTGCCGCGTACTGCCGGTCAAAGTACTCGCAGGCGGCGCGCCGCACGAGGAGGCGCTCGTGCTCGCTCCCTGCCGCATATGGACGGAGCCGTTCGTACGCGGCGCGCGCCTCCGCATAGCGCCTTGCGCCGAACAACAGATCGGCGCGCGCCAATTCTTCCCGGTAGCGGGCATTGTCGGGCGTGAGTGCCTCGAGCGCCTGAAGCTTGGAGAGTTCGGAGGCGGCTTCCGAGTACAGCGAACTGAGCGGATACTGCTGCCGTACGTGGCGAAATGCCTCAACGGCGCGTGGCCGGTCGCCTGCGACGAGACTGGCGCGTCCGAGTCTCAACCAGACCTGGTCCGGAGCCAGTGGCGAGCGCGCCAGCAGGCGTTCGTATATACGCCGAGCAGCCGCATGATCCCGGGCCGCTTCGGCCGCTTCGGCTTCGCCCAGTGCCGCTGCTTCCGACAGATAGCCGGTAACAGTGGTGGCCGTTATGGCTGCAAAACCGCGGCGGGCATCCTCCAGCCGTCCGAGCTTCAAGTGCGCCAGGGCCGCGTAGTAGGCCGCATAGTCCCTGACGGGCTCGGCCAAAGAGGCTCGCGATGACAGGGGCGCGAGCGCATCGCCATACTCGCCCTGTCGATACAGCCTCACTCCTGACGCGAAACGGGTGAGTGCGCCCGCACTCCGAGCTCCCTGGTTCTCGTCGGTGGGCGCCAGCCACAGGAGCGAGACGTCGCGTGGCAGCAGCGGATGGAGGGTCGAAACGAGCGTCTCGCCGCTACCCGCCGCGTCGCCAACCGAGACGTGCTCGATTCCGTTCGACGCAGGCGCGGCGACAGCGACGGCTCTCGCACCGACCAGGGCGACCCAGGCGCCACAGAGGATGCCGAAGCGACGACTCAGGTGTCCCGCCCATCTCATTGACGCCTACTTGGCCGTGATGATGGGGTGCCCACGCCGGTTCTGCTGCCAGCAGCCTTCATGTTCCTCGAAGCAGACGGGCGTCTCCTCGCCCTTGCTGACCACCACCAGCCGATCGGCGGCGACGCCGAGGCTGACGAGGTACTCCCTCACGGCGTTGGCGCGGCGCTCCCCAAGTGCGAGGTTGTACTCGCCGGTGCCGCGGGAATCGCAGTGGCCCTCGATCGTTATGCGCGTGGAGGGCCAACGACGCAGCCACTCGGCATTTGCCTGCAGGATCGCGCGCGCATCTTCCCGGATGGTCCATTGATCGAAGTCGAACAGCGCGTCACCGAGCGGCCGTTCCGCGTTCAACTCGTCGAGGGTCTTGCGCGCGAAGATCTCCTCCTCAGTCAATGCTGCGGCGGGCGGAGCCGGCGGAACCGGTTCTGGCGCTGGCGGAGGCGGCGGAGGCGGGGCCTCTTCGACTGTCGGTGGGGGCGGGACAGGCGTTGGGATCGGTTGCGCCCTCCTCGCGCAATCTGCCAACACGAGCGGCGCGCACAGGACTATCAGCACCATCAGACGGACATGTCTCATCGCGGGGTTCTCGCTTGTTGCGCACGTGCCGAACCCGGCCAAGCCGCGCCAGGTGCGAATCGTGCCCTGATTGCAGGCTATGCGGGATTGGGATGATTGAAAATCGGCCGTAAGTTCGGGAGGCATGGCACCAAAGTGCCGAGCAGTCCCTTGCATCCACCTGACTACTTGGCGTTGACGAGACCCTGGCGGATCGCGAAGAGGGCGAGCTCCAGACGTGTCGATGTGCCCGTCTTGTCGAAGATGCTGGTCAGATGATGCTTGACGGTCTGAAGACTGATGTTCAACCGCGCGGCGACGTCGCGATTGCTATCACCGCTGGCGATGGCCTCGACGATCTCTATCTCTCGAGCGGTGAGCCCGAATGGCTTCTCCTTCTGCTCGCCGACCTGCCGCACGGCTTGTGCGAGATCGTCGGCGACCTCGGCCCCAATAAGGAACTTGCCTTCTACGACGCGGTGAATTCCGTCAATCAGGTGCCGAGTCGCGGACTCCTTCAGCACGACGCCCCGAGCCCCAAGCTGAACGGCGCGAAGCAGTTCCGTAGGCTCGATGGCAGCGGTCAGCAGAATCACGCGTGTCGCTTGGATCTCCGGAGCCGCCAGTGTGTCGAGTCCCCCCATGCGCGGCATCGCCACGTCGAGCAGTAAGACGTCCGGTCGGACCTCTCGTGCCAGGCGGACGGCGTCCAGGCCATCCGCGCCTTCCGCGACCACCTCGAAGCCCTGCTCGCTCTCGAGCAACCGCCGCAGACCGTCCCTGAAAATCTGGTGATCGTCCGCAATCGCAATCCGAACGCGACGTGCCGGATTACCCATGGTCGCCCTCCTCACGAAACGCGAGCTCCAGGCGCGCGCCACCGCCATGCGTCGATTCGACGGTGAGCTGCGCGCCAGCCATCCGCGCACGCTCCTTGATGATGGCGGGACCTACGCGTCTCGCGTCGAGCTCCGGAGCAGACAGGCGTCCCTCGAACTCGAATCCGCACCCGTCGTCCTCGATGACCAGGCGGCTGTCCCCGTCATCGCTTGCCAGACTGACCAGCACGTTCAGCGCATGACTGTGGCGGCGCACGTTTGCCAGGGCCTCTTGAACGATTCGAACAATTTCCAATGCCTTCTTGGGTCCCAGTGCGATGCGGCCACCTGTCGCGACGAATCGAGCGGAGATGCCCGTGTCCCGGCGAAAGCGCTCGACGAGGCCAGCCAACACGTCGGGGAGCTGCTCGGTTCCCTCGAGCTCAATCGGACGCAGGGCCTGCATGAGTTCACGCAGGGACAGAACCTCGCGGCGAATCAGATCCTGCACTTCGCCGACTTCACGATCAACAACGCTCGGCGATCGGTCGGTACTGCGCCGGAACGCCTCCAGTTTCATCTCGATGCCGAACAGCGCCTGAATGGCTCCGTCGTGCAGTTCTCGCGCGACGCGTGCGCGCTCGGCGGCACCGGCCCGGGCCCGGAGCCGTCGCAGCAGGAAGACGTTCGTCAGCGCCGGGGTGACGTGCTCCGTGAGCGCCTCCAGAAAATGCAGAGACCGTTCGGGGCTGTCCGCCTGCAATGCGTCGAACAGGTAGATGCGCCCGTGCCATTCACCAGGCAGGCCCATATTGACAGCGGTCACCGTTTCAAACGGTTGTGCGGCTAGGAAACCAGCCGGCAGTTCGGCGCGAAGCCGCTTCAACGGCCACACGCCAGGGTCGATCACGCGCACGTCTGCGCCACCGCCCTTGGTGTGAGCGGCCGTCGCTTGCCACGCACGGCCGAAGTCCTTGAACAGCCACGTGGACTGCTGCTCCGCGTTCAGCTCGAGCCGCCGCGCACGCGTGTGCTCCTTCTCAGCCGTCGAGCGACCGAGGTGCCACAGGAGCGATCGCCTGTTGTCGTGGTCATCCATGACGACGGCCACCGCGCGCGCCCCGAACGTCGAGAGCAGCATGTGGGCGACGGCGGTGACCGACCCTCCCAACCCGAGATCGACGCGGGGCTGTCGTGTCGCATCGGCAATCGCGGCAAGCTCGGCGCGCGATTGCTTCTCCTGTTCCGCGAGATAGCCGAGCAGCACCCCCGTCAGCAGCAGGTAGGCTACGCGCAGGATGGTGCGGTTGAGCTCGAACCCGATCGATGCCAGCCACGTACTGTTCCAGGGACCGGCGGCAGCGATCGCGGTCTCGACAAGGAACACCGCGACGATGATGACCGCCGTGCCAGCCGTATCGCGGAAGCCGCCGCGGTATGCAGCCGCAACCACCACGAACAGGAAGAAGAGAAAGAACGGACTGACAGGCCCCTCGCTGACGAACGTCAGCGCCGATGTCCAGGCAATGTCCAAACCGTGCAGCAGCTGGCCGTGTCCGGGTGTCAGTCGCACAGCTCGATGGACATAAACGAGCACCGCAAGGCTGTACAGGGCGTACGCGAGAAGAACGCTGTACGTGATCGCGCGCAGTCTCGCCGGCTCGGTGGGGTCGAGGTAGATGGCGACGAGTGCGCTCACGGTCAGGAATGCACGGCCGACCGCCAGCACTCGCTCCAGCTGCACCGGGGGTCTGCCCACAGAACGGTAGCTCTGAAGAAACGGGGACGTCAGCCGCATCGTAGAAGTGTACCGAATGTCATTCCGATCCCACTGCGTGTGTGCGCTGATGCCATTGGCCACGGGAGCGGTCTCGACCATTGGGTCATCGTCGGCGAGCGTATGCACATCCGCGCCGGGGGAACATCAGACCAACGATGGATGCGAATGGCACTAAGGTGCCGAACTCAAGTCAGATGGCCGGCTCGCGGGCACTGATGGCGTGTCATCGAGGAAGAAGCCACGGGCCGAGCACGAGCGGCGCGTTCGTCGCGACAAGCAAGCCGAAGAGAGCAACGGTCATCGCGACCAGCAGGTCCGCAACGAGTTCCTTCATCGGTGAGGCTTCTCAGGAGGCGTCGCGCATTGAACGCCGGAGTGGTTGCGGAGAAGCGAACTGCGCGAAAGGCTACGTGATTGCTTCAGTGGCGACTACCGAACCAAAGTCCCAGTGAAGTGGCACTGAAGTGCCACCGCGTCCTCCAGCGGATCATCCGCCACATCGCCAGTCTTCGACGTCAGACCATGGGTGGAACGAATCGACCGGAGGGATACGTAACGATGACACGCGTCCGTACCGCCCTTCGGGCACATCTCCGCACGGAAACCGGCTCGGCGGTCGTCGCATACGTCGCAGCGCTGCTCCTGCCGATTCTCGTTCTGCTCGTTGTCGAACGCTTGCGGCTGCCGGCCTTCGTGTTCGAGCATGCGATCGTGCTCTTGGTCGTCGGGTGTGCTGTTCAATCGGGACTTCGACCTGCGGTGGTGAGCGCGATCGTGGCGGTTACGGGGGATAACATCCTCCTGCAGGAGCCGATAGGGGAGCCCGCGATCACAGGCGTCCGGGATGTGATCGATCTCATGCTTTTCGTGATTGTTGCGGTTACGGTTGGGTGGCTCGTCGCGACGGCCAGGGCGGACCGCATCAGGGCCGAGAAGGCGGCTGAGCAGGAGCGCCGGGCAAAGGAGGCGCGCGATCGGCTGATCGCAACGATCTCCCATGACCTCGCGACTCCCCTGAACGCCATCCGTGGCAGCGTCCAGTTTGCACAGCGATTCGGAGGCGAGACTTCGGTCGATATGAGGCGTCTTCTCGTGCGTCTCGAAACCGCGGCGTCGAGGGCCACTTCCCTCGTGGAGACCTTGCGTGACACCCAGGTGCTCGAACGTGGTGACGACCTGGCGTTGAGGATAACGTCGCGTGATCTGCGCGACGTGGTACTGCCAGTCATCGAGGTGTTTGACCGCATGTCGGATCGCCATCCGGTCATCGTGACGGCTACCGAGGCGCCTCTGATTGTGCACGCCGACATGGCCCGCATTCAGCGGGTCATTGAAAACCTGCTCTCGAATGCCATCAAGTACTCGCCGCACGGCGGAACGGTCGAGGTCTCGCTCAGCGCAGACGGCAGCGACGCGGTCGTCGCAGTGCGCGACCACGGCATCGGGGTCTCCGCGGAGGTGATTCCGCACATCTTTGACGCATCCTTCCGAGCGCCGGAAGCCGTGGCGGCGGCGCCAGGCCTTGGTCTCGGCCTCAGCATCGCGATGGAAATTGCGCGGCGCCACGGTGGCACCATCGACGTTAAGCCCGCGGAGCCGAATGGGTCCCTCTTTGCATTGCGACTTCCCCTGAGCGGCAGCGTGGTTGTGAGTGATCGGTCCGTCGCGCAGCACCTGCCTGCGAGCGGCGTGTCGTCAAACTGACGTCATCACAATTGTTTCTGGACTTCAAAGCGACGCATTGCTTTCGAGAGGGGGACAGATGCCCCGCGGCAGACAGTTTCGCGTCCTATTAGCGACCGATGGTTCGACCGCGGCGAAGGCCGCGATGTCCACGGCAACCGGTTTTCCATGGCCGCCTAGATCCGGCATGTTCGTGGTCGTCGCAAAGCAGGTGCGGGTCGAGTCCCGGCGTTCCATCCTGCCGGCCGCTCTCGATCGGACTGCAGAATTCGTGGCGAGGAGCGCCGCGCGTTCTCTGGCGCGGCGCTGGCCTGACGTTCAGGTGCATGTGGTCGACGCGTCGCCCGTTGACGCGATCGTCCGTGAGGCGACGCGAATCCGCGCGAATGTAATCGTCATGGGTTGGCGTGGCCAGGGCGCTGTTCGCCGCCTTCTTACCGGCAGCGTGTCCCGCGGTGTCGTCCGCCGCGCTCCCTGCGCGGTGCTTGTCGTCAGGCGCGCGGTTCGGCGAGTGCAGCATGTCGTGATTGGAGTCGAGGGCTCCTCTCATGCCAGACGTGCGATTGCACTCATCACCAGGCTCCAGCCACCTCGTGGCGGCCGGGTCTTGCTCTTGAGCGCCATCGATACGATGCGGGTTCCCGCCCAGGCACTCGCGCCGCTCGGTACCCGCGCTACAGTGGGTGCGGAGGTTGCCCGCATCAACCGGAGACGTCTGACTCGTGCTCGAAAGGAGATTGAACGCGCCACCAAGTCGCTCACGGCGGCGGGCTGGAGGGTTGATGCAAAGGTCGCGACAGGAGCGCCGCTCCGCGAGCTTATTGGTGCTGTCCGCAAGAAACGTGTCGATCTTCTCGTCGTGGGCGCAAGGGGCGTCGCAGGAATCCGACACCTTCTGCTCGGAAGCGTAGCCGAAGGGGCGCTCAACCGCAGTCCCGTGCCCGTCCTCATTCTGCGATGACGATGGATTCTCCTGCAGGCACGTCGCACATGGCTTCTGTCAGCGCTCGCCTTCAGGCAAGCCCTTGGCGAATCGCCGGCCGGTCACGCCGATTCGTGGCCGAGCCTGTTGCGTCGTGTGTTCGCCTCGTGTCGGCTTCCGATTGCCATCTGGACACGCAGGAATTCGCCCACGTTGTCCATGGTGAGCAACCCGATCAGAGTGCCGCTGCGAATGACCGGGATGGTATGGCACTCATGCCCCTGCAGACGTTGGAACGCGACGTCGATCATGTCCGACGCGTCGGCCACCAAGAAATCACGACGCATAACGTCGCCTACGGGAACGTGCTGCTCCTGACGTGCGAGCGCCGTGAGCAGGTCCGCCCGCGTCAGAATGCCGACGACTGCCGTGTTGTCCACGACCGGAAAATCCTGCTGCGCACCGGACAACAGCAGATCGACGGCACGCGCAAGTGAGTCCCGTGGAGCGAGCGTTCGAAAGTCCGTGATCATGGCCCGCTCCAGGGGAATGCCCCCGAGG
>Ga0209640_10003814_pt1 | contig 13212 bp, 15 predicted proteins | sample RifCSP10_1_FD_184018 | JGI IMG/M metagenome (GOLD analysis project Ga0209640, IMG submission 184018) | Soil microbial communities from Rifle, Colorado - Rifle CSP2_sed 10_1 (SPAdes) (version 2) | ecosystem: Environmental > Terrestrial > Deep subsurface > Rock core/Sediment | place: Rifle...
ACGGTGGTCACGTCGAGCCCTTCGCGCGCTTGGGTCCAGAGCGCCTGCAGCGTATACATGCCGCTGCCGTCGCCCTCGAGGCACACCACCTTGCGGTCGGGGCACGCGACGGCGGCGCCGGTGGCCAGGGGCAGGCCGAGGCCGATCGAGCCGCCCATGTTGTTCATCCAGTCGTGCGGCGGGGCCCCGGCGGTCGCCTTGAAGAAGCCGCGGCCGGTAGTGACCGACTCGTCGGCGACGATGGCGCCCTCGGGCAGGAGCGCGCCGAGCGCGGCGGCCAGCGTGTCGGGGGTGAGCGCCCCGGTGGGCAGTGCGGGGCGACCGGGCTGCTGGACCACCTCGCCGTTCTTCTTCGCTCCGACCGCGTCGGCGAGCGCCTCCAGCGCCCCGATCGAGTCCTCGGCCAGCGTCGAGAGCCGGTGCACCTGGCAGCCGTCCGGGGTGAGCACGCTGGGCTTGTCCGGATAGGCGAAGAAGGCCACCGGGGCCTTGGCGCCGACCAGGATGAGGTGCCGCACGTCCTTCAGCACCGCGAGCGCCTGGTCCACCGGGTACGGGAGCCGCTCGATGGGCACGCGGCCGGCGCCGCGCTGGATGCGCGCGTTGGAGCCCTGGGCGATGATGCGCGCGCCGGCCGCGGTGGCGATGCGGCCGGCCAGCGCGAGCCCCCGCTCGCGGACCGCGAGACCGGTCAGCATGAGCATGGCCGGCTCCCCCGAGCGGAGCGCCTTGGCGCAGCGCTCGACCGCCTCCCGGCTGACCGGGGCGGGCGCGACCGCCGGCGCCACCGGGGCGACGCCGTCGGCTTCGTTCCACGCGGTGTCGGCGGGCAGGATCAGCGTGGCGACCTGGCCGGGCGCGGTGCGCGCCGCCGCGATCGCCGCCGCGCCGTCGGCGGCCACCGCGCGGGCGCTCGGCGAGGTGCGCACCCACGCGGAGACCGGGCGCGCGATGCCCTCGATGTCCGAGGTGAGCGGCGCGTCGTGCTTGATGTGGTACGTCGCGTGCTCGCCGACGATGTTGACGATGCCCGAGCTGGCCTTGCGCGCGTTGTGGAGGTTGGCGAGCCCGTTGCCGAGCCCGGGGCCCAGGTGCAGCAGGGTGGCCGCCGGCGTGTCGGCCATGCGCCAGTAACCGTCGGCCGCGCCGGTCACCACGCCCTCGAAGAGGCCCAGCACGCAGCGGATGCCGTCGACCTTGTCCAGCGCGGCCACGAAGTGCATCTCGGAGGTGCCGGGGTTCGTGAAGCACACGTTGACCCCGCCGGCCACCAGCGTTCGCGCCAGACTCTCCGCTCCGTTCATCGTGGTCTCCTTGGCTCGATGGATGCTCGATCCTGCCAGATCACCCGGGGCAGGTCAAAGGGCCGGCCGCGCATCCACCCACGTCCGCTGTTCGCGACCAGCGCAATGGCGCCAAGGAGGGCGGAGTCAAGGTCTAGCGGGAGGCCTCCCCGCGCCCCGGACGAGCCGCGGGCCCCGGAGCCGCCTGACCGGCGCCCCATCGGCCGTGATCACGTTACAGAAATAGTATAAGATATACATGGCGAGTCGAGCGCAGGCGGCGACCGGAGCGCGGAGGCGGCGATGTTCGAGGGGCGGGCCCGAGTCCTTCTCATTCTCCCCCAGGACGTCCTGGACCGGGCGCGGGTGTTCGCCGGTGAGGCGACCACCAAGCTCAAGCGCCCGGTGAGCCTGCAGATCGTGCTTCGCGCCCTCCTCGACGAGGGGCTCAAGCGGACCGGCGACCGCCCGGTCATGGCCAACGTGGAACGGCAGGTGCAGGCGGTGCGCACGATCCGGCAGCGGGCGGGGCGGGCCGTGCGAAGGCGCCGCAAGGGCTCCGGGGGTTAGGGGTCACGGGCGGCCGGGGAACGTCAGGCGATCGCCAGGGATGGCGTGGAGGCTCAATGGACCGGCAGGCGACGATGCACGACCTTGGCGCGTTCGTTCGGCGCGTCGTCGATGGTCTCCTCCGAGGCGCCTGCCGCGGCAAGTTCCTCTGCTCGCGCTGCCTCGTCAAGATGACGAAGGATCACCTCGACAAGAGCTACGCGACGCGGGAGATCGCGCTGATGATGGATGAGATCTTCCGCGCCCCGGGCGCGATCGTGCGTAGGCCGATATCCACGTGCGTGGCGTGCACGCGAGAGCGCATGCCGTGCCTCGGGGTGCCGGTGCCGCAGGGATCATGAAGCTCCGCGATCTCGAGGCGGTGTGGGAGCCCAAGTGGGTCGAAGCCGGCGAGCCCGGCGAGACCTCCGCCATCGCGCAGGATGGCAAGCTGGTCGGCCTCGAGCGTCTGGGGAGCCGGCTGCTGCTGCGGATCAACGTCAACGGCCGCCTGCGCACCGCCAGCCTGCTGTGGACTCCGCCGCCATCCGTCGCGGATGTGGAGAGGGTCCTGCTCGCGAGCATCGGGGCGGAGGTTCGGGACCTCGGCAATCTGGAGCTGCCCGCCACGAGCCTCGGCACCCGTCAGCGATAGGCGATCACCGGCGCGCCCGCGCCGTCCCGACCGCCCGCCGGCGGATGCGCCCCAGCGAGCTTGATCCGCCGATCGCGCGTCAGCAGCGCCTCGTCGAGCATGGCGCGCGCCTGCCGCACCAGCGGCGTCTTCTCGGGGTCGACGCGGTTGCTCTCGCCGTCGACCGGCAGCCCGAGTCGCGCCCGCGCCTGCTGGAGCGCGGCTTCCGCCTGCTGCACCCGGAGCCGGAAGTCGGTCGGATCGAGCCGGGCCACCACGTCGCCCGCCTTGACACGGGTGCCGAGGTCCACGCTGATCTCGGCGAGCCGGCCGGCGACCTTCATCCCGAGCACGACCTGCTCCTCGGCCGCGAGGGTGCCCGTGGCCACCACCACCACCGCCGACTTCTCCTCGGTGGCCGGCGCGACGCGCACCGGAGTGCTCTTCGTGGTGGGCTCGGCGCGGGCGCTGCCCGCCGGCGCCGACTTCGGGGCGCCCGTGGCCGGATAGTCGCTGCCGCAGCCGATCAGGGACGTCACGGCCAGCAGCACGGCGACGACACCCCGCCGGGGATCGACGGAGCGAGCGCCGCGCCGCGGTAGCTGCCGGCCGCCCGTCGTGGTCTCGGTGATCATGAGGGGAGACAGCCCATGCCGTCGTCGAATCGGGCTCACCCTGAGTGACGGTGCGCCGACGCTGGATATTCGTGCGCCTCGACCCCCTGGGTCAAGCGGCGCGCGGGACCGGCGGGGAGAGAGCGGGGAGCTACCGCCAGCCGCGGCGGCCGTTCTCCGCCAGCTTCGACGCGGCGGTGACCTGCACGGCGATGTTCCGCAGGAACATGACCGCCATGCTGTCCGGGTCCACGCGCCACACGACGGCGGCGACGTCCATCGCGTGCCCGTCCGGCGGTTGGAGCTGCACCTCGACGGGGGTGCCGGGCTGGATCTCCCCGCGCGGCTTGAGCCGAGCGCCGTTGGCGCTGAGGTCCACGGTGTGGCACCGGAGTCGGCGGGTCCCCGTCTTGACCCAGGCGGTCCAGGAGACGGGCTTGCGGGAGTGAAGGCGGCGGCTGCGCTGTCTGGTGTCCATGGTGGTCGAGAGCGGAGCAAGGGCCGGGCCAGGCGGCGGCCGAGGTGAGAGACCCCGAATTAGGTACTTGCGAGGCGGCGGCTGGCCGCGCCGGTTCCCATCGTGGTCATCGTAAAGCTCAATGTGGGCAAGGAACGGGATGGTTGACAGCGGGGCGGGCGCCGGCGCAGCATCGGGGCCGCGCAAGAAATTCCGCCACCAGGAGATGCTCGAATGAGCAAGACCCGCCCCGAGTGGAGCCAGGAGATAGCCAGGCGTGAGGACGATCTGCTCGCGCTCCGCCGCGACTTTCACCGCCACCCCGAGCTGAGCCACCAAGAGCGGCGCACCGCGGAGATCATCGCCGAGCGCCTGCACGCGGCGAAGCTGGACGTCCGCACCGGCGTCGGCGGCACCGGGGTGGTGGGTGTGCTTCACGGCGATCATCCGGGACGGACGGTCGCGTGGCGCGCGGACATCGACGCGCTGCCGCTCACCGAGCTGCTCGAGGCGCCCTTCGCCTCCGCCACGCCCGGCGTGATGCACGCGTGCGGGCACGACGGCCACACCGCGATCGCGATCACGATGGCGGACATCCTGGCGGCGCGGCGCGCCGAGATGGCGGGCACGGCCGTCTTCCTCTTCCAGCCCGCCGAGGAGGTGCTGGGCGGCGCGCGCCCCATGATCGAGGCGGGGGCGCTCGACAACCCGCGGGTGGACGAGGTGTACGGTCTCCACCTCACCACGCTGCAGCCGGTCGGCCAGGTCCAGGTGCGCCCGGGCCCCGCGATGGCCTCCGCGGACGCGTTCACCGTCGAGGTGCGGGGCGCGGGCGGCCACGGCGCGATGCCGCATCTCTCGATCGATCCGATCACCGCCGCGGCCAATATCCTGCTCGGCATGCAGAGCCTCGTGTCGCGCGAGGTCCCGGCCCAGGACACCGCGGTGCTCACGGTGGGGCAGATCGTCTCCGGGACCAAGGGCAACATCATCCCGGCCCGCGCGATCATGCGCGGCACCATCCGGACGTTCGAGCAGTCCGTGCGGGATCATCTCGTCTCCCGGCTCGGCGCGTTCGCCGGCGACATCGCCCGGGCCTATCGGGCGGAGGCCACCACCCGCTTCGACGGAGGCTCGTGCCCGGCGGTGGTGAACCACGCGAAGGAGACGGAGCTCGTGCGGAGCTGCGCGGTCGCCGAGGTGGGCGCCCAGGCGGTGACCGAAGGCCGCGTGGTCATGGCCAGCGACGACATGAGCCTCTTCCTGCGGGAGCGTCCGGGCTGCTACTTCCGGGTCGGCATCGGCACCGCCGGCGGCGCCGCGCGGCCGCACCACGCGCCGGAGTTCGAGATGGACGAGGCGGGCCTGCCGGTGGGGCTGCGGGTGGGGCTGGCCGTGATGCGCGGCGCGCTGGCGCGCTGAGGCCCGGCGTCCGGATGGTGCGGCTCGGCGGGAAGGTGGCGGCGGTCACCGGCGGCGCCTCCGGCATCGGCGAGGCCACCGCGCGGCGCTTCGCCGAGGAAGGCGCGCACGTCGCCATCGCGGACGTGGACGCGGAGCGGGGTCGCGCGGTCGCGGACGAGATCCGGGCCACGGGCGCCCGCGCGATCTTCGTGGAGACCCGTACCCAGCGGGAGGCCGAGTGCGTCCGGTTCATCCGGGCGGCCCACGACGAGCTGGGCCGGCTCGACGTCCTGGTCAACAACGCGGGCATGCGGCTCTACCAGACGGTCGTGGAGGCGAGCGAGGAGAGCTGGGACGCGATCCTGGGAGTGAACGTGAAGGGCTACGCCTTCTGCGCGAAGGCGGCGATCCCGCTGATGCGCCGGACGGGCGGGGGCAGCATCGTGAACGTCGCCTCGATCCGCGCGGTGGTCGCGGGAGGCAACATGGTGCAGTACGACACCACCAAGGCCGCGGTCGCGGGGCTCACGCGCGCGATGGCGCTCGATCACGCGGGCGAGGGGATCCGGGTGAACGCGGTGTGCCCGGGTCCGATCTTCACCCGCTTCCACGAGCGCCGGGCCGACACCGCGGGCAAGACCTTCGAGCAATTCAAGGCCGACTTCGGCCGCGGCACCATGCTCAAGCGGGCGGGAACGCCGGCCGAGGTGGCCGCGTGCATCCTCTTCCTGGCCTCGGACGACGCCTCCTACGTGACCGGCACGTCGCTCTTCGTCGACGGCGGCCACGTCGCGATCTGAGCGGCCGGGCGCCTCAGTTCACGCCGGGCCGGGGCGCGCGCTCCGGGAACGCCACCACCGCCGCCGGCTCGGAGGCGTCCCAGCCCCGCAGGCCGTCCAGGCTGGCCTCGACCGCGCGCGCGGTCTGCGGGTCCTGCCCGCGAACGGTCTGCATGATGCGCGTGAAGAGCCGCTCGCCCGGCCGCGCCTCGCCGCGGAGCTCCTGCCGGTACGACGTGAAGCTCAGGTAGCGAGCCCGGATCTGCGCGGTGAACGGGCCGGCCGCGGTGCCGGTCAGGATCAGCGTGTACGGGCCCTCGTGGCCGCCGGGCACCTCCACCAGCCACCGCTGGGCCTTGCCCTCGGTCAGCGAGCCGAACACCTGGTTCACCTCGACGTCGGGGGCGAGGAAGCCCGCGGCCGAGCTGCCGTCCGGCATGCGGACGAGCGGCACCACGGGCCCGGTGGTCCGGATCTCGAGCGCGCTCGACGCGGCGACGAACGGCTCCGCCGCCACCGGCACGCCGAATCGCGCGCGCGCCCGCTGCCCGGCCACCAGCACCGTGTCGCCCTGGCCGCTCTTGTCGGTGAGCCAGAGCATGCCCCGCCGTGTCCAGCAGACGAAGGTGCCGGCGGCCTGCTCGGCGCCGATCAGGCCGTCGTGCGCCGTCGCCGCGTAGTCGTTGGACTCGAGCGACAGCGTCGAGCGGCTGCCCGCCGTCTGGACCACGCGCGCCCAGACGCGCCCCGCGTGGATCAGCAGGCGGATGCCGGCGGTCTTGGCGCGGCCGGTGGGCGCCTGCTTCACCGTGACCTCGGACTCGGAGAGCAGCGTGACGGTGCTGCCGTTCAGGAACGTGATCAACGCGCTGCCGCCCTCGCCGGTGCGAATGCGGTCGCCCTCGGCCAGGTCCATGCCGCTGACGCCCGGCTGGGGCGCGCCCGCATCGCCCGCGATGCGCTCCACCGGCGCGGCGAGGACGCTGAGCGTCGCGATCACCGCGCCCTGGGCCATCGCCAGCGATGGCACGATCAGAGGAGCCATCAGCACCATCGCCATCACGCTCTGCCTGTGCCACCTCATCACGCGCCTCCTGGGCGGGGACGTCGACTCGCCGAACGCAGATCGATGAGCAAGGCGCGCGCCAGCCGAACCCGCCGCCTAAGTGGTGGTGGCGCTTGCCGCCCGCGCGGCCCGTCGGGCAAGACGCCCGACGGCCGCCACGGCACTCCGCCCGCGGCGGCCGCTCGACGGGCGGGACTGGGGGCCGGAGTCGTGGTCGGGCCCTGGCGGCCCAAGCGGTAGGATCGACGTGCCCGGTGGGGCCGGCGGCCCTCCCCGGAACACGCTGACCCGCGGGTGCGCGGGGGCTCTCGATCGAGCCACGGGACGGGCGCGCTGCGCTTCGTCAACGCGCAGAAGACACGGTTCCGGGGAGGGCCGCCGGCCCCACCGGGCACCCCGCGCCGGCTCCGCGTGGTACGAGATCCGCGGGGGAGGCGTTACGGGCGCCGCACCTCGCGCACGGTGCCGGGCAACCCGGTGCTGCCCGTATTGAGCCCGGCCTTCCGCAGCATGCGGCTGCCCGCGTCGTGGCCGAAGAGATCGGGCCCCTGCGCGGTCAGCCCGCCGTCCACCACGATCACCTGGCCGGTGATGAAGCGGGACTCCTCGCCGGCGAGAAAGAGCGCGGTGTCCGCGATGTGCTGGGGCAGACCCGGCTCCGGCCACGGCTGCTTCTCGCGGACCAGGCGCTCCCAGGCTGCTTCCCCCCGGCCGGTGGCGAGCGGAGTCCGGATCATGCCGGGCGCGATCGCGTTGACCCGGATGCGGTGGGCGGCCAGCTCCACGGACACCGCGCGGGTGAGGTTGACCACCGCGGCCTTGGCCCCCGAGTAGGCGTGCGGGCCGCCGCCTCCCCCGATGCCCGCGATCGACGCGGTATTGATGATGCTGCCCCCGCGGCCCTGGTCCTTCATCCGATTCGACGCGTGCTTGATGCCGAGGAACACGCCGCGCACCAGCACCGCGAAGGTGAAGTCCCATTCCTCCGCGGTGGTGTCCCCGATGGGGCCGAACGCGCCGCCGACCCCGGCATTGTTGCAGATGCAATCGAGCCCCTGGAAGCGCTCGACCGCGAGGTCGACGAGGCCCGCCACGTCGCGCTCCGCCGAGACGTCCCCGCGCAGCGCGGCCAGCCGATCGACGGACCCCTGCGTGCGGGCGAGCGCGACGGTCTGGGCGAGACTCGCCTCGTTGAAATCGCCGATCACCACGCGGGCGCCTTCCCGCAGGAACGTCAGCGCCGTCGCGCGCCCGATGCCGCTGCCGCCCCCGGTGATGACCGCCACCTTGCCCTCGAGCCGCCCACCCACGCGCCGCTCCCGCTACCCGCGCGGCTTCACCCAGGTCTCGGACCAGGCCAGGGTGGCGCTGCTACCCTGCCGGTCGCCACGCATCTCCGGCCACACCTGGCCCGGGGCCACCTTGCCGTTGATCTCGAGCTGGGCGGCGCGGGCCGGGAAGAAGGTGCTGAACACGCCGATCGGCCGGTCGTTGAAGCCGGGAGGCGCGTTGAGCACGAAGGGCTCGATGCAGTCGTACCAGGTCAGCGTGACCCGCGCGTCGGCGGCCATGACCGTCTCGGTAGCGCTCGACCAGGGCCCGCCCTGCCGCTCGAAGCGCGCGCCGATCACCGGGATCGACGTGTCCGCGAAGGCCGGGAAGAGCAGGGTCTCGATGGATTTCTGCAGCCAGCGCGCCACCGCGATATTGTCGCTGTAGATGCGGACCCGGCCGTCGGTGAGCGTGGATTGCAAGAATAGCGCGTGGCCGCCGCCCGCCGGGCACCACAGCACGCGCCAGTGGCTGGCGCGGTCGGACAGCGTCTTGCCGCCGTCGGGGCTCAGCCGGATGAAGGAGTTCTCACCGGTCATCATGACTTCGTTCGGATCAACTGGCGGCATCGCTCGTCTCCCTTGAGTGTGGTTGGGCGCGGCGGGGCCGGTGCGGTTGCGGCCCCGGTCGGCCCCGAGAGAAGATACTGGGGAAGGAGGGCCGGAGCAAGCGGATGGAGCTGGAGCCGTACGTGGTGGACGTGGCGCAGGCGGGCCTCGACGATCTGCGGGAGCGGCTCGCGCGGACGCGGTGGCCGGACGAGGTGGAGGGCGCGGGCTGGGACTACGGAGCGAGCCTCGCCTACATGCGCGAGCTGGTCGAGTACTGGCGGACCGGCTTCGACTGGCGCGCGGCGGAGCGGGCGATGAATGCGGTGCCGCACTTCCGCGCCCGGGTCGACGGCCTCGGCATCCATCTGATCCACCAGCGTGGGCGGGGGCCCGCGCCCATGCCGCTGCTCATCACCCACGGGTGGCCCAGCTCGTTCGTGGAGATGCTCGCGCTGATCCCGCTCCTCGCCGACCCGGGAGCCCACGGCGGCGATCCCGCGGACGCCTTCGACGTGATCGTGCCGTCGGTCCCCGGCTTCGGCTTCTCCGACCGGCCGGGGCGGGGGATGACGCGGAGCCGCGTGGCCGGGCTCTGGGCGGCCCTCATGGAGGGGCTCGGCTACCCGCGCTACGCCGCGCACGGCAACGACATCGGCGCGGTGATCAGCGGCTGGCTCGCCGCGGACCATCCGGACCGCCTGATCGCGCTCCACACGCTGATGCCGAACTTCCCCCCGGCCGTGATCGGGGCCGACGCGCGGCCGCGGACCGCCGCCGAGCGGGCCTTCGCCCGGCTGCAGGAGCGGTGGGAGCGGGAGGAGGGCGGCTACAGCCGGATCCAGGAGAGCCGGCCCCAGACGCTGGCCTACGGGCTGCACGACTCGCCGGCGGGACTCGCGGCCTGGCTCGTCGAGAAGTGGCTCGCGTGGACCGGCGAGGCCGGGGAGGTGGCCCGCCGCTTCAGCCGAGATCTGCTGCTCGCCAACGTCACGCTCTACTGGCTGACCGGGACCGCCAACTCGGCGAACCGCTCATACTTCGAGCGCGCCCGCGAGACCCGGCGCATCACCTCCCGCATCACGGTGCCGACCGGCGTGGCGCTGACCACCGAGCCCATCCAGCGCCCGCCGCGGGAGCTGGCGGAGCGGAGCTATGCGGATATCCGGCGCTGGGTGGACCTGCCCCGCGGCGGCCACTTCGTCGCGGCGGAGGCGCCGGAGGTGCTCGCCCTGGAGCTGCGCGCGTTCTTTCGGCCGTTCCGCAGCCCCCGCCGAGTGTGAGATAGTGCTGCGCCGGGAGGCCATCGCGATGAGCCCACACGCCCTTTACCTGGTCCGGATGGACGTGGCCCACGATCTCGAGCCCGTGTTCAACGAGGTCTACGACAAGGAGCACCTGCCCCTGCTCGCGGCGGTGCCCGGAATCGTGCGCGCCTCGCGCTACCGGAACCCGTCGCCCACCGATCCGCGGTACCTCGCGGCCTACGAGCTCACGAGCGCGGCGGTGCTCCAGAGCCCGCAGTGGAAGGCGGCCGGCGAGGCGGGCCGCTGGCCCAAGGAGATCCGGCCGCACACCATGAACCGGCACCTGGCGACGTATGAATGGGTGGGGTGCAGTGCGGCGCTGAGCTACCGGACGCCCTACATCTTCTGGGTCATGATGGACGTGGAGCCGCACCGCGAGGCGCTGTTCAACGAGCTCTACGATCACGAGCACGTCCCGCTCCTGCTGAAGCTGCCCGGCTGCGTCAACGTGGTGCGCTACCGGACCGAGACGCCGGGCGAGCCGCGTTACCTGGCCGCCTACGAGGTCGAGCGGCCGGACCTGCCGATGTCGCCGCGGTGGAACGACACCTCCGATATCGGCCGCTGGAAGCCGGAGGTGAGACCATACACGCACAACAAGCGGTACGTGGTGAGCGAGCGCATCTGATGCCCACCGACATCGCCCTGACCTCCCTGGCCATGCCGCTCACCGAGTTCCCCGCGCTCGCCCGCGAGGCGGAGCAGCGGGGCTACCGCACCGCCTGGGTGGGCGAGGCCTCGGGCGCGGAGGCCATCGTGCTGTCCACCCTGATCGCCACCCACACCCGGACGCTCAAGATCGCCAACGGGGTGATCCCGGTGCAGACGCGCACGCCGATCGTGTACGGCCAGGCCGCCGCGACGCTCGGGCACCTGGCCCCGGGTCGGTTCGCCCTCGGCCTCGGGCTCTCCAGCGAGATCATCGTGGGACAGTGGCACGGGCTGCCGTTCTCCCCGTCGATCCAGCAGATGCGGGAGGCGGTGCAGATCATCCGGATGACCGCGGCGGGCGAGCGGGTGAACTTCGAGGGCACGTTCTACCGGCTCAAGAACTTCCGGCTCGCGATTCCCGCCCCGTCGCCCGCGCCGCGGATCTACCTGGCCGCGCTGGGGCCCCGGATGTGCGAGCTGGCCGGCGAGGTGGCGGACGGGGTGCTGCTGAACTGGATCCCCCCGTCCGCGGTGTCCGCCTCGGTGCGCCACGTGGAGCTCGGCGCCAAGCGCGCCGGCCGGGGCCTGGCCGACGTGGACGTCGCGGTGTACGTGCGCACCTGCGTCACCGACGAGCGCGGGCCGGTGCGCGAGGCGCTCGCGCGCGACATCACCGGCTACGCCATCGTCAGCGTCTACGCGCGCTTCTTCCAGGAGTGCGGGTTCGCCCCCGAGGTGGAGGCCGTCAACCGCGCGTGGAAGGCGGGCGACCGCGCGGGTGCGGTGAAGGGCATCTCCGAGCGCGTGCTCGACGGCCTCGGCGCGGTCGGCTCGGCCGAGGCCTGCCGGGAGCAGCTCGCCGCCTTCGCGCGCACCGGGGCGACCCCGGTGGTGCTCCCGTTCGCGCCGCCCGGCCCGGACGCGCGCGCGTCGCTGCTCCAGACGTTCCGGTCTTTCCCCTAGCGGCGGCGGCCGCGCAGGTCACGCAGCCCGCGCGCGACCATCCAGACCAGGAAGAGGTCGATCAGGGTCGCGCCGATCCCGAACGCCACTCGCCCGGACCACTCGCTGGCCGGCCCGGACACCGCCGCGAACGGCGCCGAGATGGCGCCGCCGAAGCGCCGCTCGCCCGGCCCGAACGCGACCCAGTTGAAGACGGCGGCCAGGAGGCCCACGATCGAGCCGCCCAGGAGGAAGCTCCGCCACGTGGTGCGCCCCGCGCCCTCCGGCGCGCCCGGCGCGGAGAAGGCGGCCAGGGCCACCCCGGCCAGCACGAACATGAGGCCGCAGGCGCTCACGACCCAGCGGGGCGCGTGGAACTTGCGCTCGTCGGTGGGGATCACGTCGGCGGACATGAGGACGATCAGCAGCCCGACGACCATGATGCACGCGCCGACCGCGATCGCCCCTCCCGGGGAGAGGCGCCTGGGATCCGTGTCGCCTGGCATCGCTGACTTCGAGCGTAGCATGATCACTTTACCTCCCTCCGACGCTGAGGCAGGATAGGCCGGCATGAAGCCCGCCCCGTTCGAGTACCACCGCCCGGCGTCCCTCGCGGAGACCTTCGACCTCCTCGATCGCTATGGCGACGACGGCCGCATCCTGGCCGGCGGCCAGAGCCTGGTGCCCGCGCTCAACCTGCGCCTGGCCACGCCCCGCGCGATCATCGACATCAACCGGGTTCCGGATCTCGGCGCCATCCGCGTGACCGACCGAGGGCTCGCCGTCGGCGCGCTCGTCCGCCAGGAGGCGCTCGAGCGCTCGCCGCTGGTGCGCGCGCACGCGCCGCTCATCGCGGCGGCGTTGCCGCACGTCGGGCACTCCGCGATCCGGGCCCGCGGCACCATCGGCGGCAGCCTCGCGCTGGCCGATCCCGCTGCCGAGCTGCCCGCGTGCGCGGTCGCGCTCGGAGCGACGATCCGGGCCGGGCGCCGCGGCGGAAGCCGGGAGATCGCGGCGGACGACTTCTTCCGGGGTATCTACACGACCGCGCTCGCGCCGGGAGAGCTCGTCACCGAGATCCTGGTGCCGCGACCCGTCGCGGGGTGGCGCTGGGGCTTCGAGGAGCTGGCGCGGCGCCACGGCGACTTTGCCCTGGCGGGCCTGGCCGCGGGCGCGCGTATCGACGCGGGAGTCGTGGCGGAGGCGCGGCTCGTGTTCCTCGGCGTGGGCACCGGGCCGGTGCGGGCGCGGCGCGCCGAGGCGGCGCTGGCCGGCCGGCGGGCCGATGCGGAGACGCTCGCCGGGGCGGGCCGGGCCCTCGACGGCGATCTCGACCCGCCCGGCGACGTGCACGGCTCGCCGGCCCTGCGCCGGCACCTGGCCCGCGTGCTGCTCGCGCGGGTCGTGGGCCGGCTCGTGGAGGCGCGCGCGTGAGGATCACGCTGACCGTCAACGGCGCCGCGTTCACGCGAGAAGTGGAAGGCCGCCAGAACCTGGTGGACTTTCTCCGGTATGACCTGGGCTTCACCGGCTCGCACATCGGCTGCGAGCACGGCGTGTGCGGGGCGTGCACGGTGCGGGTGGACGGCACCCCGATCCGCGGCTGCCTGATGCTCGCGGCCCAGGCCGACGGTTGCCGCGTGGAG
>Ga0209640_10003815_pt1 | contig 13212 bp, 11 predicted proteins | sample RifCSP10_1_FD_184018 | JGI IMG/M metagenome (GOLD analysis project Ga0209640, IMG submission 184018) | Soil microbial communities from Rifle, Colorado - Rifle CSP2_sed 10_1 (SPAdes) (version 2) | ecosystem: Environmental > Terrestrial > Deep subsurface > Rock core/Sediment | place: Rifle...
AATTTTCTGTTCCCGGAGTTTCTTTTCAGTTAAATACATATTGTGTGTTGTCATCGGGCAGATGTCGGGACAATTTGTAAATATGAATCCTATTACGGTTATATTTCCAATAATTATTTCAGGAAACTTTACTTCAACACTATCCTGGTTAAGTAATGAATAACTTTTCTTTGTAAGATCTTTGTTTAAAGGAAATTCCTGTTTACAGGATACACACAGTATCAGTATTATTATAATTGTGAGGACAATCTGAAATTTTTTCATCTGAATTAGTATTGATTGATTTTACATTATCTAACTTATTAAATTTTATAAAGGTATTAAAGTGAAAACTAATTCACATTCAGCGGGAATGAAATGAAAAATGCATTAAGTCATACGGCACTAGGTGATATGCCAGCAGAAGAATTCAGGAAATCAGGATATGAAATGATTAATTGGATTTCAGATTATTTGGTAAATATTGAAAAATATCCTGTCCTACCGAAAATAAAATATGGTGATATTAAAAATGAACTTCAAAAAAATCCTCCGCTAACCGGTGAAACAAATACAGATTTCTTAAAAGATGTCGATAATATTTTAATGAAAGGTATCACTCACTGGAATCATCCTGATTTTATGGCGTACTTCAATTCAACTTCAAGCGGTCCGGGAATTTTAGCGGAACTTTTAAGTGCTGGATTTAATATAAACGGAATGGCATGGCATACCTGTCCCTCTGCAACAGAGCTTGAAGAGATGATGATTGAATGGTATAAAACAATTTTTCATCTTCCTGAAAACTTTTGGGGAATTGTTTATGATACTGCATCCACAAGCTCTTTCCACGCAATTGCAGCAGCACGCGAACAGCTTTCAAATCTTAAAATAAGAGAAAAAGGATTGTCAGGACGGAAAGATATTCCCCGGCTCAGAGTTTATGCCTCAGAGCAGGCGCATTTTTCAATAGATAAAGCTGTTATTTCTCTTGGATTTGGACTCGAAGGGATACGAAAAATTCCTGTTGATAAAGAATTCAGAATGATTCCTGAAAAACTTAAAGTGGCAATTGCTGAAGATAAAAATAACGGATGGCTTCCGTGTTGTGTTGTTGCAACAGTCGGAACAACGTCAACTACGAGTGTTGATCCTGTTGATGAGATTGGAACAATTTGCAACGAAGAAAACGTCTGGCTTCATGTTGATGCAGCTTACGCAGGTAGTGCAGCAATACTTCCCGAGTTGCAATGGATGTTCAAGGGAATTGAAAAAGCAGACTCACTTGTTATCAATCCACACAAGTGGATGTTCACTCCAATTGATTACAGTTTACTTTTCACTAAAAAACCTGAAGTATTGAAACGTGCATTCAGCTTAAGTGCTGATTACCTGCAAAGTAATAAAGAGGGGGTAACTGATTTTATGGATTATGGAATTCAGCTTGGAAGAAGGTTTCGATCTCTTAAACCATGGTTTATCATTCGTTACTTTGGAGTTGAAGGTTTGCAAAACAGAATTCGCGAGCATATCCGCTTAGCAAAAATGTTTGCCAGATGGATTGCAGAGAGTGATGAATTTGAATTAATCGTCCCGCCACATTTTGGAGTTGTATGTTTCAGAGCAGTTCCGAAAAAATTGAATAGTGAAAAACAATTAAATGATTTTAACGAACAGCTTCTGAAAAAAATTAATGAATCCGGAAAGCTTTTTCTATCACACACCAGGCTTGATGGCAAATATGTTTTGAGGATTTGCATCTCCGGATTAAGGACTCAAGAAGAGCATGTTAAAAAAGCTTGGGAGTTGATAAAAAATCAAATATAGTAAAAACTCAATCCTTCAGCGTAAACCCGATTTTTATTGTTACCTGCCAGTGGGAAACAATTCGATTTGCTTGACAATAAAAACATTTAATCATAATTCCAAAGAAAAAAATATTTTTTGAAACTAATTGAAACCTGGTTCATCCTACTATAAATCAATTAAATAAAAAATGAAGGGGCAATATGTCGACTAAAAAAGCTTATGTTAAACAAATTAAAGGAATTACTTTCGCTGGTAAAACCGACTCGAATCACTGGATTACAATGGATGGTCCGGAGGAATTTGGCGGAAGCGATTCAGGAATTAGACCAAAGGAATTGCTTCTGATAGCTTTGGCTGGCTGCACAGGGAGTGATGTTGTAAGTATTTTACAGAAGAAAAGAGTTAACCTTAAAGATTTTGAGATTAATATTTCCGCTGAGATGAGCGATCAACATCCAAAAGTTTATACCGATATTGATCTTGAATATGTTTTTTACGGGAAAGATATTAAGCAAAATGATGTTGAAAGAGCAATAGGGCTTTCACAGACAACTTATTGTGCAGTTACAATGATGCTTGAGAAATCAATCAACATTAAACATATTTATCGAATAGTTGAATCAGAATAGTTTAAAACTTTATTTCGAATACCGGGATTAAAGTTTAATTATCCGTCAGCTCTTTTGAAATAACCCAATGGTATTTCCGTCCGGATCAACTATCAACGCATACCACCCCATAGCCGGGATTGTAGTTTTTGCTGTTTTAATTCCTCCACCGAACTGCCTGGACTTTTCAAGTATTTCATCAATATTGTCGACGGAAACATGAAAAACAGTACAATCACCTTCAACCACCGAATCAACTTTTCGGATGCCTGCCATAATTCCTTTGTGGTGATTAAATAAAAGATAGCCATTTCCAAAAGGTTTAAAGTCCCAGCCAAATACATCTTTTAAAAATTCTTTTGTGCGGTCGAGGTTTGTTGAAGGAATTTCTATATGAGCAATTAAAGGTTGAACCATTTTAAATCCTTATTTCCGATGTTAGAAAAATTTACATATTATTAACTTATTCTACTCAAAAATTAAGTTTAATTGTGAGAAGATTCAAGAAAATTCATACCGGTTAAGTGATGTTAAGAAATAAAGATTTTTATAATTCACTCTCAGAAATTTATGACGATATGATTTCTTTCAATGAAGCTTTGGAACGAAGAATTATTTTATTGGGGAGCATTATCAATCCTGAAATCAAAAAGGCAGCTGACATTGGATGCGGTACAGGAATAGACTCACTGGCTCTTGCCAGTATAGGATTGGATGTTACCGGATTCGATCCTTCTGCTGAAATGATTCGCAAAGCTGAACAGAATGCCGGGAAGCAAATGCTCAAAGTTAAATTTGAGAATCAGTCTGCTATTAAAATTAATGAAAAACATAATAACCGGTTTGACCTTGTTGTTTCCCTTGGAAATACTTTTGTAAATATTTCTGAAAGTGAGCTGCTTCCCTCGATAAAAAAATGTAAAAAACTTTTGAAGAACGGTGGATTGTTTGTCATTCAAATCCTGAATTATAAAAAGATTCTGAAAGAGAACGGACGAATTATTAAAATCAGTTCGAATAATGATAAATACTTTATACGATTCTATGATTTTTGTGACAGACGAGTTCAGTTTAATATTCTGACATTTGAGAAATCAAATCCGGAAAATTCAGAATTAATAAGCACACAAGTTTATCCATATACTCCGGAATTTCTAAAGTCAGTATTTTTAATAGCCGGGTTCAGACAGATAAAAATTTATTCCAGTCTGAGAAGGGAAAAGTTTTTATCATCATCATCTCACGACCTGTTTATCTTTTCTGTTGCCTGAAATCACTTATTTGTGAATTGAAAGCACGACTTCCTGCAATTTTCTTTCTTGTAACAGTATTCTAAATTTATTATGTTTTATCTGCATTTTACAAAGAGAGATTTAATTTCCAAATTCTTATTAGTGTAATTGATGCCCGAATTATGTGAGGGAATTTTTTCTGGCATGTCAGATATCAGTAAATATGTTTATTAATATTTAGGAGGAAGAATAGTGCGATTACTATCAATCATTCTTATATCGTCTGCATTAATACTTACCGGTTGTGTTCAAAAACATGACGACAAGCCCGTCGATGAATCAACAGATCAAACAGATGAGAAAAAAGAAAAAACCGGGTTCAAGGCGCTTGATAATTTTGTCGATAATATGGAAGAAATCCAGAAAAATATGGAGGAGGGACAAAAGTATGAGGTCGTGGATTTCAGAGAATTGAAAGCATTGCTGCCGGAATCCATTGGGGATTTAAAAAGACAAAATGCCCAGGGTGAAAAAAACAGCGCAATGGGCTTTACAATTTCTCGGGCAGAGGCAGACTATACTTCTGAAGATGGTTCTCAGCACATAGATATTGAACTCACTGATATGACCGGGGCATCAGGGTTAGCAGGATTGGCAGCCTGGGGCTGGACAATGACTGAAATTGATAAGGAAACAGAAACCGGTTACGAAAAAACAACTAAGTATCAAGGTCATAAAGCTTTTGAGAAGTACGATAACGAATATCAGTCCGGAAGTATTGAAGCATTAGTGTCGGGAAGGTTTTTAGTTTCTGTAAACGGGAACAACGTATCAATGGAAGTAATTAAAAATGCATTTAATGAAATCGACATTGGCAAACTGGAATCAATGAAAGATGCCGGTTTGATTAGCGAATAATTTTCATTGAACCTAACATTAACAACTATTAAAGGAGAAAGTTATGAACCTGGTTGACAGAGCTAAAAACATAATGATATCGCCAAAAACGGAATGGGATGTGATTGCCGGAGAGCAGCCAAACACCCAACAAATTTTGTTTACATACCTCTTACCCCTTGCTTTAATTCCCGCAATTGCAACTTTACTTGGCAATTTGATTTTTATGCAGTTCCATTTTGGCTTTGCGCTTGCAACCGGAATTGGGATGGCTTTAGTTTCTTTTGTGGTATTATTTTTTGCAGTGCTACTCTCAGCATTTGTTGTTGATGCTTTTGCCCCGAGTTTTGGTTCGCAGAAGAATTTTGGCAGAAGTCTTCAATTAGTTACGTATTCAGTGACTCCTGCTTTGGTACTCGGCATATTTAATTTCATTCCTTTTCTTGGATGGCTGTTTTATCTTGTTGGCTTCGGTTATGGTATTTATGTAATGTATCTGGGTCTTGGGCCTGTAAAGCAAACACCTGAAGATAAAAAAGTAGTATACTTAATTATTTCAATGATCGTGCTGCTTGTTATCTTCTGGATATTATTCTGGATATTAACACTCATTATTATGGGTATCGTTACTGCAATATTTGGATTCGGTATGATGGGCGGATTTTCCAATTAGAAAATTCGATTAAACCGAACAATTCAATTTAAAAAAACCTGCCTGATCATACAGGTGGGTTTTTTTATCGTATAATTAAAATTATACATTTAATTTTTAATATGAATTTTATATCCGAAGAACAAAAGCAAGAACTTTTTAATGCAATAAATAGGAAATTCACTTCTGTTTTATTTTTTAAAATTGAATTACTCGCTGATTTTATTAATATGGTATCTGAGATTCGTGAAGATTTTCCTGATCATGATGAAGCTTTAGTAATAAATAAGCTTGATAAAGCCAGGGAAATAAATGCAGAAATAAATTCATTAATTGATAAACAATTTAAAAAACGAAAGGATTACAGGTTCAACAATATATTCCCCGGGCTTCTGGATTTAATGAACTCGTTAATTTCTACATATAAACCTTCATTGGTAACGGAACAAAAAGTAGCCAGATTTACACCGTTAGATTCGGACCCATTCTTCGTAAAATTCATGAAGCAAATCAAGCTGATAATTTTTGATATTTACAACAGTTTCCGGAGGTTTAGAATAATCATCACAGGTAAATTAAAAAATCAGCCGATTGATGTCCGATTCTGGAGGCATACCATTCCACTCCGAAATCTAGCCTTTTATTATCTGAGGGATAGCGTGTTAAAAGCACTTGCAACTATCTATGAAGATGTTTGCAGAGAGTATAGTAAAACAGCATTAGCTTTCTGGGAATATGATGAGAACATAGATCAAAATTTCTACAATAATTTCGTGACAGAGAATGAAAGCATAGAACAGAAAAGCTTCCAGTATACACCAGCTCAGCTAGTAGAAAATCTTCAAAATTTCATGCAGGAAATTTCAGTAAAAGTGAATAATGAATTTGTGCAGTGTTTTCTTGAGTTCGAATCGGCATGTGAAAAAACCGGAACAATTGAATTCAGTAAACGAAAATTTACTGATAGCAGAATTATTAAATACCATGACCACATCTTATCAGAATTTGAGAAAATTATTCGGGAATGGGATAATACTCATTTTGCTCTGGGTGAAGAATGGCAACTCGATTACGATTTGGAATCAGTCAGGTATTCTTCGTTAAGAGCTTATTATAAATTTGACAAATCACTTTCGGTAAAAATAAAGATCCAGGTGCAGCCCCTTTTTGAAAGTGCAGCAGAAATCTTAAATGATATTTCCAGGAATTTATCAGATACAAAACCTGATAAAGAGATTATGAGTTTTAAATTAAGAAATATTAAATCGGAAGTTAAATCAGAACTGCTTGCAACAACTCTTCCAGGATTAATTAACACCATATCCGATATTCAGATTCCTGAAATGATTGATGATACCGGTAAAGAAGTCAACCAATCGCTCAATTATATAAAAGAAGTAAGAACTTCAGTTAATGCTTCCGAATTTGATTCTAAAATTAAACTACATGATTTGGAGCAGATCTATCCAAGGGAGTATTTAAAATTCACTGCAGTACCAGCTATTAAAGAAAAATTTTCAGACATCATAACTAAACTTGAATCAGAGCGGGAAAAAATTCAGTCGGAATTAATTAATCTCGGTAACATGGTTGATTTCAGCCTTGAGTCGGCACTTACGGCTCTAAGAACAAAAGAGCTTAAAGAAAATGAAGCTAAGGAAATTGTGCTTGAGGGGTTGAAAATAAGTAAAGAAAAGAATGAAGAAATAAAGAATGACTACCAAAATATTTGTAATATTGTTCTTGAGGAAATAGATGCAGCAATCCTCTTTTTTAATTCTGAGATTATTGGCTTTACAAAAGCTTCAGAGTTAAATGAAATCAGGATGCAGATTGGTAAATCCAAAGCAAAGATCAAAGCAAAGGAAACCCGAGCCAAAATTTATACAGCTGCGAAAAATTTTATTCCGATGTTATTTTTAAGCCTTAAAAAAATTAACGGTAAAAATATTAAAGCAAGCAGCACAACACAGGAACCAACCGGTTTAAATCTGCAATCTGTTAATAACGACAGTGAGGTTTCCGATTTTATATTGCGGGTGGACACGTCGATCGAGAAACTGCCTTACATTTACAGGCGTTTATTCCAGGTTAAAGAATTGGAAAACGAAAGACTTTATCTTAACAGGAATAAAGAAGAGCAACAGCTGCAAATTGCTTTTAAAAACTGGATGAATGGAGGATATGCCCCTTTAATTTTGACTTCCGAAAAAGGCGGAGGTAAAACAACATTTTTAAACTTAAATGTTTTAAAACTTACAGATCAATTCAGCATAACAAGGTTGAGTATTAAACCCACTGTTTACACGGAGGAAGGATTATTAGAACTTTTCAGGACAATTGTTAATATCGAAAGTCTTTCAAACCATTCAGAAATAATAGCCATTTTAAACAAAGCTCAGTCAAGACGTATAATCGTTTTAGAAAATTTACAACATTTGTATCTTCGTACTGTAAACGGATTTTCAGCACTAAAACTTTTGCTTGAAATTATTACCAAGACAAATAAAAATATATTTTGGTTAACTTCTGCTACACAATACGCTTTTGAGTATTTAAAGAAGTCTATGAAAATAAGCGATTACTTCGGTTATCATATAAATTTAGAACAAATAAGTGATGGACAGATTACAGATTTGATCAGAAGACGTCATTCAATCAGTGGTTATAGTCTGCAATACATTGCCGGTGAAATTCATCTGCACAACAAAGATGCCTTAAAGTTAAATGAAAATGACTATCAGAAATTTTTAGAAAAAGAATTTTTTAGTTCATTAAACTTTTTTACAAAAAGTAACATCAGTCTTGCTCAACTATTCTGGTTAAGCTCTATTCAGGATATAAAGGACAGGATTCTTTATATTTCAGCAAACTTTGAAATCTCGGATTCTATATTGAATTCACTTTCAGCAGAAAAAGTTTTTATACTCCATTCGTTGATATTACAAGATGGATTGAAATCAGACGAGATAAATAAAACTTTGAACTATTCATTCAATGAAACCAGCTTACTTCTGCAGGTTATGCTTGATGATGGAATTATAATTAAAACTGATGACACTTATTATATAAATCCGTTAGTGTACCGGCAGACAATTACATTATTAAAATCAAGAAATTATTTGGATTGATTTTATGAATAAGATCAGGATACTCACCATTATTTTGCAGTACATTGTATTGCCTGCTTTTCTTTTCACAGCAGAGTTGACCTGCAAGACAGCTGATAGCTCTGATGTGACCACGGAATCATTTATTGACAGCCTGGCTGAAGAGATCATTCAAAACAAAAAAGAAAACCAATCTGTTAAAGCAGGCGAAGTCGAGTTAAGCTGGGGAAGTATAAAAAAACTTATTAATATCGAGAAAATCATCTGGGTATTTATTGTTTTCTTTGCTGGCTATTACTTATTAAAGTTTATACTTAAAATTCTCCGCATTCTTGCCAGGAAAAGTACCCGATATCGGTTAACATTAAATGGCATTCTTCCGTTAGTTCGTTTACTCGGCTGGTTAATAATTATTTATATAATTGTAATCATTATCATTCAGCCGTCATTCGTAATTATTTTGATCTTATCTGCTGCCTTCGGAATTGTTATAGGACTGGCTGCACAGGATATTGTTAAAAATGTTTTTGGGGGGATAATGATTATTTTTGACAAACCTTTCCGGGTTGGAGACAAAATTCAAATTGGCGAATACTATGGAGAAGTATTTAATATAGGTCTCAGATCAACCAGAATAATAACAGATGACGATTCTACAGTAAGCATACCAAATTCTGAATTCATGATTAATTCTGTTTCAAATGTTAATTCTGGTGAGACAAATTGCCAGGTGGTAGCAGAAATATTTTTACCTGTTGATGCCAATACTACAAGAGTCAGAGAATTGGCATTGGAAGCAGCGAAGGTTTCAAAATATGTTTATTTAAATAAACCGGTCAGTGTCTTGTTTTCCAATGTATTGAAGGAAAAAAAATCTTACCTTAAGATGACATTAAAGGCTTATGTCATGGATATAAAATATGAATTTGTGTTCAAGAGTGATTTGACTGAAATTGTAATCAGGGAACTTTTAAAGGAAGGAATAATTACAAAAGACTTTTAAATTTAATAATCATTCCATTATAAATTAATCGGGATCAGATTTCATTATTTCATACTTGAGGAAACAGGTGTGCCACACTGTTACTGTTTTAATAACTCTTCGAGAATTTTTATTTCTTCACGGGCATTAATTTTTTTATAATATTCTAAAGCAGAATTCAGATGCTCCTGGCATTTTACTTTTTGACCTGTATTCCTGTATAACAAACCGAGTTCGTAAGAAGATTCTGCATAATTTAATTGGTTGCTAAGTTCTTTATTCAATCTTAAGCTGGTAAGCAGATAATTTTCAGCTGCTTCATAATCATCCCTGCTTCGCTTAATTATTCCTTTTATCTTATAAACTTCAGCCATTGATAATTTATCATTTATTTTATAGGAAATCTCCATTGCTTTTTCTGCAAATGCCTCTGCCAATGGATAATCACCAAGCTGAGAATATACATATGCTTTACTAAGATAAGAAATTCCTATTGTCTGAATGTAGTTAGATTGAATCGATGCTTCAAGACTTAAATCATACTCGTTTACAGCAGCAGAGAATTCTTTCTTTTTTGTATAAACCATTCCAAGGTTTTGCCTGATTTCACTAACTCTTTTTGCCTCACCGATTTTTTCATATTTCAGAAGTGCACGTTTTAAATAAGACAAAGCCTCGTCATAATTTCCTATCATATTATTTACAATACCGAGGTTGATTTCAATTTTACCAGCTAATGCATTGTCCGGGTCACCCTCAAGAGCTGTAAGCGCATTTTCAAAATGCAAAATTGCTTTTTCAAGATTACCCATATCTCCATAAATGGTTCCATATAAATTTTCACAGTTCGCATTTCCCTTAAGGTTATTTTCTTTCTCGAATAATTTTATTGCTTTTTCCAGGTATATGAAACTTAGTTCCCATTGTGCCTGCCTGCTGTATATCTCACCAATTGAAAAATATGCATTTGCTGTAATGTTCAGCATTTCAGGAAAGTCTTTTGTTAAGCCGATTATTTTATTGTGGATTTCGACAGAGGTTGTGTATTCACCTGAGGTAATGGTTGACTGGCCAAGAAAAAGAAGAAGTTCAACAAGTTTATCCTGTGAAAGATTTTTTTCAGAAAAAGTAATTAGTAAGTCTATTTGTGATCGGGTATTTAATCCGTCGGGTAATTTAAATTTGAATTGATCACTAAGATTAGTTTCGGTGACTTCATCAACTTTTGCACTTACATCTTCTGTAGAAAGGTAGCTTGCAATAAATTCTTTCGTTTCATCAGGATTGAAAAAGCTGTTCAAAACTTCTTCAACAATTGGATGAATATTTCTCAATTGTTCGCTCTATTTATTATTAAATATTCGCAACATACCTCAAAAAATGACTAGGTCTCATATATGACAACCGGCGTGCCACAGGCTAAAAATCAATTAATACCATCGAAAATATTTGATAGTGTGAAACAGAGTAAATATTACCTGAAAAGCTTAAGATCAGTGCCGAATGTGCAAATTTTTTTGCTGTTTTATTTTAGGAATATGATGATTATGAGACACAAAAAAGAGTGATTTTTGGAGTAATTCTAGTACTCAATATTATTGAAGCAATAAAATTCCTATGGCTTAAATTGAAATCAAATATAAGTTGAGTAAGAAATGGATTATGTGTGTAGACTGGCTGCCAGTTTATTTAACTAATCTTGAAATCTGCCTGAATATATCTGTACCGCAGAATTCGAGCAGTTCAAACAATGCTGATTCGGTGGTTGTGATCTCAGCTCCGTTTGATTTCATTCTTTCGAGCGCGAACTTGTAGTCAATATCTTTCCGAGAAGAAACTGCATCTGCAGCAATGATGACCTGGAAATCACTCGCGAGTAAGTCCAATGCCGTTTGTTGTACACAAACGTGAGTTTCTATTCCAGCAAGAATAATTTGTGTAAGGTTTCTTTCTTTTAATTCGTCGAAAAGTTTCCCGGCACCACTACAGCTGAAACTCATTTTCTCAAACGGCTTTATCCCGGTTAACTCGTTTTGAATTTCCGGAATTGTATTTCCTAATCCTTTGGAATATTGTTCTGTATAATAAACCGGCAGAGAAAGTATTTTAAATCCCCTTATTAATTTCAAAGTGTTTTCAATAACCATCTGGTTATTGAGTATAACTGGTAAAATTTTTTTCTGAATATCGATAATAAGTAAAGCGGTTTTATCAGTTCGTAGTAATTTCCTGAATCTTTCCATTTAACAATTCTATGAATGAATCAATAAAGTTTTTTCATTCCATACTTGCCGCATGAGTACATCATAAGAAGGCTCGCCAGATCAATTAACGCTTTTTTCTGTTGATCACCATAAATGACAAGGTTATAAACTTCGGCCACAAAATTCATTTTTTTTAAAATCATTTTTAACTCAGAATAAGTCGGTGATCCATGCCAGTTGGCAACCTGTTCGATGAGAAGCTTTTCATGTCTTCTTAAAAATTCATTAAATGTAATAGTGTGTAAAGCAGTAGCTGTCAAAGGTCTGCAAACTGAGATAAGATCATTAAAATATTTATCCCAGTTTTTAGCGAGGTTGCTGTTGGTTTTCTGCATCACATGCCTTGCTTCAGCCAGAGTAAATTTTGCTTTGGCCCTGATTTTAAAATTAGGGATTACAGCATACCCGTCAAAACTATTGAAGTCATTATCAGGGTCTTTAAATTTCCATCTTTTAATAATCTGATTTGCTGAATAGATAACAATAACTTTATCGAGCGAACTATCTATAACAACAAATTTTCCCTGCTGCCAGTTCACAACTGTAAACCAATGACCCCAGTTATCAACACTCAAGACACAAGGATATCCTTTTCTTAAAAGCCGTGTTAAAATTTTAATGCCGTCAGTGCCTGTCTCACGTCTGAAATATTTCATCCTGCAGTCATAAGATTTTGCCGCCTTGGCCAAACCGATTTCATCCGTGCCTTTCCACCAGCTGCTTCCGGCTTTTTTAGCGATTACTTTTTCGTGCTCGAAGATGCCTAACATTATGAGGGCATATTTAAGGGCGAAAGGTCCGCACTGATACTTATTTGGTTGTGGGTAAAAGCTCATGGTAATTTTTTTAAGTATCAAATCTAAATATTAAAAAAGTATAATTCAGCAAGATTATTTATCATCACAAAATTTTTTTAATTATTTTAACTATATGAAAAAGAATCGTATTAAAGTAGCAATTGTTTACAATGAGCCAACACCGGAAATGTATACCAGATCAGCGAACAAGAACGCTCCTGGAGCTGGTTTTAAGCACTATATAGGTACTGAAAATCTCACGCCAATGGAGGAATATGATTATTTGGCCAAAAGGCTTAATAAGGTGGGGTTTAACGCCTATACACTGAATATTTTTGATAATCTCCGCCGTATGCTGGACGATTTTGAGAAAAACAAACCGGATGTAATATTTAATTTTGTTGAACTTTACCGCGATAATCCACGCCTCGAAATGAACATTGTGGGAGTTTATGAACTGCTGGGAATTCCTTATACAGGTGCATCTGCAATGGCATTGGCAAACTGTCAGAATAAAGTTCTTGCGAAAAGACTACTAAGCTCAAACGGTATCCGTGTACCTGAATTTTTTATTGTTAAACAGAAGAAAAAAAATTACCACCGGACATTAAAATTTCCTTTGCTTGTTAAACCTTCGCTGGAAGATGCAAGTATCGGAATTGACAATGAGTCGATTGTCAAAAATTCCAGGCAGCTGAGGGAACGAGTTGAATATGTCTTAAGATTATTTAATCAGCCGGTTTTAATTGAAGAGTTTATCGAGGGAAGAGAATTAAACATCTCTGTGCTTGGTGATAAAACACCACGAACACTTCCGATTAGTGAAATTGATTTCTCTGAAATGCCGGACCACTTGCATAATATTATGACTTACCAGGCAAA
>Ga0209640_10003816_pt1 | contig 13211 bp, 9 predicted proteins | sample RifCSP10_1_FD_184018 | JGI IMG/M metagenome (GOLD analysis project Ga0209640, IMG submission 184018) | Soil microbial communities from Rifle, Colorado - Rifle CSP2_sed 10_1 (SPAdes) (version 2) | ecosystem: Environmental > Terrestrial > Deep subsurface > Rock core/Sediment | place: Rifle...
TGTGACGATCGACATCCTCGATGGGGAGACGCGTCGACTTACGGTCACTGGCTAGTGGTTGGCGGCCGCCCTGGGTTCACGTTGTTGCCACGAGCCACCAACCACTGACTACTCGGTGCGGTAATTGGGCGCTTCCTTTGTGATGGTCACGTCGTGGACGTGGCTCTCGCGGGCCCCGGCGGCGGTGACGCGAATCAGCCTGGCCTTGCGGCCGAGGTCGGGAATAGTAGCGGCGCCGCAATACCCCATGCCGGCGCGCAGGCCCCCGATGAGCTGGTGAATCACGGAGTGCGCGCTGCCTTTGTGCGCCACGCGTCCCTCGATACCTTCCGGAACGAGCTTGTCGGCGGCGCGACCACCCTCGAGGTCGAATTCATCCTGGAAGTAGCGGTCGCGGCTACCGCGGCGCATCGCGCCGATCGATCCCATTCCGCGATACTCCTTGTAGGTCCGGCCTTGGAAGAGCACCAGTTCGCCGGGGCTCTCGTCGGTCCCCGCGAAGAGATTGCCGAGCATCGCGCAACTTGCGCCCACGGCAAGCGCTTTCACGATGTCGCCCGAGTAGCGCATGCCGCCATCTGCGATGACGGGGACGTTGCGCGCGGCCGCGGCACGGGCGCATTCCATGATCGCACTGATCATCGGCACACCGATCCCCGCGACGACACGCGTCGTGCAGATCGATCCCGCACCGATCCCGACTTTCACCGCGTCGACGCCCGCGCTGATGAGCGCCTCCGTGGCTTCCGCCGTGGCGACGTTGCCCGCGACGATCTCCGTGTTCGGAAACTCGCGCCGCATTCTGGCCACCATGTCGATGAGATCTTGGTGGTGCGCGTGGGCGGTGTCGACCACAAGCACGTCCACGCCGGCTGCGACGAGCGCCTGGGCCCGCTCGATGGAGTCCTTGGACCTGCCGAGCGCGGCGCCGCAACGCAGGCGTCCTAACGCGTCCTTGCAGGCATTGGGATACTTGATCCCTTTCTGGATGTCCTTGACCGTGATGAGGCCCTTGAGCCGGAAGTCCTTGTCCACGACCAGCAGCTTCTCGACCTTGTGCCGGTGGAGCAGCTCGCGCGCTTCGTCGAGGGTCGTCCCCACCGACACCGTGAACAGCGGGGCCTTTGTCATGACGTCGTCAATTGGCCGATTCACGTTGGTCTCGAACCGCAGGTCGCGGTTGGTGAGGATTCCGACGAGACGCCCTTCCTTGCTGCCGTCCTCGGTGATGGGGACACCAGAGATCCGGTACTTCTTCATCAGGTCGAGCGCTTCGTAGATGCGGTTGGACGGGGAGAGGGTGATGGGATTGACGATCATGCCGCTCTCCGAGCGCTTCACCCGGTCGACCTCCGACGCCTGCTCGTGAATCATCAGATTCTTGTGAATGACGCCGATGCCGCCGAGCTGCGCCATCGTAATGGCAAGGCCGGACTCAGTCACGGTGTCCATGGCGGCGCTGACGAGCGGCACGTTAAGCCGGATGTTGCGCGTCAAGCGAGTCGAGACGTCCACCTGGGTGGGGAGGACCGTCGAGTGCTGCGGCACGAGCAGCACGTCGTCGAAGGTCAGCGCGGTCGGGATGCCAATCTCGGTCTCGGTCAACGACAGGGAGGCGGCCTTCAGATCCATAAAGTTCTCCGTCACGCTGCAGTTCCGTGGCACTTCTTGTACTTCTTCCCGCTGCCGCACGGGCACGGGTCGTTTCGACCCACCTTCGGCTCGTCGCGGCGAACGGTCTTGATGACATCGTCGCCGCCGGTGCGCGCCGGAGCCGGGGCTCGGGCAGTGGCCGAGCGAGCGGCGCCGGCGAAAGCGGGCACCGCCTCGGTGGCCGGGCTGTTCATGATCAATGCTGAGGGGGCGGGACGCCGCGGCGCGGGTCTGACCGCACGGAGCGGATCCGGCTGCCGCCCGCGTTCGTCAGCGGCCATGGGGCGCAGCCAGAAGAGATAGCGCACCATCTCTTCCTCAATGCGCGCCTTCATATCCTGAAACAGGGCGTAGCTTTCCTTCTTGTACTCGACGAGCGGATCGCGCTGGCCGTAGCCACGCAGTCCGATGCCCTCCTTGAGGTGGTCGAGTGAGTAGAGATGATCCTTCCACTGCGCGTCGACGATTTGGAGCATAACGTCACGCTCGATGCGCCGGAGCAGTTCCGCAGTGAGCAGGTGTTCCTTCCGGGCGTAGCTCTCTTTGGCGAGCGCCCAGAGCGCGTCAGAGACCTCCGCGGGATCCTTCGAGGCGAGATCGAGCGCTTCGAGCTCCCGTGGTTCGACTCCAAACACGCGGGCGGTTTCTCGCTCGAGCGACGGGATGTCCCACTCGTCGACGTCGAGGTCCTTGCCGGCGTAGCGCTCGACAATGTCCTCCAAGAGGTCCTCGGCCAACGCCAGAACGTAGCCGCGCGAGTCGACGATCTCCTCCTCGGTGAGGTGAATGGACCCATCGAGGATCTCGCGTCGCAGCGTGTAGACACTCTCACGCTGCTTGTTCATCACGTCGTCATACTCCAGCAGGTGCTTGCGGACCGAGAAGTTCTGGGCCTCGACCTGCTTCTGCGCGCGTTCGATGGCCCGGGTCACCATCCCGTGCTCGATGGGCACCCCCTCCTCCATGCCGAGGCGCTGCATCAGCCCGGAGATGCGGTCGGATCCGAAAATCCGCATCAAGTCGTCTTCAAGCGACAGATAGAATCTCGACGAGCCGGGGTCGCCCTGCCGGCCCGCGCGGCCGCGCAGCTGGTTGTCGATGCGCCGGGCTTCGTGGCGCTCGGTACCGAGGATGTGGAGTCCACCGAGGCGCACCACTTCTTGATGCTCGTCGTCCATCTGGCGCTTGAAGTGGGCGAAGGTGCGTTCCCAGTCGTGTCGGGGCACTCGGTAAAAGGCGTCGACATGAAAGAAGTAGACGAATTGGTCGTCGTCAACGAACTTTTCGTCACCCTTCGACAGCTTCTCCGCCACTTCCTCGGAAAGACACTGCTGACGTGCGGCGTGCTCGGGATTCCCGCCGAGGAGGATGTCCGTGCCGCGGCCGGCCATGTTCGTGGCGATGACGACATTCGACTTGTGGCCGGCCTGGGCGACGATGGCCGCCTCTTGTGCGTGGTATTTGGCGTTGAGCACGACGTGCTTGAGCCCACGCTTCTTCAGGAGCGATGAGAGTCGCTCCGACTTCTCGATCGACACCGTGCCCACAAGAGTCGGTCGGCCGGACGCCTGCTTCTCGATGATGTCGTTGACGATGGCCTCGTACTTTTCGCGCTCGGTCCGGTAGATGAGGTCCGGCTCCTCGACGCGGGTCATCGGCCGGTTCGTGGGAATGACGATGACGTCGAGGTGGTAGATTTTGTTGAACTCGGACGCCTCGGTTTCAGCTGTGCCAGTCATGCCGGCCAGTTTCTTGTACTTGCGGAAGTAGTTCTGGAAGGTGATGGTCGCGAGCGTCTGATTCTCGCGTTCGATCTTCACCTTCTCCTTGGCTTCCACGGCCTGATGGAGGCCATCGCTCCACCGTCGACCTGGCATGAGGCGGCCGGTGAACTCGTCGACGATGACGACCTGGCCGTCCTTGATCATGTACTCGACATCGAGGCGAAACAGGCTGTGCGCGCGCAGCGCTTGGTTCACGTGGTGGAGCAGGGGCATGTTGACCGGGTCATACAGACCGCCCGAATCGGGCACGAGACGGTGAGAAAGCATCTGCTCCGCTTGTGCCATGCCCGTCTCGGTCAGCGTCACGGTCTTGTGCTTCTCGTCGACAAGGTAGTCGCCGGTCGTCTCGAGCTGTTCCCGGTCCTCTGCCTTGACGTTGCCCTGGGTGACAGCGCCCTTCTTCAGCCTCGGGATGATCCGGTCGACCTCGTAGTACAGGTCGGTGGACTCCTCGGCTGGGCCGGAAATGATGAGCGGCGTCCTGGCTTCGTCGATGAGGATGCTGTCCACTTCGTCGACGATGGCGAAGTGGTGCCCGCGCTGGACCATGTGACCCAGCTCGAACTTCATGTTGTCGCGCAGGTAATCGAAGCCGAACTCGTTGTTGGTGCCGTAGGTGATGTCGGATGCGTAGGCGACCTGCCGTTGATCGTCCTTCAGATCGTGCTGGATGACGCCCACGCTCATCCCGAGGAACCGGTAGAGGCGTCCCATCCACTCCGAGTCGCGTCGGGCGAGGTAGTCGTTGACCGTGACAACGTGCACGCCCCTACCCTCGAGGGCATTGAGATACGCGGGCAGCGTAGCGACGAGCGTCTTGCCCTCGCCGGTCTTCATCTCTGCGATCGTCCCGTTGTGCAGCACGACGCCGCCGATCAACTGGACGTCGAAATGGCGCATGTTGAGCACGCGCCGGCCGGCCTCGCGGACGATGGCGAAGGCTTCCGGCAGCAGTTCGTCGAGCGTGGCGCCGCCCGCGACACGGCCACGTAACTCGACGGTCTTGCCGCGGAGCTGCTCGTCGGAGAGCGCCTGTACACCGGACTCGAGGGCGTTGATCTCGGCGACTCGCGGTCGAAGCCGCTTTACTTCACGTTCGTTCTGGGTGCCGATGACCTTCGCGAGGAGTTGGCCGATCATGCAACTGGGGAGAACCGACTACGAGGGGATATCAACCGATTGTAGTCAAGCAAGGACACAATCGGCAAGGACGCCAGGGAAGGGGGAGGCCGTCAGCGGTCCCGCGGTTTCAGCTGCGTGAGCAACCTGAGCGGATTGAGGAGTCGGCCGTTGGCCAACACTTCGTAATGGAGGTGCGTGCCAGTGGCGCGACCCGTGGCGCCCAGCTGGCCGATCAAATCGCCCCGTTTCACGCGCGCCCCCTTCTGGACCTGGAACCCGGAGAGATGGCCGTAGCGCGTTTCGAGACCGAACCCGTGGTCGATGACGATCAAGTTTCCGTACGCCCCCTGACGTCCTGCGTGTTTGACGAAGCCAGATGCGGTGGCGTACACGGGCTGACCCCTGTCGCCGGCGATATCGAGCCCGGGGTGGAAGTCCGCGCCGCCATTCAGCGGGTCCGTGCGGCGCCCCATGGGGGATGAAAGCCACCCGTGGGCGGGCCAGATAGACGGCGTGGCCTCGGCGAGTGCGTTGCGGCGCTCCACGTTCCGCTGCACGTCGGTCAGCCGCGACTCCAACCCTTCGAGCAGCGAGCGCAGCAGACCGAAGGTGTCTTCCGGGCTGGCTAGGGCCGTGAGCACGCTCGAATACGTTGCTTCCTGCTTCCCCGAGGCCACCGCACCCCCGCCCATCGCGCGGGCCTTGACGAACGCGGGGAGCTTGTCCATGGCACGAGCCAGGCTCGGGTCGAGGGCAGCCCTGTCGCCAAGATTGGAAATCGCCGACTGAAGGGACTGGATCTGCCCTGAGAGCTCCGCCGTGGCGGAGCGATAGCTCGAGTTCTCCAGCTTGAGCGTCTGTTCACTCGCGTAGAGGTCGGTGACCTCGCTCTTGGCCTTCCAGGCAGCCCCGATACCGACGAGGACGGGGAGCGTGACGACTGCGCAGGCGACTGCGATCGCCGGTCGAGCGGCGATTGTGACCCGACGGACCACACCGGACGTGCGGTCTGCAACGAGAATGGTGTAGCGGCGTGAAACGTTCAAGCTGAGCGACTCTACTGAACCTGGAAACCCTGAGCCTATCACGGGCGGAACACCTCGCCAACAACTCTGGCATTGCGGGCGAATGTCGGGCGAAGCCTCACTGGTCCCTGTTCATACATCACCTTGATTGCCGCGCCCGGTCCCGTGTTCGCCCACTCTGTACTGCAGCGCCTCCGCGAGGTGATCCGCCTGGACCTCGTCGATCTGCGCCAGGTCGGCAATGCTGCGTGCAACCTTGAGGACGCGGTTGTAGCCGCGCGCGCTCAGTCCGAACTGATCGACGGCACGGCGCAGCAGGTCACGTCCGTCTGTATCAAGACGGCAGAACGCCGCGATGCGCGATCCACGCAACGCGGCGTTCGTCCGCGGGCCGGACTCTCCGTACCGCGTGTGCTGCCGCCGGCGTGCTGCCAGGACCCGCTCGCGCACGGAGGAGGAGGCCTCGCCTGGCGGAGAGTCGGTGATCCAGCCGACTGGCACCGCCCGAACCTCCACGGTCAAATCGATCCGGTCGCGCAACGGGCCCGACAGCCGGCCTTGGTACTTCGCCACCTGGCCAGGAGTGCAGCGACAGCGTCGAAGCTCGTCGCCGGCGAACCCGCACGGACAGGGGTTCATCGCACCGATGAGCAGGAAACGCGCGGGAAATACCGTGGTGCGTGCGGCGCGCGCGATGCTGACATGGCCCTCCTCGAGCGGCTGCCGCAGAACTTCGAGAACCCGGCGGTCGAACTCGGGCATTTCGTCGAGAAAGAGAACTCCGTGGTGCGCGAGAGAGATCTCTCCGGGCCGCGGGATGGCGCCGCCACCGACAAGGGCGACGGTGGAGGCGGTGTGGTGAGGCGCCCGAAATGGACGCTCGGCCAGCAGACCCGTCCCCGAGGGCAGCGTGCCCGCCACTGAGTGAATCGCCGTGCACTCGAGAGCCTCATCAAAAGTCAACGGCGGCAGAATGCCGCTGAAGCGCCGGGCCAGCATCGTCTTGCCAGCGCCAGGCGGTCCGCTCAGGAGCAAGTTGTGGCCTCCGGCAGCTGCCACTTCGAGTGCGCGGCGCGCTAGCAGCTGTCCTCGCACTTCGGCCAGGTCGTCACTGGTAGGCTGGGCAGGCGCCGGTGTCGCGGACGCACGGACGGCCCGGCGAGCCTCGGCTGGGCGGTTCAACGCGTCAACTGCTTCTGTGAGCGACTGCGCGAGGCAGATGTCAAGTCCCTCGACCACCGAAGCCTCTGCGGCATTTTGCGGCGGCAGGATCAGGCGCCTCAACCCAAGCCGGCGGGCACCCACCGCAATCGGCAGCACGCCACGAATGCCGTTGATTCCGCCGTCGAGCGACAACTCGCCGACGATGACGGTGTCGTCGACCGTGCGGGGCGTCACCTGACCTGACGTCGCAAGGAGTCCAAGCGCGATGGGGAGGTCGAAGGAGGAGCCTTCCTTGCGCACGTCGGCGGGCGACAGATTGACCGTGATGCGGTAGGGAGGAAATTCGAACCCGGAGTTTCGGATCGCCGAACGCACGCGGTCACGGCTCTCGCGAATGCTGGCGTCTGGGAGCCCTACCATAGAGAAGTGGGGCAGTCCGAACGAAACGTCCACTTCGACATGGACTGGGTACGCCTCGACCCCAAGGACCGCGGCACTGCGCAGGTTCGCGAGCACGATGCCCACTTTTCAGTGCAAGAATCGGTTCCCGATCAAAGCATTCGAGATCTGCGGCAATGGCCCTTCTGGGATCGCGGATCTATGAGGATTCTGCGAGCCAACAGCGGCTGGTCGTGCGCAGCTTCTGCGACCGGGGCGGACGTCAGTGCGTTGCCAGAGCGGGCAGGCGGGTGATCGTGAGGCGCTGGCCGAGCCGAAGGAGGTTGCTACCCAAGGCGTTCCGTTCTTTGATCTGCGCCACGGTAGTGCCGTAGCGTCTTGCCAGCGAGAAGAGCGTGTCGCCGCGCTGCACGCGGTGCACGACGGGCGCGGGCGACGGCTCGTCGATGGCGATCGGCAGACTCGCCTGGACCGCATCCGCTCGACCAGCGTCAGCAGGCTGCGGGCCATCCGATTGGCGTTCGGCGGGGATGGCGGGCGCACGCGGGACAACGAGAGCTTGCCCGGCCTGCAGCCGTGCACTTCGCGACAGATAGTTCGCCTCGGCCAGGTCGCTGCGAGTGACTTTCAGCCGCTGTGCGACGCGGGAGATCGTGTCGCCCTTCTTGACGATGTAGTGGGTGATGGGCAAGGGCTCATCCGGGGCCGCCTCCGCCAGTCGTGCATGCACGGCGAGGGCAGTGCCTTCGGGCACCCGGAGCACGTACTCGGAGGCGGCGAGGGGCGTCGTCCAACGGCGAAGCTCAGGGTTGAGCCTCTGAATCGCGTCGACCGGCGAGCCAGTCCATTCCGCCACGCGGCGAAGGTCCACAGCGCGTGCGAGGGTCACCGTTTCGTAGGTCGGCGGCTCCAGCGAGGGGACGTCGAGGCCGTACTGCAGCGGATCCTTGGCAACGATGATGGCCGCCAGAATCAGGGGCACGTAATCACGCGTTTCACGAGGGAGGTACCGCCTGCTCGCTGACAACTTCCAGAAGTCCGCGCGCCCGGACCGCTTCATTGCTCGCTGCATTCGGCCGGGTCCGCCGTTGTACGACGCGAGGGCCAAGTGCCAGTCACCAAACATCCCGTAGAGCGTTTTCAGGTAGTTCGCCGCCGCACGCGTGGCCTTCTCCGGATCGGCCCGCTCATCGATGTACCAGTCGTGATTCAGGCCGTTTTCGAGCGCCGTTCCGCGCATGAACTGCCAGAGTCCCGTCGCCTTGGCGCGAGACACTGCGTCTGGTTTGAAGGCGCTCTCGATGAGGGGTACATACGCGAGGTCGAGCGGCAACCCTTCAGCCCTGAACACCTCGAGAATCATCGGAAGATACTGGGCGCCCCGACTCAGGCCGTCTTCAAGGTATCCCTTCAGCCGGCCCTGGAAGAGTTCGACGTACGACAGGACGCGAGCATTGAGTGGAATGTCGACGTCGTACACAACACCTTGAAGGTCGTCCGCGATCGCTTGCTCGGGTGTCGCCTTGGGTTGTTCGGTCGCGGCGACGTCCAGCCGTTGGTCGCTCGTGGCGGCTGGCTCGAGGGTCTCCACTCGGGTGCCGTCCTGGATGACAGGCGTCAATTCCTGAGCGTAGAGGCGGGCGGCCAGGGACAGCCCAACGACACAGACGAGCCCCGTTAGGCCGTAGCGCAGCGTCAGCATGTGGGGTCCGTTACTCTAACACCGGGCGGATCAAGGGGTCAAAACCGTGTCGGTACGATCGTGCAGTCGCGGGCAGAACCACGCACAACACCTCAGTGCGGCCACCTGGCCTGGACGAAGACGTTCTCTGACTCCCCGAGGTCCCTTGCCGCCGGTGTGACCAGCGTCTTCTCGCCAAGTACGAGCCTTCGCCCCGCTCGGATGGCTGTCCGCACATCGTCCTCGCAAATGAACTCTTCAGGAGTATCGGCAGTCGGCGGGTTCTCGTTTGCCGGTGCAGGTGCAATTGGGGCGGCAGCGGCGCTCGGGCGGAGCCCTCGTGACGCGAGAAACGTGTCGATCCGGGCAGTGAGGATCTGGCCGGCAATCTGGGGCCGCGGGTGTGCTGGCCACTCGGGTCGGGAAGGCGGTGGGCTCACAGCCGAAACAGATGGGTTCGTCCGCTGACCTGCCGGGCGCACCTCATAGGCGAGTCGCTTGATGTTGAGCAGGTGCCGGGGTGTGATGTTGTCGGACGTGATGTTCCCGCCCCACCCTCCGCAGCCAAGGGTCAACGCCGGGTCGAGGCCCGTGGTCATCCCAATGGACCCGTGCGTGGTCGGCGTGTTCACGCAGATACGGAACGCGGGCTTCTTGAGGCCGAACTGCAGGATGACGTCTTCGTTCATCGAGTGAATCGACATAGTGTGACCCATACCGCCGTACCGCAGGATCTGGATGCACCGTTCGCAGCCTTCCTGCCAGTCCTTCACGACGTACCAGGACAGCACCGGACTCAGCTTTTCGATCGAGAGGGGGTGGTCGCGGCCGACGCCCGTCAGGGGCGCGACAAGGACGCTTGTTCCTGACGGCGCGTTGATGCCGGCTTTGCCAGCAATGAAAAGGGCCGACTTGCCGACCACGGCAGGGTTGGGCAACCGCTGCGAGGTGATCAAGGTCTTGGTGAGCGCGTCTGTTTCGGCCTCGCTGAGGAAGTAGGCACCCTGGGCCTGAAACCGGCGCCGCGACTGGTCGGCAACCGGCTCGTCTACGACCACTGAGTTCGGTGAAGAACAGAGTACGCCATTGTCGAACGCCTTGCCGAGCACGATGTCTCGCGCCGCCTTGTCCAGGTCGGCTGACTGCTCGATGTAGCAGGGGGCATTGCCCGGTCCTACGCCGTAAGCGGGTTTTCCCGCGCTGTAGGCGGCGCGCACGAGCCCCATGCCGCCGGTAGCCAAGATGAGAGCAACGTCACGATGCTTCATCAGTTCCTGCGTGCCCTCGAGCGTGACGTTCTTCATCCAACCAATGGCGTCGGTGGGCGCTCCGGCGCTCCGGGCGGCTTCGGCCATGACCTCGACAGCCTTCGTGATGCAGCCGGCGGCCGACGGGTGAGGACTGATGACGATGGGGCAGCGCGCCTTGAGCGCGATGAGCACCTTGTAGATCGCCGTTGATGTCGGGTTGGTCGAAGGGATGACGGCTGCCACGACGCCGAATGGCTCGGCGATCTCGACGATCTTCCGATCATCGATTCGGTTCACCACGCCGACAGTCTTCATCGGTCTGATGAACTCGTACACCTGTCGCGATGCGAACAGGTTCTTCTGCACCTTGTCGGCGATCACGCCGTAGCCCGTTTCCTCGACGGCCATCCGGGCGAGGGCCTCGGCTTGCGGGGTGACCGCCTCGGCCATGGCCGTGACGATCCGATCGATGCCGTCTTGATCGAGCTCGGCTAGATCCGGCTGCACCCGACGCGCAGCCCGCGCGAGCGCTCGAGCTTCGGAAATCGACGCGAGGTCCTTGTCGACGTGCGGTGTTGTGTCCTGGGCAGCCATCGGCCCCACTCCCGACTATGGCTTCGGGAGAATGCGCTCGACCTCAGCGTGCGGTCTTGGGATGACATGCACGGAGATGAGTTCGCCGACCCGGCGAGCCGCCGCGGCCCCCGCGTCGGTGGCGGCCTTGACTGCGCCCACGTCTCCGCGGACCAACACCGTCACGTAGCCGGCGCCGATGTATTCCTTGCCGACGAGGACCACATTGGCGGTTTTGACCATCGCATCGGCGGCCTCGATTGAGCCAATCAGGCCGCGGGTTTCCACCATTCCAAGTGCGTCGGATGACATGCCGCCGAGATAGTATCATTCCTATGACGATGCTCAGGCATGCGGCTGCGTCAATACTCCTTTTAGGCGGGTGGGTTATCGGCTGCTCACGGCCGGTTGCCGACGCGCGACCCGTGGCCACTCCCTCGCTGGTCGTCGGCACTGACGTCGTGGTCGCCGGTCGTCCCCTTGAGCTCACGTTCCGGTTCGTCCTGGCGCCAGATGGGCCGGTAATCACCGAGAATTACACAGCGTTCGTCCATTTTCTTGACCGGGATGGTGAGTTGATTGGGACCGACGAGCACATGCCGCCGACGCCGACGCGGGAGTGGGCGCCCGGTTCGACCGTGGAGTACTCACGTTCGACCTTTGCACCCGTGTCCTGGTATGCCGGCGCGGTGACCGTGGCGGTGGGACTGTACATCCCTTCCACTGGGGAGCGACTCCCCCTGGCAGGCGAAAGCGTCTCACCGCGGGCGATCAACGTGGCCACGTTTGACCTGGTGCAGAAGACCGATCCGTATTCGGTGGTGTTCCAGGAAGGGTGGAACGAGCGTGAGTCGCCAGAGCGGTCCGGTCGAGAGTGGCGCTGGTCAGAGGGCACGGGCCTGCTGTCCTTTCCCAATCCACGACGGGACGTGACGTTCGTGCTTCACCTGGACCAGCCGCAGCCCGTCTTCGGACGGCCTCAGCATATCGATGTGCGCCTGGGGGAGGCGGCGGTTGACAGCTTCGACCTGGAGCCGGGCCAGGCACAGGTGCGTCGCATACCACTCAGTCAGGCGGCCATGGGCGAGTCACGGAATGTCGACGTCTCGGTCGCGGTCGACCAAACGTTCGTTCCAGCCGAGGTCGCTACCCTTCAGAGTCCCGACACCCGCCGGCTCGGTGTACGGGTGTTCCGCTCATACATCGAGCCGATGCAGCCGAAACAGTAGGGAAGTGGGTCTAATCTAGAAACATGGAGTTTCGCTGCCGACTGGGCACTCCTGCCGGCGAGGTCATGGAAGGCGTCTACGTTGCCGACAGCGAGGCCCTTTTGCGGCGAGATCTGGAGGAGAAGGGCCTGTACGTCCTCTCCCTTCAGCGACGGGCCGGGCTGCGGGTTCTGTCGTTCGGCACCCGTCGGAAGCGGGTCAAGATGGCGGAGTTCCTCGTCTTCAACCAGGAACTGGCGACCCTGCTCAAGGCGGGCATGCCCCTGGTGCAGTCCCTGGATATCCTTCGGCAGCGTGTCACGAACCCCACCTTCAAGACGGTGCTCGACAGTGTGCACGACAAGGTCAGGAGCGGCTCTGCCTTGTCGGACGCGTTTGCCGAGCACGGGTCGCTGTTTCCGGCGGTCTACGCGGCGTCGCTCGTCGCTGGCGAGCGCAGCGGCAACCTGGACTCGGTGATTCGCCGCTACGTGGCCTATGAAAAGATCGTCGGGGCGGTCCGGCGCAAGACTCTGTCGGCGCTGATCTACCCGATCATCCTTGTCACGATGATGGTCATCCTTGTGGGGATCATCGTGCTGCGGGTGGTGCCGGCGTTCTCCGAGTTTTACGCGAACTTCGAGCGGGAATTGCCTCTTTCTACACGGATTATCGTTGGCGTGTCAGACCAGATGGTGTCGAGCGGCGGCCTTATCGTGCTCGCGCTGGTTGGTCTGGTCGTTGCAGGGTATATCTGGACCCGTCGGTCTGCGCAGAGGGTGCAACGCGACAGGTGGCTGCTCCGCGTGCCGTGGGTCGGTGAGACGGCGCGCAAGTTTTTCACGTCGCAGCTCGCGCGCATGTTGGCGGCGCTGCTCGGCGGTGGCATTCCGCTGGTCAACGCCCTCGAGATCAGCGGTCGCTCCATCTCGAACCAGCATCTTGCCCGGGAACTCGAGCGCGTGCGTCTTCGTGTCCAGGAGGGTCAGGGGCTTGCGGCGGCCCTGCGGGAGCGCGCGGTGTTCCCGGACGTGGCCGTGAAGATGGTGGAGGTCGGGGAATCTACGGGTGCGCTCCAGGAGATGCTGAACAGCTTGTCGGATTTCTACGACGAGGAGATCGAGACGGAAGTCGGCCGGTTCATCACCCTCGTTGAACCGGTGTTGCTGGTCGTCATGGGTGTCATCATCGCCCTCGTCGTCTTGGCGCTCTACATGCCGCTGTTCGAATTGACGTCCGTGGTGGGCGCGTGATGGCAACACAGAAGGCGAACCCGGTGCCTGATCCTGACTACGTCTCGGAGGAAGTGCTGCACGCGCGGGCGCAGGCCGCGCGCTATCGGCTGGAGTTCG
>Ga0209640_10003817_pt1 | contig 13210 bp, 10 predicted proteins | sample RifCSP10_1_FD_184018 | JGI IMG/M metagenome (GOLD analysis project Ga0209640, IMG submission 184018) | Soil microbial communities from Rifle, Colorado - Rifle CSP2_sed 10_1 (SPAdes) (version 2) | ecosystem: Environmental > Terrestrial > Deep subsurface > Rock core/Sediment | place: Rifle...
GCGCGCTGACCCTGCACGACGTCAAGCGGGTGCTCGACGCGGCTATCGCGTCGGACGGGAGGCCGCAGGCGTGGTAGGGCAGCAGTGCGCGGGGATCGTGCTCGGTGCGACGGCGGGCCGCTATCGCATCCTGGCGGACGACCGGGAGTTGGTCGCGACCCTCCGGGGCCGGATGAAGCTCCGGCCTGATCGGGTCGTCGTGGGTGACGCGGTCTCGATTGTGCGACACGCGGACGATGCGTGGACCATCGAGGCGGTGCTTGAACGACGCTCGGTGTTGCGGCGACGCCGCCCGGGTAGAAAACACGGCACGCACGTCGTCGCTGCCAATCTCGAACAAGTGATCGTGGTTGGGGCCGCCGCACAGCCGGCCTGGGAGCCCAACCTCATTGATCGCTTCGCTGCCGTGGCGGAGGTCAACCAGCTGCCCGTCGTAATCGTCATCAACAAGTGTGATCTCTCCGGCGATCCTGGCTCGCTGGCGTCCCCGTACCGCAAGGCCGGCTACGCGGTGGAGCTCACCAGTGTGCCAGAGAGGCTGGGTTTGGAGGAATTGCGCGCGCGGCTTGCGGGACGCACCTCGTGGCTGACGGGCCCGACGGGTGTCGGCAAGTCGAGTCTACTCAATGCGCTACAGCCGGGTCTCCGCCTCCGCACCCAGGCCGTCGGTCGTGGGAGAGGCCGCCACACAACGGTGGCGACCGAGTTGCACCGTCTGGGATCGGACGGCCTGGTCGCAGACACACCAGGGCTCCGGGACATCGGGCTGTGGGGCCTCGAGCCGTTCGATGTCGCCCGAGCGTTTCCGGAGTTCTCACGGTTTGCTGACCAGTGCCGGTTTGATAACTGCCGCCACCTAGGCGAGCCTGCGTGCGCGGTTGCCCAGGCGGCCGAGACAGACGACATCAGCTTGTCTCGCCTGACCTCGTATCGCTTGCTGCTAGACGAGGTGCTCGCGGCGGCGCGACCCTGGGAGCGACCGGGATGACTGTTGTTTCGAGCCCGCTGGTCGCGCCGTTTGTCGGCGAGCACTTCTCAGCGCTCGATCGGCTGAGCGATCTGCTTGCCCCACCATATGACGTGATCGCCGAGGCGGAGCGGGGCACGCTGGCGAGTCAGCACGAGCACAACATCGTGCATCTGATTCTGCCGCAAGGCGATGGTGACCGATACGCGCAGGCCGCGGCACGGTTGGATCGGTGGCGCAGCGACGGCGTCCTCGTCGCAGGAGAGTCCCCGGCCGTCTACGTCGTGCAGCAGGAATTCACCATGCCCGGTGGGCGGACCATGGTCCGGAGTGGGCTGGTGGGAGCCGTCGCCGCTGAGCCGTTTGAGACGGGTCGGGTCAAGCCGCACGAGCGCACGCACCGGGGGCCAAAGCAGGACCGGCTGGCACTCATGCGGGCCACGCGGACCATGTTCGAGGCCCTGCTCATGCTCACCCGAGATCCCGCGGGCGAGCTGGCGCGTTCTGTCACCGGCGTGGTCAATGGTGGGTCGCCGTGGGTGGTTGCGCGGGTACGCGGTGACGTGATCCGGGTGTGGCGCGTGGAGGGACTGGCGGCGTACCGACTGGCCGATGCCGCCGGACGCGACGCGCTCTACATCGCGGACGGGCACCATCGGTTCGAGACGGCCGTGGCGTTTCGCGCGGAGTTCCCCTTCGCGAAGCGCACGCTAGCGATGGTCGTGGCGCTGTCGGATCCCGGGCTCGTGGTGCTGTCGACGCATCGGGTGATCTACGGGAGGGCTCTTGGCAACGACGTCAGCGGCCGTCTTGGGACGAGTTGCCACGTGCTGGAGCTTGGTGTGGGGGATCATCACGCGGCGCTGGCGAACGTGAAGGCCGCTGGTGGCGGCTGCGTCGCGGTCCTTTCCGGAGGACGGCTGCTGGCGCTCACCCGTCGGCCCGATGCCGATCCACGGCTGCTCACGCCGTTTCACCAAGCGGTTCGCCGGCTCGACGTCACGTGGACAGATGCGTACGTCGTCTCGGCCTTGCGCGAGGCGTGCGACGGGCGCCTTGGATACTCGTCGGACGGGGCGGAAGTGGTTGCGGAGGTGAGGGCTGGCCAGGCTCTGGTGGGCGTGCTGCTGAACCCCCCCGCCGTAGCGGACGTACTCGACGTCGCCGATGCTGGGGGCTTCATGCCCCAGAAGTCCACCTACTTTCTTCCGAAGGTGCCCAGCGGGTTGGTGCTGTTTCCATACCACCGCCGCTGAGGTCCGCCGCGAGGATTGCGGGTGTCGTAGGCGTGGACGACATTCTGTGCCGCTGCCCCACCCCGTTTGGCAACCACACGCGTCCGGAATCAAGAGGCAGGTACTGACATGAGCCCGCGTTCCCGAGCCCGTATCCTGGCGAACCTTGAGGCGATCTACCGCGACGCGTTTGACCGCGCCAAGGAGAGCGGTGATCGTAGCCGCATGCTCGATCTGGATGCCGCGTTCCAACGTGAACAGCTGATGCTCGAGGTCCTCCTGGATATTCGTGACGCTCTCCATGTGCCGGAGTCGACTACGCGGACGGCGCTGGAGCGGCTGCAAGCCGTCCGTAAGCTCACCACGAGACGGGGCTAACCCCGTCGTTCGGTTGGTACCGGGACATCGAGGGGGATGGTATTATCACGCCCATGTCCACGCGCACTAAGTCCACGGCAGCCCCTCGCCGTCAGGCGACGAAGTTCGAGAAACCTGAGCTCCTGGACATCTACCGGCTCATGCTGCTCTCGCGCCGCCTCGATGATCGCGAGATCCAGTTGAAGCGGCAGAACCGAATTTTCTTTCAGATCTCTGGCGCCGGCCACGAGGCGGTGCTCGTGGCTGCAGGAAAGCTGCTCCGGCCGGCGTACGATTGGTTCTATCCGTACTACCGCGACCGGGCGCTTTGCCTCGCGCTCGGCATGACGCCGACCGAGATGCTGTTGTCGGCGGTGGCAGCCGCGGCTGATCCGAACTCCGGCGGCCGCCAGATGCCGTCGCACTGGGGGCACAAAGCGCTCAACATCGTGAGTCAGTCGAGCCCGACCGGGACCCAGCTCCTGGGGGCCGTGGGTTGCGCGGAGGCCTGGCTCCGGTACGACCGCATCAAGGACATCCCAGGTCGGGAGCGAGCGGCGCGCGACGATGAGGTGGTGTACTGCTCCGTCGGCGACGGTACCACAAGCGAAGGGGAATTCTGGGAGGCCCTGAACACCGCGTCCAATCTCAAGCTCCCCATCCTGTTTCTGGTCGAGGACAACGGCTACGCCATCTCGGTGCCGGTCGAGGTGCAGACCGCTGGCGGCTCAGTTTCCGACCTCGTGCGTGGCTTTCCCGATCTCCTGGTCGAGACCGTGGACGGATGCGATCTCCTCGCCTCGTACGACGTGCTGGCGCGTGCCGTGGCGCACTGTCGGGCGCGGAAAGGACCAGCGCTGGTGCACGCCAGCGTGATCCGCCCGTACTCTCACTCGCTCTCGGACGATGAGGTGCTCTATAAGCCACCCGACGAGCGGGAAGCCGAAGCGGCGCGCGATCCGCTGAAGACCTTCCCAGCGAGCCTCATCCGCGAGGGGTTGGCCACGGATGAGGACCTGGAGCGCATTCGGCAGTCTGTGGAGGAGGACGTCGAGCTCGCGGCTCAGATCGCCCTCGCCTCGCCGCAGCCGGCGCCCGAGACGATCGGTCTGTACGTGTATTCGCCAGACGTGGATCCCACGGCTGAGCCGTTCGATACGGAGGACGATCCGCAGTTCAGTGGCGAGCCCACCACAATGGTGGACTTGTTGAACGCGTGTCTCCGCGACGAGATGGCGCGCGACCCACGGATCATCGTGTTCGGCCAGGACGTCGCCGACGCGTCGCGCGAACGCCACCTCGGTCGCGTCAAGGGGAAGGGCGGTGTCTTCAAGGTGACCTGGGGGCTACAGCGCAAGTTTGGCAGTGATCGCGTCTACAATTCGCCCCTTGCGGAAGCCAACATCGTCGGCCGGGCCATCGGTCTCGCCACCAGGGGGCTCAAACCCGTCGTGGAGATCCAGTTCTTCGATTACATCTGGCCGGCCTACATGCAGCTGCGGAACGAGCTCTCTTTGCTTCGCTGGCGCAGCAATAATGCCTTTAGTGCTCCGGTTGTGGTGCGGGTCACCTATGGTGGGTACCTCAGGGGCGGCGCTGTCTACCATTCGCAGGCCGGCGCCGCGGTGTTCACGGGCGTGCCCGGGCTGCGCGTCGTCTGTCCCGCCACGGCGCTCGACGCCAACGGACTGCTGCGGACGGCGATTCGCTGCGACGATCCGGTCCTGGTTCTGGAGCACAAGCACCTGTACCGGCAGACGTACAACAAAGCCCCCTACCCCGGCCCCAACTTCATGATCCCGTTCGGCAAGGCGAGGGTAGTGCGTCAGGGATCTGACGTGACCGTCGTAACCTACGGTGCGGTGGTGCAGCGGGCGCTGGTAGCCGCCCAGGACGTGCACGAACGTGATGGCATCGAGGTCGAAGTGATCGACTTGCGGAGCCTGAGCCCCGTTGACTGGAACGCCATCGAGCAGTCGGTCCGCAAGACGAGCAAGGCCATTGTGGCGTACGAGGACTCGCTCTCGTGGGGTTACGGAGCGGAGATCGCGGCACATATTGCCGATCAGTGCTTTGCATGGCTGGACGCCCCGGTCCGGCGGGTTGCGGCGAGCGATACCTTTGTGGCCTACGCACCAGAACTGGAGGATGCGATCCTGCCGCAGGTGAGCGACGTGGCGGCGGCCGTCCGGGAGATCTACAGCTTCTAGATCTAGAGCCGCTGATCCCCCAGAAACAGAACCGCCTGAGCGCGCAGCAACGACGCAGGTAGGCGCAGATGGAAGACCGGAGGTTCAGCGCGCTTCGCCCAGGACCCTTGGCCCTCCGAGCGCTTCTCGGATTTCCCCCGCTGCCGAAATAGCCGCCTCGATATCCACCGACAACGCCTTCACCTGCTGAGTGGCGCTCGTAACGTCGCCCAAAACTGCTGCCACCCCCGCCGAACGCAGTCGCAGGAGGTCAAACCGCAGGTTCTGGATTGCCAGGACGCATGTTTCGAACTGAGCCTCGACGTGGCCTCGTCGCTGCATCAGCTCGGCCAGCGTCTCGCGCTGGCGGCGCAGGAGGTCAAGGCGACGGTCGCGTTCGGGGTCGTCCTCACGGGCCTCAAGCTGCTTGATACGCTCCTGCAGTCGCTCCAGGGCGGCGGCGTCAATCCCGCTGTCCATCGCGCTTAACGTGCGCGCCAGATCCATCGCGCGGGCCATGAGGGCGTCGACAGTGGGTTGTACGTCGGGGAGCATGTGCCGTTCGGCGGCCGGGAGTCGTTCTATCACCTTCGCAATGGCGGTCCGGTCGCCGCGCATCTGCCTGATCTGTCCTTCCAGCCGCCCGAATTCACCGGTCGCCGGCTCGGGGATGACAGGGGCGCTGCGGCCCCAGGTCGATGGCGTTGCGGGAACGGGGAGGGCGTCGCGGGCCGGCGGGCGGTTCACCACATCCCGCCAACTGTAGCCGGCGGTCCAGAGCCGACCGTAGTCGGAAGCGAGACCGATGCCCCACATGATGGCCGGTACTAGGAACCATGGGGAGTCGAGTCCGCTCACCACGTTGAGCAGCAGGAGGCCACCGTTTACCGACACGTACGAGGCAAGGTGGGACCGGAATTTCCGTACCATCTTGGGCTCGCCGCCCTCGGCGCCTGCGGCATCGGTCGGGGCGGGTGGGCGCCCCGCTCTCCGGGCGACCGTTCCACGCGGGCGGGGCACCGGAACGCCAGCGGCCTCCCGGCGACTCTCCCTGTGCGGCGTGGCGGCGCGGGGCGGTGCTTCGACGGCGCGACTACGATAGGGTGCGCGCGGGACGGTGCGTCGGTACGGGACGGCCACTCGGCTCTCCAGTGCCCGCCGAAGCGCGTCTGCCGTAGGCCAACGGTCCTCGGGGTTCTTCTCCAGGCAACGCATGACCGTGCCCGCCAAGTCGTCCGGGCATTCAGGCCGCAATTCCTGCACGTCGCGCGCCGGTTCGCTGATCTGCTTCATCAGAATCCCCGGAACGGTGCCCGCGTGGAACGGCGGATCCCCCGTCAGCATTTCGTAGGCAACGAGGCCGAGCGAGTAAATGTCGGAGCGAGCGTCGATCTCCCGCTCGCCAGCGGCCTGCTCGGGACTCATGTAGGTTGGCGTGCCGATGACGACCCCGGTTCCCGTCAGCGTGCCGGCGCCACCCTCGGAGAGGGCTTTGGCGATCCCGAAATCCGTGACCACGACGCGCCGGCGCGTCCCCTCGAGCAGGATGTTGTCCGGCTTCACGTCACGGTGAATCACCCCCATGGCGTGGGCCATGCCGAGCGCGTCCGCAGTTTCCTTCGTGATGCGCCGCACCTCCTCCGGCGGCAGGCGCTCACGTCGGCGCAGCCGGGCCGCAAGCGACTCCCCGTCCACGTAGCCCATGACGAAGTACACGAGGGAGTCGGCCTCGCCGACGGCGTGGATGGGAACAATGTGGGGGTGCGAGAGGCGAGCGGCGGTCTCAGCCTCCCGGAGGAAACGCGTGCGGATCTCTTCCCGGTAGGCCAGCTCCGGCGGGAGCACCTTGATGGCGACCCGACGCTTGAGCTTGAGGTCGCGCGCGCTGAACACGACGCCCATGCCGCCCCGGCCGAGCTCGCCTTCGATCGTATAGCTTTCCTGCAGCGCGCTGCCCAGCCGCTCTGCCAGTAAGCCCTTGTGCTGCTCGTCCATGTGGCGACGTGGGGAGTCCGGGCGTAGATTAACGTTGCCCGGGTGCAGTGGCAACCATTTTTCCGGGTCGTCAGGAGATGCGATGCGCTGGGTAACCGACGACGCGGGGCGCCGGTGGGGCGTCGAGCGAGTCGGCCGCACTTCCGGGATCGTGCCCCCCAAGCATCGGGAGACCGGGCAGTTTCCCGAGCCGGCGGACATCGTCCGGTTCAGCTGCGACACCGATCGGCGGGAAGCGCCGCGGGAAGTGACGACACGGGCCGGCCTCCTTGAGCAGTTGACCGACTCTGAACTTCGCGCGCTCCTCAACATCGCTCCGCGCGCCGGCTAGACCACTCCAAACTGCCTTTTTGGCGCGCGCCGCGGGTGGGTGGACGCTCCGCCGGGCGGCCACTTTGCGCCAATCCGTCAGCAGAATGCCCTCGGGCCCTGGCACGATAGGTGCCACCCGAGGGTACATGTGGACAGACCTCTCCCGAGGGGTCCTTCAACGCGCGATAGAGTGAACCAATGACGACACTTCCCCGGCGACTTCGGCTCCCTGTCTTGCCCCTCCGCGACGTGGTGCTGTTTCCTGGCATTACGGCGCCGATCGGAGCAGGCCGGCCAGCGACGCTCCGCGCCATCGAAACAGCCTTGAAGCATGAGGACCGCTTGATCTTCGGTGTCTCGCAGCGGCAGAACACGGATGATGTCAAGCCGGACGGACTCTACACCATGGGCACGGTCGCGCGGATCGGTCAGGTGCAGCGAGGTCTGGGCGGGGTGCAGTTGCTGCTGCACGGAGAGTTCCGCGCGACCGTGCTCCAGTATTCCGCCGCAGACGGATTTCTCGAAGCGGTCGTCGTCGAGGCCAGCGACATGCCCGCGACTGAACCGAACGACCCCGCCTTTCTGGCGTTGCACAAGGAACTGCGCGAGCGGTCCGCGGAGCTTGGGCGGAAATCGGGCCTGCCCGATGATGTCGTGCAGCAGGTACTGGAGGGCGTCGCCGATCCTGGACGGTTCGCGGACCTCGTGGCCGGGTACGTTGACGTTACGCCGGCCGAGCGGGAAGCGCTGCTGGAAACGCTCTCTGTGGAGGAGCGCATGCGGCGCGTGCTCATCCACGTACAGCGACAGGTTGCCCTGCTCGACGCGCAGGAAGAAATCAAGTCCAAGGTGCAGGAGGAGCTTGGCGAACGGCAACGGGAGATGTTGCTGCGCGAGCAGATGAAGGCGATCCAGCGGGAACTGGGTGAGGACAGCGAGCAGGACGATCTCGCTGAGCTGAAGGCGCGTCTGGAGAAGCTTGAGTTGCCGGACGAGGCCAGGAAGGAAGTCGACCGGGAGTTGCGGCGCCTGCAGCGCACGAGCAAGGAATCCATGGAGGCCCAGGTCATTCGGACGTATCTCGAGACGATCGCCGAGCTTCCGTGGAATGAGCGAAGCGAGGACGACCTCGACGTCGCCAAGGCAGCCAGAATCCTGGACGAGGACCACTACGGCCTGCGGAAGGTCAAGGACCGGGTGCTCGAGTTCCTGGCCGTCCGACAGCTGCGGCAACGATACGGAAACCGGAACCCAGAGGGCGCAATCGGCAATGAGGATGACCGCCGGGCGAAAGGCTCGATCTTGCTGTTCGTGGGCCCGCCGGGCGTTGGAAAGACGTCCATCGCGAAGTCCATCGCGCGGGCAATGGGACGGCGCTACGTCCGAATCTCGCTCGGCGGTGCTCGGGACGAGGCTGACATCAGAGGACACCGCCGAACCTATGTTGGCGCGATGGCCGGACGCATCATTGAGGGGATGAAACGGGCCGGAACGAAGAACCCGGTGTTCCTGCTGGACGAGGTGGACAAGCTGGGCGTGTCGTTCCAGGGCGATCCGGCTGCGGCGTTACTCGAGGTCCTTGATCCAGCCCAGAATGACAGCTTCACCGACCATTATCTCGGCGTGCCGTTCGATCTCTCGGAAGTACTGTTCATCGCTACGGGCAACGTCGCTCAGGGGATTCCTGGACCTTTGCTTGACCGGATGGAGCTCGTGGAGTTCTCCGGCTACACCGAGGCGGAGAAGCTCGGCATCGCGCGCAAGTACCTGATCCCTCGTCAGCTTGCCGAGGCTGGGCTGGCCGAGGAGCAGCTTACGCTGAGTGACGAAGCGGTGCAGATCGTGATCTCGGGCTATACGCGCGAGGCGGGAGTCCGCCAGCTGGAACGTGAGCTGGGGAAGGTAGCCCGCAAAGTGGCCCGGCAAATCGCGGCGGGGGAAGTGGAACGGGCTGTCATCGCTGCCGACGAGGTCCGCGCGCTGGTTGGCCGGCCAACGGTGCACCCCGAGCGAGCGGCGGGACAGGACCAGGTGGGTATCGCGACGGGGATGTACTACACGCCCGTCGGCGGCGATATCATGTTCGTCGAGGTATCGCTCATGCCGGGCAAGAGCGAATTGGTGTTGACGGGGCAGTTGGGCGAGGTGATGCGGGAATCCGCCCGGGCCGCTCTTACGTACGCCACCTCCCACGCCGATACGCTCGGCATCCCGGAGGTGCGGTTCCGAGATCGCGACGTTCACATCCACGTGCCAGCAGGAGCCATTCCCAAAGATGGACCGTCCGCTGGCGTGACGATGGCCACGGCACTCGTGAGCGCCATTTCTGGTCTCCCGGTCCGACACGATATCGCGATGACCGGTGAGGTCACGCTGTCCGGACGGGTGCTGCCGATTGGCGGGGTGAAGGAAAAAGTGCTGGGTGCCTGCCGGGCAGGCATTGACACCATCGTGCTCCCGAAAGAGAACCTCGCGGACCTGGAGGACCTCAGTGAAGAAGAGCGGGCCCGCATCACCGTGCACGGCGTGAGCGACTTGGGAGAGGTCTTGCGGCTCGCCATCGTCCGGGGGGATAGCCTCGGACGGCAGAAGGGCGGTCGGGAAGCCAGCGAGCTTGTGGGAAGCCCGAACTAGGCCTGGCCAGTGCTCCGGCGCGCTACCACGCCAGTCCCCTCACGAGAAGATCCGCCAGCGCTTCGCTCCATTCTGCCGACGGTTCACCGCGGCCGGGGCTACCCGGGGCCGCCGCCAGATGCCCAACGACAGCGCACACTGTTAGGTTCGCGACAAAATCCGGATCCGTATCGTCGCGAAAGAACCCAACGCCTTGGCCGTCGAGAACCGCCTGCCGAATGGGCACGGCTAGGAGTTCGAGAGCGTGCTGAAGGGAGAGATCCCCCTCCCCTTCCCTTGCCTGTGTGCTGAGCCTGACGAGGTGTGGCCTGGCATCCAAACTCCTGAAAAGCCGCGCCACGGCTTCGCGGAGTCTCGCGTCTGCAAGTGCGGAGCTAACCGGGGCGTGCGCTCCTTGGACGTTCGCCTCTTCTATCAGGCCCCGCACCACGGCTTGGTGGAGGCCGGCCTTTGAGCCGAAATAGTAGAACAGCAACTGCTTGTTCACACCGGCATGTCGCGCAATCCGATCGACGCGAGCGCCGGCAAACCCGTGGGTTGTGAACTCATCGGCCGCCGCGACCAGGATCAGCGCCCGGGAATCCCTGCCTAGCGGCAACGATCAACCAACCGGTTGGTGTGCGCTCAGAAGATGTGGCAGCCTGGCCACCAGAGTCAAGAAGTGAGGTGGCGGAGCGCAAGCCTGGCCAGCCAGACCTGGAGGGGGTCGTTGGTCCAAAACCCGTGAGCCTCGGTGGGGTGGATGACGCCGGCTATAGCGACGGAACCTGCGAGGACCAAGATGGCACTTGCCCCGACAACATCGTCCTCAGGGAACTGTACTCGACCTGAAACTTGGATCGGAAGCCGGTCGCCTCCGGTGCCGGCGATCCACAGCCGAGTCGGAGAGCCGTCCGCCACCCGCTTATGCCACACTGGCGCCAGCCGTTCGATCATCTGCGCCGGGCCGAGGCACTCCACCGTCTCCATGGTCCGGGCAGCCGTGCGGAGAATGAGATCTTCGAGACTCCTCAGGCTGCCGATTGGAGCTGCCGTTTGACGCCCGCCGCCGGCGGGGGCACTCCGAACGGCCAGCTCCAGCGTGTCGATCTTCCTCGCCTCACGGTCCACTACTGCAGCCAGCAGGACCTCGGGCTGTAAGGGCCGGAACCGCCGCGGGACGTCCTGAGTCCCTTCAGCGGCACCCTTGGCCTCAAGACCGTGGAGCGCTTGGTACGCATTGGCTCGCGCGATCGAGAGCACCTTGGCCAGCGTGTAGCCGCCGAGGGGCCCTCGCTCGATGAGCGCGTTGTATGCCAGGCTCTCCGTAGGAGTGAATCCAAAAGGCTTGAGATCTATTGCGGCCGGCATAGTAGTAGTATCTACAACTACGATGCCCAATGCGCCAGACCGTCAGGACCGGAATCCGATTTTCGGTTGCGAGAGCCGGCTGTAGTCTGCGCGGGCCGGTCCGGTCAGGTGAAGACTAGCTCCCAGCCAGCCAGCTTCGCGATCAGCGACAGGCGAAACGTCACGTCAGCCTGGCGGCGCTCGGTGGTCTTCCCATCCGGCTCGAGGGGGAAAGCAAACCTCGCCAGATTCGATGGGCATTTGGGCAGAGCGCGCAGGCTCTTGGGAGTCCAGACGCCCCGATCATCGCATTCCCTGAGTAGCCGGAGTAGCACGCGCTGCGCCGGCTCCGAGGTCCGGAGCATTCCGAGACGCACGAGGACCTCGATCCAATGCAACGCGAGCGGGATGTCGTCGGTGTGGCCGCCAGCATCCACGTGCAGGGGCTCGCCAAACAGCTCATGCGTTGGCTTGAAGAACCGCTTACCCACCTGGATCGCGACAGCCCGCTTGGTGGCTGGTTTGGCCAGGAACGCTGTGAGGCGTTCGACAAAGCCGGCCCGCTCGCGTTGCAGGCTAGGCATGAGCGCGATCATGCTCACCGAGAACATCGTGGGCGGGTACGCCCCGGGGTGGAGCAGCGTCCGGCTCCCGCGCCGGACAAATGGCTTCTCTGAGAGCTCGCTCCGCAGAAACTGCGAGATATCGGACGCGATGCGGTGTGCGGCCCCCCGCACCCGCGGATCCTCCTCCAGCCCACCGTGGGCGAGTGCAGTGGCAGCGGCCTCGCGCATCCGCGTGCGAACCCATGCGACTAGTCCGGGATCCGCCTTGCCAGCCTTTTTGAACTCGAACAGCAGCTCGGGTGCCTCATCCCTCGAGAGGAGGCGGAAGAGCACCCGCTCCGCCAGGCGGTAGGCCCGAGCCCCCTTGGGAACGCCTAGCTCCACCAGCCGCCTGTATTGAACGACGGTCCCGCCGTCCGGAAGAACGCGACCCCTACCGGGGTCCGTCCCGAGGATGCTGTCTCCCCATGTCCCGTTGTTCTTCTGCCGCCGCGTGATCTGAAGCACCGGCTTGTACTTCAACAGCTCTTCGAGCAGTGCCAGGCGGTCTTCAGGTCGCGCGCCCTCGGTGGGGAGTATGTCCTTGACGGTGCGCCACTTGACTGCGGTGGACGCATGGTCTCGGAGCCATGTCACCGGGACTTTGTGAGACGTCGGGAGTTCCAGAGAGGCCTCGCGCGAAGGGCCGCCCGAAATGGGTCAGCCTAAAGTGGGCGGGAACTTACAGGGTTCGATTGGCCCGGGCCAGAGGAGACCCGGCCGGAACCCACTCACCGGGAGGGCCCGGGGCGTCTCGAACCGGGCTGGAATTCGGCGCCTGGTAGCCACGAGGGCAATGCCGGGTCCTGGGCCACATGCCAACCCACGCGTCCGAGCACGCGTAGCTGTTGCACGAACCCGCTTAAGCTCATTCCATCCCCGACCGTGTCGGAGGGCCGGTGCCAGTGGTCAGGCCGGTACCGGACCGCGGAGCCGGCGCCACTTCTGTCCGGTCCGGCTGTCAGTCGGCCGGTCGCCGTCAGGGCCAGGATTGGGACCCCAAGCTGGGCAAACACGATGTGGTCGGATGCGTATAGCTCGCTGGGCGCCTCGCCGGACGGACGGGTTACGAGGACAGCCTCGGCCCTCGCGGCATCGACGAGCACACTTCCAAGGGTTGAGAGTTCGGCGCCGATTCCCACCACATCCTCGGTGCGCCCCCACACGTTCATCTCGTGCAGGTTGATGACCGCGGCGACGCGTTCCAGGGGTGTTGGTGGCGCGGCCGCTAAGCGGGCTGCCCCCGCGAGCCCACTCTCTCCGCCCGTCGTGGCGGCAAAAATCATGGTCCGCCGCGGTGGACGCTCCGCGGACGCGAACGCCCGGGCGAGAGCCAGCAAAGCGGCTGTCCCGGATGCGTTGTCCACGGCGCCGTTGTAGACGGAATCGCCGTTCAGCGGAGGGCCAGTGCCGAGGTGGTCGTAATGAGCGACGAAATAGACCGCCTCGCTGTCCGCCGAGGGGCCGGCACCGTCGAGCATGCCGACGACATTCGGGGCCCGCACACTCCTGAAGCTGGCGCGCATATCGAGCGCGGCGCGTGCCCCGAGCTCAATCGCACGGAAGCCCGGGACCTCGGCGCGGCGC